>Ga0316193_10000326_pt1 | contig 28690 bp, 31 predicted proteins | sample MerIslsedime2_MG_FD_207735 | JGI IMG/M metagenome (GOLD analysis project Ga0316193, IMG submission 207735) | Coastal sediment microbial communities from Maine, United States - Merrow Island sediment 2 | ecosystem: Environmental > Aquatic > Marine > Coastal > Sediment | place: USA: Maine... | reverse complement strand
CAGATCCTCAAGAATCCTTGAGCCGTTTAAGGGCTGCGAAGGGACCGTTTTCCGCCGTTTCTGGACCCGATTCTTCATCCGCCCACTGTAACCGTGCTCCGGCTTTCTTTGGATAGGGATCGAGCGAGGTCGCCAAGGTCTCATAGATCAGCCGACCAAGATCGATCGCACCAGCCTCTATCACCTCCGGCCAATCTATTTCGGCTGCTTGGTCTGGGTCTTCAGCCTGTTTCTCAAGGATCTCGATTTTGGCTACGGGCCAGAACTCCACGTCCACAGGAACATCGATGGCAGATGGTATGGGCTCGAGACTCACGACGCAGGTCTGCGTCACGTCGGCCTCAAGGCGCCCGGAAATATGCACCTTGCCCCCGCGATCTTCGCGCAACCGATAGGTAAAATTGAGCGTGTCGAGCGCCCTCAGATCAAGCAGGTCCCGAATACCCTCGCGCTCCGCGGCCGTGATGTCGCATGACTTGGACACCTCATTCTCGATTTCATTGAGCTTCACTTTCCGAATTAAAGGCGCGGGTTGGAGGTCTTCGTTGAGAGATTGCGTCATGATTGCGCGGCTCCTTCGGCTCGAGTGCCCGGGAATTTGAGCCTGCCTTCGCAAATCGCTTGAACGGGCTGGATTTCCAAACTCTCGATTATCTCCCTTAGATACGGCGTCACGCGCGCACTTGCAGCCCTTGCCGCGTTTCCATCTCCGGGTAAGGCGCCTGCAATTTCGTCCTCCAGCGCCGTGCCGCCGTTTGCGAAGGCCCGTTCATAGGTCTCATAAAGGCTGGCGCCGGAGGCCACGAGTTTCCGGACCTTGTTCGGCACTGACAAATCCCCGACTCCTGTTTCCCGTAAGACAGTATCCATATCGGCCGTGAAGCGGTCCACCAACGACTGAGCTGTCGCGGAAGCAGCCTTCCCTTGTCCCTTCAACCGATGCAGCACTGCAAACAGATGAAGTGACAGAACCATGAAGCGGCCCTCCAACGAATCGGGGACACCGTGCTCTTGGTAATGAATTGGAAGCCGTGCCTGCGCCACAATCGCGTCATAAATTTCGTGAGCGTGAAGCACTGTTCTGCGCCAGGGCAGAAGAGCGACGAGAGGCTTTAGGGACACGGGCATTTCGTCTAGGTTCTTGGCAAATTCTAGCCAGTTTGGCGAGTGGGCCAGTTCAAGGGGAACGCAAAGTCTTGCGAAAGGTCAAGTTAGCACCCGCATGGGCACCCCTGCCCGTGCTTGCCACGCTCTTACTCGGCGTTGCCCCTATCATGGGCTGCGCAGGACAGATCGACCGGCACGGGCATGTCTTTATCGATGTGGACCTCGATCAAATTCGGCCCGGCATGTCCAAGGGAGACGTGCAATCGGTTCTTGGGTCACCGGACACGCGCAGCACCATTGGCGGCGATGCATTCTACTATATCTCCTCGACGATGAAGACCGTGGCCTTCATGAAGCCGAAGGAGATCGACCGCGAGGTTGTGGCAGTCTATTTCGATGGCTCTGAGACCGTACGGAATGTGGCGCGATACGGCCAGAAGGACGGCATTATCGTCGACTACAATAAAGATGAAACCCCGGCACGCGGTAAGGACTATACTTTTGTCGAGCAAATGTTCGGCAATATTGCACAGCGCCAGCTGTTCAAGGATCAAAGGGGCGCGAGTGGCGCTTCCGGGATCCCGGGCATCTAACCCAAGACAAAGAAAAAGCCCCGCTCCTTTTCACAAAAGCGGGGCTTCTCTTTGATGTAAGCCAATCGGGTTGTTTTCGATCGCCTATTGGTGAGCGAGCACCGCGAGGAGAAGCAACGCCACGATGTTGGTGATCTTGATCATCGGATTCACAGCGGGGCCGGCGGTATCCTTGTAGGGATCGCCGACGGTATCGCCAGTAACCGCCGCCTTGTGAGCGTCGGAACCCTTGCCACCGTAATGGCCGTCCTCGATATATTTCTTCGCGTTGTCCCAGGCACCACCGCCCGTCGTCATGGAGATGGCAACGAACAGTCCTGTAACGATTACGCCAAGAAGCATGGCACCCAGCGCCGAGAACGCTGCACTCTTGCCAGCGATCCAATCGATCAAGAAGTAGAACGCGATTGGCGACAGCACCGGCAGCAGCGATGGAATGATCATCTCCTTGATCGCCGCCTTGGTCAGAAGGTCAACGGCCCGGCCATAGTCCGGCCGATCCTCGCCCTTCATGATCCCAGGCTTCTCCTTAAACTGACGCCGCACCTCCTCAACGATGGCAGAGCCCGCACGGCCGACAGCTGTCATGGCCATGCCGCCGAAGACGTAAGGCAGCAGACCGCCAAGGAAGAGACCGACCACAACATAAGGGTTCGAGAGTGTGAAGGCGGGGTCGACACCAGAGAAGTAAGGATATTTGTCGGCATTGGCCGCAAAGAACCGCAAGTCCTCCGTATAGGCGGCGAACAGCACCAGCGCGCCGAGGCCCGCCGAACCAATTGCATAGCCCTTGGTCACGGCCTTTGTGGTGTTGCCCACGGCATCGAGCGCGTCAGTCGTCTTGCGAACGTCCTCCGGCAAACCAGCCATTTCGGCAATACCACCGGCATTATCCGTAACAGGACCGAAGGCATCGAGGGCAACGATCATGCCGGCGATGGCAAGCATGGTGGTCACCGCAATAGCGATGCCGAACAAGCCCGCCAGGTTATAGGTGATGATGATACCCGCCATAATGACCAGGGCCGGTAACGCTGTCGATTCCAGCGATACCGCGAGCCCCTGGATGACATTCGTGCCGTGGCCGGTGACGGACGCTTTCGCGATCTCCCGTACCGGGCGGTACTCTGTCGAGGTGTAGTACTCGGTGATCACCACGATGAGAGCGGTGACCACAAGGCCGACCACACCACACAGATAAAGCGACTGACCGGTAAAGCTCACATCGCCAATCTTCATCGCCGTATCCATGCCGACCAGCCACGCCGTGACGGGCCAAAGCAAGATCAGCGACAAGACGCCGGTCGCGATGACGCCCTTGTAGAGGGCACCCATGATCGACTGACTTGAACCCAGACGGACGAAATAAGTCCCGGCGATCGACGTGATCACACATGTTGCGCCAATCGCAAGCGGATAGAGCATCATCTTCCAGACAGTGTCTCCGCCGCCAGCAAAGTAGATCGATGCGAGCACCATGGTCGCGACGATGGTCACCACATAAGTCTCGAACAGATCGGCCGCCATACCGGCGCAATCGCCGACATTGTCGCCCACATTGTCAGCGATTGTTGCTGGGTTGCGTGGATCATCCTCGGGAATACCCGCTTCCACCTTTCCGACCAGGTCACCGCCGACGTCCGCACCCTTGGTGAAGATGCCGCCGCCCAGACGGGCGAAGATCGAGATCAGCGATGCGCCGAAGCCAAGCGCCACAAGTGCGTCGATGACCGCCCGTGATGCCACGCTATAGCCGAGCACTTCCGTCAGCACGAGGAAGTAGATGGCAACGCCAAGGAGCGCGAGACCGGCGACGAGGAGCCCTGTTATGGCGCCGGAGCGAAACGCGAGACTCAGGCCGTCCGCGAGGCTCTTGCTGGCCGCCTGCGCGGTCCGCACATTCGCGCGCACTGAAACATTCATGCCGATATAGCCCGCGAGACCAGACAGAAACGCACCGATGGCGAAACCGATGGCCTGAGGCAAACCTAGTAGAAAGTAGAGCACAATGAAGATGATCACCCCCACCAGGCCAATGGCTTGGTATTGGCGGGTGAGATAGGCCTTCGCGCCTTCTTGAATCGCCGCGGCGATTTCCTGCATCCGCGGCGTGCCCGCGTCCGCCGCAAGAACGGCCTTGGTGGTCCAAACGCCGTACGCGATCGAGAGCGCGCCGCAGGCGATAATCAGATAGAGAACCCAAGTCATGGCAGACTGTCCCCGTTTTTTGAATTTGTTGGAATTGAGCGAGTTGCGGCTGCTTTCCTGACATGCAAATGTCTGCCGCTTGTTTCCCTCCAAAGTGGCGTTAGCCGGGGCGGAAAATGCCAAAGTTGCGGCACGGAAGCAACAGAGGGAACGCGAGTTCGTCCAAATGGACAATATTGCCCTTGGTCAGCCTAGAAGTGGCTAAATCCCTTGTGTTTTAGAGAGATGGCACTGCCGCTCTCATCCAAGACCTTAACATCCGAGGCAGCGACGGCGACAGTTCCTATGGCAACAAAGCACGTTTCGTGTGCTTTTGCTTCCGATTCGAACTGGTCTGCTGATTGAGGGGAAACGGCCATTGCGACCACATAGTCGTCTCCTGCTGCGATGAGATCGAGGAGATGGCTTGGAGAGTGCTTAAGCACTTTTTTGGCGGCTGAGGAGAACGGCACGCGTGCCGTTTCGATTTCAGCGCCCACATGGGAGACGTGGCAGAGCTTATCGATGTCGGCCACAAGCCCGTCTGAGATGTCGATGGCTGCCTTGGCGAAGTTGCGAACCAGAAGCGCCGCGGCCGCGTCTATGCGCGGGCAGCGATAGCAATCAATCAAGACGTCGATGTCGTCCTGCGTCAGGCCCCAAGCTTGTCCGAGAGCTGGATCTTGGAGGAGACGTAACCCCAAATACGCATCGCCAATCGTGCCGCTAACATAGAGCCGGTCGCCTGGCTTAGCGCCGAGCCGCGTCACAGCATTCTCATGCTGAACAAGTCCGATTGCCGTCACGGTAATCGTTGGTGGGCCGGATGTGGCCGTCGTGTCGCCGCCGATCAGCGAGATGCCGGTTTGGTCCTGTACGCGGCCAAGGCCTTCAGCAAACGCCTCAAGCCAATCTATGTCGGTCTCTTTGGGGAGAGCGAGCGAGAGCGTGTAAACAGAGCCCCGCGCGCCTTTGGCAGTCAGGTCCGACAAATTGACGGCAAGGGCCTTGTGACCGATTGTACGGGGCGGATCGTCTTTCAGAAAATGAATGTCTTGTACGAGTGTGTCGCACGTCACGACCAGTTGGTGGTCATCCGTGACGGTCAGGATCGCCGCGTCATCCTTGAGTTCAAGAGCGCCGGAGTCCTTGGCCAGTGGCGCAAAGATGCGGGCGATCATGTCGAACTCTCCCTCGAGCGCCATACCAAGTTCCTCTTCGTTGTCAGGCACCACCGACGGCGGGCTGGGCGAACTCTTCCGGGCGCTCTTTACGTGCGAGTCGGTCGAGAACGCCGTTCACGACCTTAGGCTCGTCCTCACCGAAAAACGCATGGGCAATATCCAAATACTCGTTGATCACCACGCGCGCGGGCACATCGTTGCGAATAAAAAGTTCAAATGCTGCGGCCCGGAGCACCGCGCGCAAAATTGAATCGACCCGGCTGAGACGCCAGCCTTCTGCAAGTTGCTGATCAATCATGGGATCAAGTTGGCGCTGCTCGCGCACCACACCATCCACGAGGTCATGGAAGAACTCGGCTTCGGCAGCGTGATATTGATCGCCCTCGACTTCCTGCCCCAGACGGTGCGCCTGGAACTCGGCAACCACGTCGTTCAGGTCGATGCCGGTCATATCCATTTGATAGAGCGCCTGGACTGCAGCGAGACGCGCAGCGCTTCGCAAGGACGACCTGTTCGTTTTTTTGGTTGTCGCGGTCATGGTTTAACGCCGGCTCGCTGACGAAAAATGCTGTTCAAGCCGCATCAAGGTGAGGCAGGCACGCGCTGCATCTCCCCCTTTGTTGCGGCCATCGACACTCGCTCGCTCCCACGCCTGCTCCATGCTCTCACACGTAATAATCCCTGAGCCAATCGGCACGCCATGCTGAAGGGCGAGCTGGTTGAGGCCCGCAGCAGATTCCCGGGCAACAATGTCGTAATGGCTCGTCTGGCCCCTGATGACGCAGCCGAGCGCAATACAGGCTCTGTGATGGCCAGCGCGGCCAATGAACCCATTGGCGAGCGAAAGGCTGAGGGCAAGCGGGATCTCAAGAGCACCGGGCACGCCGATCTCCTCATAGTCGATATCATGGCCGCGCAGCTCTTCGATCGCGCCGCGCGACAGCTCGTCGGCGATATCTTCATAAAAGCGTGCAGAGATGATGAGAACGGAATTGGGACCCTTGCGGCTCATTACGTGTTCTCCAGATTGCGCTTGCCGGCGACTTTTAATCCATAACCTACAAGGCCCACAATCTTGCGTGATGGCGAGTTCGTCAGCAGCACCATTTCGCGAACACCAAGGTCCAAAAGGATTTGCGCACCAATGCCGTAGTCCATGAGCCGGCCCTGACCGAGACCGTTCGCGACTCCGTTGAGGCGCGCGGAAATCGCATCGGGGCGGGACTCGCGGATCAGGACGATAACGCCGCGTCCCTCCTCGCCGATCAACTCCATGGCTTTGTGAACACTCTTATCGCAGCCCGAGGCCAAGATATCATCCAGCGTGTTGACCGCATGGACACGGACGAGAACGGGGCCGCAAGTTCCTACGTCCCCTTTGACGAGGGCCACATGCTCCACGGGATCGACGGTCGTGGCATAGACCTTGGCATCAAAGGCGCCACCATGGGCACTTTGGATTGTCGTTTCCGCCACCACGTTCACCAGGTGATCGTAGCGGAGCCGGTACGCGATGAGATCCGCGATGGTCGCGATCTTGAGATTGTGGGTCTGCGCAAAAGTGACGAGATCGGGCAGCCGCGCCATAGTGCCGTCGTCGTTCATGATCTCACAAATCACACCGGCCGAGCTAAGACCTGCAAGGCGCGCAAGATCGACCGCCGCTTCCGTATGGCCGGCGCGGACAAGGACGCCGCCTTCCTTGGCTAGAAGCGGGAAAACGTGTCCCGGTGACACGACGTCCTTATGATCCTTGGTGGGATCGATTGCGACGGAAATTGTGTGTGCCCGGTCATGGGCTGAAATGCCCGTGGACACGCCCTCGCGTGCTTCAATGGAAACCGTGAACGCGGTTGAATGACGCGAACGGTTGGAGTGCGTCATCAATTCAAGATGAAGCTGCTTGGCACGCTCGTTCGTGATCGCAAGACAGATAAGACCGCGACCGTGCTTGGCCATGAAGTTGATGGCATGCGGCGTTGCCATCTGCGCAGGGATGACGAGATCCCCTTCGTTTTCACGTTCTTCGGCATCGACAAGAATGAACATCTTGCCGTTGCGTGCGTCCTCAATCACTTCCTCGATGGGTGAAAGGAAATGGCCCAGGTCCGTTCCGCTCTCCGTTGCAGTCAAAGCCGTCACGAAATTTCGCCCTTAGTTTGTGCCAGGCGCGCCACGTAACGCGCGAGTAGGTCAACTTCAAGATTTATGGGATCACCGGGCTGCCGTTTGCCCCAACTGGTGTGGGTCAGCGTATAGGGGATCATGTTAACGTCGAAGCGAGGACCTTCCACCTCATTGACCGTAAGCGATACCCCATTCAGGGCGACAGATCCTTTCGATGCGATGAATGGGGAGAACTCCGGCGGAACTTCGAGAAGAAACCGTATGCTGTCTCCATCGGGAAACCGGGAGACGATTCTGGCCACGCCGTCGACATGGCCGGACACGATGTGGCCACCTAGTTCCTCGCCAAGCGCTAGCGCGCGTTCCAAATTGATTTTCCGTCCGATATCCCATGAACCAAGGGTTGTGTGGCTCATGGTCTCGTTAGAGACGTCCACCGTGACAAGGGAGCCCTCTCCGTTGACCTTTTTGACTCTTGTGAGTGTCAGGCAGCAGCCATCGCATGCGAGCGAGGCGCCCTCCACCAGGCTTTTACGCTTATAGGGTGTGTGAATAACGAAGCTGGGCCCGTCGCGCTCTAGGAGCGTTCCTACGCCGCTGACGATGCCAGTGAACATGATCTCTTCCGGCGCCACCACGTCATCCGGTCGGGTCCGAAGGATCGCGTGGCGATACGAGTGAAATGGCTGTTTTTCACAAGCCGATCAAGGCCCTCGCCGCCAAAAGGCGTTACCCCTTCGTCGCCAACGGACTTTGGCCCAGTATAGATCACCGCCTCATCGACAAGGTGGGCATCAAGAAAGGATTGCGCCACCGAAGGGCCTCCTTCGACAAGCACGCGCGTCATGCCGTGATGAGCGAGTATCTCAAGCGCTTCCCTAACATCAAGCATGCCGCAATCCTCGACTGGGACGGGAAGGATCTCCGCGCCACGATCGAGCAGACGCTTTGAATGGGTTTGGGCTTCTTCCGCCGCGCACAAAAGCCAGATGGGGACCTCACGATCCTCAAACAGACGTGCGCTAGGCGGTGTGCGCAAGCCCCGATCGAGCACAACCCGAACAGGCGAGTGGCTCTTCATACCGGGGAGCCTGCAGGTCAACGAGGGATCGTCTGCCAAAACGGTTCCACGTCCGACGATGATGGCATCGTTTATGGCCCGCAGGAGATGGCCATGCGCGCGCGCCGCAGGTCCGGTGATCCACACGGGCTCGCCATCGCCTCTCGGGATACGTCCATCGGCGCCAACCGCCAATTTGAGCGTAACGGCGGGCCGGCCCTCTCTCACACGCATCAAATGCCCGAGCGTGACCGACTGAGCCTCTGCAGCACCAACACCTAATGTCACATCGATGCCCGCAGTCTTCAGCCGTTCGATGCCGCGCCCCGCAGTGCGCGGGTCAGGATCACCAATTCCGATGACAACGCGTTTGACTTTGGCCTCAATAATCACATTCACGCAGGGTGCGCCACGTCCGCCCCCATGGGCGCATGGCTCAAGTGTCACGTAAAGCGTACTGCCTTCGGCGCGGCTCCCAGCCCGCACAAGTGCGATGGCTTCTGCGTGCGGGCGCCCAGCTGGGGCGGTCCACCCTCGCCCCGCGATCTCGCCGGACGGCATCACCACAATTGCGCCAACGGAGGGGTTCGGCCAGGCAAGGCCAAGCCCCCGCCGCGCGATCCGGATAGCTTGAGCCATGTAATGCGTGTCGCGCGTGGTCATGGGAGAACGGCCGGTCTAATCGTCGATCGGAGCAGTTTCGCCCGCATCAAGGTCGTCGTCTTCGCCTTCTGTTCCTGCGAGTTCGCCCAGCAGCGCCTCGAAATCCTTCGCCTCGCGAAAGTTCTTGTAGACCGAGGCGAAACGCACATAGGCGACATCATCCAACCCTTTGAGGGCTTCCATGACAAGACGGCCAATGGTCTCCGATCGAATATCGCTCTCGCCCATGTTCTCCAACCGGCGCACGATCCCGCTCACCATGCGTTCGGTGCGGTCCGGCTCCACGGGGCGTTTTCGGAGTGCGATCTGAATGGACCGCATCAGCTTATCGCGGTCGAACGGAATGCGGCGGCCGCTCCGTTTGACAACGGTCAGCTCGCGCAATTGCACGCGTTCGAAGGTGGTAAAGCGACCGCCGCAGTCTGCACAGACGCGGCGGCGCCTTATCGTTGTGTGGTCCTCGCTAGGACGAGAATCCTTCACTTGCGTGTTGGTGCTGCCACAATAGGGGCACCGCATGGGCGACCGCCCTCCCCTTATTCACCATCACGCCCGACGCTTACTGGTAGATCGGAAAGCGTCCGCAAAGCTCGATGGCCTCGTCCTTCACCTTGGCTTCGACGGCTGCGTTTCCTTCTTCCCCGTTGGCCACGAGGCCATCCAGGACTTCAAGGATCATGCGACCGATCGACTGGAACTCGGTGACGCCGAAGCCGCGCGTCGTGCCGGCGGGCGACCCCAGTCGGATACCAGAGGTGACCATCGGTTTTTCCGGATCAAACGGGACACCGTTCTTGTTGCACGTGATGTTCGCGCGACCAAGGGCTTCCTCGGCGGCTTTGCCCGTGAGCCCCTTAGGACGCATATCGACAAGAATGAGATGCGTGTCGGTTCCACCAGAGACGAGCGCCAGACCGCCATCCACTAGCGTCTGACCGAGTGCCTTGGCGTTGTCGATGACACGCTGCGAATAGAGCTTGAACGAAGGCTGAAGCGCCTCACCGAAGGCGACGGCCTTGCCGGCGATGACGTGCATCAGCGGGCCGCCCTGAAGACCTGGGAACACGGCCGAGTTGATCTTCTTGCCGATGTCCAAATTGTTGGAAACCACAAGGCCAGAGCGGGGACCGCGAAGTGTCTTGTGCGTCGTCGTGGTGCAGATATCTGCAATCGGCACTGGGCTTGGGTGAAGGCCAGCGGCCACGAGGCCGGCGAAATGCGCCATGTCGACATGCAGGTAGGCGCCGACAGCGTCCGCAATCTCGCGGAAACGCTGGAAGTCGATGACGCGCGGATAGGCGGAGCCGCCCGCGATGATGAGCTTGGGCTTGTGCTCATGCGCCAGACGCTCGACCTCGTCATAGTCAATCAGATTGGTTTCTTTTGTGACGCCATACTGGACTGCATTGAACCATTTGCCCGACTCGTTAGGCGGCGCGCCATGGGTAAGGTGACCGCCAGCGGCGAGGCTCATGCCCAGGATCGTGTCGTTCGGTTTGATCAGTGCCAGCATGACGGCTTGGTTCGCTTGCGACCCGGAATGCGGCTGGACGTTGGCGTATTCGCAGTTGAAGAGGCGCTTGGCACGGTCGATGGCCAGCTGCTCAACCACATCCACGTATTGACAACCGCCATAGTAACGGCGGCCCGGATAGCCCTCGGCATATTTATTGGTCAGCAGCGTTCCGACGGCGTCGATCACGGCACGCGAAACCATGTTTTCCGATGCGATCAGCTCGATCTCGTTCTGCTGGCGTTCGGCTTCGTTCTCGATCGCCTCCCAAACCTCAGGGTCGGAATTTTCCAAGTGATTGCTGAAAAAATCGCCCTCGCGGGATTGGGCGCTCTGCATGTCGCTGGCCGTCATCTCTTACTGCTCCTTGAGCTCAAAATACCCATAGTCCCGAGGTTTTTAGCTCCTGAAAGGCATTCAGGCAGCGTCCTCCGGGACGTTTTCCTGGCTCTACCACATGTCGCTGGCCTATGCCAGCAACACCCAAACGGTAGAGAAGGTTCGGATCAGAATACAGCGTGAGGACAGAAAGACCAGCGCTCGAAAGGCTCTCGGGGCCAATACTAAAAGCCGGCCGCTGTCAGCTTGTGGCAAGAAGGCTCAAAACCCCGCTCGCAACAATGTAGACGCCCGCGCCGATCACCAAACAGGCGAAGACCATTGAAAGAGCGCGTTTGTGGTCGGTAAGCCGGACATTTGCCCATGTGCCAAAGAGAATCCCTACGGCCCCACCGGCGATGAGCATCGTGGCGATGCGCCAATCGACGTAACCCGAGATCGCATAGCTTAGTGCCGTTGCCGCACCAAAGGCCGTGACGGCAAAAAGGGACGTTCCGATCGCGTTTTGAAGTCCCATCCCTGTCGCAAGCATGAGGCCCGGAACGATGAGAAAGCCCCCGCCAATACCGAAAAAGCCAGAAAAGAGACCAACGCCAGCACCGATCAGGAGAAGCCGCGGCAAAAGATGTCTCGCACTCTCCAGGTTCAGCCGCACATTATCGTTCGCAGGGCGCGGGCGGGCGAACAGCATGTAGGCGCCAATCCCGATCATGACGACGCCGAACAAAGCCAAAAGCTCCGTTCCACCAAGCTGCTTTCCAAGCGCTGCCCCCGCAAATGCGCCCGCAACGCCCGCACTGCCAAATACGAGAGCGCATGGCCACTTCACCGTGCCCATTCGCGCATGTGTGGTGAGGCCCCATGCGGCATTGGCCGCCACGGCCACGGCGGAAGAGCCGATGGCCACATGTGTCGAGGGAACGCCGACCAGATAAATGAGAAGAGGCACGGCAAGGACCGAGCCGCCACCGCCGATGAGCCCAAGAGTTGCTCCCACGAGCGCCCCAGAGCCCAGAAGCAGAGAGATAGGCAGGAGCCCCAGTGGCATGATGCTTACGCGCTCGCGCTGCTACGGTTCCAAGGCATTACCGCAAGAGCCTTTGCCATCCCACAAATACCGGTCATCCCGCCAAAGACCAATCCGGCTCCAACAAATCCCGCAAATGCGTAAAACAGCGGCGACACGAACGTGCCCAGCAGAACAAAGAGGAGCACGAAGCTGCCGGCACCGATCATGACTTGGCGGTGCAGCTCAATAGGCGCACTGGAATCGCTCGCGACCGGAAGTCCGGCTTTCTTCCAGGCATCGAGACCGCCCTCCATAATATAGGCTTCGCTAGAGGCTGCATCGCGCAGACGTGCCGCATTTTGCGTCGTTCGCATCCCGGTACGGCAATGGAAGATGATCGGTGTGCCTACGCCTGTCAGGTTCGTCAAATTGGGTAAGGGGCCGTGACGAGAGCCTGGCACGAATTCGCGCGCGCGCTCATCGGCGCCGCGAATATCGATCAGGGTCGCGCCTTGATCCATGAGGCGTCTGGCGTCTTCGGGATTGATTGTTGGAAGGCTCATGGCGGATTTCCTCTTCGTATTCTCAGTTCAATCGTCACTGCAAAAGAGCTTTTGGAGATAGCCTAACAGCAACTCCGTGCGGGGCTCGGCTATTCTGTACCAAAGGGTCTGGCTATCACGCCGGAAGTCGACCAACCCCTCTTCCCGCATCTTGGCCAGGTGCTGAGAGGTCGCCGATTGGGATAGTCTCGCCGCTTCACACAAAGCGCCAACACTCCCCTCGCCCCATTCGGCGAGCTTGCACAGGATCATCAAGCGGCGCTCGTTGGCGAGCGTTCTCAAAATGCCTGCTACGAGGAACGCATTCTCCTCGAACTTGGCAAGATCGGCGGGCGCACGTGGCATACATCAACCCTCGTTATATATTCATTCTTGCTAATTTAGTAGATACTAATATAGCAGTCAACAGAGTTTGCAATTATTGTCTATCAAGGAGTGTTCCGATACCCGGCATCCCAACCATTCGCGCCTTCTTCGATCAGGCGACAAACACCGTGAGCTACCTCGTCTCCGATCCGGAAACGAAGCAAGCCGCGATCATCGACCCTGTCCTCGACTACGATCATAAGAGCGGGAAAGCGGCGACCACATCGGCCGATGCTGTCCTTGAGGCTGCGGAAAAAGATGGCCTCAAGGTCGTAAGGCTGCTCGAAACTCATACCCATGCGGACCATCTCTCCGGGGCGCCCTACATCAAGATCAAGACTGGCGCGAGAGTGGGCATCGGCGAACACATCCGAGATGTTCAAAAGATCTTCCGGCTAGTGTTCAACGCCACCGACATTAGCGGTGACGGTAGCGAATTCGATTAACTCTTTTCCGATGGCGAACGGTTTCCGCTTGGCTCGCTCGAAGTCGAGGTGATCGATGTCCCTGGCCACACGCCTGCGGACGTCGCCTACAAGATTGGCGATGCGGTATTTGTTGGCGACACACTCTTCATGCATGATCTGGGGACGGCCCGAGCGGACTTTCCTGGCGGCGATGCCCGTACGCTATATCGCTCGACCAGGGGCTTGCTCGCATTGCCGCCCGTGACCCGGCTCTTCATCTGTCACGATTACAAAACACCAGGGCGGGACGACTATGCCTGGGAGACAACGGTCGCCGAACAGCGGGCCAAAAACGCCCACGTCAAGGACACCATGAGCGAAGAGGATTTCGTTGCCATGCGCGAGGCACGTGATGCAACGCTCTCGGCCCCTACTCTCCTGATGCCCTCGATCCAAGTGAACAAGTGTGCCGGCAAATTGCCGGCACCCGATGAGAACGGCATTCAGTATCTGAAGATTTCGGTGAAACTTTCAGCCGAAGCTGCACGCAAGCCATAGACCACGCTGCGGTCCTCTTGGCGCTGCCGCAAACGCTGCGACCAAACATGGTGTCGTGCAAACGAGGCACAATCAAAAAAGGCCGTCCCGGGATACCGGTACGGCCTCTGTCTCGCGGTACTATCGAGAGCCTAGTAGTTCGAAGCGTAGGTTCCTCGTGTATCCAGGCCGTAAACGTCTGGGCGGAAATGGACCATGCCGTCGGGGGTTGCCCAGCCGCTGATATAGGTGAAGTAAACGCCAATGTTCTGCGTAACGCGGACGTTTTCCTGAACACCGTTGTGTTTCATAGAGTCGACGCGCCGGAGGTTCCAAGCGGAGTTGTTGTCAAGAACCCACGCCGCCAAGCGGTCCACATTGTGCGTTCGCACGCAGCCATGACTTTCGAACCGGATTGCCTTGCCGAACAGGCTCTTTAGCGGCGTATCGTGAATATAGACCGCCTCCTTGTTCGGGAAATCGATCTTCACAAAGCCAAGCGAGTTCTCCTCCCAAGGCTTTTGCCGGTACCGGTAGGAATAAACCTCGTCGCTGTTCCAATTGATCTGGCGCGGGTCGAGAATATTGCCTTGCCGATCGATGGCTTCCATGCGGTAGGCCGCAAGCATGTCTTGGCCGCGGCTTGCGAACTGCCGGCCCTTTGGTATGAGATCGGCCCGCACGATGCTGGTGGGCACATTCCAGTATGGATTGAACTTCACTTGAGAGACTTTGCTCGAGAGCGTCGGCGTCTGATGCTCGATCTTGCCAACCACGGCCGTGTTGCGTAGCTCGACTCGCCCCCCGCGCACAGCTTCCACCTGCGCCGCCGGTATGTTGACGACAATGTACCGTTTTGCTGTGCGACCAGCGCGCCTCTGGAGCCTCTTCAGGCTCGCTTGAAGCTGCGCCAAACGGATATTGGCCGGCACGTTCAACGCCGAGACAGTCGCCTTGGAGTCCACAACGCCCGTCGCGGGCAGGCCGTGGCGGTACTGAAAATTCTTCACAGCGGCAACGACGGCGGCATCGTACCGATCGGGCTCGCTCGCCGCGGTGAGGTCACCACTGATTTGAAGACGGCGCTGCAGCGTGCCGATATTGGTCCCACGTCGGCCCGGTTTCATTGCGACGGGCTGAACCATGGGCCACCCGCCCTGGGCAACGATGGCTTTGTAACGCTGGATCGCCGTTTTCGTGGCCGCGATATTCCTGCGATCGAGCGTCGGTGCTCCGAGGCCCGGATTAAGAATCATCGCAACTTCGGGATCGCCGGTCGGCAACTCGGATCGCGTGACCTCTCCACGGGCCTCGTTGCCAGAGCCACCGCCAAACAACCCACCAAAGAGACCGCCGGAGCTTACGCTGCCTTGTGGGGACTGCTGCGCTTGGTTGTTATCCCTGCCCTTGAACATGTTGAAGGGACCGGCACTCAGGGGCTGCGCACCGGCGCACACCATCGCCACCGTTAGCGCAGCGGCAGAAAGCCGAGCACCATACTTCGAGCCATTCATCGCAAAGGGCATGCGCCGCTCCCGTCAGCTGCGGCCACTGATCTCGCTTAACTATAAGCGGTTTAGGGCCGTAGCTCTACTTGTTTCAGGCGCCCAGTAATCCGCGCCTCTTATGCGCCTATGAATCCGCACCGGGCGTCAAAAAAGCCTTAACCATCGCTTGGTGCCTACAGACGCACGGTCTACTGGCCTGTCTCAACCCAAGCAAAGAGGCTTTCGATTGGTCCCCCGATGGCCGCAACACCACGCCGCTGATGCGCAAGCAGCAACCTACCCAAAGAAGAATGCTTGAAAATTAAGGCGAAATTTGCGCCGCAGGGTCAGGACGAATGGGAACCCCGGAGGCGAATTGCCTCCGGAGCCGGCTGGAATATAGTCATCGCTGCCCGCGATGACCCGCTTAGAGTTGGTAGCGGATCTGGTCCGACCAGAAGCGCTGCAGGCGGAACATGGCCTTGTTCAGCCCCTCAAGGTCACCTTGATCGACGCCGCCAACCTGCTCAAGTGAGCCAAGCTGACGCTCAAACAGACCGTTGACCACATCGGAGACGGCCCTGCCCTTGTCTGTCAGGCTCACGCGGACTGAGCGGCGGTCCGTGGTCGAGCGCTGGTGATTGACGAAGCGCGCCTGAACCAGCTTCTTAAGATTGTAGGATACGTTCGAGCCCAGATAGTACCCGCGACCAGTCAATTCGCCTGCGGTCAATTCAGCATCGCCGATATTGTACAGAAGCAGTGCTTGTATGCTGTTGACGTCGGTCCGACCAAGACGCTCGAACTCGTCTTTGATGACATCGAGCAACAAACGGTGCAGCTGCTCGATAAGTTTCAAGGAACCAAGATAAGAACTCTTGAGGTCTTCTGCCTCATCGTCACTCGCATGTGTCCCAATATTTAGGGCTACACTCATCGCCTACACTCTTTATTTGTTGTTTATCCCCAACTTGGATACGAGTATAGGCGTGCCCGAACTAAGATGCGCTTAATTAGGACGCTTAAGAGTCTATAAATTTCCAAGATTAACTCTCATTGATGTTTGCGCAGTCGGCGCTTGATTCCAACGATTCTTAGAAAATCGGCTTCGGCTCATTAAGGTCGAGTTCACCCTCGATGAGGGTTTCGAACAGCCGCTCGATCGCAGAATCGTCAACGTCTCGCACCTCTGATGGAACCCAATTCGCAGCCCGGCCCTTGCCATTGATCCGCGCATCGATGCCTTCGCCAAAGTCCGCAGTGGTGACGATATGGGATGCGAGACGAAATTCCAGCTTCAGGGCCTCGGCAAGTGTGAGGAACTTTCCGCGCTGCATTTGCTGGAAGCCAATCTTGAGCGAGGTTGGGGATTTCTGACGGAGCGTGGCCGCGGTTTCCTTGGCCCAGGTCTCGTATGTGCCTTGTTCGGCATCGAGCCGCTCCAGGACCTCTTCGACAGAAGGTGCTGAAAAAATCCGGTCTATCGCGGGCGTCAGCCGGACCAGTTCGCCCTCGCCGGGATCTTGGTGCAGGCCATCGAGCAACTTGTCGATCGGATGGTTGTCGGCCACCGCATCTTTGATGACTCCGAAAAAGGTCGAGGGAATATAGTGGGTTACGAGGCGCAAGCGATGCGCATCGGCAGGTCCGATACTCGCGCCGGTCAGAGCGAGATAGGTTCCCATCCAGCCAAAAAGCCGGGACAAGAAATAGGTGCCGCCAATGTCTGGCAAAAAGCCGATACCCACTTGGGGCATGGCGAAACGGTAGCCTTCGCCCGCCACGCAATGAGTTCCCAGCAGCGAAATCCCGATGCCACCACCGAACGCAAGGCCATTGATCAGCGGGACGTTGGGGCGGATGAATTTCTCTAGGACCCAGACATGGGTATAAGCAGCACGGTAGAATTCTCGTAACTCATTGATGGCGCCGTCATGGTTCAGCGTATGCAAAATCTTGAGATCACCACCGCTGCAGAACACCGTGGGGTGAGAGGACTCCATCACGACACCATAGATATTCGGTGCCGGCGCCCAGCGCCGGTAATTGGCGCTCAAGGCTTCAAACATCTCGCGGGTCAGCGCATTCAGCCTTTTGGGCCGGTCCAGGGTCACGACCCCGGCACGATCCATTTCCTCAAAAGTGATACCAAGCGGTTCGGACAAACGCGGATGCCCCCTACCAACGTCGTGCAATTCGAGTTTTAGAACGGTCCGGCGCAGCTACCATCCCATGACGCAAACCACAAGTTCCGGCATAGACGCAGATGATGCTCGCTAAAGCCATTGAGTTGAGAAGTTGGCTTTTTGCCGCGGGGCTCTTGCTTGCTCTTGGGCCGGGAGGCGCGGGCGCATCGCTCGCTCAGACAGCCGCGCCCTCGTCGAACCCGATCCCTGTGCGCAAGCCCAGCCCCGCGCCGGCCAAGCCTGTGGCCGTTCCGGAACGGCAACCCTCCATGGCAAACGATCATCAACCAGCGGCGGATGATGCGGCTGACGAAGCCAATATGGACACATCACCAAAGAGCGGCGCGGTCGAGGCCTCACAGGCGGCCACTGGACAGACCGCCACGCCGCCACCCGAGCCAAATCCCATACGCGCCGGCACAGCGACGAAAGCCCTACTCGACCCGAAGCGTGCTGCTGCCCTGGAGCAATGCGCGGCGCTCTTGGACGGGATTGATATTGAATACATCCAACTGGATTCGATCCGGCGTAGAATCTGCGGTACGCGGGCACCCATCAAGGTTTCCTCGATCGGCAAAAACCCTGCAGTGGTCGTTTCGCCGCCGGCCATCATGAACTGCACGGTGGCTGCGACGTTGCACAAATGGTTCAAGACATCTGTTCAGCCGACTGCCCAAGCCCTCGGCACTCGTGTCGTGCGTATCAAGAATGCCGCCTCCTATATGTGCCGGAACCAGTATGGGCGCACCAACACCAAGCTCAGCGAACACGCTTTGGCCAACGCTCTCGATATTTCCGCATTCACGCTTGCCTCAGGACAAACGATCAAGGTCTTGGGTAACTGGCCCTACGGGCACCGGCCCACGAGGCCATCGCTGGCGGGGCCGCCTCTTCCCAATCCGCTGCGCGGCCATACATCTTTGCCGCCAGACGAAAATGGCACGCCCGGCGTCAAGGTCCACAACAAGGCGCCAGCGAGCGAGGAATATGACGAGGCCTTGGAAGAACTAACGCGGGTCGCGACCAACCCATTCTTCAAACCGATATTCGAGCCTCCATATGAGCTTGGAGACCCGGACGATCTAGAGCCTGAAGGGCCAATGCCTGCTGGAAGTTTGAGCCGAGCGGAGGCTAAGACGTTTCTGCGAACGATCCATGCGGATGCCTGCAAGATATTTTGGACTGTCCTTGGCCCTGAGGCCAACCATGCGCATCGGGATCACTTTCATCTCGACATGAGAAAGCGCCGCTATGTCAAGATCTGCCAGTAGGTACGCGCGCGGGACTGGAGGCTCCAAAAAAACCATGTTGGGTCCGGCCACTAGCGGGAACCTTACCTTGGGTGATAGTGTTCAATCCCTCTTGGCATCACTCTCTTGAGCGTATTTTGTACGGGATCTGTATCGCGTGGCATCACCATCCAAGGACAAGACCGTCTCGTTGCGTACCGAGCGTGCAAAGCGTGGCGACTCGCAGCCACCCAAACCCCTCTCCCAAGGCTATCCAGCAGCAAGGCTAAGACGAACCCGGCGAGCGGACTGGTCACGGCGTCTCGTGCGCGAGACTCACCTGACGCCAGACGATTTGATCTGGCCCGTTTTCGTGATCGACGGAAATCGCTCCCGCAGTGAAATCGATGCGATGCCTGGCGTGGCGCGCCTTTCAATCGATCTTGCGGTCAAGGCCGCCGAGGATGCCGCCGAGATTGGGCTGCCTGCCATTGCGCTCTTTCCAAACACGGAGCCTTCACTGCGCGACGACGCGGGAAGCCAGGCGGCCAATCCAGGCAATCTCGTCTGCCGCGCTGTCCGCGCCATCAAACAGGCTGTTCCGGAGATCGGAATTATCTGTGATGTGGCGCTCGATCCTTATACGAGCCATGGCCATGACGGCCTCATGGACGAGGATGGCCGGATCGATAACGATAAGACGTTGTGCGCGCTCACCACTCAAGCCTTGGTGCAGGCTGAGGCGGGCTGCGATATTCTCGCCCCATCCGACATGATGGATGGTCGCGTCGGCGCTATCCGCACAAGCTTGGAAGCGAATGGCTTCACTGAGACGCAAATCCTCAGCTATGCGGCGAAATACGCGTCGGCGTTTTACGGTCCTTTCCGCGATGCGGTTGGGTCCGGTGCCCAGCTTCGCGGAGACAAAATGACCTATCAGATGGACCCCGCCAACGGCGACGAGGCCTTGCGTGAAGTCGCGCTGGATGTCTCCGAGGGGGCTGACATAGTGATGGTGAAGCCGGGTATCGCCTATCTCGACATTCTATGGCGCGTGAAGGAGGCCTATGGGTTGCCGACCTTCGCCTATCAAACCTCTGGAGAGTACGCGATGATCGCGGCTGCCGCCGAGCGTGGCTGGCTCGATCGCGAGCGCGTGGTTCTGGAGACTTTGACCGCGTTCAAGCGTGCAGGTGCCGACGGCATCATGAGCTATTTTGCGCCCGAAGTGGCGCGGCTTCTGAAGGATGAATTCTAGGCGGAATCAACGTGCCTAATCAGTGACCTTCATATTAGTGAAGAGCACTTTCGCCTCATTTTCCTTGTCGAAATTGTCGCCCGATACGCCGAACCGCCAACCGTTCTTGGGCGCCTGTCCGCGGAGCTCCCGCACCCTCGTTCCATTGATGTAAAAGTTGAGCCTATCGCCCTTCGCATAGACACGCAGTGTGTTCGATGCGCCCGGCGCGGTCTTGATGGCGGGGCTGTCGATGTTGGCGGCAATCGTGCCGACCCAAGAGCCGTCCTGCTTCCGCGCAATCCAGAAGCGCCCATTGTTCAAAATACCGAACTGATAATAGGTGCGATTGTCCAAACCCCAGAACAGGAGCCCGGCTCCAAGTGTTTGCGGCATGCCGTCACTTGGCCAGACAGCCTCCGTGCAAAGGTCTGCATCCTCGACCGAGAACATGACATTGAGGTTGGACTGCATGTCGTCGGCAGGAAGCGTGAAGGTCAACGCGCCATCCTTCACCGCAACGGTCTCTTTGTGAGACCAGCCGCCATCATCGTTATGGAATTTGTCCTCGAATATGACGTCGCTGCCTTCGCATGCCCGGGCGTGATCAATGTTCGCGAGCATGCCCGCAACCGCAAGCGACAAAACCGCTATCCGCATCCGCCGGCTCCTTAAGATCGCCCTGGCAAGACGGACGAATCTCTTACCTTGAAACCTAAAACGTCGCCCTGCCCACGGCAACCGCACGGCCCGTCAGCATCTCGACAAGAATGTCTTGGTTGCGATTGCGCGGCCCAAACCCAATATATAGGAGGCGTTTTGGCACTCAACGGAGACAGCATGCCTGACCACACGACCCAGAGCGACCTTGCCTTCAATGGGCAGATACACGCCTACAATCCCACAACCGAACCACAGCTTTTTTCTGCTGTGATCCGCAAACGCTGCATGGCGTTCCTCGTCGATGCGGTCATCATTACGCTGCTGACCGTGTTCGCTTTTGTGGTCGTGTTTGTCCTTGGTGTCGTCACATTGGGGCTCGGGTGGCTCTTATTCGGGCTCATCTTCCCGGTTGTGGGCCTAGGCTATAATGCCTTTACAATCGGCGGCCCAAAATGCTCGACCATCGGCCAGCGCATGATGGGCCTTGCCGTGCCCATGTGGTACGGCGGCAAGGTCACGCCTCTCATCGCAGCGTTTCATGCGCTCCTCTTTTGGTTCTCTTTGACGCTCTTTTTCCCGATCCTGCTGTGGTGCTTCTTCGACTCACGGAAGCGCTGCCTGCACGACATTCTCGCGGGCGTGCTCGTCATCAACAGACCGTTCTAATCGATGGGGTGCAATTGATAGAGCCGTGGCGGCGCCGGCGGGCCCGTTCTAAGTTATCCCAAGGAATTCGTTGACGTGCGCGGTGCGCATTGCATGTCCCGCCCGTCCTCGCATAAACTTCTCAAGGATTGGCTTGGATTCACTTCCGGTCGGTGACCTGTGACAGAACACAAGAATAGTTTTCCGGAGTTCTACATCACCGCCCCGCAGCCCTGCCCCTATTTGGCGGGCCGCATGGAACGGAAGCTATTCACACATCTCACGCGGGACAAGCCAGGCCTTCTTATCGATAATCTTCTAAAGGGCGGCTTCCGGCGCAGTCAGAACATCGCCTATATGCCCTATTGCGATGCGTGCTCGGCTTGCGTGCCGGTCCGCATCCTTGTAGAAAGCTTCAAGCCGCGGCGCTCGTTGAAGCGTATCGGACGCGCCAACAACGACCTGATGGCGACACGCGCACCCGCCGCGCCAAGCTCAGAACAATACTCGCTGTTTCGCGACTATATCGATGCTCGCCACGCCGACGGCGGTATGGCTGAAATGAGCGTGCTGGATTATTCGCTCATGGTGGAAGACAGCGTGGTGGAGACATTCGTCACCGAGTATCGCCTCAAGCCCAATGAAAAAGGCGAGACGCCGCTGGTTGCCGCCGCTCTGTGCGACCGGCTCAGCGATGGCATCTCAATGGTCTATAGCTTCTTCGATCCGGATCTCGCCGACCGCAGCCTCGGCACATATATGATCCTCGACCATGTGGAGTACGCGCGCCGGCACGGCTATCCGTACGTCTATCTGGGCTACTGGATCGAAGGCTCACGCAAGATGCGTTACAAGGAGCGCTTCCAGCCCCAAGAACACCTCACCTCCAAGGGCTGGGTGCGCGGCTAAGGCGCCCTCAAATAAGCACCCTCAGAACCGATCGCCGAATTTCCCAGACTTCGGAAAACCACGCGGTGGCAACCGGCCCGCTTGGGCCCGTGTGCCCCACCAATCGCGAAGGTCGGCTGGGGGATAGACGAAGTTCCGATTCGCCCCGACCATGTAGGGCAAGCCATCCTTCATGGTGAAGACTTTGGCATCGGCGAGCCCCCCATCCCGGTAACGCTGAAGACGCACACCTTTTCCGCGCGGCATTTCCGGCAATTCAGCCAATGGGAATAGCAAGAGCTTCCTGTTGTCGCCAATCACGGCGACGCTGTCGCCGGACGCAGGGGCGCAGACGGCCGCCTCGCCCGCCTTCACGTTCAGGATCTGCTTGCCCTTGCGCGTCATGGCGATCACGTCATCCTCGGCAACGACAAAGCCATAGCCGCTTGTCGAGGCGACAAGCAGTTTCCGTCTGGGCTGATGCACCAAGAGCTCGACGCAGTCGCCCGCGTCCTCAATGTCCACCATGAGCCGGAAGGGCTCGCCATGGCCCCGCCCTCCCGGGAGCTTGTCCGCAGGCAGTGAGTAGAAGCGCCCGTTTGTCGCAAAGAGGAGCAGCGTATCCGTGGTCTGGGCCAGCAGGAGCTGTTTCAGCCGGTCGCCTTCCTTGAAGGCGAGCTTCGATGGGTCGGTGTTGTGGCCTTTGATAGTCCGCAGCCAACCCTTTTCGGACAGGACGACTGTCACCGGCTCTTTTTCGATCAACGCTTCGGCCAGTTCATCGGCCACGTCGTCCGGTGCGTCGGCGAAGCTGGTACGGCGGCGGCCAAGTTCGGTTTTCTGGCCGAACTGCTCCTTCACTTCTTTGATTTCCTCGCCAATGCGCGTCCATTGCTTGTCCGCGGACCCAAGCAGCGCCTTGAGCTCCTTGCGCTCCTTGTTGAGGTTTTCGTGTTCGCGGCGGATTTCCATTTCCTCGAGCTTGCGCAAGGCGCGCAGGCGCATGTTCAAAACGGCTTCAGCCTGCACATCGGTGAGGTTGAAGGTCTCAATCAGCGCAGGTTTGGGCTCATCCTCTTCGCGGACGATCCTGATCACTTCATCAAGGTTGAGATAGGCGATCAGATAACCAGCTAGGACTTCGAGCCGGTGATCGATCTTGGCAAGTCGGAATTTCGTCCGCCGGACGAGAACCTGCTGCCGGTGCGCAAGCCACTCCAACAACACCTGGCGCAAGCCAAGTACATTGGGGATCTTGCCCTGGCTGAGCACATTCATGTTGAGCGACACGCGCGTCTCGAGTTCCGTGAGCTTGAACAGAGACTCCATGAGAAGCGCGGGATCGACCGCGCGGCTCTTGGGCTCAAGGATCAGGCGCACGTCCTCGGCCGACTCGTCACGAACGTCAGCCAGAAGCGGTAGTTTCTTTGCCTGCAGAAGCTCGGCGATACGGGCAACGAGCCGCGCCTTCGGCACCTGGTATGGGATCTCGGTGACCACAATCTGATAGGTGCCCCGGCCCGCGACCTCTTTTTCCCACTGCGCGCGAAGACGGAACGCACCACGCCCGGTTTTGTAGGCCTCGGCGATCTGTTCGCGCGGCTCGACGATAATGCCGCCGGTTGGCAGATCCGGCCCTGGTACGAAAGACAAGAGCTTGTCGACGGTCGCATTCGGAAACTTGATGAGATGCAGCGCAGCATCACAAAGTTCGCCCGCATTATGAGGGGGAATATTGGTCGCCATACCCACCGCGATGCCCGAGGCTCCATTCGCCAAGAGATTTGGAAAATTCGCCGGAAGGACCGAGGGTTCTTCCTCCCGACCATCGTAATTGGGCCGGAAGTCAACCGTGTCTTCGTCGATGCCCTCGAGAAGACGTGCGGCAATATCGGTCAGCCGGGCCTCGGTGTAGCGGTCGGCAGCGGGGTTGTCCCCGTCGATATTGCCAAAGTTACCCTGCCCATCAATTAGCGGATAACGGACCGCGAAATCCTGCGCGAGGCGTGCAAGCGCGTCATAGATGGCCTGATTTCCATGAGGATGGAAATTGCCCATGGTGTCGCCGACGATCTTTGCGCATTTGCGGAACTCGCCTTGCGGCGCGAGACGAAGCTGCTGCATCGCGTAGAGCAACCGCCGGTGCACGGGCTTGAGACCGTCTCGCACATCGGGGAGCGCGCGATGCATGATCGTGGACAGCGCGTAGGCGAGATAGCGCTCTTCCAGCGCATCTTTCAGATTCACTGGCTCGATAGGCCCCGAATCGGGCGGCTTGGCGCGTTTTCTCATCTCTCGCGCTTAACGCATCGCGTGATTCCCCTCAAGCGGCGCGAGAGCCGCGAGACAAGAGATCGAGCAAACGGCTGCGGGCCTCGGGGAGTTTGAGGCCGTGGGGGTCGAGGACGTCGCGTTCCAGGAAGAAGCCTGTGAGTACAAAGCCCGCGACAATATCTGGCTCTGTCAGCGCGGCGCTCCGGTCGATCAGGAACCCCGGCAACGCGAGCAATTTCGCGGCATAGGGCGCACCGGCATCACGTGACACGGCGCGGCCGGACCGGGGTGACACATAGATCAGATCATCGGCCACACCCGTTGCCGCGCAGGACGAAAGGTCGAGCCCGAAGCCGAGCTCTTGGAGCAATTGAAACTCCCAAGAAACCAGGAGCGCGGGCCAGACCTCCGCTTCGCCGAACGACCGCAGGACATGTAGTGTCGTGGCATAGAGTTCAGGGTGAGGATCGCGCTCGGGCAGAAGTTTGACGAGTTCGCCCAGGCTGCCGATGGCAGCAAGGGCACGCGGGTCATCCAGGGCCCTGGCACCATGCGCCTCCATAAGCTCCACATTATAGCCGCCAAGATGTTCTGCCAGACGGGCGCGCCATGTGACGCCAACGAGATTTCCGGGCTGAAGCGTTGGCCGGACGCGCCGCGACCGCCCGCCGCGCACGAGCCCAAGATGGCGCCCATGTCCGAGCGTGAGGACTTCCGCGATAAGATTGGCCTCGCCCAGCGGCTTGCCGCTCAGAAAGATTCCTTCGTCGCTCCAGTCCATGGAGACAGCTTGACCCATCCGGGCGGGCTTTGCCTAGCCTCGTCCGAACTCTTGCTTTGGATATTGTTTCTCGGGGAGATGATCCCTTCGGCCACTTATCCCTTGGGATAGTCCAGCCCCATCTCGCGAAACCGCTCAGGGTCGTCGCCCCAGCTTTCGCGGACCTTCACGAACAGAAAGAGATGGATCGGCAGGCCAGCAATCTCAGCGATGTCTTCCCGCGCGGCCTGGCCGATTTCCTTGATCATCGATCCCTTGGCACCGAGTACGATGCGCTTCTGGCTCTCGCGCTCCACATAGATGGTCTGCTCGATGCGGACGCTTCCGTCTCGCAGCACCTTCCAATCCATCGTTTCGACGGTCAGCGCGTAAGGCAGCTCTTCGTGCAGCCTGAGGAAGAGCTTCTCCCGCGTGATCTCGGTGGCGGTCTGCCGCAACGAAGCATCGGACAGCTGGTCCTCGGGAAAGAGCCAAGGACCATCGGGCACAATGCCTGCAAGGTATGCTCGAAGATCATCAACACCGTCGCCCGTCAGGGCCGAGACCATAAACACGTCGGAAAAGGTCTTCAGTGCCAAGAGGTCGGTTGTCAGTTCGAGCAGTTCTGGCTTTTTTACAAGATCGACCTTGTTCAACACGGCAATAATGGGCCTGTTGATCTCTGGCAGATGCTTGATGATGGGTTCGAGTTTCTCGTCGATGCCACGGGCCGCATCCACAACCAAGGCCACGATGTCCGCATCTGCGGCGCGGTCCCAGGCCGCTTGCGCCATTGCACGATCGAGACGGCGTTTCGGCTGAAAGATGCCGGGCGTATCGACGAGGATCACTTGTGCGTCGCCTGCGAGCACAATCCCGCGCACGGGCCCACGCGTGGTCTGCGCCTTATGGGTCACAATAGAGACCTTTGCGCCGACGAGCGCATTGGTGAGCGTCGACTTTCCGCTATTGGGCGCGCCGATCAGCGCCACGAATCCACACGTCGTGTTCTTTTTTTCCGTTTCAGTCATCTGTTGGCGGTTGCCACACTCCCTCGCGCACAAGCATCGCAAGTGCGGCCGCCTGCTCGGCTTGCCGCTTGTTGCTGCCCTCGCCCTGTTCCGTTTCCAGCCCCTCGACATACACCTTCGCGGTAAAGCGCGGCGCATGATCTGGGCCTTCGCGCCCGACCTCGACATAGCTAGGAAGCGGAAGCCCTTGTCCTTGCGCCCATTCCTGAAGAACGGATTTGGCGTCCGGCGCGGCCTCTTTCAGCTCGGCAACATGGCCCTCCCAAGACCGGCGGACAACGGCGCGGGCCGCGTCATAACCAGCATCAGAGAAGATGGCGCCAAGCACAGCTTCGCAGGCATTGGCAATGATCGTCTTTTTTCGGCGACCGCCAGAGCTTGCCTCACCGCTACTCATCACGATGAAGTTTCCAAGATTCCAGCTTTGCCCCACTTCCGCGCACGTCTCGGTTCGGACCAGATGGTTGAACCAACGGGCGAGTTCGCCTTCGCTCTCATTGGGAAACAGTTCCGACAAGAGCTCTGCGATCACCAGCCCAAGGACGCGATCACCGAGAAACTCGAGCCGCTCATTGTCTTCGTTGGCTTTCGATCCAGGCCTGGCGCTCGCGTGGGTGAGCGCGAGTTTGAGAAGCGCGGGCTCCTTGAAATCGTGCCCAAGTTGTGCGGTCAACAGGCCGAGCTTGGTGACGCGCCCCTTGGTCACAGCGCTATTGTACCACTTTGAATATGCGGTTCCAACGCACGTCGGATGGCCAACGCCAGACCTCCCAGAAGCTCGCATCATCGTCGATGGAGAAGAAGATCACTTGCGCCTTCCCCACGAGATTCTCGAAGGGCACGAAACCCACCTCTGACAAGAACCGGCTGTCGGTGGAGTTATCGCGGTTGTCGCCCATCATGAAGAAGTGCCCTTCGGGAACTTTGTACACTTCGGTGTTGTCCCCAACACCTTCGTTCACAAGATCGAGCACGGGATAGGTGATCCCGTTGGGTAGCGTCTCCTTGTAGCGGGTGAAATGCCGTTCCCGTCCACTGGGAAGTTCTTCGACGTAATCGTCGACTTTGGCCTTATCCACGGCGTTGCCGTTGATGTGCAACACGCCACGAACCATCTGCACTTCATCGCCGGGCAGGCCGATCACCCGCTTGATATAGTCGGTCTCATCGTCACGCGGCAGCTTGAAGACCACCACGTCGCCGCGATCCGGCTCGGCGCTCCAGATGCGCCCTGAGAACAAGTTAACCCCGAACGGGAATGAATAGCGGCTATAGCCGAAGCTGTATTTCGAGACGAAGAGATAATCGCCGATCAGCAATGTCGAGATCATGGACCCGGAGGGAATATTGAACGGCTGAAAGAGGAAAACCCGGACGATCAACGCCAGGATCAGCGCATGAATGACAACGCGCACCGTGTCCCAGTTACTACCTTTTGCGTCCGTCTTCCCGGCGTCCACACCCATGCGGAGGCTCTCCTTCGTTTCGGGCCCACGCGTTTGCGCCCCACCCGTTTGCCGCGAAACATGCGCCCCTATAGCCCGTCATCGACTCGCGAGCAAACGTCCGCTCTGGTCCGGCAGCCTTAAGGCGTTAACTTGACCGCTGAGATAATGACGATTGCTTGCGCAGTGGGAAAATCGTCCGTGATTGTGAGATCGATCTGCGCCTCGTGTCCCTCGGGCATCAACCGTTGCAGGACGCGCGCCGCGCCGCCTGTCAACGCCAAAGTAGGACGTCCAGACGGCAAATTTACGACCCCCATGTCTTGCCAAAAGACGCCGCGGCTAAACCCTGTCCCAAGCGCCTTGGCGCAGGCTTCCTTGGCCGCAAAGCGCTTGGCGTAGGAGGCCGCCCGCAACCTGCGACGGTCCGATTTCTGCCGCTCCGTCTCCGTGAAAATCCGGGACAGAAAGCGCTCGCCGTAGCGCTCGATCGTTTTTTCGATCCGCCGAATGTCAATGATGTCGTTGCCAAGGCCAATGATCATTGCGCGACACCGGCCTTTTCACTCAGCGGCAAGGCTTCCCGCCCTTGATCCATCGCCGCACGCATACGCTTCACCGCCTCGCCTAGCCCGAGAAAAACCGCCTCGCCAACGAGAAAATGGCCAATGTTCAGCTCGACAATCTCCGGAAGCGTCGAGATTTTTTTGGCCGTCGCATAGTTCAGGCCATGGCCGGCATGGACTTCGAGTCCAAGCCCGCGGGCGAACCGCGCGCCATCCACGATCGCACGCCATTCGGCCTCCGCGTCCATCTCGCGACCGTCAGCCAGAGCATCGCACCAGCCGCCAGTATGAATCTCGATTGCTGGCGCCCGCAGGCGAGAGGCCGCCTTGATCTGGCGCCGCTCGGCGCGGATGAACAAAGATACGCGCATGCCCGCCTCGACGAGCGCCTGAACGACCGGTGCGAGAGTGCGCTCCTGAGCGAGCGCATCGAGCCCGCCTTCGGTGGTTCGTTCCTCGCGCCGTTCCGGCACGAGACAGGCCGCAAAGGGCCGAGCCTCTAGCGCGATAGCCGTCATTTCGCTCGTCGCGGCCATCTCCATATTGAGTTTGCAATCGACCTCTGTGACGAGCCGCGCCAGGTCCTCGTCCGTGATGTGCCGGCGGTCTTCGCGCAGATGCGCC
>Ga0316193_10000325_pt1 | contig 28701 bp, 21 predicted proteins | sample MerIslsedime2_MG_FD_207735 | JGI IMG/M metagenome (GOLD analysis project Ga0316193, IMG submission 207735) | Coastal sediment microbial communities from Maine, United States - Merrow Island sediment 2 | ecosystem: Environmental > Aquatic > Marine > Coastal > Sediment | place: USA: Maine... | reverse complement strand
ACCGATACTCTGCGCTGCTAATTCGCTCAGGCGAGATAAAAGCAAAGGTTTTTCACGGCGATGAGAACTGTATTTGTTGCCTTTGGCGTAAAACCATTGAAAAAGACAATGCATGGTCTTATGGAGACCATTCGTTTCCTGCTCAAAAGCATCATAAATTAATTTTACTGTAACCCCTTGTTCTTTCAAAAACTTGAGACGGTAATCATTTTCAATGTCGTATTGTGGATTTATACAATAAACGGCAACTGGATAATTTTCATTCTTCATTCTCCACACTACTGGGGTAATATGATCCACGTCATTGAAGTGTCTCACGCAAAACAAATACATCACCCATGTCCTCAAAAGCGGATAGCCAAATTTAGTACTTGCCCATAAATCTCCCTAGACCTACTCTGGATAAATTCTAGCTCCTCCTGGGTGAGTGTCTTGTATCTTTCAAGCGTACTCTTGATAATCCCGTTTTTTTCTGCTTCAAAACTGGTGTTCGCTCTTATTGGATACTTATTAAAAGTGGGTTCCAACAAGATATCCTCAAATTTGATTTCTAGGAATTCAGCCAGATAGTGCATGACTGGCTTGGTCCTGGTGATCAAGTCTTCAAATGTCAGGATACAAACACGATCTCCATATCTCTCTTTGTTCCGCAATATTGCTCGGGCACTCTTTTGCCACAGGTCCACTCCATCCCGAATATCCCTGCAAATTCTAGGTTTGTGTCTGATCGCGGAAGGATACCAGTTTTTCGGATCTCTAATAATAGAAATCAATCTGCCGTCGGGATATATGTCGAAAAACGATTCCATATTATCCTTGGTCATTGCTAGTCTTGCGGTGAAGGCCGTAATGAACCTCTTTTGGCCGTAACTGTTTTGATTATTGAGCCAGGCGCCAAAATAAGAGGTCATATAACCGTCAAATACATCTCTGAGTGTTAGCGACTCGATTGATCCCACGTAATCCAAAAATATTCCCCTTTGCACAGAGGGCAGAAATAGAAAGAGAAAAGCGTCGTCTCGCTTTTTTTCCTTTTTATAGCCCTTTTTAAAATGACTGAGGACGCTGTACTCGAAGAGGGTTTCCAACCACCGGTTTGGGTCATCTTTCAGGTCTATTTTCGGCCAGGTATATTTCGTCGGATAACCAATCTTCAGTTCGTGGGGATGAGCGTGGAGTTCTGGATGACCATCAAAAAGTTGGCTTAGCAGAGTCCCGCCGGAACGCTGTATCTGGGAAATCAGAGCCAAGGGAGTGGTAACAGGCCGAGTGTGTTCTAGACACGCCTGGGACAAAGAATCCAAGTAGATTTTACTTTGGCTGAACTCCTGATTTATCTTTTTTGTTCGCGAAATGCTCATAATTTGCTCATCATAATAATCAATTAGACCCTGGTTAATTTCGCGCCTAACCTAACTTCTTACCCTTATTTTGTCAATGCTAACATACTGCTCGATCGGGTGCGATTGAATTGCGACTATTGATTGAATTTCTTAGCTCTAAACTCTAAGAGGAAGCCAAAATTTAAACCCCACTGAAAAGGCCAAAGAGGTCCTAAGGAAGGCCGTCGGAAACTGGCGCTATTGGTCTAGGAAGGATGACTCACAGCTATTTAAGACCGGCTATATGACCCGCATGCAGCTACCCGGCTGCGAAAATTCGCACCTCAGTCCGAAGTTGATTATTTAACCCAAACATCCCCAGGTCTGCAGTCAGAGACTGTCCATGAGGAGAAACCTTGACTCAATTCGATCTTTTATGAATAGTATGATCAGAACTTTTATTAAACGAGGATTAGTTTCCCCCAGGGAAATGGTTAAGTCTGCGAGGCTAATAATCCTTTGGGGAGACGGTATAAGGTGCATATATCTTGCAAAAGGCTCGGTTGAGACTCAGATTCTATTAGCGACGACTGATACTTTTTTCTGTGGCGATTTTCCCCTTCTCAAAGCTAAAAAAGCGCATAAATAAATGGTGCTATAGCACTGCTTTCTGTGAAAACGATGATGGCACCAAAAAGTAAAAGCATAAAAACAACGGGGAGCAGCCAGTAACGCTTTCTCATTTTCAAGAATTCCCAAAACTCTGTGATTATCGATTGATTGCCCATGCTATTCACCTAGTCTCGTTTCAAAAACCATTGTTTTGGTTGTGCTTTCTCGTTCAGGTATTTTACCAAAATCAGCAAAAAAACACAGTTCTTAACCGGAAAAGGGTATCTGCTCTCTGAATTTCAACTCTCTTTTTGACTTCTTCAATACCTCAATTTTGGGATCCATGCAGTGATAGCAACCTGTGGGAATAGACGAGATCGACAACAGCGCTAGCCAGAGGGCTCTTCTTTCTTAAAAAACTAATAAGGACAGAATTTACAAATCAGAGATCTCTTATTTTTACAACAGAGGCTGAATAGATTCTAATATTTTTTCCGCAAATTTTTCGGCGGCGAGATCATTATAATGACAAAAGTCAACATAAAGCGTTTCTTTAGATTCTGAAAAAATATATGAGAGATCGACAAATTGAAAAGGTTTTTCAGTTTCCCGAAAGGCATCATAGAACTCATGTTCCTTTTGCCCATATGTTCGCATGAGATCTTTACTATCGTATTTCCTCGCAATGCGACTCATTTCTTCTTCTGTCCAGTTCGTTTTATAGTGGGGAGTTGGTTGTAAAAACATAATGAATCTCGCTCCATTCATTGTGCTAATTTGATCAGTTGCCGCGTAATGAGTTGCTGCAATCTTTGCCCTCTGTTTGATACTGGTAAAAGCCTCCCTTCGGAGGTTGGGTTTGGAAGGCCCAGCAGGCGATCGAGATTCCTCCTTTTTCTTAAACTTATCAAATTGGCGATAAAGCAAATCATAGGTATGTGACCATGAACGGAGTTTACTTGTTAGGTTAATGAGCATAAATTCTCCTCTCTCCGCCCTGTGTACCGTGGATACCGCGTTATTCCATACATGTTTACCCAGAAAGGCGCCTTCCACTGTTGGGTCATTAATGGCTCCACTGGCTTCATTCACTCCACTTACTGTCAGTACAAGGTCGGCATGGTTTTCAGCGAAGAATCGATCAATCAGCAGCATCTCTTGAAATGACTTGCCACCCCTCAATGCTAAATTTACCACTTCGGCCCGTATGTTTAGCCGCTCGTTAATTAGCCGTTCTAGAATCGATGGAACAGTCGATGAATTATCAGAAGAGCCGATTCCAAAGATTGTACTTCCACCCGTAACAACGATTGTGATGTCTGGGTGTGCATGGGCATAAGAAGGAGTAACAGAATACCCATTCTCATCTGTCACCAACCTCATCCCCTTTACGGGCCCCTTGCTGATCTCAAGGTTAAAATTTGGCGCATGAACATACCCGAGATAGGGGTGATAGGGATTACGCACTTGCCCTACTCTGTCACGATAAGGTCCCTTCCTTTTCGTAAGCTTTATGATTGTAAAAGAAAACAGCTCCATTGCAACCAAGGAGAGAATGACAAGCACGCACCAAAAAAAGTAGAGCTTGATCTTACCAGTTTTGGGATGTGATGGATTCGATTCAGTATTTCTGACTATGGCATTCCTCACTAGTCGCCCCTCTTCTTTTTCGCGCCTAACCTAACTTCTTGCCCTTATTTTGTCAATGCCAACATATTGTTTGACGGCTTCGTAAAAAGCTCCATGTGGGGTGTTGCGCTTCATCTTTCGTCACTGCGGCGCACCCATAAGTGCGCCTCATTCCAAAAGATTTTTCGCGCTCGCTGCGCTCCGCTCAGTCCCACCACTTGGTGGCGGGTTCCCAGTTTCGCGCGCCTTGCATCTGGAGCTTTTTACTGTGCCGTCTCCTTGAGAGGTTTTTACGAAACCATCATTTTTAAGATTTGGTGGAATCAAGGTTCACCAAGTGCCCTTCCCTATAACCTTTGGGAACTATCATCATTGGCAATGCTTGACAGGAAATCTTTTTTCAAGCTAGTATTCCATCGCGCTCAAAGGAAATAAAAGGCAGCAGTTAGGTTTGCGACGTCTACTCTAGAATAGCATTAAATTTATCCTTGAAAGCCGTATCCCGAGTCGGTAGCTGTCTACAGGCAAATGAAATATCAGGTGAGAGCATGAGTGCGGCCGTTAAAGGAACGCTGATTATCCCGGTTGAGAATCAGGTGCGGGAGCTTGACCCCAAGCTCTTACTCGCCTATATAGCAGCAAAACGCGGGTTTTCTTGTATACTTGGCTTCCGCCGGGAGATACACTTCCGCATCTCGTCTTTTCCGCCGGGAATATACCTCTCCAAGAGCATGACCGCAGCCAGTGACTTGATGTTTCAGATTATGCGAAAGCTCGGCCATGAGATCGTGGCTTGGGACGAAGAAGCTCTTGTCCACTTGCCGCCTGATACCTATTTCTCTCGTCGGTTATCTCCTGTGGCAATGGCATTCGTCTCCCATATGCTGGCTTGGGGCCAAGACAACGCCGAGCTGTGGCAACAATTTCCCCACTTGCCAGATGGTGCAGAGATCCATGTCACGGGAAATCCTCGTAATGACTTGCTGCGGCCTGAGATCCGCCACTATTACGAAGAGACGGTGGGAGAGTTGAGAGAGAGATACGGCGATTTCATTCTCATTAACACTAATTTCAATCACGTGAATGCCTTTTATCCGGAACTAAACCTTTTCGTGCCCAACGAAAAACCGGGAGGAGAGCCCAGGCATGGTCGGGCTGCAAAGGGCATGACCAGGGAGTATGCCGAAGGATTGAGGGATCACAAACAGGCGATCTTTGAAAAATTCCAGCAACTCATACCTACCGTTGAAAAAGCTTTCCCGAAATACAACATTGTTGTCCGGCCTCACCCCACGGAAAATCAAGAGATTTATCGTCAGATCGCTGCAGGGTGTGAGCGAGTGGAAGTAACCAATGAGGGCAACGTGGTCCCCTGGCTCATGGCCGCAAGGGCGCTCATCCATAACGGCTGCACTACCGGAGTGGAAGCCTATGTAATGGGCATCCCGGCCATCTCCTATAGGGCGTCAGTGAATGATTTTTACGACTTAGGCTTCTATCGTTTACCCAATCTGCTCAGTTACCAGTGCTTTGACTTCGAGGAGTTGCGGCTGATCTTGGGGAAGATTCTTGCCGGGGAACTGGGAGCTGCGGTTGGAGACGAACGCAAAAACCTTGTTAATCGGCATTTGGCGGCACTGGACGGTCCCTTGGCCTGTGAGCGCATCGTGGATGTTTGCGAAAAGATAACTGGTGGGCAATTCGAAAGGTCAAAACCAAGCTTACTCGATCGTTTGACCGGCTACTGCATGGCAAACATGCGTACCCTAAAAAGAAAGATCAAGGCGCATCTTCCCCGTGCCCAAAATAAACCCGAGTTTCACCGACATCGTTATCCTGAGGTTTCCCTGGAGGAGATGCGAGTGCGGGTGTCACGGTTGCAACATGTACTAGGCTATAGCGAAGAGCTGAAGGTGGAACAGATACACGATAAGTTCTTTCGGGTTTGCAGCGGTAGCGCCCTTGACACCTGATGTTCAACCGGGCTAATATCCGCCGCTGCTGAAGAGATATCTACATAACTCTGATATTTTACTGACCGCCAGCTTGAGACTTAGTCACAAATGCATGATCTGAGCAGGCCTCCGTTCGTGGGCTTTGAGACTGACTAGATGTCTAGTAAGATAATGAAAGCAAAAAAAACAATACTGATCTTTCCAGTGGAGAATCAGGTACGCGAACTTGACCCCAAGCTTCTGTTAGCTGTTATCGCAGCTAGGCGTGGATTTTCCATAGTGATCGGCTCACATCGAGAGATAGACTTACGCATTGCTTTTTTTCCTAGAAGTATATATCTCAACAAAAGCTTTACAATTCGCAACCTTAAGATGTTCCGCATCATGCATAAGCTCAGGTGTGAAATCGTGACCTGGGACGAAGAAGCGCTTGTGCACTTGCCTCCTGAGATGTATTACTCGCGCCGCCTTTCTCCCTTAACATTGAAGTACATATCCCATTTGTTTGCATGGGGTCAAGATAACGCCGAGCTGTGGCGTCAGTATCCCGAATTTCCAGCCGGATTACCAATCCATATAACCGGCAATCCTCGCAGCGATATGATGCGGCCTGAAATGCGTGTTTTTTACGACAATGACGTTAAAGAAATTCGCAACCTTTACGGGGAGTTCATCCTCATTAACACCAATTTCAATCACGTAAATGCCTTTTTCCCCAGCCAGAATCTGTTTCAGCCCGCGAAAGAACCTGCAAAAGAACCGAAGTTTGGTAAAGCTGGGCGAGGGATGACCCCTGAGTACGCCAGAGGATTGCGTGATCACAAGCAGGCCATCTTCGAAGCCTTTCAGCGCCTCATCCCGGATCTTGAACGGGCTTTTCCGCGTTACCAGATAATTGTCCGTCCTCATCCAACGGAGAGTCAAGATATTTATAAAAAAATCGCTGCCCGCTGCGAGCGGGTGCGGGTTACCAACGAGGGAAACGTAGTCCCCTGGCTCATGGCCACGAATGCTCTCATTCACAACGGCTGTACCACCGGCGTTGAGGCGTTGGTAATGGGCGTTCCTGCCATCAGCTACAGATCGAGTGTCAATGAATATTACGATTATGGCTTTTACCGTTTACCCAACTTGCTGAGTCACCAATGTTTTGACTTCGAGGAGTTGCAGATAACTCTCGGGAAGATTCTCGCCGGCGAACTTGGAGCTGTTGATGAAGAAGAACGAAAGGAATTAATTGACCACCATTTGGCTGCGCAAGACGGCAAGCTTGCCTGCGAACGGATTATTGATGTCCTAGAGCAGATGATGGAAGGCCGCTCCGAACTGCCGAAGCCTGTCTTATTCGACCGGCTTGGCGGCTGGAGCAAGGCACAGGGACGCCGCCTGAGAAAATGGTTCAATTCATATCTCCCAGGATCGCATGCTCCACCGGAGTTTCATCGTCATCGTTATCCTGAGGTCTCTCTAGAAGAAATGCGAGCGCGAGTGGCACGGTTTCAGCAGATCCTAGGCGACAGTAAAGAACTACAGGTAGAAAAAATATTTGATCATATATTCAAGATAAGCCTTTGAGTGCGAGTCGGAAATAAACAGCATTTATTATGAAATGATGTGAACAGGATTAATTATTTTCTCAATAGAAAGAAGATTCAATCAGACGGTGGATCATGGCCTTAGCCTCCGAATCGCCGGGCAAGGAAATTGTTCAGGCGATTGTTCGATTTGCGTAGGAAGCTTATTAGAGATCTGACATCCGACGTTATTTTCTCCGATGGATATAACATGAACGCGCTGCATACTTTTCAGCTATCATTTGCAGACTAATGGGAGGTCACGCAGGAGCATGAAGGGAGTCAAAGCTACATTGCTTATGCCCGTTGAGAATCAGGTCCGTGAACTTGATTCCAAGCTCTTGCTTGCTTGTATCGCCGCAAGGCGTGGATTTTCCTCGGTGATCGGTCCCCGCCGTGAAATGCATATTCGTATACGCTCTTTTCCCAGGTCCATATACCTCGCCAAAAGCATACCAAAACACAGCAACATCATATTTCAGATTATGCGTAAGCTTGGTCATGAAATAGTGGCGTGGGACGAAGAAGCGCTCGTCCACCCGCAAGCGGAGACCTACTACAGGCGGAGAGTCTGTCCTCTGGGGATGAGGCATCTTTCCCACATTTTTGCCTGGGGTGAAGATAACGCGGAGTTGTGGCGCCAATATCCCGACTTACCCAACGGAATTACGATTCATATCACAGGAAATCCGCGTGGCGATCTGCTGAGACCTGAAATGCTCGGTTTTTATGAAAGAGATGCTGACGAGCTCCGCAGGACCTACGGCGAGTTCATTCTAATTAACACCAATTTTAATCATGTCAATGCCTTTTCTCCCGACCTGAATCTCTTCCGACCTGTTGAGAAACCTGGGGAGGAGCCCAAGCTCGGCCGGGCAGCCAAGGGCATGAGCCGCGATTACGCTGAAGGATTGCGTGATCACAAACAGGCTATCTTCGAACACTTCCAACGACTTATTCCATCCCTTGAACAAGCATTCCCGAACTACACGATTGTTGTTCGACCTCATCCCACAGAAAAACAGGACACCTATCATAAGATCGCTGCTGAGTGCGAGCGGGTTCAGGTAACCAACGAAGGCAACGTGGTCCCCTGGCTCATGGCTACCAGGGCTCTTATTCATAATGGCTGTACCACTGGGGTTGAGGCCCACGTGATGGGTGTTCCCGCCATATCCTACAGGGCACCGGTTAACGATTACTACGACTATGGTTTTTACTATCTACCTAATCGGCTGAGTCACCAATGTTTTGACGTCGAGGAGTTGCGGGTTACCCTGGGGAAGATCCTCGCCGGCGAACTGGGAGCTGCTGATGGAGAAGAACGCAAAGCGCTTATTGATCGTCATTTGGCGGGCCAGGCCGGTCCCTTGGCCTGTGAGCGTATGCTCGATGTGCTCGAAGGCATCATGGAGGGTAAAATCGCATTATCACCGCCCTCAGTACGAGATCGCCTAGAAGGCTGGTCCATGTCAACCGTTCGCACGCTGATAAAGCGATCCAAGGAACGTCTTCCTGGTTCCCATAACCGACCAGAGTTTCAACGCCATCGGTATCCGGAAGTTTCCCTTGCGGAGATGCGCAGGCAAACATTCAGATTGCAGCAAATACTCGGGAACAGGAAAGAACCTAGTGTCGAACAGATATCCGGTCAATTTTTTAGAATCAGCGGTTGACCGAATATATAATGTTTACAATGCTGCTGTATTTGAAAGATTCGCGTAGCCGTTTTATGATGGTCTTGGCCAGTAGATTTTACCAACTCATCGAGCCTAGCCCTGTCTAGGAAGAGTCGAGCCGTCAACTCAATCTGGTTTACTCTATAATCAGTGTTGGAGAATCAACATGAAGGTCTTGATTCTGGGGACTGGAAAGTCCGGAACTACTGCCCTGTTGTACAAGGTTGCCACAGGGCTGCCGAATTGCAAAGTTTTTTCAGGAGGTCGACCTGGAAAATACTCGGGCGATTATGAGAACGTTGTCTACAAGCATACCTACGAAGAACGCAAGGGTAAGAGTTTCGATCTCTATAAGGAGCATTTGCAGAAAGAGCTTTACGACCGTAAAATCTGGATAGCGAGAGATCCTCGGGATGCCGCTGTTAGCCGCATGCTTTATAGGTGGCACAAGTTTTACTGGTGGCACAGGGGCTATGCGGAAAAAAAGAAACAATACCTGGCCCATCTGGATCTCGTATTGAAAAAGGAGCGGGAGCCGAGATCCATCCCCTTCCACCTCATTTGCCGCTACGCTGGTTACAACGGTTGGCCAATCAGCACAGAGGAAGTGGTGGTGGAGGAAAGGGTTCGATACAAGCGAATGCGCGATTTTGTTAAGAGCCTTGGAAAAGAATGGTTTTTTTTCACCTTCGAGGACATGGTAGGCAAAAATTTTGACGGCTTGAATCAATACCTCGGTTTTCAGGCAGGAGAAGAGGCAGAGGTACCGACATCCACGGGCAAAGCGAAGGTGGTTAGAAAGAAGGCCGTGGGCGACTGGCGCCATTGGTTCACCGAAGAGGATGTGGACCTATTCACGCCCGCTTACTTGCCTTACATGGAGGCAATCGGCTATGATTGCAACGATTGGGCTCTCAGTCCAAATCCTGTCATTGAACCAGAGTACTCATCAATGTACATGAAGAGTCTGCCCAAGAGAAAACCGTTCGATCTAATTCGCAACTTAACAGACAGGGTGGGACGGCGCTTGCTAAAAAGAGGTTAAACCTAAATAGTGACTTTCTAATCTGTGGCGATTTTGAATTATGAGGATGTTGCTTTCTTGGGAAGCAGTCAAGGCACTGGAGAAAATGTTGGTTAACTGGGGGGAGTAGCGCGGCATGGATATAAGAGGGCGCAGGATACTTGTCATAGGTGGAGCCGGACTCATCGGATCTCACGTTGTCGAAGAGCTGCTCAATGAAGATATCAAGGAAGTGATCGTTTATGACAATTTTTGCCGCGGCACCCATGAAAATTTGCAGGAAGCGTTAAGAGATCCACGCTGCCGAATTTACGAAATCGGCGGAGACATCCTTCAAACAGACATTTTAAATGCAGCCATGGAAGGCGTGGATGGCGTCATCCATCTGGCTGCTTTATGGCTGCTTCAGTGCCATGAATATCCAAGGGCGGCTCTTGACGTAAACATTCGGGGAACGTTCAATGTGCTGGAAGCCTGCGTCGCAAATCATATCAAGCGCTTGGTTTATTCTTCCTCAGCCTCTGTTTATGGCGACGCGGTCGAGGAACCTATGACCGAAGCGCACCCTTACAACAACTGGACGTTTTACGGTGCCACCAAGATTGCTGGCGAGCATATGTTCAAGGCCTATCACAGACGCTACGGCTTGGAGGGTGTCGCCTTGCGCTACATGAACGTTTACGGTCCCCGGCAGGATTATAAAGGCACTTACATAGCCGTCATGATGAAAATTCTCGATAATTTGGACAAAGGAAAACCTCCCATTGTTTATGGAGACGGCAGCCAGGCCTATGATTTCATTTACGTATCAGACGCAGCGCGGGCAAACGTATGCGCATTGAAAAGCGGCATCCCATTCGGATTCTACAATGTGGGGCGAGGTATCAAAACCACCATCAAAGAGTTAACCGAACTGATTTTGAACATAACCGGTTCGGATTTGGCAATAAAATATGAGGCAGCGGGAGAAACTTTTGTGACTAATCGGGTGGGCGACTCGGTTGCCGCCGAGAGAGATCTAGGCTTTACATGGTCGGTTGAGCTGGAGAGCGGACTGCGCAGGCTCATTGAGTGGCGCAAGTCCCATCAAAAGCAGGCCTAGTCACAGAGAATAAGGATAATTGCAAATTACATGAAAAAGATCCCGTTAATAAAACCATACATTACTCAGGAAATAAAAGAGAGTGTAAACGAAGTTCTGGATAGCGGATATCTGACTGAAGGCTCGGTCACTAAGCAGTTTGAAGATTCCATCAGGGGCTATATTGGTTGCAAACACGCTTTGGCGGTTTCTAATTGCACGGTTGGATTGGAGATGGCACTGAGGGCTCTAGGAATCGGACAGGGTGATGAAGTCATCGTACCGGATTACACCTATCCGGCAACAGCAGCTGTGGTCGGTATAGTTGGCGCCACCATTGTTCTTGTCGATGTTGACTCGGAGACAATGCTGATCGATCTCGACGCCACTGAAAAAGCTGTCAACGAGCGGACAAAGGCAATCATGCCGGTCTCCATTTTCGGAAACCCATTGGACTATGATCGTCTATGGAATGTAAAACAAAAATACAACCTCTATCTTATCGAAGATGCTGCCTGTTCAATAGGGGCACAATATGATGGTGATTTTGTCGGCGATCTAGCTGATATCTCCGTTTTCAGCTTCCATCCCCGCAAGTTCATCACTACCGGCGAAGGCGGCATGATAACCACAAACAATCCTGAATGGGCAGCCTGGATGGACTCCTATAAGCATTTTGGCATGAACTCATCCGGTTCGAGACTCGACACCCATTTTGAGAGAATAGGGACGAATTATAAATTGAGCAATGTCCAGGCAGCCATTGGATTAGTGCAAATGCGGCACATTGCGAGTCTTCTAGAAAGACGCAGGCAGTTGGCAAATCGGTACCATGAATGGTTGGCCGGTTTTCCCGGTATTTCTTTTCCGAAAGTCACGCCGAAGGGCATCCATTCATGGCAGTCCTATTGCATTTTCACGCCTAATCGAGATCAAACCATTGAGAAATTGAGAGAAAAAAACATCGAGACTCAGATCGGGACCTACGCCTTGCACATGCATAAGGCATTCAACGAGAACTCAAACTGCCGCATTATGGGTGACATGTCCAGCAGTCGCTATGCATTTGACCATTGCTTGACCTTGCCCCTCTATAACGATATGACAAATGAAGAACAGCGATTTGTTGTATCTGAACTTCTCAAGTCCGCTACTTGAATCTAAATTGCACCATTCTCTATCTCATGGTATATGCGTGCTGACATTACAGGCACCCAAAGGTTGGGAAACCATTTAACCAAATGATTAAATCGACTTGGTTTCGTTTTGAAGTAACTGATAAATTTACTCATCTTGGATTGAAGTTAAGGAAATAATTAAATTTAATCATGTGCGGGATATGCGGCATATTCAATTTAAACGGCGAGCCGGTTTCACAGGTTGTGCTTCGCAAAATGACCGATGCCATCGCCCATCGCGGTCCAGATGGCGAAGGGTTTTACATCGACAGCTTCATCGGTCTCGGACATCGAAGGCTGGCAATTATTGATCTGTCACCTCTGGGTCACCAACCCATGAGCACCCCGGACGGCCAATATGCCATCACCTACAATGGAGAGATTTATAACTTTCAGGAACTGCGGATCGAACTTGAAGCCTTGGGGCATCTTTTTCGCTCCCGCAGCGACACCGAAGTTGTTTTAAATGCTTATGTACAATGGGGTCCTGAGTGTGTCAAAAAATTTAATGGGATGTTCGCCTTTGCTGTCTGGGATAAAACCCGGCAGCAATTGTTCCTTGCCAGGGATCGCTATGGCATAAAACCCCTTTATTACGCCTCTTTAGGCAGTTACTTTTTGTTTGCCTCAGAGCAAAAGGCCATCATGACTCATCCGGCCTTCAATCGCGAAATCGATTTAGAAGCTCTGCTGGAGTATTTCACCTTTCAAAATATTTTTACCGACAAAACCCTGTTAAAGGGATTCAAACTCATTCCTTCCGGATGTTATGCGCAATTACCTTTGGGTCTGGGAACCAACGGGTCGCACACACTCAAGATGACCCGTTACTGGGATTTCAATTTTTCTGAACCAGAAAATCCTGCCACTGAGGAAGAATACATCGAGGAACTCGACCGCCTTTTTCGTCAAGCTGTCAATCGACAGCTTGTAAGTGATGTCGAATTAGGAGCGTACTTGAGTGGGGGCATGGATTCAGGTTCCATCACCGCCATTGCAGCAACCCAGCTGCCGTATATCAAGACCTTTACCTGCGGTTTTGACCTCCATTCGGCTACAGGACTTGAACTCGGATTCGATGAGCGGGAAAAAGCCGAATATATGTCTTACTTGTTTAAAACAGAGCACTATGAGATGGTTCTCAAAGCGGGCGACATGGAAAGAATATTACCCCATATCGCCTGGCACATCGAGGAACCGAGGGTAGGTCAGAGTTATCCCAACTTCTACGTCGCTCAGCTGGCCAGCAAATTTGTCAAGGTTGTGCTTACCGGCGCGGGAGGTGATGAGCTCTTCGGCGGCTATCCTTGGCGTTATTATCGGGCTGTCGTCAATGACGATTTCGAAAATTATATAGATAAATATTATCTCTATTGGCAACGGCTGATACCAAATAAGATTATCCATGAAGTATTCAAACCCATTTGGTCTGAGGTTCAGCACGTCTGGACAAGAGACATTTTCCGTGACGTTTTCATAATAAAGCCTGACCATATTTCCGGGCCGGAACAATATATTAATTTATCATTGTATTTTGAGGCAAAGACGTTTTTACATGGTCTGCTTGTCGTAGAAGATAAACTAAGCATGGCTCACGGACTCGAGACCCGCGTCCCCTTTTTAGATAACGACTTGGTAGATTTCGCTACCAAATTGCCGGTGTCCATGAAACTAGGCAACTTAGGTGAGGTCGTCCGTTTAAATGAAAACGAACCTGGACCGAAAACTCGGCAATATTTCCAAAAAACGAAAGACGGTAAGATCGCTTTAAGAAATGTTATGAACCGTTATATCCCCGAGACAATTACAAATGGAATTAAACAGGGTTTCTCAGCACCCGATTCTTCATGGTTCAAGGGAGAAAGCATTGATTATGTCAGAAAAATCATCTTTGACAAACGTGCTTCAATCTACGAATTTTTTGATTTGAGCGCGGTGCAGGATTTGGTGACCGAGCATATTGAAGGTAAGAAAAATCGAAGGCTGTTGATATGGTCACTGTTAAACTTTGAATGGTGGTTGCAAAGATACTTAAATTAATGTGTTTTTCATATTCGCCATCATCTTGCTAAATGAAAAAATATCTTTAGATATGAATTTGCCAAGAGTAAGAAAAATAATCAGCCAATCGATATCAAACTTTGACCTGAACTTGTCGGGTCTTACCATTCTGACCGAGGCAGCGACGGGATATTATATATTAACCCCCATAATAGCAGCATTGGCCCAGGCTGATTATGTTTTAGCGTTAACGAGGGATTCTAAATATGGGCAGGCAACTGATATTCGTAAGGACACAATGAAGTTAGCGCACAATTGGGATGTTCGTGATAAAATACAGGTCATTTATGACCGAGAGGATAAACGGATTGGAAATGTAGATATTATCACCAATCTTGGTTTCGTTAGACCAATAGATTCGGATTTTTTGAGCAGGCTAAAGAAATCAGCGGTCATACCGCTTATGTGGGAGACGTGGGAGTATCGTTCAGAAGATATAGACATTGAAGAATGCAGACGACTTGAGATACCAGTATTAGGAACCAATGAACATCACCCAGATCTTAGGATATTTGAATATATCGGACATATTGCCTTAAAGCTCTTGTTTGAAGCTGAAATCGAAATCCTAAACTCAAGAATAGCATTACTCGGCAAAGGAGAATTCGCTGATCAAGTCTATAATACGTTGAAAACAGCCCAGGCAGATGTGCACCCAATTTTTCAAGAAAACGGCAAGAATTCTAACATTGAAAAGGTAAAAAGTACTTTGAAGCAAACCGACGCTCTTATTGTAGTTGAACACCATGAAAGGAAACAATTAATAGGTGCAGAAGGATTTATTACCCCAAAAGAAATATCCCAATTAAACAAATATATCACCATTATACATATCTGTGGAAACGTTGATCAAAATAGTCTTGTAAAAAATGGCGTGAGATGCTGGCCCAAACACTTTGCACCGGCTGGATATATGAGTGTTGCGACTGATTATATCGGCCCTATTCCGTTGATAAAATTGCATACTGCAGGATTAAAAGTTGGCGAATCCTTGGCACGAGCACGTTTGAAAGGGCTAAATGGCTTGGAGGCAGAATTAGCTGTGATACGTGAAATTTCTCTTGCACAGGGGTTTCAAGGGTATCACGATGGTCCTATTTAGATTTTATTTTTCCTTTCGTTCGATTTTAGGGTTATGAAGATGAATAAGAAAGTACTTGTAACTGGAGCCGGAGGCGGTGGTAGCGAAAATCTCATTAATAGCTTACGGAAGTCGAATCTTGAATTATTCATTTACGGAAGTAACATGGACGATTATCTTCTCGCCAAGTCATCGGCTGATAAAACAGTTTGGCTTCCCAGTGCGAAAGAAGAGGGGTATACGGACTCTTTAAGAGCAGTAGTTGAGAAAGAAAAAATTGAACTGGTGATACCTAATAACGATACAGAGGTCGGTAGGATTTCGAAAGACAGGAGCAAAATTCCCTGCAAAGTGTTCCTTCCCCCACACGAAGCAGTTGAGATCTGTCAGGACAAATTAAAGATGCATCTGCGATTTGAAAAAGACGGCATCCCCCAAGCGAGATCTAAGGGGATAGAAACGTTCGGTGATATAGATACCTTCATGAATGATTTTCCTGCCGAAAAATATTGGATCAGACCGCGGCGAGGCTCGGGATCAATAGGAACAACATGGGTTCAAAACTCAGAACAGGCTAAAGCTTGGCTAAAGCTTTGGATCGAGATGCGTGAATTCCAGCTAGAAGATTTCATAGTTAGCGAATTCCTGCCCGGTCGAGACTACGCATGTAAAAGCGTCTGGAAAGACGGGAAACTCATTGTAATGAAGTTGGCAGAACGTCTGGTCTATATCGCTTCTCGGAATCGTCTTTCCAATATGTCAAGCAGCCCTGCTGTAGCACGAACCGTTCGGGATGAGGCAGCAATCAAAACAGTAGTGAAGGCTATTCATTCGATAACCTCAACACCTCATGGGAATTTCTGCGTCGATTTAAAGGGGAATATTGACAAGCAAATGTGTATCACTGAATGCAATATCGGCAGATTTTTTATGATTACACCCATATTTGATCACACCGGCCAATATAACACTGCAGAGGTCTACGTGCGATGTGCATTGAATCTGCCGTGTCATGTTGATGATTCAATAGACATCGAAGAAGATGTCTACCTGATACGTGAATTGGATACTATCCCAGTCATCATAAGAGGCAACTATTTGAGATCAAAGGTTGACGCAGCAAAAGCGTCGTTGAAATAGCGTTTCATAGCGTACACATTTTGAGAAAATAAAACTCCAGTAATCCCTAAATAGAGAGGGACATCATGAGAAGAATAAAAGTCTTGTTGAGCTTGTTTTGTTGTGTGGTCACCTCCCTAATCATTTTTGCGGCAACTGCTGGTGCAGAGTCCAAGCAGCACATCCGTTACGGCGCACAGTACTATCCTGGAGAATTTGTACTTCAAGGCTACCCAGAGTTATGGGAAAAGTATGGCTTGGAGGTTGAGCATATTTTGTTCAGTTCAGGGGCAGAGAATAATCAGGCACTCATATCGAGAAGAGTAGATATAAACTGTGGTTCAGACAGTAAGACTGTTGTGCTTTTCAACGTGCTTGGAGACAAGGTATTGATCCTGGGAACGATTCAAAAGGGTGACCGTTATTCCACGGTTGTCCGCAAGGACTCTACTTATAAATCATGGCATGATCTGAAGGGCAAAACAGTAGGGACACGGCTTGGAACTGGAGCTGAACAGGTGCTCCGAAGATATTTCGATACGAATGACGACCTGGCTTGGGAGAATTTCAAATGGGTGAATCTCAAGCTGGAAGATATGATCGCTGCCCTTCAGGGCAAAGCAATCGAGGCCTTCACCGTCTGGGAACCCACCTGCGCCATAGCAGAGGCACAGGGAGTGGGCAGAATATTACGAACCTATGGGGATATCTCCCTTGTGCCAGTGTCCCTTCATACTACAGTTGAATATGCCAACAAACACCGGTCCAACATTGTGAAGTTTCTGGCCGTTCATCTTGAAAAAGCTGAAATGATCAAGAAAGACCCTCAGCGGGCTGCGAAATTGGCTGCAAAAGCTGCAGGCGCGAAAGGTTATAACGTGTCTGCCGACGCCTTTATGAAGGTTTTTAAGCGGATAGATTTTTCCATCGATATTAATGATGAGATTATCGAGGCGATAGAAAATACCGCTCAATTTCTGCATTCTAAGCAGAAGATCAAAACAATTCCTGTTATCAGGTACGATAGAAGTTTTCTTGAAGAAGCGATCGAATTACATAGAGCTAAATGAATTATAACAGGTATCTATATCCTATAATACCACTTCTGGGCTTTTTCTTTTGTTGGGAAATTGCGGCTCGATTTTCCTTAATAAATACAGGTCTCTTCCCTAGTCCAGTAACAATTCTAAATGACTTAAAAGAATTATTTTATCAGGAAGCTTCAGGTCGCTCAGTTCTTTTGACCCATTTAGTAGTCACCCTGAAACGTCTGTTTTATGCTGCAATAGGAGGGACGCTTGTCGGCTTTATAGTTGGCGTCTGCACAGGACTAAGTTACAGGTTTTACCGCTTTTGTGATCCGATCATCACCGTAATTATGCCTATACCAGGTATTGCCATGGCACCACTATTTATTATTTGGCTGGGATTTGGTGATGTGACCATCATTACGGCGGGTGCAGTGGCTGCGTTTTTCCCTATAGCTCATAATACATCAATAGGTGTACGAAGTATTGATAGACAGTTGGTTAGGGCTGCTCAGATAATGGGAGCCAATAAGTTTAGCGTATTGAGTCAGGTATATATCCCATGGTCAGCGGTGTATCTTTTTACTGGGATTAAGCTTGGGTTGGCGAGATGCTGGAGAACCGTTATTGCTGTTGAGTTTATAGCAGCAGCCAATTGGGGCCTTGGTTACATGATCTGGGATGCAGCGGAATACCTCAATGCAAGTATTGTTTACGGTGGCATAATCCTGTTGGCCATAACCTTTACACTTATTGAGAAAGGTCTCATTAACTTCTTTGAACGCGCGACCATCGTAAAGTGGGGTATGATAAGGAGTTGATCTTTCCAGATAAAATAAATAGCAACAGAGTTGGGACTCTAAGAGTACCAACGAAACTGTTTGCAGCAGTACAATTCTTATTTCCTTTCTTGGTGCTTGGATCTTTATGGGAAGTGTTGATAAGGCTTGGATTAGTTAACGCTACACTGCTGCCAGCACCCTCGATGCTCATGCAAGAGCTTTATGAGCTCTTTTTCAGAAAGCAAGCCTTGCAGCACCATCTTTACCACAGTCTCTATAGGCTGCTTCTGGGTTATTTACTGGCAGTAATGGTCGGCGTCATGATGGGAACGGTTCTTGCCCTGAGTAAGGTGGTGAGACAAATGTTTTCAGTAACGCTAAGCCTGTTGATATCGATTCCAACGATAGCTTGGATTCCTGTATTGCTCATAACTCTGGGACTCGGAGACAAGACAGTGATTACTGCCATTTTTTTGGGCGGTGTTTTTGAGATAACCTACAGTACCGTGGCAGGCATGCGCTCAGTGGACCGACAGCTGACTAACGCAGCCCGCATCATGGGTGCGACTCGATGGGATCTTTTTTTCAAAGTACTCTTACCAGGATCATTGGTATCCATAATGCCCTCATTACGACTCAGCGTAGGTTACTGCTGGCGAGCGCTCGTAGGGGGTGAAATGCTCTCGGCAATGATAAAGTGGGGACTCGGCAAGATGATCTATGAGGCGAGATTTTGGAATGACGTAAAGGTAATGCTCGTTGGACTCGCTGCTATTGGTATACTTGGAGTTGTACTGGATCGGTTATTTCTGAAGACATTAGAGCAAGCCACCCTTGAAAAATGGGGAATGCTCGTCGAGAGGTAGAATATGATAGTAAATAGTGATGTTAAGATCGCTATTAATAATGTGACTAAGGTATTCGGTGCGAATTCTAATCTGGTTGTCGCACTTGAGGATTTTAGTCTCAATATTCCCAACAATAAGTTCACTACTATTGTTGGTCCGTCTGGGTGTGGTAAGTCCACTCTTTTGTACCTACTGGGTGGTTTCGATAAACCAACTGCCGGAGAGATTTTGATGGATGGCAAACCCATTGCTGTTCCAGGACCCGACAGAGGGTTCGTATTTCAAGATTTCGCCCTGTTTCCTTGGAAAACTGTAATCGGCAATGTAATGTTCGGATTGTTGCATAATGGATATAACAAGAAAGAGGCTAAAGAAATCGCCATGGACTATATTAGCCTGGTAAATCTGAATGGATTCGAGCATGCATATCCACATACCCTGTCAGGAGGAATGAAGCAGAGGGTTGGCATCGCAAGAGCACTTGCTTATAGGCCTGAGGTCTTATTGATGGACGAGCCCTTTGGTTCCTTAGACGCACAGAACAGAAAGAATATGCAGAGGGAACTAGTCAAAGTATGGGAAAAGTTAAAAAAGACAGTCGTATTCGTAACTCATAGTGTGATTGAAGCTGCCTACTTATCAGATATAATCGTCGTGATGACAGCGAGACCAGGAAAGGTCAAAGGTATTATCGAGGCAAATATTCCCCGGCCGAGAGACTATATCGGGGACGACTACCTTGCAGTCAGAAAACAGGTTTTGCTCTTACTCGAGGAAGAAGTTCAAAAGGAAATATCTCAAAATCGCCACGGACCGCTATAGCTGATAGTTCCCAACGAATGAGGACTATGTCTGTGATAGCAACCCAACAATAATTTTTTAAATTGCTGCGATTATTTATGCAAAAAGTATAAAGCACTAAAAAAATAAATAGAATTTTTATGATTCATAACGAAATAATGTTTTCAATTGAAATCAAGCCTATCTATATTTTACTCATTCTATTATAAATTGTTTTTGAAATAACATTTGTTGAAAGTTATATATAATTAAAATAGTTTATATTTTTTTAACATTTAGTTAAAAAATAATGAAAGACGAACATAGTAAAGTTAATTTTACAATAATGATTAAAATAATAAAAACAATTAGAACAATATTGGTACGAGTTATTGATAATACCATTCTCGTGTTGATTTTGCCATTTTGTCTAGTTGGTTTACTCTGTGCGACACCATGGATTTTTAAGCAAAGGAGGATTTGGGAAAATTCCGCGAAACGAAATCGTAAAGTTCTATTCATACAACCATTTTCTATACAAAAACTAGACTCTCAGGGGTATGAGAATATATTACCTTTTCGAAACCCAAGCATGAAATGGATTGGTCTGCTTGACCCTGCTAACTCTCAAGATGCTAATATCCGTGTCGCAGATAATTTTGAACTCATTGCGTGGAAGTCGCCAAAAATTGTCGAGTTTTTAGAAAAACTAAAATTTCTTACTACTTGCATATTTCTTCGTGAATTCATTAGTATTTTTAAAATTACTTGCTATTGCAATAAGGAACAAATTGGCATCCTTCGCGCTTACAAACATAACTACCCCGCCTTGCGGGCTTATTTGGTTTCGAGTTTTATCAAAATACCCTATATAGTTGATATTTCAGGTAATTACGAGCTAAAGCGGAGGCTGATCGGAAGAGTAATGTATTTCAGAAAATTAAATAGGCTGCCTATTGTAAAAATTTTTTCTGCAAGATTGACGAATTGGCTTCTTGGATTGCCGTTACGTCATGCATGCCATGTTTTTGGACGCAACAAGTGCTGTTATGAGCATGCGTTTGCATTAGGAACTCCCGTTGACAGGCTTTCAGTACTTAGAATAAATAATTTTAATGCTGCGTTCAATTTCTATAATCCTGAAAAACCCCCAGCAAAGCCGGCAGAATATCCTTATATGTTATTTGTTGGACGTTTGTCCGAACTAAAATTTCCTCTTGACGTGCTCGACGCTTTTAATTTAGCGGCTCCACACCTCCCGGAATACCGCCTGGTTTTAATTGGCGATGGAGCTATTAGACCGGATGTGGAAGAGAGAAAAGAGCGCAGTGAATATAGAGATCGGATTGTGCTCCTGGGTGCGTGTTCAAGCGATATAGTTTTAACCTGGACTGCCCACGCAACAATAAGTATTTGTCCTCTCTCGGGATCCGTGCTTGCCGAATCAATGCTATGCGGCATTCCTGTTATTGCGTATGATGTTGCCGGTCATGGTGAAATTGTTATTGATGATTATACGGGATTCCTTGTACCGTTTCGAAATATTGCAGTACTGGCAGACAAGATGATTACTGTCGCCCGCAATTATGAGGAAGCTAAAATAGTAGCAATGCGCGGCCGTGAACTGGCGCGTGTTGCGTTCAATAAAGAAAAAATTCTGGATAAAGAGAATATGATTTATAGGCAAGCACTTACAGATTCCCAGAACTAAGGAGGAATGGAAAAATCGCAAGCCAGGCGGCTGATCGGAGGCAGTAGTTCATGAATGGTAAGAAACCATCACTGCTTATTCCAGTGGAGAACCAGGTACGCGAACTTGATCCCAAGCTTCTGCTTGCTGTTATTGCGGCCAAGCGTGGCTTCTGCGTGGTGATCGGCTCACACCGGGAGCTGGATTTTCGGATTGCCTCTTTTCCGAAAAGTATATATCTCAATAAGAGCTTTACGATTCGTAACTTAAAAATGTTCCGTATTATGCACAAGCTCGGGCTTAAAATCGTCACCTGGGACGAAGAAGCGCTTGTCCACTTGCCTCCTGAGATGTATTATTCACGCCGTCTTTCTCCCCTGACCATGAAGTATCTGGCCCACCTGTTTGCCTGGGGTGAGGATAACGCTGAGCTGTGGCGTCAATATCCCGAATTCCCACCCGGATTGCCGATCCATATAACCGGCAATCCTCGCAATGACATGCTGCGAACTGAAATGCGTGCCTTTTATGACGATGAGGTTGAAAAACTCCGCAAGACTTATGGCGAGTTCATTCTGATTAATACCAATTTCAATCACGTAAATGCCTTTTTTCCTGCCCAGAATCTGTTTCAGCCAACAAAGGATCCTGACGAAGAACCTGCTTTCGGAAAGGCCGGGCGAGGGATGACTCGCGAGTACGCAGAGGGATTGCGAGATCACAAGCAAGCCATTTTTGAAGCCTTTCAGCGACTCATTCCTGACCTCGAGCAGGCTTTTCCGCACCACACAATCATTGTCCGCCCTCACCCGACTGAGAGTCAAGAAGTCTATAACAAAATCGCTGCCCAATGCGAGCGGGTGCGGGTGACCAACGAAGGCAACGTGGTCCCTTGGCTCATGGCCGCAAAGGCGCTTATTCATAACGGCTGTACCACTGGGGTTGAGGCTTACGTGATGAGCGTTCCCGCCATATCCTACAGGGCGACGGTCAACGAATACTACGACTACGGTTTCTACCGCTTGCCCAATATGCTCAGCCACCAGTGCTTCAGCTTGGATGAGTTGAGAATTATTCTCGGCAAGATACTCAGCGGGGAACTCGGTGCTGCTGATGGAGATGAACGCAAAGAGCTCCTTGAACATCATATGACGGCACATCACGGTCGGATGGCCTGTGAGCGAATCATTGATGTTTTGGATGAGACAATGAATGGCCACTCGGAACCACTTACGACAACCTTACCCGACCGCTTCAAAGGTTGGTGCACGGCAAACGCACGCCGCCTGATTAAACGGGTCAAAGCGTATCTCCCGGGTACACATGCACCACCTGAATTCCATCGCCATCGTTACCCTGGCATTTCACTGGAAGAGTTGCAGAAACGCTTAAGAAAAATCCAGCAAATCCTGGGCGGCGAGGAAGAACTCCGAGTGAAACAACTATACTCTCATATTTTTCAGATCACTCCGTGAGGCAAAGCGAAGGATTACTATGAAGATTTTGATATTGGGGACGGGAAAGTCTGGAACTACAGCTCTCGTTTACAAGGTTGCCGGAGGAATTCCCAACTGCCACGCTTTCTCAGGTGGCCAACCTGGCAAACACTTAGGTAACTATGAGAACGCTGTGTACAAGCATACCTATCATGAGCGTAAAGGAAAAAGCTTCGATCTCTATAAAGAACATCTGCAGAAAGAGAATTACGACCGCAAGATCTGGATAGCCCGTGATCCTCGGGATGCGGCCGTTAGCGGCATGCTGTACAGGTGGCACCGTGGTTATTCTGGCAACAAGAAACAATACAAGGCACATCTTGAGCTGGTGCAAAAGAAGGAACAGAATCCTCACTCCATTCCCTTTCACATCATCTGCCGATATGCTGGTCACAATGGTTGGCCTATTACCACGGAGGAAGTTGTGGAAGAGGAGCGGATCCGTTATCAAAATATGAGTGAATTTGTCAAAACTCTAGGTGAGGATTGGTATCTTTTTACTTACGAGAACATGGTTGGTAAGAATTTTGACGGTTTGAATGGGTATCTGGGATTTGAAGTAGAAGCAGATGGTGAAGTCCCCAAGTCGTCCGGAAAAGCAAAAGTGGTTAGAAAAAAAGCAGTGGGTGACTGGCGCCATTGGTTTACTGAAGAGGACGTGAGGCTTTTCAAGCCCGCCTACCTACTCTACATGGAGCTTGTTGGATACGACTGTAATGATTGGACCCTTAGCCCAAATCCGGTCATAGAGTCCAGATACTCTTCAGAGTATATGAAAGGTTTGGTGCGAAGGAAACCTCTGAACTTCTGGCAAAAGCTTAAAGATCGCTTCATTAGGGGCACTGGCAAAGAGAATTAGGTTATCAGATTGCCTTCAGTCAACTGTTTATAAGTAGACGAGATAATTCTGGCTGGATGTTTACTGAAATCGACGGGCTCTAAAAGTGACCATTCAAACTGCCCTGCACATGGGAAAAACTTTAAAAAGCGCTTAAACAAGTATGCAGAGACTGCTTTGGGGGGAAGTTGTAGCTTAATTCGGGATCAATCGGCGGGGGGGTCGCCGAAAAAACAAGGTCACAAGTGAGGAAATTATGGAAGAGAAGGAAATTGTTGAGAAAATTGAAAGTTTTCCTGTATGGCAATACCAATTCAATTTAAAGGGACATTTAACACCAATCCGCGGTCAAGAAAAGATAAATCGTCACTTCCAACGAAAGAAGTATTTTTTTGAACCCCTTCTCGAAATTTCAGGAGGCTCATTGGCAGGGAAGCGGGTGTTAGACCTTGGCTGTAACGCTGGCTTTTGGTCCTTACTGGCAGTTGAGAATCAATGCGAATACGTTCTCGGCATAGATGGACGGCAAATGCACATAGATCAAGCGAAGTTTGTGTTTGAAGTCAACGAAATTGAAAAGAATCGCTATTGTTTTATTAAGGGAAATGTATTGGAAACTGATTTTAAAGAGTATGGTACATTTGATATAGTACTATTCTTGGGATTACTATATCACATAAATAAGCCTATTTGTATCATGGAGAAAATCACCGAAATCAACTCTGATATTCTCATTATTGATACAAGAGTATCAAAGGCTAAAGGATCTTTCCTTGAAATTCTCCATGAAAGCATAGATGACCCCAGACATGCTATTGATTACCAATTAGTGTTTAGACCGACAAAAAGAGGCGTTTTCGATATTGTTCGACAATATGGTTATAATGTAATTATGCTCAAGCCAGAATTTAATAATTATGATGGCGCTAATGTATATCGAAAAGGAACTAGGAAGGCTTTCATATGTGCAAAACAATCGGACTTGTCTGTTTTGACATCTAGGATGGAATCCATAAGCTCGAGATGGAAATATGCCGAGATTCTAGAAGAGAATTCTCCTTCTTCATTAGTTTAAAATTAGGCAATCGTTTTCTCATACCTTTTAAATTATGTTTCAGTGTCTATGGCTCTATTGCAATTCTGCCCTTTTAGGTATCCCAACCTAGTCGGCGATCTTTCCTTAAGAGCGGATCTACGACGAAATACCATCCAAGAAATTATTTACCGGTCCGGATCATCCATAAGACTGTGCTAGCTTTGCAAGCAGTTAACAATTCGAACCTTTCGACTTTATAGAACCAAAAAGTTTCTTAAGGGAGAACATTTTAAGACTCAGGATGGGGCATTCGAAGACCGATATTAGCAAACAGTAATTAGATTTAGAATCTCTTGATATTCCTCTTGGGTAGTTTTATTTATTATCTCCAATTCCTCCTTGCTTAATGTCGTGTGCCTAGCAAGTGTACTTTTCATGATGCCATGTTGTTCTGATCCAAAACTAGTGTTGGCTTTGATAGGAAATCTATTAAATGTTGGAATCAATAGACTGCGATCAAACTCTATATCCAAAAATTCCGCCAAAGAACGCATAACTGCCTCAGTCTTCCCGATCAAATCTTCAAACCTGATAATGCAGACGCGCTCTCCATATGTCTTTTTATTCCTCAACATCGCCATGGCACTTTCCCGCCATTGACTTAAGGCAAGGTTCATATCTGTATATTTATCTCTCTTGATATACTCGTTGTGCCTAAGAGCGGATGGAAACCAGTTCTGGGGGTCTCTAATGACAGATATCAGTCTCCCATCCGGATACACCTCGAAAAATGATTGCATGTTATTCTGGTCCATCGCTAATCGTGCGGTGAACGCTGTGATGTATTTCTTCGGGCCGTAACAGTTTTGGTAATTGAGCCAGGCACCAAAATAAGAAGTCATATATGCGTCGAATACATCACGTAGTGTTATCGGCTCAACTGAGTCGAGGTACTTCAAGAAAATCTTTTTTTGAAGAGATGGTAGGAAAATAAAGGAGAAGGTTTCGTCTTGTTTTCTTTCTTTCCTGTAACCTCCTTTGAAGTGTTCGATGGTATCATCTTCGAAAAGAATATAGAACCAACGCTCAAAGTCATCGTTCAAATCTATTCTCGGCCACATATACTTCTTTGGCTTTCCAATTTTCAGTTCATGCGGATGGGCATGGATTTCGGGATGGCCGTCAAAAAGTTGAGTCAGCAATGTCCCCCCAGAACGTTGGATCTGGGAAATCAGTGCGAGCGGCGAGGTCACAGGAGAAAGATTTTCTAGACTTACCTGCAACAAGTCTTTCAGATTTGATTTATTCTCCTTGCATTCTCTGTCGAGCATTTTTATGCGAGCCTTCGCCCTGCGATATTTCCTCCACCTCCTCTTGCTCTCCTTATCTACAGGAGACAGCAATATGGCTTTAACCAGTTCTGCTCTGGTGAGCGCATCTGGCATTTCCTGATCAATCACTGCAGTCAGACCTTTCTGCTAACCTTCTCTGCTTTAATTCTTCAACTATTTTACCACCAACAATACAAAATTCCTCAAGTATATTGCTAGCTCTTAATAAACCACCGTCGATTTCGCGCCTAACCTATCTTTTCGCCTTCATTTTGTCAATGGTGACATCTTGTTCGAATAAGTTAGTAAAGCTTCACCTTTTGGCCGTGACTCTAAGGGGAGCCAAGGCAGTACTGAGAGTAAACCCCTCAAGTAATGGGTGCTTGACAGAAAATCTTTCTTCGGGCTAGTATTCCTTCTCGCTCTAGACATAATCAGAGTGTAACCACACAAAAGACACTCTACCCGGAAGCATATGCCTCCACCCGTTACCAGGTTGGTACTAAGCCAGCGGTTATTTGCAGGCATTGGGAGGCCACGCGAGAGTATGAAGACAACCAAAGCGACACTGTTCATGCCGGTTGAGAATCAGGTGCGCGAACTTGATTCCAAACTCCTGCTCGCCTGCGTTGCCGCAAGGCGTGGGTTTGCCTCGGTGATTGGCTCCCGCCGCGAAATGCATATTCATATATCCTCCTTTCCCAGGGGCATATACCTTGCCAAAAGCTTGCCAGTCAATAGAAACATTATATTCAAGATTATGCGCAAGCTTGGCCATGAAATAGTGGCTTGGGACGAGGAGGCGCTGGTCCACCCTCAAGCTGAGACGTATTACAGACGGAGAGTTTGTCCTCTAGGGCTGAGGTATGTGTCCCATCTCTTTGCTTGGGGTGAAGATAACGCCATGTTGTGGCGCAAGTATCCCGAACTACCTATTGGGGTGCCGATTCACGTCACTGGCAATCCTCGCGGTGACCTGCTGCGACCCAAAATGCGTGCCCTTTTCGAAAAGGATGCCGAAGAGCTCCGCAAAACCTACGGCGATTTCATTTTGGTGAATACTAACTTCAATCACGTAAATGCCTTCTCTCCAGACCTGAATCTCTTTCGACCTGTTACAAAACCCGGTGAGGAGCCCTCGTTCGGCCGGGCTGCTAGGGGTATGAGCCGCGATTATGCCGAAGGGCTACGGGAGCATAAGCAGGATATTTTTGAGAAATTCCAGAAGCTTATACCTAGTCTTGAACAGGCGTTTCCGGACTACAATATCATTATCCGGCCCCACCCTACAGAAAAGCCTCACATTTATCAGCACATAGCTGCACAATGCGAGCGGGTGCAGGTGACAAACGAGGGCAATGTGGTCCCCTGGCTTGTTGCCACCAGAGCACTCATTCATAACAGCTGTACCACTGGCGTAGAAGCCTATGCCATGGGCGTACCGGCTATATCCTACAGGGCTGCGGTTAATGAGTACTACGACTACGGCTTCTATCGTCTACCCAACCTACTGAGTCACGAGTGCTTCGACTTCAAGGAATTACGGGTGACATTGGAGAAAATTCTCAGCGGTGAACTCGGAACTGCGGATGGTGATGAACGAAAAGCGCTCATTGACCAGTACTTATCTGCACAGGAAGGCTCCTTGGCCTGTGAGCGTATGGTCGATGTGCTCGAAGGAATGATGGAGGGCCGATTGGAACTACCGAAACCCCCACTGCACGATCATTTGGCCGGCTGGTCCATGTCAACCATTCGTACCCTGATAAAGCGAGCCAAGGAACGTCTTCCCGGTTCACACAACCGACCTGAGTTCCAGCGCCATCGTTACCCTGAGGTCTCCCTTGAAGAAATTCGCGCCCGGCTGTCACGGTTCCAACAGGTGTTGGGCGACAGCAGAGAAGTGAAGGTTGAGCAGATATCCCAGCAGTTCTTTGAGATCAGTGGTTAACGCGAGTTTTCACACCTACAGCGCTCTCCCTCCCAAACTCTAATTTTGCTCAGGCCCTCCAGTCTCCCCTTGACACTGGTCCCGGATTGTCATAACGAAAGGAACTGAAGACTAGTCCCTTCACAGACGGCTGGGCCAATATACCTTTTTCCTCACCCTCAGACCTCTCGTCCCACTGACGGGCCACGTACAGATCTACCGGCTTATCTCTCAACACTGGCTCATAATCAGAATCTAAGTGGTCCAACAAGGGAGGCATGTTATAGCCATCAAGGTAGTTTTGCTGATAGCCATAGCCCCGGTGCATGGGCCAAAGTTGGTGCCACATGGACGGACACTGAGAAGAGTTCTGGTTAATCACCAACTCATCGATAATTCCTCGCTTTACCCAACCGCGCCACGCAAGCGTTGCGTTGCCTAAAGGTGGGCCAAGGACATCACCCCTAGCCACACCCACGGCTAATCGCATCCCCGCATGCGTGAGGGCTTCGCGCAATTCAGATAGAAATATGGTGAGATACTCGCCGAGCAGGTCACGCCATTTTTGCAGGTTGAAATCTTCCGGGCAGATATCCCGCCCATACCGAGTAAGGTAATCTTGCCGCA
>Ga0316193_10000322_pt1 | contig 28822 bp, 39 predicted proteins | sample MerIslsedime2_MG_FD_207735 | JGI IMG/M metagenome (GOLD analysis project Ga0316193, IMG submission 207735) | Coastal sediment microbial communities from Maine, United States - Merrow Island sediment 2 | ecosystem: Environmental > Aquatic > Marine > Coastal > Sediment | place: USA: Maine... | reverse complement strand
CCTTCGAACACCGTCTCCACAAAGGCCGTACCTTCACGGATCGCCACCGGCGTGAGATTCGCTCTGTCCGTCGCATCGCCGACTGCATAAATGCTGTCGAGCGACGTCTTGGAATAGGCATCCACCACCACACGGCCGTTTTTTCCGAGCTCCACGCCAATATTTTCAAGCCCGAGCCCTGAAGTGTTTGGTCGGCGCCCCGTGGCGGCCATGACCCGCGAGGCCGGGATCTCATCCCCGTCGGTGAGGGCGACCCGAAACCCGCCCTCATCCTTCTCAATGGAGGCGATATTGGTATTCATGCGAAGGTCCACACCGCGATCGCGCAACGCCTCGGCCACCTCATCGCGCAGATCCATGTCAAAGCCACGCAAGATCTGGTCGCCGCGATAAATGACGGTCACATCGACGCCGAGGCCGGCGAAGATGGAGGCGAATTCCATCCCGATATAGCCCGCGCCGAGGATGACAATGCTCTCCGGCAGGGCGTCGAGCTGGAAACACTCGTTTGAGCTGATGAAATGTTCGGAGCCTGGCACGTTTGGGAAGGCAGGCGTGCCTCCCGTCGCGACAAGAATATACTCCGTCGTGATGGGCGTATCGCGATCCGCCAGGGTAACGTTATGCGGCCCTGCAACGGTCGCACGGGTCAGAAAGCGCTCCACACCCGCCTTCTCCAAGGTTCGCGTATAGGCACCGTTCAGCCGGTCGACTTCGCGCTGCACATTATGGATCAGCTTCAGCCAATCGAACTGCACGTTCTCATATGACCAGCCGAAAGCCCGCGCGTCTTCGATTTCCCCGCCATACCGGCTACCGTAAACGAGCAATTTTTTCGGCACGCAGCCACGGATCACGCAGGTGCCGCCAATGCGGTACTCTTCGGCAATAGCCACGCGCTTGCCGAGCTGAGCTGCGAGCCGTGCGGCCCGGACGCCGCCGGAGCCCGCTCCAATGACGAAAAGATCGTAGTCGTACTCAGACACTTGAGATCAAAGCTCCACCTAGACTTTCGGGTAGGACGTTGCGCTGTGAACCTACGCTCCGGAATGCCGAAGCGTTCTAACACCGGCAGGGCCAGCGACGATCGCCAAATCGCAAAGCCCGAGGAAGAGGCCGTGCTCAACAACACCTGGGACACGTGTCAGCGCGAAGGCCAAAACTTCCGGCTCGGCAATTCTGGGGAACGCGCAATCGACGATTAGATTACCTTGGTCGGTGACGAAGGGAAGGCTCCCTTGCCCCGGCCGCAGCCGGATATCGCCCTCGCACCCGGCCTCCACCGACAGAGCCTCGATTAACCGTATTGTCGCCTTTAGACCGAAGCGAACCACCTCAATGGGAAGCGGGTGAGACCCAAGCGTGCGCGAGACCTTGCTGTTGTCTGCAATGACGACCATGCGCTCCGACGCTGTCGCGACGATTTTCTCGCGCAGCAATGCGCCGCCACCGCCTTTGATAAGGCGAAGCTGATCGTCAATCTCGTCGGCGCCATCGACCGTGAGGTCCAGCTGTGGCGTCTCATCCAACGTTGTCAGCGGGATGTTTAGCCTTTGGGCGTGGGTGCGTGTTGCCTCCGAAGTCGGCACACAGACGATGTTGAGACCATCCTTCACGTGCGCGCCAACTGCCTCAACGAAGTAATAGGCCGTCGAGCCGGTACCAAGACCCAATCTCATGCCGGGCTTTACAAGCTCGACCGCCGCCTTCGCGGCCGCGGCCTTGTAGCCATCGACGGCGTTCCCGCTGTCTGCCATTAGCTTTCAAGTCCCCCCATCATGACGTATTTGAGCTCAAGGAATTCTTCGATTCCATGGTGGGAGCCTTCACGTCCCTGGCCGGATTCCTTCACGCCGCCAAACGGGGCCAGCTCGGAGGAGATCATGCCTTCGTTCACACCGACCATGCCATACTCAAGCGCCTCGGCCACCCGCCATGCGCGTGAAAGATCCCGTGTGTAAAAATAAGCCGCGAGCCCGAACGGCGTTCCATTCGCCAGGTCGATCGCTTCAGCTTCATCCTCAAAGCGGAACAACGGCGCGACGGGCCCAAAAGTCTCCTCTCGGGCAATCCGCATTGCCGGCGTCACTTCCGTTAGTACGGTCGGCTGAAAGAATGTCCGCCCTAAATCGTGGCGTGCCCCACCTATAAGCACTTTAGCGCCTTGCGCTGTTGCATCCCTGACATGGGCTTCAACCTTCTCAAGCCCCGCCTCATTGATCAGCGGACCCTGCACCACACCCTCTTCGGTTCCAGCCCCAACCTTCATTTTGGTAACAGCATCAGTCAGCTTTTCGGCGAAACGGTCATAGACGCCGGTTTGCACCAAAATGCGATTTGCACTGACGCAGGTCTGACCCGAATTGCGGTACTTCGAGACGAGAGCGCCGGTCACTGCCGCGTCCACATCCGCATCGTCGAACACGATGAACGGCGCATTGCCACCAAGTTCCAGCGACAGCTTCTTTAACGTATCGGCGCACTGTCGCATGAGGAGCTTCCCAACCTCGGTCGACCCCGTGAAGGTCAGCATGCGGACAGCCGGGTTCGAGGTAAGCTCGCCGCCGATCTTCTCCGCGTTCCCCGTCACCACATTCAGAACGCCAGGTGGAAAGCCTGCCCGGACGGCAAGCTCGGCCAGAGCGAGTGCGGAAAGCGGAGTCTCTGGCGCGGGCTTCACAACAACGGTGCAACCGGCGGCCAGCGCCGGGGAAACTTTGCGCGTGATCATAGCCAGCGGGAAGTTCCACGGCGTGATCGCGCCGACCACGCCCACGGGCTGCTTCAACACGAGCATGCGGCCGCTTTTTTTCGGGGTCGGAATGACTTCGCCCAGAACCCTCTTTGCCTCCTCAGAATAGAATTCGGTGAAGGAGGCGCCGTAGTCCACTTCGGCGCGCGCCTCGACAAGCGGCTTGCCCTGCTCCGCCGTCATAAGCCGGGCGAGATCTTGCGCGTATTCGCATTGCAGATCGTACCAGCGGCGCAGGATCGCGCCCCGTTCTTTGGCAAGAAGCCCGCTCCAAGCAGGAAAGGCCGCGTTGGCGGCCGCAATAGCCGCCCTCGTCTCCGCCGCCCCAAGATTAGGGACACGTCCAACAACGGCGCCCGTGGCGGGATTGAGAACATCAAGGGCCGGCTCCCCAGTCCAGTCTCCGCCGATCAGACACTGATCCTTGATGAGTGTGTGCGTCTTCTGTTGCATTGTTCGCTCTCTACGCCCCCGCTTGCGCCACAGCAAGTCACGTGTGAGAGAGACACCATGCTCAAAGACGCGACGATTGTCTTCGATCTCGATGGCACGCTGGTCGACACGGCTCCTGACTTGACGAATGCCTTGAACCACGCCCTGAGGCTGCATGGATACAAGCCCGTGGCTCCGCAACGCGTGCGCGAAGCAGTCGGTCGCGGCGCGCCCGCCATGATCTATGAAGCTCTCGGTCTTGAGGTCGCCATTGAAGATATCCTCGCCGACTTCCTCGTGCACTACGAAGCGAATATCGCTGTCCATAGCCGGCCCTTCCCCGGCGCGCTGGCCGCACTTGACCGTCTGCAAGACGCGGGCGCCAAGCTCGCAGTCTGCACCAACAAACGCGAGCGCCTAGCAAACCTTCTTCTGCGCTCCCTCGATATCCACCACTATTTCGCGACAATAGCGGGGAGAGACACGTTTCCCGTGTCTAAACCTCACCCGGGACACCTTCTGGGCACTGTCGCCGCCTCGTGCGGCGATCCGGCTCGCGCGGTCATGGTGGGAGACAGCTCTGTGGATCTTGAGGCCGCAAAAGGGGCTGGAATCCCCTCAGTTCTTGTCTCTTTTGGCTATTGTCCACCTCCACCGGGGGGTCTGAGACCTGATAAAGTCATCAGCAGCTTTGATGGGCTGGACGCCGATGTCGAATTACTCCTCAAACGCTTGACAGAACGGGATTTGGAGCCCTCCTAATAGCGCCGGGCATCGCTTCGCGCGGTGCCGTCAATCGCCGTATCGACTGCAATCAACCGCCATAATTGTGCGCGAAAATTTTAGAGTTCAATTTTGCGCCAGGGAGAACAGGAATGCGCCTACGCATTGTGATCAGCGCTCTTATCGTTTTGCTGATGGGCGGAACGGCCATGGCCCAAGACGCCGGACAGGCCTGTGTCGACCAGCTCGCCCAGACCGAGAGCCTTGTCGACCAAACGGTCAATGCGAAAGTCCTTGATGAGGGGGATGTCGAAGAAGTGAACATGCTACTCGACGAAGCCGATGCCCAGTGCACCGATGGTGACTACGGCAAGGCCAAGGAGACCCTCGGCAAGGTCAAGGGCATGCTCAAGCCCGCAGCCCCGCCAGCAGCCCCACCCGCAGCTCCGCCAGCAGCCCCACCCGCAGCTCCGCCAGCAGCCCCACCCGCAGCCCAATAGGGTTTCGCAAAAAGTCGCACGGGTGCACCCGTGCGTTCCCCTTTCGCATTCCGCGTTTTCGCGTTCCCCGTTTTCGCATTTCTTGACTTACCCCAGAGCCTGTCGCTAAACCCCCCTCTTCCAGCCGCGTCCTCTCCTGACCCGAGGCAAGGACGCGCGATAGCCTCACGTTGAGCCGGCTTCAGAGGGAGCAGGCTCCCCGTGCAGCAAGGGCGGTTAGCTCAGCTGGTAGAGCACTGTGTTCACATCGCAGGGGTCACTGGTTCAAGTCCAGTACCGCCCACCAATATTATTACTTTATATCAGCTGCTTAGAGAATATTTCCAGCCTAACTGTCAAGCTGGGCAATGTTTCGGGCAACATCCTGCAAATTTCGGCCTCTAACACGTCAGTCAACGCGAGAGACATCCGATCAGCCGATCTGAGCCGCTCACTTTAATGTTGGAGCCTAGCTACTACGACAAGTACGCGGGCGGTTGATTTCCGGGTCACTCTCTTCGGAGGTACAGTTGACGTCGTCGGCTGGCGCATTAGCCGGATACCCAAAGTCGGAGGCAAGCCATGAAAAGCATTCTGTTCGTGTCGTTGTTTATCTTGCTGATGCCGATTGCTTACGCCGCCTCATTGCCAGGCGACAGCGCCAACGGAAAGCTCTTGTATGACGCTAACTGCACGGGGTGCCACGATACTGGCGTTCTCTCACGCAAGGACCGGGTGGTCCAGTCGTTGGATGCGTTGAAAGAGCAGCTGGTCAGTTGCAGTCATATGGCGAACAAGGAGTTCTCCGAGAGCGAAATGCAGGACCTCCTCAAGTACCTGAACGATCAGTTCTATGACTTCCGCTAGGGCATCCTGAGATACCAGGGCGGCTCTATGAGCTTCCTAGCGTGTTGGCCGCATGATGGTGGAAAGCAGATAAGTAAAGGGTAATAGGCCGCGAGATACCCAGGGGGTTGACCAGATAGGGGACCCAATCCTGACGATAAACCTAATCGCCCAGCCGCCGTCGGCTAACCGAAGACCAGTTGCGCTGCGATAATGCAGACCGCCAACATCGCGGCAGTGTCAAAGCTATTCATTATCTTGAACCTCGAAAGTAACCAGTAGCGGCTATAAGCGCCGATGTCGCTTAACAAGAGGTTACACGGACGCTTTGTGCCAGCCCTAGCCACAAACTCTTATTATTGAGATGCTGTTTTGAGCGTCCAGGCAGCCCCCTTGCAAAGCGGCAGCGGCTTCGGCGGCGGTCGCATATGAGCTTTCCTGTATCTCATGAGGATGGGCTCCAGCGTCTCCCTCGGCCAAAAGTTCGGAGAGCGGATCTCCTTCAGGCAGGACGCATTCCAATACAAGCCCGCGCGCGCCGGCGACTGGCCCGCCTTCACCGCACGCCCGACGGCGACGATGTCGGTGGATTCGGGATAAATGTAGAGCGTTGCGGGCTTGCCGTTCAGCAAGGCAAAGATTTTCTCGGAGTCCGACGGCGTCCAGCTGGTGCAGCCATTGCTGCGCCCTTCGCTGTAGTTCAATAGCTTGCCGTACCGCACATAACCCTTTTCGTCCGCGTAGCGGTTGCCCGGGGCTTTTATCCGACAAACCGGCCGCACGATCTCGGCCGGATGGCCGCCGATGGAGCGCGGTCTGGCGTTCGCCGTATCGCCCTCGCCGTCGAACTGCACGAAAGAGCGCATCAGGGGCACAAGGTTTCCCTGCGAGGCACGATAGTAGCCTTTGAACGACGTTCTGATCTCTCCAGTCACATAGGACCCGCCAGTCGTCAGCCACGAATCCATCGAATTGCTGAAGTTCTTGGCGCAGCGGAGGCCGTTCGAGAAATCCGGGATACTTTTCAGGTTGCGGCCCTTGCCATGTCCCGACGAAACCGCCCTGAATGTCTGGTCAGCTTCGCAGATAACGTAGAACCGGCGTCCGAAACCGGCCGGGCGCGTCGCGTCCATGGCGAAGTAGCAGGGGTTCTTGATCGCACCTTTGGCTACTTTCCGCAGGTAAAGCGCGCGCGCGCGCCGCAAGACGACGGGCGCGATCTGGCCGTCGCCGTCGCCGACATGGCCCCATAGCCACGGAGGAATATCCGACAGTTGCTCGGCAGCAAACGACCGGAACCCCGCCGCGGCGACGGCTATGAGGCCGACGAGGGCGAGCATGAGGAAGATCAACCGCACCGACTCGAACCTCCAGAGGAAGCTATTGCAATTTGCCCGACGGCGCAGACCCGTTCAGACAAGCCGAATTGCTCGGCTCCGTCCTAGATTTTGGCTTGAGCCGGCTCCCGCGCGATTAGCCGCGCTAGCGCAATCACTATCGGAGCATGTCGTCGTTAAGAATTTGTTTGCTCGTCGGGCGCGCGTAATTGGTCCGCCCCAGAGTGTCGGCCTCATGATGGTTGAAAGCAGAAGGGTACTGGGTAATGCGACGCGAAGTACCTGAGGGGATCCTCTAGGTCGTATGGACAAAGCGGCGGGAAAAATACCAGGCCGGGGCGGACGCCGGCCGATTGGCTATTGATCGCGATGAATGAGACACTGGGGAAGATGCCATGAAATCCATTCCGCTGCCGCTTTCAGGATCGTGCCGGTGCCGGCGCGTGGAAGAGATCAATGGCGGGTTCAAAGTTCTCGACGCATCTGGTCAAGCCGTTGCCGTCAGCTAACAGGCAACCTTGGCGCATACCCCCAGGCTGCTAAGCTCCACTTGCGGGGGGAAGCACTTGAGGGAGGCTTCCCATGACAGACGAGATTGTTGCCAAGGCACAGACCACAGCACACGGACTGATCCAGAGTTACATCGGCCCCGATCACAAATTCCTCGACATGGCTGCATTCTATTCGGCGCTCGTGCAGGCGCTGAAGAATGCGCGAGAGCCCAATCGATAGAGGAAGTTCCTCAGTCTGGGCAGCGCGAAAGGGACTAAATCTCAAGCTGCGCGTATTTTGTTTTCGCTGATGCGTACTTCGTCAAACTCGGCGAATCTGCCCATTATGCGAAGCAAGTTGGCTTGGTGAGCGGACCACGCTCTAATTTCTATACGTGTGTTTTCGTCCTCTGCGATTTTTTCGTAGCAGACCGCACGCTCCCAACGCTGCTTTGCCTTCAAGTCCATGAGGGCATGGTTGAGCTATTTATGGTTGATGAACAGTAAATTGCTGATTGAACAGTGCTAGACGCAAGGCCAACATCGCAGGTGCGCTGACTTTTGATGAGGCACAGTGCATCCCTGTGAATGTGGCTAGGTTGCCAGAATTGCTGCGGGCGTCAGCCGTAGACCGTTAGATGCTGCAACTTGGTGCATGATGAGAGGCTTATACTCTGGTGCTTCCATGTATCATCAACTGAGTGCTTCCGCCCCGGGCCCGTGTCGTCGTCCATGGATGGGTGGGCCATGAAAAACGTCGTCAGTTTCGCTCGTCATTTCTTCAGAATCTTGATGATGGTTCGCGACGTATTGATCGCGCTTCTCGCCCTTATAGCGACAGGAGCCGCACTCATCTCGATTGCTGAAGGAATAAACTACTGGGAGGCTCTATACTTCACACTTATCACGGGCCTCACCGTCGGCTATGGCGATGTCGCGCCAACGACGGTCCTGGGCCGGATCGTGAGCGTGCTGATCGCGCTCATTGGTTTGCTATTTTTCGGCATTGTCGTCGCCGTTGCAAACCGGGCAGTCGCCAAGGCCTTGGAGGAGCAAAAAGGGACCCGATGACGTCCAATTGGCATTCAATTCCCTAGCATTGGCCGGCTTGCGGCGCAGGCTACAGCGGACATTTTCGGCACTGAGGGCGTTCTCTCATTACCCCTCACGAAAAGCGCGAGAAGCGCTGTCACTGGTTCTAGTCCAGTACCACCCACCATTGTAAGCCCATGTAAGGAATTACTATTCCGAAGGGCCTTGCTCCTCCTCAGAAGACCGAAATGCTGCAGCCAGCAGTCCTGGTTAGGCTGCGGTTTTCGTGAGCAAGCGTTTCGATACGCAGCCGACATGTCGATGATCGGTGCCACAGCAACCACCTACAACTCGCAGGTTCGGCAAGAGGTCGACGAGTTCGGAATGCAGCGCGCCGAACTCCTCTGGGTCGCCGTCATCCAGAGAATCCGCCACGTCGAGTTCGGCGTGGCTCAAGCGTGATGCATTCGCACGGACGCCACCGATGCGGCCAACCCAATCCTCTCCCGCTTCAATCGAATTACGGAAATGGTCTGGATGGGCGCAGTTCACCGTGTAGTAGATCGGTGCGTTGCCGGTAACCGCATCGACCCGGTCGACCGCCTCGCCCAAAGGCTCACCCGTTGGGATCCGTCCATTGGTCTCAACCGTGAACGATACGACGACGGGCAGACCTACCTCGATGGCTGCCCGCGTGATCCCGATGGCCTCGTTGGTATTGGTCATGGTTATTGCCGAAACCATGTCAACGCCGGCACGGGCCAGGCAGTCGATCTGCAGCTGATGCATGTCACGGGCTTGCCCAGCGTCCGACACCTCGCTCGGTGCATATCCATCGCCTGCAGGTCCAACGACGCCATTCAATAGGATCTGCGAGACACGAGACTGCCAGTCAGCACGTACTTCTTTGACAAAGGACACCGCGTTCATGGTCAGGCGCAGCATCTCCGGCGCAGACTTGTTCAGTTCCGGCCCCCAGCTTGTGCAGCCGCGCCACGTGTTGGTGTCGAGTACGAACCCGGTCTGCGCTCGAGCGGCAATCGTCAAAAATCCATCGAAATAGCTGCGCATCGCCTGCCGCGCCTCGTCAACATCCATCAGCACTATCGCCGCGAACTGGGGCGCCTCGAAGCCTTTTTGTAAAAACAACCATGTCTCGAATCCGCCATCGGTCAGGAACGGCCGATCGGTCCTCAGCAGTGTCTCCACGTCCGACATCTTGTCTCTCCCTAAGAAGTGAAACTTGAGACATGGTGTGCAAGCTAACTCTGGGGAAAAAAGCCGACTTGCGGTACAGGTCGGCCGAGAATATTTCCTAAATAGTTTCAAAGTTTTAGGCGTCGGGCCGTGGGTCGGGCGTCATTGAGAGACGGAAAAACTGTACTGATGGTACTGCACCTGCGGTATGGATTCAGGAGGCGAACGACGTGGCGCGTGGGGAAGAGACACGCAAAAGAATTCTGGACGTCGCTCAGGATGCCGTGTTGGCGAAGGGGTTCGATGCAACCTCGATTGACGAGATCGTAGCGAATGCCGAGATCACAAAGAGCGGCTTTTTCTATCACTTCCGGGACAAGAACGCACTTGCACGCGCCTTGATCGAGCGCCACATCGCGCTGGAGGATAAGCTCTTCGATGACCTGTTCGGACGCGCAGGCGAGTTAACTGAAGACCCATTGCAGACAGCGTTGATCGCGCTCAAACTGCTGGCTGAGTTGATCGAAGACATGCCCAACGGGCATCCTGGATGCGTCGTTGCGACCGCCGCTTATCAGGATCGCCTTTTCGATCGTGACGTCCGTGAAGCCAATCGCCGCGCTGTCCTCGGCTGGCGCCGCCGTTTCCGAGCCATGTTCGATGATATTGCCGCGGTATACCCTGCGCACGACGATGTAGATTTGGACCAGCTCGCGGACATGGTGAGTTCCGTCATTGAGGGCGGCATCGTCATGTCGCGTGCTCTCGCGGAGCCTTCAATCACGGCGCAGCAGATCATGCTCCTGCGATCCTACGTGAAAATATTGTTCTCGCCGACGTTCAAATAAACCGCGCGGTTCCCCGCTCGGCGAGAACATCTCCGGCGGTGGCAACGCCGGTATGCGCGTCAGCAGGAAAACACTCACGTCCGTTCCCGGCACTTAGCAGGCATGGACGCCGACGCTGGGCATGCATGCGCTTAGTTGGAAAGCGTAAACCCATGATAGCCCGCCCTCCCTGCTCGCAACACTGCAACGCTCTCGCTGATGACTAGCGCAGAGGATGGGGACCACCCTATCTCCTGCGTCGGGTCCCATAAGGGCCTGAGGGAAGCAAGACGCCGCGCTTCGGAATCGCGGACTGCTTCAACTCTCTCTAGGGCTCTTAATAAGAAGTTGAAGTGAAACGGCCCAGCAACGCTCCTCAAAACCGGGGTCGAGCGTCGCACAGTGAGTCTAAAATGCTCCTAGATTGCAGCGGCTTAGAGATGCTCATGGTGTGACCGAGGGATTTGCCGAGGGGCACGACCAGCTTAGGGCACTTCTCGATGCATTCCACGCTGCCGGTCTTGCCATGCGCGTCAACTGTCGTCTGGTGCGTGCCATGAAGACCGCCGCGGTGGTCGCTGTGTGCATGACACAGCAAGCAACGTTGCTCGTTGTCATGAGCAACGTTAATCGACAAGGCCCTTTTCTGCTAAGGCGCTGCGCCAGCGAGGCGGTTCGCCGAGCATTCGCTGTATGTTGGTCCGGGTGTCGAGGGCTTGTAGGGCCTTGCGTGCCGCGTTGGCGTCCTTGGCAGTCATGGGCTCTCGCGTCGACAAGGGCAGATCTAACCAGGCCGAATACGTGGGCTCCTCGTCGTCTTTCACCTCGGGCGTGCTTACCATCGGAACGTTCTCCAGGGCTGCTTCTGTTGCTCTTCGTACCTTCCCCCCACATTGGTTAACGAAGCCTTGCGCCAGTGCTGCCACCAGGGACTAGCAGTCCACCCATAATGCGAGGCGGATATGCTCGGCTTTTGGGCCGCCCCATCTTTTAACCCTTAGCGAATATTTCTGCCGGCAGCGGTAGGGAATACAATCGTCTTCTCGATTGGCAGATTCATTGAAGCAGGGACCGCAGGCGAAATGCTCGATTTCAAAAACAAAGTCGTACTGATTACCGGGGCGGCACAGGGATTCGGCCGCGTTCTGGCCCACGCCTTTGCCGAACATGGCGCAAAAATCGCGCTGTGTGACATCAACGACGAAGGCGGCGAGGAGACGCTAGCCAAGGTCACGGCGCATGGAGCGGATGGTCTCTACCAGCATGCCGACGTATCGCAGGAATCTGACGTGAAAGGTTTCGTAGCGTCGACCGTCAGGTCGCTTCGGACGGCTTGACGTCGCCATCAACAACGCGGCCAAGGAAATCGCAGGCCCGACCCTCGACTTGCCGTCAAAGGACTTCGACACGCTGATCGACACCAATCTAAAGGGCAACTATTTCGGCAGGAAGCATTAGGTCGCACAGATGCGAAAAGAACGGCGGCGGGGCAATCGTCAACCAGGCCTCGGTCACCAGCAGCATCACCGGCGTGCCCGACAACGGCCTCTACGCCGCGACCAAGGGCGGCATCATCGGGCTTACCAAGTCCGCCGCGCTTCAGGTGGCATCTGAAAATATCTCGATCAACGCGGTCGCCTCCTGCGCCTTCGACATCCCCAACGACGTCTTCCTGCGCTGGATCGACGATCATCATGTGACGCGTGACGAAGCCGCGGGATGGGTTCCGATCAAGCGCCTCGGCCGGCCCGAGGAAATCGCAGCGGCCACGCTCTACCTTGCCTCCGACGAGGCACGCTTCGTGGTCGGCGAGGTGTTGACCATCGATGGGGGATTCACGGCGCAATAAGAAAATAGGCGAATCTAGCATCGAATGATTGTGTTGGCACGGCGAGGAGCGGCTGAACAATTTCTCTACGTCGGCTCATGATCCAAAGCGGAGATGCTGGCTGGCACGACGGCGACCGCTTGTTGTTAGACAATGAACTTAGGCAGACGAGTTGCGAATTCGCTCCAGACAGCGGCGGGCAACGTCGGCAATCGGACCGCTGGCATCGACACGATCGAATCCAATGGGGCCGAGGTCGTAGGCCAGCTGCGTTTGGACAACCGCCGAAGTTGCATCGGACACGTCTCCAATGCGCTTGGCGACGCGCTCCTGCATCAGCTCGGCCGACACATCGAACCAAAGCCCCGTGAACGACGCTCCATACTCTTCAGCTAGCTCAGTGATTGCGTCGCGCTCCTCAGGCCGCGCGTGAACCGCATCGACAATCACGGATTTGCCGGCGTCGAGCACGAAAGCTGCCCGTTTGCGACATAGCCTGTAAACCAGATCCGAAACCTCTTGCGTGTAGGCTTGCCTGGATAACCTCTCATGGGGCGGCATGCCGAACAGCCGCTTGCGCTCCACATCGCTCCGCACAATGACCGCGCCGGGAAAGCTACCGATCTGCGCGGCAATCGTTCGCGCGATGATGGACTTGCCGCTCCCAGACAAACCGCCCATAGCGATTACCCGCGGCTGCTCTGGCTCCAGATAGTGAACCGCCAGCCCAAAATAGGCTCCCGCAGCCTCCCGCGCCGCCACAGCGTCCGCAGGCAAGCCTTTTTCGGCACGCAGGAGCGCGACTTTAGCTCTGATCATCGCTCGCAATGAGAGAAACAAGGGCAGCGCGGCAAGGCCAAGGAGATTGCCCGTGCCGTCCTCGTCAAGATAGCCGTTGAGAACGGCATTGGCGTGGGCGGAAAGTCCGCGCTTGCCCAGATCCATGAGCAGAAACGCCAGATCGTAAAGCACATCGATTATCGCTAGGCTGTCGTCGAACTCGAGCGCATCGAACAAGTCCGGCTTGCAATCGATTTCGACGATGTTGCCCAGGTGAAGATCGCCGTGACAATGGCGAACATAACCGCCTTTCGCTCGCCGCTTTAGGAGGGGAATGAGCCGTTGGAACGCCTCGCGCGTACCATTTGCGAGGACTTCCGCCGCGTCTTGATGGAACGCGGAAGAGGGGGTGGTCAACACAGTCTCGTGCTCGCGGATGATGCGTTTGAGCGGTAGAACTGCTTGGTTTGTCGTAAGGGTGCGGGCGGCCGTGCCGTGCAGGTGGGCTATATGCGATGCAAGCTGGCCCATCGCCGCGAGGCTCAGACGGCCCTCGGCCGCCATGCGGTCGTACAGATTCTCTTGGTCGAATCGGCGCATTACTAGCACCCATTCGACTGGCACATCCTCACCGCGAAGTTTGAGTCCCTGGCCGGGTTCGAAGGTTATAGGAACGACCTCCAAATAGATATGGGGGGCGTTGCGGCGGTTCAGGCGCAGTTCGTTGAAGCAGGCCTGGCGTCTCTTCTCAAGGGTCGAAAAGTCGAGAAACGGGTATTTCACCGCACGCTTCATCTTGTACGCGAACGCACCGGCGAGAAATACGAAGGAAGCGTGGGTCTCAATGAAATCCACGGCCGCGGGTGCAGGATCGTACGCCTCGGGCTGTGCCATAAATTCGAATAACTTCGTTTGATCCAAGACAACACCGCTCAGTGGTTGGCCAAGGTCACGGTCTCCTAGCACAGCACACAGTAGCGCACTGTGTTCACGCGGCAGGGTTCAACGGAGGGCTCCCACAGCACTGCGCGGCCTCCCAACTTCTTCGACGGTTGGAGAGATACCGGGCTATACCCTGCCGAAAGTCGTCGACCTCGATGGCGAACTAGCGCTGAGGTTCTCGTTCCTGGAGATTATTGGGCTTTTTTGAACTTGTGCCCCCAACGCTGGGTAGCACGCTGGTAGCTGACCTCGCCCAAATTCACGAGCGTGACGACACATCCCCGCGATAAACTCGGTCCGGCTTTATCCATGCACTTGCGCAGGCCCGGATCATCGATCGCGTAGGTCGAGCAAAACCGCTTGTAGTCATTCTTACAGGCGCCCTTCACGGCCTTCGAATATTGGGCCGCAGACGGCAAGACCATCACCAGCAACGCGGCGAAGAAGACCAATGCGGAAAGAGCTCTCGTAATCATTCAGATCTCCAGTGGTTTCCTCGACTGACCTGGACGACACGAATGTGCCCGCTGCCAAGCTCGTCCGACATGAAAGATCAAGACCTTGACAGATCAAAGATAAGCGCTCGCTTGGCGCATTACGCAGCGGCGGCCGCACCTTCGGGTCTACTCGACCGTCCGCGCCAAACCGCTTTCATTGCGACCAACACGTCGTCATACCGATAAACAACGCCACTCGACAGCTTCTTGCCAATCTGTCCGGTCCACACGATCAAAGAGTCTTCGCGATTGGGATTTGGAGTGAACTCAGCCCCCGTTGGTGTGTGAATGACCAGACCGTCCCTGACCTCGAATTGGTCTGCTTTAACTTTTGCCTGCGCGTGCATCGTCGAATCCCCCAGATGTTGCGTTACACGTGACAAGTCCTGGACTATTTGAGTGTGTGGGAATTAAGGATTGATAAACACTAGAGCCGCACGGCTGGCTACTACCCTCAACGCGCGCAGGGGAGCTTTGAGGGAGGCTTCCATGACAGACGAAGCTGACGCCAATGCGCCCGTTTTGTGGTCCTAACCCGAGGCACTCTTTCATTCGGACAAGGATACGATATGCACCTGACAATTGCGCTGACCGTCATGGCTTTTCTGGCGGTCTGGGCCCCGCCTACCGCTATCGCCGAGGATATCTTGATTGAGAATTTTGAAAGTCAGCCGGAGACACGATGGCGGTTCTTCGCTGACACTGTGATGGGCGGGATTTCCACCGGGCGGCTGGAGTTCGTCGAGGAAGACGAAGACATCCACGCACACATGACGGGGAGCGTAAGCACGGAAAACAACGGCGGATTCATCCAATTCCGAATGGAATTGCCTGCGCCACTGCCCAAAAGAACAGTCGGTTTACGTCTGGTCGTTCGAGGAAATGATCAGCGCTACTTTGTGCACTTGCGGACCAGCGGGACTCTTCTGCCGTGGCAATACTACCAGGCGGGTTTCGAGGTGACTCAAGAGTGGTCCGAAGTGCGCTTGCCTTTCACAGACTTCAAGGCTTCCGGGCGGCTCCTGCGGACGGTGCCAAGGCCTGAAAGTTTGAAATCGGTTGGGATCGTTGCTTTCGGCCGGGAACATGAAGCCGAGATCGACGTTCGCGAAGTCAGCTACTATTAGGTCTGAACAAGGAACAGATTTTCAACGCGCTGGAGGAGAGAGGATGGAGCCCCTTACCGACGAATCCTGCCGCGCTAAGGCGCTCGCAACAGCGCATGGACTGATCCAGAGCTACCTTGGACCCGACCACAAGGTCATCGATATGCGCGCTTTCTATTCGGCGCTCGTGCAGGCACTGAAGAATGCGCGAGAGCCTAATCGATAGAGGAAGTTCCCCAGTCGGGGCAGCGCGAACGGGGTTTAACCTCAAGCTGCGCGTATTTTGTTTTCGCTGATGCGTGCTTCGTCAGACTGGGCCAAGTTGCCCATGATGCGAAGCAAATTGGCTTGGTGGGCGAACCACGTTCTAATTTCTAAACGTGTGCTTTCGTCCTCTGCGATCTTTTCGTAGCAGGCCGCACGCTCCCAACGCTGTTTCGTCTTCAAGTCCATGAGGGCAGGTTGAGCTATCGAACGTTGATGAACCGTAAACAGGTGATTGAACAGTCCTAGGCGCAAGGCCAGTATCGCCAAGGTGCTGACCTTCGATGAAGCGCGGCGCATTGCTGCGCATGTTGCTAAGCTGCCGGACTTGTTGGCAGCGAATTGAACGGCGCTTAGGGCAGGCGCAGGGTTATGACCCAATCAGAATGATAAGTTTTTCTGATAGACTCCATAAACAATCAGTATTGGAACCTATCAGACCGTTAGACGTATATTGAGGGCAACGATGGGGTTCCCCCCCATCGATGGTTCCACTCCCCCAAACGGAACCCAAAGCCCCGGCTCTCCCCCCCCGTGTCCGGGGCTTCTTCTTGTCCGGTCGTCGAGGCAAAGAAAAAGCCTGACCCCCCCGGACCAGGCTTCTCCCCCTAGCAAAGCTAGTTCCCTCAAATTGGTCGCACGATTCGTGAACACACTAGACCGACAAGCGTGGCAATTCTCGGGCGGCTATGCTCAGCCTGCGGGGAAGCACTTGAGGGAGGCTCCCATGACTGAAAACATCGACGCCAAGGCGCGCGTTACAGCGCACGGACTAATCCAGGGCTACATCCGATGATGCTAATCGGCGGCGACCCGCAGTGCTATCTGAGTTACCGTGACATTGTCGGTCCGGCGCGCTAGAGATGTCCTGGCAAGAACATCCGTCTCAACTGAGGACTACGATTCATGGGCAATGTCGCAACTGAAATGGCCGACTACGACGCGATCGGCAAGATTGTCCAACACTATATCGATGGCGCCAGATCTGGCAAAGGCGACGACATGAAGCCCGCATTCCACAGAGACGCAACAGTCTTTGGCTATGTGGGGACCGACCTGTTCGCAGGCCCCGTTCAGAATCTTTTCGATTGGAATGACCAGAATGGTGCGGCGACGGAACTCCAAGCACGAATCGTGAGTATAGATCTCGTCGGCTCGGTTGCGACTCTACGACTTGAGCTTGACAACTGGACCGGCCATCGGTTCACGGACTTGTTCACGCTCCTCAAGGTCGATGGGGAGTGGAGGATCATGAACAAAGTGTTCCACCTACATCCGACCGACGCAGCGGGAGCCTGAGGCTTCAATGCTGAGTTTTAAAGTCTTGGCGCGCGCTTTAAGTTCGTTCTTGTAGGCGCCAAGAATTCCGTAAGGCGCCTCAATTTTCACAAGGCCGAGTCTCGCTACGATTCTCTTCTCTAGTTCGTACGGAATGAACTGCACGAGCTGAACCGTTGCTCGGAAGTCTAGCGCTAAGTGAGCTACTTTCTTTGCCAGGTCGACAGCCATAGATCAATCGACTCCGTCCACTCATTTTCGGCGGCTATGCGCAGTGCATACCCCACATACCCCTCATGGAGAGAGGGCTTTGGGTTAAACTGCATAGAGAATTTCTCTTCGATATTCTCGAGGTCATATTCTCATTAGGAAGGGTCACCCCCACCCCCTGCCCTACCCCCTCTCCCTTCGACGGACTTGTCACAGCTGTGTCACAGCTAAGGTCTCAAGGCGGGCGGTTTGCTCAGCTCAACGGAAGATCGTAAGCTGCGTAAGCGGCTGATTTGATGATTTTTTGTGAGGAGCCGCGAGGCGATGAATCGGTAGAGCACTGTGTTCACATTACTGCACAGGGCACCCGGTTAGCGAACATTCAAAAGCGACTCTAGCCGTGCACTAATGCGTTCCCATGGCATGGTCAGATCGATCGTTCGAGCGCTCATTCTGTGCCCCTGAATTGCAGTGCTGTGATCGACCTCGTCACTCACCGTCAGATACAGAAACATTCCTTCCGCGAAACGATTAGGTCCGCCTCCCCGCGAACGTTGCTAAACTGCCAGAGTTGTTGGAGCGGTAAGGCGAAGGTGGCATGCGCGAAATCGTTCGCACCTAGCTTTCCAGAATGGATGGGAGGACTTCACTATGGCTACCAAAGATGACGATATCAATGAAGGCATCAATGAGGTGACCCTGCTGAGCTCGGCATTTGTTCGGTGGGGGCTAGGTCTATTTATCTTTAGTTTGATTATCGGCTACGGACCCCTTGTCCACTTTGTCCATGAGACACTCGAGAGCCGTGGCGGAGCACCCTTAGAGAATTTGGCACTTTGGCTTGGTTGTCCCACGGCGATGCAGATCGGTGCGCTGGGCATGATAGCGATTGGAGCTGTCTTCGGTTTGCTCCCGGCTGATGAGCTGGAAGCGGAGACGCGAGACTACGCAGCTCTTTGGCTTTGCGTTGGGGGGCTAATGGCCGTCTTTGTGACTGGCTATGTCGGATATTACGTCTTGAACACGGTTTGGCAGACTCTGCTTGGAACGCAGCCTGCTCGCGAAAACGCGTGGCTACTTGTCTACGGCATTAGCACTGGGGCCTATCTGATCGGCGTGGCGCTCGCGTATTTTTCGATTTTGGACCTAGCGCATGACGAGCCAAAACACTCATGACGGCACCGTGCTTTTGTCACAGCGGACAAAGCGAGCAGTCCCTTACAAACTTTTTATAACTGCGATGCAGAAAGTTGGACCGCATCCATCGCGCACAAGAGGCTCAATCATTCGCGCCTGTCACACCTGTGTCACAGTAAGCTTTCGAATTCGGGCAGTTTGGTTAGCTCAACGGAAGATTGCAAGCTACGTAAGCGGCTGATTTGAAGGTCTTTGTAAGGAACAATCGGGCGTTCAGCTGGTAGAGCACTGTGTTCAGAGGATACCCGTCGCCGATATCGAGCAGCGTATATAGTAGTTCCTGTTGCGATCCCAGTCGGTCCAGTCTGGTGTATGGCGCAGCTCCGCCGAGAACGACGACGCAAAGCGCAACTCATAGAGCGAGTGTCGATGGATGAAACATCTCCTCGAACTTACGCCTTTCTCGCACCAGCCCCTGCTCATGGGTGTATCTCATGACGGCCTCAAGCTCCTTGCGATTGGCCTTGATGCCATAGGGCCAGAAATCCGTTCCCATCAGTTCGCGGGTTTCTTCAAACTCTTGAGTCGCCCAAGGCAGCGTGACTTTCAGTGAAGTCGTGGTTTCGAGATTGGCATATGCGATCTGCTTGGCCTGCTCGTACATCTCGACAACGGCCATGGGCAGTTGCGGGTCCGCGTCGACTGCGTCCGTGCGGATAGCAACGACATGCATGATTGGAAATAGGCCAGTTTTCTTGAAGTAGTCTCGCTCGGCGGCGCGGACGTTTGAAAAGAGCTGCCTGATTTTCGGGTTGCCTTCCGAGAAAGCCCTCGGCGTGATCGGCGTGATCGGCGTGATCGGCGTGATCGGCGTGATCGGCGTGATCGGCGTGATCAGCGCATCACAGCCCCCGCCGAGCAATAGCTCAGATTCATCAATTCCGGGAGGACCCTGCTCTAGGGAAAAGTCGGGCGGGAAAAAATACGGAGAACTGTCGCCGTCGAAGGCACTGAATCCGCCTCCACTAACAGAGCCTGATCGGACGATTTTGTCGTCTCGATCCACTGTATCTCATCAGGCTGGACCCCGTACTCGTCTTGCAGGAACCCACGGACCCAGGTGTTGGAACTACTGCCATAACCCGGCACGCCTACCCGTTTTCCACGCAAATCTTCCGGCTTCTCGATGCCAGCATCTACATGCACGTAGACATTGCGATGCCTGAAGATGCGCGAAATCAACACTGGAACAAGCGTATATGCTCGAAAGTTCTCATTGATAAACTTCGTGACGTATAGGATGAGCCCGAGCTCGGTTACTTCGTATTTCCGTTTGGGGCCGAAGGCGAGCTGATTGAGCGCGTAGATATCCTGAAAGTCGAACGCGAATCTGGAGCCCGTAAGGCCGACCTTCCCATCAGTGATGGCACGGACACGATCGTAGTCGTAGCCCGCGATCTTGATCACTGGCTCTCTGTCCGTGGCAGCTTGAGCCGGCTGTCCAGCCAAACTCCAGGCGCTCGTCACAACGCCCGCAAGAGTTTTCTTCATCAAGCTCCGCCGGTCGATCCTCATCGTTCTCTTCTCCGCCTCTGATTTCAAACGCGCTTCGCGGCCTACTTAGTCCTTTGGCTCTCGCGTCCACAGATAGGCTGCTAGCCCAAAGAGCGCGAGGGCAAGAACGAGCCACTCAGGCCGCCAGCACGCTTGACTGTCGGCTTGAGGACAAACCTGGCCAAACCAGTTGAACGCATCCGTTTGATACGCGCTAGCTAGGAGGAACAGCCCTGCTACTGCTGCGGCAACCGCGACAAGACGCTTCTTCATATCCGGCTTCCCACGGTGTTCTTTCTCTTAGACAGTTCCAAAACAAATCGCGGAGTCAGGAAGAAGCGATGATAGGAATTGATATATAGCGCGACCTCAAGCTCACCCGACGAGATGCGCTGGACAATCCAGTCCTCGCCGACGATGCAATTGATCAGGCCCTTCGTCGGACGATGCCAAAGGGCGTGCCTCCCGGCAAAGACCATCGTCAGAAGGGCGTAGCGAAGTACGCACGTCTCATCTCCCGCTTTGACGGCGTCCATAAAGGCTGCGTTCTCATCAGATCCTCGGTAGATGAACTAGGCTCTCAGCACGTCCTTGAACACTTGCGGCAAAGTCACATTGTGGGGTGCACGCTCGAACATTGGCGCAATATCATCTGGTTTGTATTCAGCAAGACCGAAGTCAGCTGGGGCCAATTCAAACAGTAGCCAGGGGCGCGTCTTCGCAAAGCATATAAAGGTCTCAACCCGCGCTGCGATTGTAGCGAGAGGCAGCGAGCACAGGCTCTCGTCTTTTGTGGGGATAGCGTAGCTGTTCCCCTGCAGTCCAGAGCCCTGCCCGTAGTTGGCTCCGCGGTTGCGTAGGGCTTCGAGCGCCGCACCTTTATCGTGACGACCTGCGAGGTCGGAACCAAAGACAAAGACTGGCCTATCCATATGCATCACAAGATCTCCTTTGAGTACATCTGAGTACATCGTCGGCCTCAGCCTACTCCACAAAGGCCGAGCCGCCTCCTCAAGCGCATTATCCATAGCGGCTCCTCTTGGCTTCAGGCCTACGTCGCCGCGCAGATAATCCGGTTTGCCCGTCGAAGGAGAAGCGGACAAAAGGCCTCCAGCAGCTCTGTTGCCCCCATCTTAGTGCCGACAGTGATAGACAACGCCTCACAAGCATATTGGTCAAGCACGGTCAGCAACTTGTGTGGTCGTCCGGGGCTGGCACTTGGCGGACACCTCGACTGGCGCGCTTGAGTTCCGCTTTTGACCCAAAGCCGATGTCGGAAAACCTGGACGCTGAAATTTGTTTGTCGTTCGTTTACGAAGATGCAATCAGGTTTCCTATACGTCATCTTGGAATAGTGCCATGGCCGCCCCGAGCAACGTCATAAGCTCGCGTTCCTTGCCAGGCACGTTGGCGGTAATCGAAACGTGCTTCTTGATGAATTTTTCCATTGTCATTTCACCTTCGCTCGCCGCAAGCATGGGCTCATATGATGTTGCCATGACGACATCAGGCGATCTCGCCGCTCCAGCTCGCATGTCAACGACACCCTTATTGACAGAGAGTTGGAACAGCTCCCCGTCTACATCAATTTCTGCGGTTAGTTTCATTGCGGGCGTCACAACGCGCTGAAAGGCGGTTCTCAATGTCACAACGATCGTTCTAAGATTACCCGGGTGGCGTGGTTCGTCATCCGGTTGAAAGAGACCGCCGAACATGGCCAATTCGAACAGTAGGTCCTGCGTACGCGCTCCCAAGTCAGTCAGCGCGTAAAGTGCCACGCCAAACTCTCCCTCTCGTTTCTCAACCAACCCATCATCAATCAGCTGCTGCAAGCGATCCGTGAGCAGGTTGGGTGCAATGCCGGTCAACCCGGTCTGCAGGTCGGAGAAGCGCGCCGGTCCTGCGTGCAAGTCGCGCAACATCAAAAGTGTCCACCGATCGCCGACACGATCGAGCGCACGCGCAATGGGGCAAAGCAGCTTGTAGCGCCGCAACGAGGCCATAAGCGTTTCATCCTCACGATTCGTTTGCTTGTTAATTTAAAGTTATTACTTGAAATTATCAAGTGCAGTGATCATTTTCCTCAACGTCGCTGGGTTCGACGGCGGCTCGGCGGAAACTCAACCGCAACCATCAGAGGAATGACAATGACTATCAAACCTAAAATCCTTGTCTCCAGCGCCGCCGGCCACACCGGCTCGGCGACGGTAGAACAACTGCTTGAAAAGGACTTTCCGGTGCGGGCATTCGTTCGCAGAAAGGACGCGCGGGCGGAGGCCCTCGAAGCCAAAGGGGCCGAGATTTACGTCGGCGATCTGTTTGACTTTCGCGATTTGCGCAAGGCGATGGACGGGGTCCAGCGTGCCTATCACTGCCCGCCCTTCAATCCCAATTTGCTAGATAGCGCAGCCCTGTTCGCCGTAGCGGCAGAGGAGGCGAAACTCGAGGTCGTCGCATTGATGAGCGGGTGGAACCCGCATGCGAGCCACCCATCCGTCACCACGCGTGGGCATTGGATCGCGAACCAGATATATCGATGGATGCCGTCCGTGGACGTCATCCATATCAACCCGGGTCTGTTTGCATTCGACTACCTGCTTGGGCTCCAGGCGATCGTCCATTTCGGCATGTTCTTGGCACCGTTCGGTGACGGTCTGAATGCACCGCCGTCGAATGAGGACATTGCACGCGTGGCAAGCAGCGTTCTTGCCAACCCGGCTCCGCATATCGGCAAGAGCTATCGCCCGACCGGACCTGAGTTGATTTCACCCCAGGACACTGCAGGAATGCTCGGTAAGGTCTTGGGTCGTAGGGTTCGTTACCGCCACGTTCCATATAAGGCGTTCAGCAAGGCTGCCATTGCGCAAGGCTTCCCGCTCTCCGACATCGCGCACTTGCGATACTATGCGGAGGAGTTGCAAGCTGGTGCCTTCGCTATAGGGGCTCCAACCGATCATGTGCGCGAGGTGAGCGGCATTGAACCCGAAGGGTTTGAGTCAATCGCCCGGCGATACACCCAGAAACCGTCTCTCATCCATCCCGCACTGCGGGTGGGGTCGAAGTTCAAGGCGATTGGCTTTCTCGTAAAGATGATGGCGACACCTGCCCCTGATTTCGACGCATGGGAGCGTGAGCGCGGTTATCCGCTGCTTAGGGACCCCGTTCTCGCGCAGGATAGCCCAGAATGGCAGCGTACGGCTCAACGGCAACGACTCAACCTGCTTCCTGCCGTGCGCTCCTCGATCCCAGTTGGGGAATTGGCGACATAGCGCTCAAGGGGGAAGCAGCAAAATAGAGGTGGCGCGCGAGGCGTCGTCCATCGCTCAGACCCAACGACGCCCATGCTGTCGGCTGGCTCGGCTTGTCTGCGAATGCGAGCCGCGCCTTCTATGTGCGCTAGTTTCGGTTGTACAAAAGGAAACTGCACAACGCGCAGGAAGCTGGAACGGGCACCAAGGATTTCGTTGAAGGTGGCAAAAGTGGGCAAGGGCCTATTTCTCATTCTGCGTATCGTCTGCTACCTCGCGCTGGCGTTGGTGGTGGGCAGTCCTGTCGCCCTCGTGGCGGCCCTGACGTTCGGCGGTTGCACTCAAAACGGAGACTGGATTGCTTGCACGTCCTCCGTGGCCCAGGGCGCTGCGAATGCGGCCAACATCACGCTGTTGACGTCCGTCTTTACCGGAGTCCCGGTACTTCTTAGCCTAGGCGGCATTTTCTTCTTGATCCGGGCCGCGCTTCGTAGACGAAAACGCAATCAAGACGACACACCGGTCTTGGGTTCATACCCAATCGAAATCCCGCCACCAATTCAGAGGCGTTCCCGATGCGGCAGGCGCGCATTGGCTGACCTCCGGCACAGGTAAAGTGATCCGGCAGCGCGCCCTAAGCGTAGACTTAATATCGATGTGAATTTCAAAGCATCGCACCCCGCCCAGAAACGGAGAGGCACTCTCACTCCCCCCACACGGGGCCTCTCCAGCCCGCGCATCATGACGAAACATTCAAAGGAATACTGCCATGTTCACGCAAGCCTACAGAGCGGTGATGGACCCTTCAGAGAACCCGCTTAGCAAGCTTCCGAAGATAGTCCGTTTCCAATACATGAGTATCCTCTCTTACATGTGGTCCGGCATCTTCGCATTCTGGCTCGGCTCCATTTGGTTGGTTGGACCTAGCCTTATCGCGCACTCTCTGCTCCTCGTTGGGGTCTTCTTCACCAGTGAGATCTTCGCGCTCTTGAAAAAGGAGACGAAAGCGTAGAGCGCCGAAAGGCTGGCGTGCGCCGCTGCCAGTGTCAGCCAGCGCGGAGCGCATCCATGCGCGAAGGAGTGTCTGAGTGGTCCGTGTACTAATTGTTGGAGCGAGTAAAGGCATCGGCCTTGCGACAGTGAAGGCCGCGCTTTCGTCCGGTCACAATGTCCGGGCATTTGCCCGTACGGCCAACGGAATTGAGTTGGAAGACGTCTATCTCGAAAAGCGTCGCGGCGATGCGTTGAATGAAGCGGATATCGACGCCGCTCTAGACGATGTCGATGTGGTCGTTCAGGCCTCGGGAATCAGCGCGTCTGCTCTGCTTAAACCAGTGAATATGTTTTCGAATTCGACGCGGATTCTGGTTTCGTCGATGCAGAAACGTGGGATGAAGCGCTTGATCGCGGTCACTGGCTACGGCGCTGGCGAGAGCCGCGATACAATCGGTTGTGTGCAGCGAGTGCCGTTCCTTCTGGTCTTAGGCCGGGCCTATGACGACAAAGACATCCAGGAGCGGCTGATCAAGAACAGCCAGCTCGACTGGACGATTGTGCGTCCCGGGATCCTGGTGAACGGGCCACCCACTGGTCGCTACAAAGTTCTCACTGAAGCCTCGCAATGGCGTAACGGCATTGTCTCGCGGGACGACGTGGCGGACTTTATTGTTCGCTCGATCGATAGCGCCGCGCACATTGGTCAAGCGCCCGTCATAGTGATGTAGGGCCCAAAGAGGCATTGGATGTATGACCGGTCGTTGCGGTAGGATGATGATAAATAGTCGGCTTGTCTCAGCTGACCTGCTTTCGATTCCGGAGAATGGAAGTGCAATTGTTCTTGGGGCAAGCGGTGGTCTTGGTCGCGCGTTTTCGGATCAGATTCAGATTACCAAACACTTTGTTGACGTCCTGGAACTCAGCAGAACCAGCCGGCCACCGATCGAATTGGAGGACGAAACCAGCCTCGCATGCGCTGCCGAACATGCCTCTGCTCTCGGAGATATACGCCTGGTGATCGACGCCACAGGCTTCCTCCACGATGGCAATCAGGGTCCGGAGAAGTCGTTGCGCGATATTGACCCCACCATGCTCGGCCGCGCCTTCGCCATAAACGCGATTGGGCCAGCCTTGATCATGAAGCACTTTCTTCCGCTGTTGCCACGTTCGGGAAAAGCAGTTTTCGCGACGATTTCTGCACGGTTGGGAAGCATCGGCGACAACCGCTTAGGGGGCTGGTACGGCTATAGAGCCTCCAAGGCCGCCTTGAACCAACTGGTGCATACAGCCGCCATCGAGTTGAAGCGCCTGAGGCCCGATGCGATTTGCGTCGCCTTGCATCCAGGAACCGTTGATACACCTTTATCCCGTCCCTTTCGAGGGAAAGGACTAACCATTCAATCGCCAACCGCTGCCGCGGAGAAACTCATCACCGTAATTAACCAACTCAAGCCCCATCAGTCCGGCGCGTTCGTTGACTGGCGTGGCTCGCCTGTGCCCTGGTAGTACAAGCATTTGAATTGTGACGAGGTCTTTGGCGGATGATTGCGAGGCTATCGTCCCAATAAACCGTGGACCCGCCATGCACTAACAATCAAATCAGACCACTTAAGCGGGTCTGGTCACACGTATTTTGGCGTACGTATTGTTTGGCTAATCGGAGCCGATGCGGAAAAAGTGCTGGCTTTCCATGAGGCACGGCGCATTGAATGTTGCTAAGCTGACTGACCTGTTAGGGCTTGAGGCCAAGGCCGGGACCAGAGAATGCCACGCCTTGCAACGACCATGCTGCTCGCCTTTGCGCTTGGCACACCGGCGCTGGCCGCGGACTCTCCAAAGCGAGCCTCGCCCTGCCCGCTCGAGGGCGACTTCCAGAGGCTTCCTTCCGGGTTAGACGTCGATAGCGCCAATCGCGTTTGGTGCTGGATGAAGCAACAAGTGCATGCGCCCCTCGATCTTGCGCCTCCGCCCGTCTTGGTGGGGGCCCTTCCGCTGACCAAATTCAGCGTCTTTGTGTTTCCGACACCGAAGACACCCGACGCGCCGTTTTCCATCGAGATCGCTGCAAACACCGTGCGGTACGAAGATCCTCTGTTCGTGCTCTGGGCGTTAGCGCATGAGCTGGCACACAGCCTTTTCACGCTGCGCCCATTCGGGTTCGAGCCGCAGAGCACCTATTCGGCATCTCTGCCCAACGTGCAGCACTGTGACCCGGAATTTCAGCGCATGACGAATGGCGCAGCCGACGTGCTCTGGGACATCTACCACAGCAGCGACCAACGGCTCAGAATGGTGTCGCAGGAAAAGGATATCCGTGGACGAGAATGCGCCTATTTATCGAATCAGATGCGTATAGAAGGGCACGGTCGTCAACAGAAGGCCACCAATTAGATCTCAGTCCACAACGCGGAACCGGACACCTTCGGAACTGACATATTGATTAGGACCAACGCGGGTAAAGCTCACACAACTGGTGCCCTTGGCCGGACCGCTGGGGAAGGTTGAACAGATCTTGTTGCCTTTCGGCCGCCACGTGCCGTTCACCGTACCGATCAGAGCTTTGGCCGAAACCGCGCCGCCAGATCGATAGCGCATGGTGACGTTCATCCCGAACTGCCGCGTCACAATCGTCTTGTTGAGCATTTCGGTACGCACGTCCGCCGCTGTCAACGGTTTCGCCAGAACCGGGGTGGGAATAAGGGCAATAAGCAGGACGAAAAAAGACAGAGCACGCAACATGATAGATCCTCGGTGGTCTTCGGGGGGCACGACAAGTGGCGGTGTCACGTAGAGTCCAGCTCTTTTGGATGAGCCGAGCTTAACAATCCTTACGGAATTGACCTGCGTTTGGATCACTATCGGCCCTGGAGGTTGAACAAGAGGCCTTTGACTCTGGCCCTTTGAAATTGGCGCAAGAAGAACCAAGTGGTGTGTGTGCAGGATCGGCCTCGACAAATTGCGGACCAACGGACCCCGTTTCAAGATCGCGCGCCTTGGTGGGGTGGCGATCTGCAAACGCTTCGCAATCTGTGCATTCGCCAGAAGACGGCACTGCATAGCCGATCGTCGACCCTAGAGTTCTCAATGGCGGACGGCAGCAGCGACCGGCTTACGGGCACGCTTGAAGAGCCCATGCTTGCCGCTGAAGAAAACCCCCTGATCGTCCTCATTCACGGGCTCACGGGGTGTGAAGACAGTGACTATATGAGGGAGTCGGCGCGGTTCCACCTCGCCCGTGGCCGCCCCGTCCTTCGCCTCAACCTGCGCGGCGCAGGCCCCTCAAGACATCTTGCCAGCAACTACTATCACGCGGGCTGTGCGGACGACATTCAGAGTGTGCTCGATGGACTTGATGCGGCGCTGACGGGGCACAGTCTGTTTTTGGTCGGCTACTCTCTTGGCGGCAATGTTCTGCTCAACTGGCTCGGCCGCGCTGAAAAGAAGCATGCCATTATCGGTGCGGCCACAGTGTCAGCTCCGATTGAGCCGCGCGAAGCCTGCCGGCGCATGATGAAACCGCGGAACACGCTCTACCATCGGTTCCTTCTTAAGCGAATGAAACAGGATGTCTTAGCCTCCTGTGCGTTGTCGTCTTCGGAACGCTGGAACGTGGAACGCACCGAAAATATCTTCGCCTTTGACAATGACTGGGTGGCACCACGAAACGGGTTTCTTGATGCCATGGACTATTATGAGAAAACCGCAGGCGCGCAGTTCGTGCGCTCTATCGCAACTCCCACCCTCATGGTGCACGCCAGAAACGATCCCTGGATCCCCGTTGATCCATATCTGCTCTTGAAGAGACGTGACTTGCCGCAAGTCGAGATTCTTCTCTCAAAAAGTGGTGGCCATCTCGGCTTTCACGAAAGAGGACATAGCGAGACGTGGCACGATCGAAGCATCGATGCGTTCATTCAAAATCTCGTCGATCACTCTTGCGTCTCTTCTGTTTGAACAGCCGAGGAAATTCACCGAAGCGCTCACTATTTGAATCAAAGCAGATTTGCGTGAAAACGGGATCCGCGAACTGAACCGGCAAGGCGTCCGCATCCGTCTGCGCACGTCTCTTGGCTATATCGCATCAAGGCAGTATTCTAAGGCCGGGTGGTATCGCTATGGCAGGAGGATGGGCGCGCGACGGCGCGGTAACCGAACAGATCGAGGCATCGATTGCGGACGAGCTCGCGCGCATCAAGGCGCGGCTCCAGCCCGTGGGCGAAAGCCTGACCCATTGCGCCGAGTGCGAGGAGGAGATTTCCGAGGCGCGGCGCGTGGCGATCCCCGGCGTCAAACTGTGTATCGACTGCCAGCAGGAACTGGACGGGGCGCATCAGGCACGCGGCGGGATCAACCGGCGCGGGTCGAAAGACAGTCAGTTGAAGTGACGTGGCCCGAGCGCCGGGCACCGCACTGGTGAGTGGGCGCAAAAGCTCTTCAACACACCCGGCACACGATTTTCTGCAAGAAACCTTCTCCGTTTCCCGCGACCTTGGCAGGCCAATGAGACATCAGATGACTGAAAGGGACTTGAAGGTGAGATCAACCGTCACGCTGCAATGTCGCTGAAGGTCATCGGCGCCGGATTCGGGCGCACGGGCACCTTGTCACTCAAGCTCGCCCTGGAACAACTTGGCTTTGGGCCCTGCTATCACATGGTCGAGACGCGCAATCATCCGGAGCATGACGCCAATTGGCTCGCCCTCGCAAGCGGTGAAACGAAGGATTGGCGAGCGGTCTTGAGCGGATATCAAGCCACCGTGGATTGGCCCGGCGTCTATTTCTGGAAAACTCTCGCTGCCGCCAATCCGGATGCCAAAATCATCCTGACCGTGCGCGATGCCCAGCAGTGGTACGAGAGCGCGGCGA
>Ga0316193_10000321_pt1 | contig 28825 bp, 23 predicted proteins | sample MerIslsedime2_MG_FD_207735 | JGI IMG/M metagenome (GOLD analysis project Ga0316193, IMG submission 207735) | Coastal sediment microbial communities from Maine, United States - Merrow Island sediment 2 | ecosystem: Environmental > Aquatic > Marine > Coastal > Sediment | place: USA: Maine... | reverse complement strand
TCAACACGGCGGATCGCGGGCCCTATTCCAGCCTGCCGCAGGGAGTCAACGACAATGGCATCGATCCTGAACAAAATCACGAGGCGACTGAAGTACGGCCGGCCGGTCGTCGTTGTCTCCGGCCTGCCCCGCTCCGGTACCTCCATGGCCATGAAAATGCTCGAAGCCGGCGGCATGGAGCTGGTTGTGGACAACATTCGCACCGCCGACGAGGACAACCCGAAGGGCTATTACGAAGACGAGCGGGTCAAAGACCTTGCCGAGATGGAGGACAAAGAGTGGCTTGAAGGAGCCCGGGGCAAGGTGATCAAGGTGGTGTCGTCGCTCCTCAATTACCTGCCGGCGAACAACGCGTACAAGGTCGTGTTCATGCGTCGCAACCTGCACGAGGTGCTCGCGTCGCAGACCAAGATGCTCGACCGGCGCGGTGAGGAGTCCCACAGCGAAGACCAGGACCTGCTGACGATGTATACGTCGCACCTGGAGAAAGTCCAGTTCCAACTGCGGTTCCGGCCGTATTTCGAAGCCATTTATCTCGACTTTGCGAGTGTTGTCGCCGAGCCTGCGCGGGAAGCGCAGCGCATCGCCGCCTTCGTCGGCGGAGGCCTCGACGTCGATCGCATGGCGGCCGCGGTGGATGGCTCGCTCTATCGCAACCGCCGTACCGCCGACGGCGCGGTGGCGGATAAGGGCTAGCGGCAAGGTGTCGGGATGAGTCTGATGGGTCGTCCGCGGATGATGCTCGGGGTCGCGTTGGCGGTGATGGTTCTGGCGACAACCACTGTCTTCGTCTGCCGGGCCGAACCGCAATCATCAACAAGAGCTGAGGCCTTGCCCATCTTCCCGACCGAAGGCCCATTTCACTACAAGGTGGAGTATCTGGGGATTACCTGCGGTCATATGACCCTCGAGAGCCGACTCGAGGAGTACGAAGGCCGGCCTGCTTACCACGTCGTCATGACTGCCTGTAACACGCGATTTTTCAACAAGATCTACAGGGTCGACGGACAAATCGATTCGTGGGTCGACGCGGAAACGATGAGCACCCTCGCCTACGAGAGCGACATCACCGAGAGAGGTCGACGAAAGATCAGGCGATATCGGATCGACCACGAAAAAGGCGTGGTGAGGGCCGAAAAGTACGGCAAGATCAAGACTGTGCCCTACGAAGGTGAGGCGGCCCTCGACCCGCTGGCCTACGTTTTCCGGGGAAGGGTGCTGGCCGGAGGACCGGGATCAACATTTGACCTCAACATTCTCACCGACCACGGTGTCACCGCGACCGGGACCCGGGTCGGTGATCCCAAGAAGTTCAGAACTGCGGACGGCAAGAAGAACCTCCTTCGAGTACAGCCGCTGACAGCCGACGGCGAGATGTTCTCGCGCAAGGGAGAGTTCATCTACTGGATCGACCCCGATGTGACGAGAAAGCTCTACCGGCTCGACTTCAAGCTCCCCTTTGGCCGCCTCCTTGCAAAGTACACGGGACCTGCCGACGGGCCCGTCGATCGCCGATCCGAAGCGGAGAAGGCAGATCCTGGACCGCCGGTCGAAGAGGAAACCGAGAAACCTAACTGACGCCGAGAAAGCTCAGGACGAGGTTTTTGAATGCCTCTGGTTCTTCAACCGGGGCATAGTGCCCACTCGATTCGAAAAGGACGAACTCCGCGTCGGGAATCGCAGCAGACATCTCCTCACCGCTGGCCGCCGGTATTGCGTCGTGGGCGCCTCCGATCACGAGGCTGCGAGCGGTGATTTGCGGAAGCAACGAACGAGCGTCGAATCCTGCCTGGTCGGTTTGCGAGTAGCTGGCGTGGGCCCAGCTGAAATCAGCTTCCTCGAACGTCCGATTGAGGACCTCAGATGCCATCGGCCGATCCGCAAAGGTCACGGGGAACCACTCGTTGAGCCACATGTCGCGCATCCTCGCTGTCCGCTCGTCATCGGTGAGGTCGGGGTTCTGAAGCTCGGCAATAAGGGCGCCCCAGGCCGCGATGACTTCGGGATACTTCTCGGCGTAGGCGGCCTGGTCCTCCTCTGAAAAATGGGTGGCTCCGTGAAGGAAGATCGCCGTCTCGATCGTTTCCGGGTGCTCGGCAGCCAACAGGATGAGATTCATGGCGCCGTTGGACCATCCGATAGCATTGACCGCTTCGAGGCCGAGGTGTTGCCGGAGGGCTTGGAAGTCGGCTCTGACGGCCGCCATGCCCAGGTCGGTATCGTCAGCGATCGGTGACGACTCACCCATGCCTCGGGGATCGAAGTACACCATGGTGAGGCTGTCTTCAAGCGGTCGGTAGAGGCCGCGGAGGCCTTCGAGGGAAAGGCCCCAGGAATTGGGAAGGGTCATCACCACCGGCCCCGTGCCGTGGACCTCGTAGTGGATATCGAAGCCGTTGAGCTCGGCGTGAAAGGAGCCGTTGTCGAGCCCCTGGGGAGCCGGTTCTTCAACGGGAGATTCTGCGGGAGCACAACCTGCGAGCGCGATCAAGGTAACGGCGAGCACGATACGCGTCATCGTTTTCATCTCATACCTCCGGAGCAGTCGTTCGAAATACGGATCTTCCTACTCACAGTTCAAAGATATTTTTCGAGCCAGCCGCAATCCTCCATGAGATTGAGGATTCGCAACACGCTCCCTTCGTAACCTCGGCTCTCGACACCCGGGTGCCACTTCGACGGTCGAGGCAGCGACGCGGCGAGCCGGGCCGCCTGCTCAGCGTCGAGGTCGGTCGCCGGAATGCCGTAGTAGTGGCGCGAGGCCGCCTCGACGCCGTAGATGCCGGGACCGAACTCGACCACGTTGAGGTAGATCTCGAGGATTCGTTGCTTCGACAGGTGGCGCTCGAGTTGCCGTGTGAGGGCGATCTCGCGCAGCTTTCGGGTTGGTGAGCGCGATGGCGATAGCCATAGATTCTTCGCCAATTGTTGGGTGATCGTTGATGCACCGCGGACCCGCTTGCCCTGCATCGCCTCCCGCGCCGCGATCCGGATCTCGTGGGTGTCGAAGCCGTTGTGGTTGAAAAAGCTCAAATCCTCCGCGACCAGAACCGCCTTTTTGAGGTCGACAGAAATCGCGTCGCCGGAGACCCAGCGCCACTCGACATCGGTGCCCTGGGACCGTGCGCGTTCGATGAACGCGGTTTTGTCCGGATTGGAATCTGAAAGCGCCGCCACGTTCGGCCAGGTGAGGATGACGAACAGCGAAATCATCAGGACGAGCGCCGCGCCCGCCAAAAGCGCATAACGCAAGCACCGCTGTAACCGTGATCTCTTCTTGCGAGTCATTGTCCGCAAGTTTACTGGAGCGGAGGTATCTCGACGACCTCCCGCACCGTTGTCGGCTCGAGTCGACCGTCACTCCAGGTCAGGAGCCGATCCAGGGCGGCGAGAAAGGCCTCGCCCGTACGGTGGGAAAAGGGCGGAAGCGCACCGAAGGGCCGGAGAGAAACCGCCTCCCAGGGGTGGAAGTAGAGATGGAGGTAGGGTGCGCCAAGCAGCGCGAGGCGGGCGCCCATCAGTCCGAGGCGTGGGCCCGCAAACTGGAACCACATCCAGGAAACGGGCATGCGGAGACCGGGGAGGACCGAAATCGGAATCTTGGTGATCCCATCTTTCTGCCATGGGGTGCGGGGGTAGTGAAGCCCGAAGTAGCGACCGGGGATCCAGGTCGGGTGGGGCGAGGCGTCGTAGGAGAAGCCGGCGTCCCGGACGACAAAGGCGAGGCAGTGCCGCAGCCGCGGCGTACGCATTCCAACCGCATCTTGGCCGCTTGCAGCCTCTACCAGCTCCCGCGCCCGTTTGAGACGGTCGATCGCGATCGTGGGCTCGAAGTTCGCGTAGTCGTCTCCATGCGCCAGGCCGTGGACCGCGATTTCGTGGCCGGCCTGCGCCGTCTCCGCGACCAGCTCTGGTTCGGCCGCGGCAAACGCCCCGGTGACGAAGAACGTAGCCGGAGCGCGATGCCGTTCGTGGATTGGTAACAGCTTGCGCAGACCCTCGGCGGTGATTCCGATCTGCTCGGATGCCGGCAATGGCCGGCCGCCGCCGAGGCGCCAGTCGAACTCTTCGACGTCATATGTGAGGAGCAGCTTCTTCATCGATGAGCCTCTCCGGCCGGAACAGAGGCGCATACGCTCGACAGCAGGCAGTCGCGGCGACTTCGGGGTAGCTCGAGCCCTGCACCCGAAAACAGCGCCGCGATGTCATCCGTATTGAAGAGATGGATGCGCGTGCCGTGCGTTCGGTGGTAGAGGGCATAGAGAGTGCCCAGTGGCCCCTTCCGGGGATAGAGAAGGACCAGGGTTCCGGTGGGGGCGAGGCATGCAGCGAGGTTTTGCAGGGCGCGCGCCGGGCTCGGCACGAACTCGAGGGAACCGATGCACAAGACCCAATCAAAGACCGGCTGGAGCCCGATTTCCTCGATGTCCTGGACCGCGACCGCAAGGCCACGCATCGCGCAGATCCGGGCCATCGGCCAGGTGAGATCGATACCGATGGCATGCGCTCCCCGTTTTCGCAGCCAGTCGAGCGTCGCGCCATCACCGCAGCCGGCGTCGAGGACCGTCGCCCCCGGCTCGACGTTGGCCAGGTCCTGGACAGCGGTCTGTTCGCGGGACCGCACCCAGCCAAGAGGGCCGGAGCCGCGCAGCCGCGAGTACCGGGTGGCCGCGTCGGCGAAGTGGCGTGCGACGGCCGGGTCGACCATCAGGGCTGGGCGTTCCCGGACCCTTCCAGGATGGAGAGTATTGCGGCGGCGGCCAGGGTGCGTTTCACGTGGTCATCGTTCATCAGATACGGCTCGATGACGGCAACCAGAGCCGGATCCGGAACCAACGCCATGAGCCTGAGGGTCTCCTCTTCACCGGGATAGTGGTCGTTTTGGAGCCTGTCAATCAGGTATTCACGGAGACCCTCGTCGCCGATGGCGACGAGGGCCAACACGGCATGTTCGCGCACTGGAGGGTAATGATTATCGATGGCCTCATACAGGGCGGTGGATGCCTTGGTGTCGCCGATATTTCCGAGCGCTTCTGCTGCCACGGCCTGAAGGTCTGGGTCGAGGTCTTCCTTCATGATCCTGGCGAACTCCGGCACGGTATTGGGGTCGCCGATGGCGGCCATTCCGAGCAGTCCCCGCAGCCTGAGCGCGCGTTCCCCGGAAGTGAGGATCTCCAAAAACGACGCTCGGCAGCGTTCCGGATCCGAGTTGGTGACCACTTCGAGCGCCAGCACCCTTTCCATGAAATCAGGTGATTGGCAGAGCGGAGCCACGATCTCTGCAATCCAAGGCTCGCTGAAAGACCTTGCGACACGCAAAGCGGGAATTCGTATGTTGCCGTCATTACTGGCCAGAGCCAATTTGAGCTGTCGGCGAGCGGAGGCCGCGGCGCCGGCTTCAACAACATTCAATCGCGTTTCGGGAGAAACCTCATCGTCGGCCCTCGCGTGCATCGCCGACATCGGCACGACGGCCAGGATAGTCAGCAGGCAGGGGGCCATTGCCCCCAACGTAATGCGCCTCTTTCGATTTGCGAGCACGTCAACCTCCAGCAGGCGGCCGGTTTCCGCCGTTTTCCGCAACATAAAGAATGAGCTGAGGATCGTCTTTTCTGGTGATGACTTCCCGCGTTGAATTGGGGAACCGCTTGGTGATGATGGTGCCGATACTTCGCATATGCGGTTCGAGTTCCGGCAGCTGGGCAGGAATAATGAACACGCTGGTTCGCGGGAGGTGGAGGGGGACATCGGTCGGCGTAAAGCTTTCGATGATCCGACGGCCTTCGGCGAAGAGCCTCAGGCCGGGCGCCCCGGCTGACATTGTCGGTCCACCGAAGAAATAATAATCGCGATTTTTCCCCTGTTTTTCGATCACCTTCACGACATCCCAGATCCGACCCTCTCGATCGATGCGTTCCAGATACTGGCGGTATCCACCGAGACTGAAAACGGCCGCCTGGCCGACAACGAGGACGCAAACCGTAAAAATTACCGACCGTGTCCACCACCAGCCGCGGCGATCCAGCCAACGGAATGCTGTATCGAGGGCAAGCGCTGCGAAAATGAACGGGATCGGGAAGATCACGATCAGCCGGGTGTGGGACGGTGGGTCAATGATCAGGATGCTGCCGAGCAACAGACCGAGCCCCGCCCACAGGAAAACGATCCGACTTTCGGTCTCGCGAATTCTCGTGAGGGCGATGAAAATGCCGGCCAGCATCAGCGTCGCCGTTATGGGAGAAGCGAGTGCGGGCCCACCATACTGACCGCTGCGATCGCCCTGGCTGAAGAATCCCTTGAGGCTCTCAACCGTCTGTACCCGGAGGATGCCGGACGGCGACGTTTCGCCGGTCGCTGACTCCACGTGCCCCCGGGTTGATTCGGCGAGGGCGAAGACCGAGCCCGCACGATCCGACTCAAAGACCTCCGGGTCCATGAAGTAGTTGAAAACCAGCGGAATCACTGCCACCGCAACACCGGCGGCGACGAACCCGGCGACCTGAAAGAGTCGTTGCCGTGGCCCAAACAGGAGTTGCAGCGCCAGAACAGCCACCAACACCACCAGGATGAGGCGGCCGCCGGTGTAGGTGGAAAAACCGAGACCGGCGGCGATCCCGGCGAACGATGCGAGCGTGGTGCTGGCCTTGCGAAGCGCAGCGGCGAGAAAGGCGAATCCGACGAGCGCGAGAAAGAGAGACTGGATGTTCCACAATCCAATGCGGCTGAAGTGGATCGCGGTATGCGACAGAGCAAAGAGGGTCGTTGCGATCTGGGCTGCGCGGACCCCCAACCAGCCCCGAACCAGGAAGTAAAGCGGGATGATGCAAAGGGTCCCGACCACGGCCGATGGCAGGCGGAGCCCGAGCACCGTGTTGCCGACCAGGGCCATGCTGGCGGTATAGGGGAGGTGGGCAGGGTAGGGAGTGGAGTACCACGGAGAGAATCCAAACACGTCGGCGACCCTGCCGCGCAGAATGTCCAGCCCCTGGATACCGCATTCCGCCGAGTCGCCGTGGACCATCGCCGGAAACTCGGACAGATTCCAGAACCGAAGGACGGCGGTCAGACCGAAGATGAGCAGGAAGACCCAGAGTTCACCGCCGCTTTCAAAGACCGGACGGTTGTCTGTGGAGAGACCTGCGTCGTTCCGCTTCGCCACCAGGAGAAGCCCCGCGAATGCGGCCAGCCAACACATCATGGCCAACACGTTGCTCGGGAATGTGGTTCGAAAGATCGCGTGGCCGAAAAGACCCAATGCGATCAACGCAATACCAAACGAAGCAACTCTCGGAGAACGCGCCGCCGTACGCGCCGCCGCGCTTGCCCGGCCGAGCTGACGACCCGCCCACGCGGTGAATCTGCCGAATCCTTTTTTGGAGTACTCGCCACCGATGCGAAGCCGGACCACCGCCAGGTCATAGAGCGCGGCTATGGTGTCGTTCATGAACCGTACGGTCGTAGGCTCGCTGTCGTACCGGTAGTGAACCGGGATCTGCTCGATCGAGAGCCGTTCGTGCCGTGCACGGGAGAGCGCGCCGAGGTCGAAGCTGAATCCGTCGGGCAGCCAACCCCCAAAAATCGTGTTGGCGGCTTCGCTAGTGAATCCCTTGAGACCCGCCTGAGAATCGAAGATACCGGGCAGGAGGGAAAACCGTACGATCCAGTTGAAGACACGCCCCGCGACGTGACGCGTGTACAGGTACCGGAAAAAGGACGGCTTGACCTGGTAGGTGGAATCCGGGTGGACGCGGCTGCCAATGACCACGTCGGCACCTTCGACGAGCTTGGTCCGGACCTCGGAGATGGCTTTTGGAGAGTAGGCGAGGTCGGCGTCCAGGAACACGCGGTATCGGCCCTGTGCGGCGGCCATCCCGCGTCTGATTGCGGCGCCCTTACCTTCGTTCTGCGGGCTTCGTATGAAGTTGATGGGGACCGCCGATTCGGCCACCACTTCGGCGATCAGCTCGGCCGTCCGATCCACGCTACCGTCGTCGATGACGATTAGTTCAGAGGGCTCCTTCAGAGAAGCGACGTAATCGATCAACTCACCGAGGGTGCGCTCGATGAAAGGCTCGCCGTTAAAGACCGGCACGACCACCGAAAGATCGATCATTGTTCAATCGTAACATGTGTATTTTTGAGAATTTCGTTGAAATCGGGATGCCGAATAAAGAGGTGACGACGGGTCGTAGCCTCAGCGATGACCCCGATCTCTTGAGGCCTTTTTCAGGTGTGCGACCCTCTTCGTTCGAGATTGAACGACGTACGTGCCGTCATCTCTCAGGGCATTGAAGAGCGACTCTTCGACCGCAGGGGTCATTCGACCCTTCGCAAATACGATCCAGATCTCGTCGAATGATTCGAGCTCCGAACGCAACCTCGAGAGATCGGAATCGTTGTCGACGACACAGACCGAAGTCTTTGGGGCCAACTCATAGATGACGGTTGCAGGGTCGCCGCGGCCGTGACCGGCGCCGATGACGACCACGGGTGACGTCGACGAATCCTCGATATTGGCGGCCAGACTCCGCAGAGTGCGGCCCGCAAACCCGGGTGTGCGTTCGAGGTCGAAATTGATCCCGGTCAATTGGAGCGCAATGAAAAACGGAATGATGAATCCGACGATGCCGGCGAGGTTGGCTGCGGACCGCCCTGACCTTATCTACCGGGAGGAAAGTCCGGGCAGAAACCAGCACACGACCTTTGGTTCCGTCATTTCGGCCAGCGAGAACCGTATGCCCTCGCGCCCGAGCCCGGATTTCTTGACACCCCCGAACGGCATCGAGTCGAGGCGGTAGTCGGTCGAGTCGTTGACCAGCACGCTGCCCGCGTCGAGGCCCTCGATCAACCGGTGGCAGGTCTCCACGTCGCGGGAAAAGGCGGCGGCGTGGAGCCCGTAGTCCACCGAGTTCGCCTCTGCGATTGCCTCGTCGAGGTCATCGACCGGATAGAGATTCACCGCCGGACCGAAGACCTCTTCGTGGTGGATGGTGGCCTCGATCGGCACGTTTTCCAGTACCGTCGGTTCCATCAGAGCGTGTTCTCGGTTGCCGCCGGCGAGCACCGTGGCGCCCTTCTCGACCGCCTCGGCGACCCATCTCTCGACTCTCCGAGCCTCGCCCTCGTTGATCATCGGCCCCATATCGGTGGCCTCGTCCATCTTGTCGCCGATCGCATAGGCCCGGGTGCGGTCGACGAAGAGTCCACGAAATTCGTCGTAGACGTCTCGGTGGATGTAGATCCTCTGCACGCCGATGCAGTTCTGGCCTGCCGCCCAAAAGGCGCCCGAGACGCAGGTCTCGGCCGCCCACTCGATATCCGCATCCCTCCAGACGACGACCGGCGAGTTCGAGCCGAGCTCCATCCCGATCTTTTTGAGGCCCGCCTTGGCGACGATGCGTTCACCGGCCTCGACGCCACCGGTGAAGCTGACCATGCGCACCCGTGAATCCGACACCAGGGCATCTCCGAGCACCGCCCCGTGGCCGGTGAGACATTGGAGGACACCGGGCGGAAGACCGGCCTCGACAAAGGCCTCGGTGAGTTTCAGCGCCGACAGCGGCGTGACCGTGGCGGGTTTCAGGACAACCGTGTTGCCGCCGGCGATGGCCGGCCCGAGCTTGTGGGCGACCAGGTTGAGGGGATCGTTGAAGGGAGTGATCGCGACCACGACTCCAATCGGTACGCGTTCGAAGTGGCCGCGCCGTTGCTCACCGCCTGGAAAGCTGTCAAATGGAATGGTCTCGCCGAGCAGGCGCTTGGCCTCCTCGCCGGAGATGGTCAGAGTGTTGACGCAGCGTCTCGCCTCACCCCGGGCCTCACGAATCGTCTTCGACCCTTCGCGGGCAATGGTGACGGCGAAGTCCTCGAGGTTGTCGGTGACGATCGCCGCCGTCTTGAGGAGGATCTGCGAGCGCTCGTAAGTGCTCATTGCGCGAGCCACGCCACGCGCGGCTTCGGCGGCGGCAAGCGCAGTCTCGACGTCATCCGCGGTGGCGGCAGGGACGGTGTCGATCAGGGAGTCGTCAAACGGATCTCGGACGTCGATCGTCTTTTCGCGGTCCACCCACTGGCCTGCGAGCAGCATCTTCATTTCAGCTCTCCTTGGCGATTGTGATCAAGTCGTTGAGGAGCGAGAAGCCGGTTTCGCGGCGCCCGGCACCGGGACCGACGATGGTGACATCGCCCAGGGTGTCGGTGGTGATGGTCATTGCGTTGGTGGCGCCACCGACGCCGGCCAGCGGGTGATCGAGGTCGACCAGCCGCGGCGCAACCGAAGCATGGACAGTGCCGTCTTCGCGCCATACGCGGCCGATGAGCTTGTGGCGTTTGCCGTCGGCGGCTGCGGCGGTGATCTGGTCGGGTGTGATCTCGGTGATGCCGGTGCAGGGGCTGTCGTCGGGAGAGAGGGAGGCGCCGAAGACCACATTGGCGAGGATTGTGACCTTTGCCAGCGCGTCCCAGCCGAGGACGTCGGCGTCCGGTACCGCTTCGGCGTAGCCGAGCTCCTGGGCCTGTTGAAGGGCCGCCCCGTAGTCCATCCCGGCCTCCATCTGGGTCAGAATGTAGTTGGTGGTGCCGTTGAGGATGCCTTTCATCTCCGAGATCTCGGAGCCGGCGAGGGTCTCGCGGATCAAATTGAGGAGCGGCGTTCCCGCCATCACCGTGCCCTCGAACAGGAATTGGACACCGTTGGCCGCGGCCAGCTCGACGAGTTCGTTTGAAAACAGAGCGAGCGGGCCCTTGTTGGTGGTCGTCACGTGCATGCCGCGGGCGAGTGCCGCACGGACGTGGTCGGTGGCCGGCTGACCCGTCTTGATGTCGGTGTAGGTGAGCTCGAGCACGGCGTCAGCCTCGGCCCGTTCGATCATCTCCAACGCGTCCCACTCACAGCCGCCGTCAGCGTAGTCCGAGATCGACCGACCGTCGGCCACCATGGCCATGGTCTCCTCGAGGTCGAGCCCGTTCGAGTTGTGGGCAGAGCCCTTGAGCATGTCGACGATTCCGGTGACCTGCCAGTCGAGGCCGAATTTCTCTTTGAGCTCCCCCTTCTTTTCGATCAGGAGCTCCGAAAGGCCCTGGGCGACCGTTCCAAAACCGACAAATAACAAACGCATATGATCCTCCGTCAGAGCCTCTTTTTGATGCATGTCGCCAACCGCTCCACTGCGATGGCGAGCTGTTCTTTCGTTACGAACGAGAAGTTGATCCGCATGTGGTTGTGCTCTGGATTTTCGCCGTAGAACTGCGCGCCCGGGACAAAAGCGACCTTGTGTTCGATGGCTTCGAAAAACAGATCGTCGGTGTCGATGTGGGGCGGCAACGAGACCCACAGGAACAGCCCGCCCTCCGGCCTCGTCCAGCTGACCCCGGTTTCGGGCGGGAAGTGTTCGGCCATGGTGTCCAGAAAGACATCGAGTTTTTCACGATAGTAGCCGCGGCAGTTTTCCAGGTGCTTCTCGAGGTCCATGTCCTCGAGAAACGCGAGGCACATGTCCTGGTTCCACTTCGGGGTATTGAGGATGTTGCCCTCTTTGATGTGGGTCATCTGTTGCACGACCTCTGGCGGCCCGATGTTGAAGCCAACCCGCATGCCCGGGCAGAAGAGCTTCGAGAAGGTGTAGAGACCGATGACGTGGTCGCCGTCCCGCTTTTGATCGAGGGTGAAGATTGCCGGTATCGTCTCGCCGGAATAGCGGAGGTCGCGGTAGGGGCTGTCCTCGACGATTGGTACGTCGAACTCATAACTGAGATCGAGGAGGGCCTCTCTTTTGGCGAGGCTGATGGTGATGCCCGACGGGTTCTGAAAATCGGGCACGACATAGATCAACTTCGGTAGCGTGCCTTCCGCGGTGAGGCTCTCCAACGCCGACCGCATGCCGACGACATCGGACCCGTCCTCTTCGATGTTGACGCCGATAAACCGCGGGCGTTGCATATTGAATGCAACCACCGCACCGGCAAAGGTCGGACGGTCGACGAGGACGACGTTGCCCGGTTCGAGAAAAAGCCGCCCTGTGAGATCGAGGCCGTGCTGCCCCGAGGTCGTGACGAGGATGTTGTCGCGGCCGATTTGGATGTCGTCGCGTTCGAGAAACCGAAGCACAGCATCTACCAGTGTCGCCTCGCCGGGAATAGGTGAATACTGCATGATGCGATCGATTTCATGCTCGAACGCCTTCTCGGTTGCCACTCGCAGCCCGGTCCGCTGGAAGACCTCGGGGGAGGGGAGACCACCCGCGAGGGAAATGATCTCGGGATCGGTGAGGTACTGAAGGGTCTTCCCTATGGGGTAGCCCTCGTAGTCGCGAACGTTTTCGGCGAATCTCGACTTCCAATCCGACTTCATCAGCGGGTCAACTCCCGTTCTTTCGTTGGCTCTATACCGCTCCGGTTGTGGCCAAATCCGCGTGAGTCGGGTCCTCCGGAGCCTCGCCGCGATACGACGCTCCACCAAAACGGGTTCGGATCCCGCGCCGCATCATGTCGCGACCATCCTTCGATGCTCGGAGGGATTTGTAATAGATGACATCGCCGATCTTGTCCGCAACCTTCGCCCGATCTTCCTCGGGCATGAAATAGGCCTCCATCGTGTCAAGCTCTCGCGCGGTGCCGTCCGATTCATACTTGAAGGTCAGATCGGTGCCGCTCTCGAGCACCGTGAACGCGTTGTCGGTCCAGTCGAAGTCCGGCATCCCGAGATCTGGGTTGATCCTCAGGTGGGCGGCGAGACTGACCCCCTTGATGCCGCTGGCGCCGAGCTCTTCGGCGCATTTGATGAAATTCTCCGGAGAAACGCCGTTACCGATGTTGACCTCGTAGATCGGGGTCGTGCTGTCGTCGCGCAGGTACTCGGCCATGATGTTGAGCAGCATCCGGAACTGCATCAGATTCTGGGTCGACAGCAACATCGAAATCTTGAACTGTAGATTCGGAATATCCCGACCGTAGTAACAGGCTGCGATGATCGAAGACCAGGACGGGTTGAGGAAGAAGTCGTTGCCCGTCTCGAGCGCGGCTCGCGTGATGCCGTCGAGGTACACGAGGTGGTTGTCGTTGGCCACCTCGACACCGCCGAGATTTCCGAATGCGGTGCCCATGTTCTTGAGGGTGATCTGCGACATGCCGTCGCCGATTTCTCTGCATTCGAAGGATTTGCCAGTCAGCTTCTCAAGTTCGGCAAATCGGGTCGACGGCATCGGGCAGCCGATCAGGTTGGTGCTGCAGAATTTCGACGCCCCCATGATGTTCTCGGCCATCGTCAGGGTCGCCATGAGGTCGCCGGAATACACGTAGGTGTCCGTCAGGGCGACGACCGAAATGAACTCCGACGGGACCCAGCAGGGCTCATCGGTACCGGCACTCTCCGCCATGCGCTGCATCGACCGATGGGTGACAGCAGCGCCCTGGAAGCCCGAGACCTGGGCCGTGGCGATGCCACAGCTGTCGCGGTATGCCGGCGAAATTTTCTGCTCGAAATCCTCGATCTTCGAAAAATGCTCGACCAGTTTTTCCGCGTCGGCGATCATGTCGCCAAACCCCTTCTCCTCGAGAATCCGTTTACGGGTCTCCAGCCGTCGCCGCTCACGCAGGGTGTCGCTGATGTGCTGTGAACCGCCGTGGAAATCCTTGAGCGCATCGATGGCATCTCGGCATCCTCGGGAAAGAAGCGGGTATTTCATGGTGCCTCCTCGGCGATTCGGTCGAAACCGTCTCATTCTTAATTCTGAAGGTGGGTCTCGTTATTGTCGATTATTCCTGCTCACGAGAGATTGTAGGAGAAGATTTCTACTGATTGCAAGGAATCGAATATAATTCTGAAAATGAAACTTTCAGACCAGCTCGACCGAATTGACTTCGCCATTATGGGCGTTCTGCAAAAGGATGCTCGCGTGGCCAACAATCGACTTGCGGAAGCCGTCGGCGTTGCTCCGTCGACCTGTCTCGAAAGGGTGCGTCGCCTGACCCGATTGGGAGTGTTACGGGGTCATCACGCCGACGTCGATCCTTCGGCAGTCGGCGTGGGTCTCGAAGCAATGATTGCGGTGCGTCTCCGCCAGCACTCGCGGGACCTGGTCGAGACGTTTCGCGCCTATGTGGTCGAGCTCCCCGAGGTGCGAGGCGTCTTCCACGTCACCGGCGGCGACGACTTTCTGGTCCACGTCGCAGCGCGAGATTCGGACCACCTGCGGGACCTCGCCCTTGATAGCTTTACCAATCGGCCGGAGGTCGACCATATTCAGACCCGGCTGATCTTCAAATACACACCGACTTGGCGGCTACCGATTCTGGTCTGACGATCAACTGCTCACGGGACCTTCGACGTGGTTGATGGACGTCGAGGCCGGCGCCATCGTAAACGACCTATACAGAGCGCTCGCAAGCGGTTACAATCCCGCGCTGCGTGCCTTTGTACTGTTATCGAAGGCAGAATCGCGTCAGGGAGCCGCTGTATTGGATCACCTCATCAGTCCGAACGGATCGCGTTTGATTGACCTAGTCGTCGAAGAATATCGCGCTGCCGAGATCCGCGAACAGTCCCGAGATTGGCTGTCGGTCGACCTCGGCCCACGCCAGCTCTGCGACCTCGAGCTCCTGATCAACGGCGCTTACTCGCCCCTCGACGGTTACCTCGGCGCTGCGGACCATCAAACGGTGTGCTCGGAGATGCGTCTCGCCAACGGTGTCTTCTGGCCGATTCCCGTGGTTCTCAATATTCCGGACGAGCTCGCTGAAAATCTTGCAGGCGGTGACTCCCTGGCGCTTCGGGATGGTGAAGGGGTGATGATCGCCGCGATGAGCGTGGATGCGTGTTATGAGCGCGATCTCGACGCCGAGATCGAAGCAATTTTCGGTACCGCCGACAGGTCTCACGCCGGTGTCGCCCAGTACCTTCATCGCACCAGACGATGGGCTGCGGCCGGTCGTGTCGAGGCGCTTCAGTTGCCCGTCCACCATGACTACCCCGAGCATCGCCGGACGCCCGCCGAAATTCGTGAGCTGTTCTCGAATCTCGGTTGGCGGCAGGTGCTTACCTTCCAGACCCACCGCACCATTCATCGCGCTCAACAGGCAATGATGGTGGAGGCGGCGCGGAACGCCGGCGCCAATATCCTCATCCATCCGGTTGTCGGTCTCGATCAACCCGGTGATGCCGACCACTACACCCGAATTCGCTGTTACCAGGCGGTGCTGCCCGAATTCCCCGAGTCGATGGCGCACCTCAACCTCTTGCCGCTGGCGATGCGCGGGGGAGGCGGCCGCGAGGCCCTGCTACACGCAATCGTCAACAAGAACTACGGTGCCACCCACCTGATGGTCGATTTCGACGGTTCCGGTGCGGTGCTCGACACAATCGGCGAGCCTGCCTACCAGCAGGAGGAGGCCGCGCTGATCATCTCCGAACACTCCACTGACCTCGGCGTCGAGATGGTGCCGACTCGCGAAATGGTCTATCTCGAAGACCGCAAGCAGTTCGTCGCCTCCACCGACGTAACTCCTGACAGCCATGTCCTTCGGTTGTCTGCCGACGAGGTACGCCAACGCCTCGATGACGGGCGGGAGATTCCGAGCTGGTACACCTTCGAGGCAGTTGCGCGCGAGCTCGAACACCGTCATCCGGCTCGCAGCGAACACGGCTTTACCGTCTTCCTCACCGGCCTTTCGGGTTCGGGAAAGTCGACCATCGCAAATGTCCTGAGGGTCAAGCTTCTCGAATATGGTGGCCGTGGAGTCACTCTTCTGGACGGCGATCTCGTGCGCGCCAATCTTTCGTCGGAGCTCGGCTTTTCCAAGGAGCACCGCGATCTCAATATTCGCCGTATCGGCTTTGTCGCTTCCGAGATCACTCGCGCCGGAGGTGTCGCCATCTGCGCGCCGATCGCGCCTTACGACGTTGTACGGCGCGAAGTGAGGGAAATGGTCCAACCCTGTGGCGGCTTCGTGCTGGTTCACGTGGCGACGCCGCTCGAGATCTGTGAAGCGCGGGATCGCAAGGGGATGTACGCCAAAGCGAGGGCGGGCATCATCAAGGAGTTCACCGGCATTTCCGATCCTTACGAGGTGCCGGAGGACGCCAACGTGGTCATCGACACCTCCGACCTGGCACCGGACGCGGCAACCCGCGAGGTTCTGCTGTACCTGGCTCGCCAGGGGTATATTCCGGCGCCCGATGGGGATTGAGGTCTGGGACCGGGCCCGCAGATGCTGAAACGGGTTGTCCTGGTACTCGTGGCAGCCGCAATTGTGACTGCCGGTACCCTGCACCTCAAGGCCCGGGCCGAGCATCGCAAGGTCTTGGCCCAGGTGACGGCCGACGATGCCGAAGCGCTCGATGAGCTCCACCTCGATCTCGGCGATTACGACACGATGACCTGGGTGCGTCAGTTCCGTCCCGAAGAATCTGCAGGTGGTTACACCCTCGTTCTTTTCAGACGGCGGGTGCCGATGATCATTGACATGAATGGCCGCGTCGTCCACTCGTGGCCGCAGGTGCGTGCGGTCGGCCGCGCTCGCCTCAACAGAGATGGCAGCCTGGCTGTGATCGGCACCGACAACCTCGTCAAGGAGTACAGCTGGGACGGAGAGCTGCAGTGGGTATTTCGGCTCGCAGCTACGGAGGATTTTCCTCACCACGATCTGATTCGGCTCGAAGAAGGAACCTACCTCGTCCTGGCTTACGATGGTCACAGCCACACAGACTTTCTGCTCGAGGTCGACCGAAGGGGCCGGGTGGTGTGGCAGTGGCGCTCGCTCGACCACATCGACTCCTTTCCGACCTGGGACCACGAGCGCGACGAACCTACCCACATCAACTCGATTCACGAGCTCCACCCGAATCGGCTCTTCGATGGTGGCGATGAACGATTCCGCCCGGGGAACATTCTCGTCAGCGCCCGCCATCTCAATGCGATCTTCATCATCGACAAAAGATCCGGAGAGGTTGTCTGGCAGTACAACGGCGATCTCGATTACCAGCATGAGGCGACGATGGTGGCGAAGGGGAATCCCGGGGAAGGGCAAATTCTGGTCTTCAACAACGGTCGCCACGATCGCAACGGTTACAGGCGAAGCTTGATCCAGTCGATTGAGCCGTCGACCAGCGAGCTCGCATGGCAGTACGGCTCGCAGTTTTTCTATTCCTCGGTGGCGGGGACGGTCCAGAAACTGCCCGGGCCGAACTTCATGATCGCGTCGAGCCACGGGGGCAGGATCTTTGAAATCACTCCGCAGGGTGAAATTGTCTGGGAGTGGGTGCCTCCGTACATGCCGATGCGGCCCGAGCGACTGACCTACGATCACTGTCCGCAGCTCGCCGCCCTCGTCTGTCAGGAAGAGACCGAAGTCCGCGTCTCAGGGGACACTCGCCCCTATGTGGACATCGACCTCTACCGCTTTGCCCTGACCGAGGAATTCACCACCCGGGACCTCGCGGGATTCTCGCGCCGCCTCTTACGGGGCCTCGACGAGTGCCGCGAACTCCGGATACCGCCAGGGGCCAAGATGTGGGTCGAGTTCGGGATCGACCGGGAACGGTTACAGGAGAGGGAGATCGAGGCACGCTTTCGCCTTACCGTTCAACGGGAGGGTGATCCTCCCGAGACCTTGCTCGAGCGAACTCTGAACCAAGAATCGGAAAGCCCATGGCGCGGCCGTTGGATCCCCCTCGCCAGGTTCGGTTATCAGAGAGTGCAGATGTGCGTTGCGACCGAGGTCGTTGGAGAATGGGAAAACCTCGAAGAGGTGGTCGCCTGGGGCAATCCGTTGATCAAATCCCCCGTTCACCACCCCTATGAGGAGCGGAAGCAGGCGCGGGTCAATGAGCGGGAGAAGAAGCTTCGCGAACAGCAGCTCAAAGCGTTGGGCTATGTCAACTGATGCCGGAAAAACTCCAGTGGTGAAATCTGGTTCAAGGAAGACGACCAGGCGGGTTGTCATCGCGCTGGTTGTCGTGATGTTGGCGGCCGCTGTCCTCCCGGTGCGAAAGGTTATTCGTTCGCACCGCTGTCGGCAGCCGGAACTGGCGGTTATCGATGATCCGGCGCAGCTCGGCGATCTGCACCTGGAGTTGTCCGAGCTCGAGCCGGAGAAATGGGTCCGGCGCTACCATCCCGAAGAGAGCAATGCCGGTTACAACCTCGTGTTTTTCCGGAGACGGGTGCCGCTGATCATCGACATGAACGGCCGCATCGTCCACTCGTGGCCGGAGGTGCGCGCCACCGGGCGCGTTCGACTCAACCGGGACGGCAGCCTGGCGGTGATCGGCACCGACAATCTGATCAAGGAGTACACGTGGGACGGTGAACTGACCTGGTATTTCCGGTTGCAGGACAAGCACAATTCGCCGCACCATGATCTGATCAGGACTCGGGACGGCAACTATCTGATCCTGGCTCACGATGGCCACAAACACACGGACTACCTGCTCGAGGTCGATCGGCAAGGGGAGGTGGTGTGGGAGTGGCGGTTCGTGGACCATGCTGCTGACTTTCCCAACTGGGACGCCGACAGCTTGGATCCCTCGCACACGAACTCGATTCGCGAGTTGCCTCCCAACCGCTGGTACGCGGCCGGCGACGAGCGGTTTCGACCTGGAAATATTCTCGCCAGCGCCCGAAACCTCAACACGATTTTTGTCATCGACAAAGCCAGCGGTAAGGTCGTCTGGACCTACTCGAAGGGTCTCGACCGTCAACACGAGGCGGTGATGGTCGGGCGAGGAAATCTGGGAGCCGGCCTCGTCATGGTCTTCGACAACGGCCTCGAAAACCTCGCCGATTATCGTCGGTCCCGGGTGAAGGCTATCGACCCGGTGACAGGCGAGCAGGCCTGGGAGTACGGGTCGGAGTATTTCTTTTCTACGGTCGGGGGAACGGCCCAGCCGCTCCAAGGAAAAAACGTGCTCATCACCTCGAGCCACGGGGGAAGGGTCTTCGAGGTCAACCCGCGAGGACGGATCGTGTGGGAATGGGTTCCACCGTATCTGCCGATGCGGGTCGAGCGGGTTGCCTACAATTATTGTCCGCAGCTCGTAGATCTCCCGGTCCCGGCGGAGTCAGAGGTGATTCCTGAAGACGGCCATCCCTTTGTCGACTCCGACCTCTATAGCTTTGACTTCAAGTGGCAGACCGAAAAAAAGAAAATCGATGGTCGAACGCGGCGACTCATTCGATCGATCGATGGATGCCGTGACCTTCGCATCCCTGGGGGTGCGGTTCTACGCACCGAGTTCGGGTTTGACGGGGAACGTATCGACGGCAGAGCGGTCGAAGCCCGCTTCCGACTTACAATCGACGACCACGAGCGCCCGCCGGAAACCCTGGTCGATGTCCTCCTGGACGAGAGCTCTGACCCCCTGTGGAGACGCCAGACCGTTTCCATCGCACGCTACGCTTTTCGGCAGGTCACAATGTGCATCGATACCGAGGTCGATGGCGATTTCACGGATCCGGAGGGTGTTGTCCTGTGGGCGAATCCGCAGGTTCTGTCAGCGGCGGACCGGGAGCGGAAGGCCGGCCGGTCCCAGCGCATCTCGGACCAGGAGAAAAGGCTGAGGGAACAGCAGCTCAGGACCCTGGGCTACGTCGACTGAATCTTCGCCAAAAATCTGGTCTATCAATCCACGTACCCGAGCGCCTTCAACATGTCCCTGTCTTGCTCCGTTACCTCTGTGTCCTGGACCTTTTTCGGGAGGAGTGGGGCCGATAGAAACCGCCTGGTGAGGAGCCGTCCTCTTTGGAGGAATTCCGAACGGTTGGAAAATCTCAGGTTCATGTGCTCGCGAGGATCGTTTTCAAGGTCATAGAGTTCGCCGCGACCCGAGTTCGAGACGATGACCTTCCACCGCGACGATCGCAGGCAACGGGTTGGTCGGCTGTGGGCGGTCTTGGCGGCAAAGGTCCGCTCGTCCGCCTCGCCAGCCGGTTGTCTCGGGGCGAGGAGGTTGATGCCATCGAGGCTTCTGCCGGGTTGCAGCGACGCAGCCGCCAACAACGTTGGAACGATGTCGGCGAGCGTCGCGAGACGGTCGACATCGATCTCCGCGGTGGCAAACCCGGGCGGAAGACGGAGGATGAACGGTACGTGCAACATCTCGTCGTAGACGGTGTTGTTGTGGCCCATCCGGCGATGTTCGAAAAACGCCTCGCCATGATCGGAGGTGACCAGGACGATAGTGTCCATCCAATTCGGTCTCTTCTGGAGCGCAGCCAACACCCGAGCCACCGCGTCGTCGGCCGCTCTCAGGTTGCCGTCGTAGCTCGCGATCGCGTGCTCGAGGTCGGTGGTGCTGGGTTCATTACGGCCCTCCCTGTTTCGCAGGATGCTGCCGGGGAAGCCGTTGAACGGTCCGTCATAATCCGATGTGGTGAAGAGATCGTAGGGCGCCGCAGGCCTGTAAGGGGCGTGTGGGGGCACGAAGTGAAGTTGGAGATGCAAAGGCCCGGAGTCATGATTCCGCTCGAGCCACTCGATGGCTCGCTTCGAGAGGACGTGGGGGTCGATCGATTCTTTCTTCGAGATTTCGGTCCACAGCTCAACGAACTCGTCATACCCCTGATCGGTGCCAAGCGAGCGCGAGTTGTTGGGTGTCCCGGTGAAGCAGGCCGTGTGATAGCCCGAGTCCTTGAGGTGCTCGGCGAGCGTGGTGGCTTCGTCTGCCAGCATCAGGTCTTTGCTGGTCACCTGGTGGTTGATGAACGAGAGGCCGGTCACCATCGTCGGTACCGACTGACGCGTGTTGGGTACGAGTGCGAACGCGTTGGTGAATACCAACGACTCCTCGGCGAGGCGATCGATGTTTGGTGTGGTCGGGCGATGGTAGCCGTAGCATGAGAAGTGGTCCGACCGAGCTGCGTCGAGAGTGATGAGGACAATGTCGGGTTGCCCTTGTTGAGTGCTGTCCACCCGGATTTGCTCAATTTTGGGGCTGGTCGAAAGGGCTACCTCGGGCGGCAATAACTGATCGGCACCCGGGGAATCGTTTTCCCGGTTCCAGTTCGTGAAATTCTGAAGGGCTTCGGCCGAGAGCGGCTCCGATCCCCGCGGGGTGGTGAGTGCCATCCTGACAAGGTGGAAGACATGCTTCGATCGCGTGCTCTGTCGATTCGGGTCTTCGGCCGGGCCGAAACCGGTGACGCCGAAAGTAAATCGATTCACGCCCTGAACGAGTAATTCGGTCGGGATCGGCAAACCCACGTTGTGCCAACCGGGTTGCAGATCGGCCGATCCGAGAACGGTGCCGTTCAAACGGACCTCAACCTGGCCGGCGCCGGGGAGATCCTTGGCTCTGCTGATTCTCATCAGAATGCGGGACCAATCGGTGGAATCGAGCACGACGTCCAGGCTGGCGCCACGAGCCGAGGCTGAAAGCCCGTTCCGGTTCAGGCGCGACCAACCGGATTCAGGGCTGCAGGACTGTGAGGCCAGGGCCCAGAGTCCCCGGATCTCGTGGTCGAGGTCGAGGCTGAAGTCACAGAGCACGGCACGCTCGTCGGTCTGGAGTTGTACCGTAGCGGTGTGAACGGTCGGTGATGTGTTGTGGGTTGCGAGGCGATTCACCACCACAACGGCCCCGATTGTGACCGCCATTCCGACCGCGACGAAAATAAAAACACGACGCATTCTGTTAGGAGTCCAATGGTTTGTTGCGGTCCCTGCGCCCGAAAAGGATACCCCATGAGCGATGTTGGTAACCAGGCCTCATCGGGGGCAAAGTTACTCGCATACAAACGGAGGCTTGGAGTGAGAAATCTGATTGCGTGCGTGTTCATAGTTGGTCTTCTGGTGGTTCCAGCTCGAGCCGAGCGGCCCGAACCGAAGGTGCACGCGACGATCGGTGGTGACGACGTCTATCAGCTGCTGCCGGTCGGTGAAATCCCAGCCATCGATGATCCTGAATTTGTCAGTGGCAAGAAGGCCGATCGGCAGATGCGCCCTGAAGAGCCTGTTCTTGGTGTTGTCGTGGATGGAGAGGCGCGGGCTTACTCTCTGTGGCAGCTCGACAAACACGAAATCGTCAATGACCGTTTCGCTGGCACTGCGATCGCTGCCACCTGGTGACCTTTGTGCTACACGGGCGTGGTCTACGCCCGAACGCTTGGCAGCACGACCTACACATTTCAGGTCTCCGGCAAACTGTGGCGAAACAATCTGATCATGGTGGACCGGGAGACCGGGACGTTGTGGAGCCAGGTCACCGGACGAGCCATCGATGGTAAGCATCGGGGGGCGCAGCTCGAAAAAATGGCAGCGATCCAGACGACTTGGCAAGAGTGGCGGGCTGTCCATCCGGGCTCCCAGGTTCTGAAAAAGAGCGAAGACGTGCTCGAATCCCCATACCAGGGCTACTTCGATGATCCTGACCGCATGGGTTTGTTTCGGGCCCAGTGGGTGGCGGACCGCATGCCAGGCAAAACCCTGGTTTACGGGGCTGCGGTCGGCTCATCGGCGATAGCTATGACAGAAGAGGCTTTTGACGGCTCGGGATTGATCGGTTCAGAGCTCGGTGGCGTGTCGTTCGTGGCGTTTCGCGGTCCGGATGGTGGCGTGCGCGCCTACTTCACTCGGATTGATGGGGAGGATATCGAGTTGGTCCTGAATCACGAGACAGGAGGTTTTCGCGATGGGGATGGATCGACCTGGGACCTGGCCAATGGCCGCTGCATCAACGGACCGCGGGCTGGTGCGAGTCTCAAATCGCTCGCAGTTACTCCGGTGTACTGGTTTGCCTGGTCGAGCTTCTATCCCAACACGCAGGTCATCGATGGGTTGGTGCGTTGAACGGCGCTCTTCGGATGAACCCCGCTTCAGATTGGAGTTAAGAGTAAAGAGTTAAGAGTCAAGGAGTCCGGTTTCAGGGTCAGTGCTTGGAACCCGGCTTTACTCTTTACCCTTTACCCTTAACTCCGCGATCATGCGCGGGGAATCGTCAAAATGAACCTGGCGCCAACCGCGTTGTCTGGATCGAGCTCGAGCTCTCCACCCTGAGCGCGCGCGAAGCTGCGGGCGACCGCGAGGCCGAGACCGAGGCCAGGCCGCCCCACAGCGTCGTCGGAGCGGTCAAACGGGCGGAACATCGTGCGCCGCTGGCTGCGTGGTATCCCGGGTCCGTTGTCCGCCACCTGGATCCGAAGCTGGTCGGTGTCTGAGCAGACCGTCACCGTGACCCGGCGATCCTCCACCACGCGGGTGTGCTTCTCTGCGTTGTCGAGGAGGTTATCGAGTATCTGACCGAGCGCGTCGCCGTCAAACAAAGCCGAAGGCAGGTCCGGTTCGATATCGAGTTCGACCGAAACTCCGGCATCCTCGAGGCGGGTTCGCTGCTGCTCCACACGCTGCTCGACCGCCCGGCCCAGGTCTCCCGCTCGAGGAGCGGCGAGGGGTGTCGCCCGCTCGAGTCGCGTGAGGTCCAGCATATTGCTCACTACACGACCGAGCCGGTTGGCCTCCGCGCTCACTGTCGCCGCGTAACGCGTTCGGTGCTCCGAGTCTCCAAGATCTTCTGCCAACATTTCGGCGTGCAGCAGGAGGCCCGCCAGCGGTGTCTTGAGCTCGTGGGCGGCGGCAGCCGCGAAACGCGCTCGTTGCGTCGCGAGGCGGTCCATCTGGAAGAGGATCCATACCACCGCCGCAGCGGCGAGCAAGATCGCAGCCGAGGTCAGGGCAAAGGCGTTGCGGAACTGTTGTACCTCCGCGCGGCCACGTACGGCCGCCGTATCCAGCGCTGGGCCAGGATCGGCTTCGAGAAACCAACCGGTGTCCGCCACCAACGAGGTGATGGCATTCTCCGTCGTGGGAGGCCCCGGTGAGAACCCGAGGGGAAGGTTACCGGTGCCAAGCCAGCGGACCACCCCCCCGGGCGCGACGGCGAACCCCTGGAGCAGGACACCCGATGGTGTATGCACCTCGCGCAGCGCGGCGAGAGCGGGCCCACTGCCGAGGAGCAGGGTGTGCCAGTGGAGGGGGAGCACCCGGATCACGACGCGCCCGACGCCTTCAACTTCCACGGGGGCTGAAGGCTGGTCCCGGCCGCCGGTAATTGATGCGTAGACGCTGTCCGCGCGCAGGATCTGCTCCCACTCCGATTCGGTCAGGGTGAGCAGGAGTTCCTCGTCGGTGGCGCCCGCTGCGTGCCCCGGCTCCTGGCCGAGCACCAGAGCGTTCTGCAGTTCGCCGAGGATGGAGCAGAAAGCGTCGAAGTCGACATCACTCGTGAGCTCAGGAAATTGTTCGCTTACGGCCGGCAGGGTGACAAGTCCGCTCTCGTCGATCTGGAAGTGGGCCCACACCAAGGGGTCGGGGCTTCCCGATGCCAGTGGCGACGGCGTTACAGCCAGCCCCTGGGAGGCGCCCCGTGGATCGTGGTAGAGAGTCTGATAGTGGAAGAACGGCCGCACCGACTCCTGGAGGCGGAGGTCTTCGAGCCGGGCGCCGAGACGGACGGCTTTGCTCTCCACGTCCTCCCGGATCGCACGCGCCGCCGCCGTCCCGATTGCCTGCGCACGGCGGGTGACCTCGCGTGAGCCCGTCACATACCACGCACCGGTTGGCAGCAACACAGCGATGCCGATGAGAGCCGCAGCGAGGGTGGTCCGCCGATGCGGTTTCATGACTCCTCGTCTCCTCCCCAGGCATAGCCGGCGCCGGTGACGGTGAGCAGAATTCGAGGGTCGGAAGGGTCACGTTCGATCTTCTGTCGAAGATTGGCGATGGTCATGTCGACGGTGCGGGTCTGGAGGTCTCCCGAGGAACCCCAGATCCGCTCGAGGAGCTCGCCGCGCGACACAGCCCGAGCACGGTGTCGGTGGAGCCAGCGCAGAATTCCTGCCTCACGAGGCGTGATCTTGACGGAGTCTTCCTCGCGAATGGCCTCCAGGCGCCCGAGGTCGAGAGTGCATCCGTCGGCTTCGAGGATCTCGGGATCCGCCGGAAGCGCCGCGGCGCGCCGGCCGAGGGCGTTGATCCGCGCCAGGAGTTCGCGAACCGCGAACGGTTTGGTCAAATAGTCGTCGGCACCGGCGTCGAGCCCCGCCACCTTGTCGTCCTCGGATCCGCGGGCGGTCAACATCAGAATGTGCAGTGACGGCCGCGCCCGGCGGAGGCGGCGGCAGACCTCGACTCCATCGATGTCCGGCAGCATGAGATCGAGCAGAACGAGATCAAAAACTTGTCCGGTGCCGAAAGTGACGGCCTCTTTGCCGTACTCGCACGCAACGACCTCGTGTCCCGCAGCCGAAAGCAGGTCGGTGAGGCCTTCGCGCAGCGCCTGTTCGTCCTCGACAATGAGAACCCGCATGCCTCAGGATAGCGTCTTCGCGTTCTGGAGAGGTCAGGATCCTGTAAAACAAGGCCGGTTTGAGGCAGATCTCCGGTGGAAACAGGGAGTTGGTAGGATTCGCGGGCTAGATCCGCAGCCCGTTTTCCGCGATAATGCCGGTCGCCATCGAGTTTGGAGATTTTTTTGGATAACGTCCGGAGCTTTTGCATCATCGCCCACATTGACCACGGCAAGTCGACCCTTGCCGATCGGTTGATTCAGCACTGCGGCGGGGTGGCGGATCGTGACTTCCGGGACCAGATCCTCGACTCGATGGATATCGAGCGTGAACGCGGCATCACCATCAAGTCCAACACGGTGACCCTGGACTACACCGCGCGCGACGGCAAGACATACAAGCTCAACCTGATCGATACCCCCGGCCATGTCGACTTCTCGCACGAAGTGCGCCGGTCGCTGATGTCGTGCGAGGGCGCACTGCTGCTGGTGGACGCATCACAAGGTGTCGAGGCGCAGACCATGGCCAACCTTTATCTCGCCCTCGAGCACGACCTCGAGATGGTGCCGGTGATCAACAAGATCGATCTGCCGGCGGCCGATGTCGACCGGGTCAAGGAGGAGATCGAGGAGGACCTCGGTCTGGACGCTGATGAGGCCGTGCTGTGCTCTGCGAAAACGGGCAAAGGCATCGAAGACGTACTCGAAGCGATCGTCGAGCGTCTACCGCCACCCGAGGGCGATCCATCGGCGCCGCTCCAGGCCCTGATCTTCGACGCCCAGTACGATCCTTATCGCGGTGCTGTCTTGCTGGTGCGGGTGATGGAGGGGACCCTGCGTCCCCGCCAGAGCATTCTCCTCATGCACTCCGACAAGAGTTTCAACGTCGAGGAGGTCGGCCTCCTCCAGATCAAGAAGGTCGCGACCAAAGAGCTGGCCGCGGGGATGGTGGGATACGTCATTGCCGGGGTCAAGGCTGTGTCGGACATCGCGATCGGCGACACCATCACCGACACCGCAGAGCCGGCAGCAGATCCTCTTCCGGGCTACAAAGAGGCCAAACCGGTGGTTTTTTCATCGGTCTACCCAATGTCGACCGACGAATACACGGACCTCACCAAGGCCCTCGAGAAACTCAAGCTCAACGACGCAGCCCTGACCTACGAGAAGGACTCATCGGTGGCTCTCGGGTTCGGATTCCGATGTGGCTTTCTCGGTTTGCTCCATCTCGAGGTCGTCCAGGAAAGGCTGCGGCGCGAGTACGACCTGTCGCTTATCCTTTCCGCGCCCTCGGTTCGCTACCGGGTGACCCTCACCGACGGAAAGGAGATGTGGGTGGACAACCCCAGCCTCTATCCCGACCGCGGGTCCATCGAGGCCGCCGAGGAGCCGTTCATCAAGGCGGCGGTGATGATGCCGGAGCGCTACGTCGGGGCAGTCATGGAGCTGTGCCGGGAGCGTCGGGGTGAGAACACGACGTTCAGTTATCTGGCTGTTGGACGGGTGGAACTGACCTCGGAGATGCCGCTGGCCGAGGTGCTCTTCGACTTCTACGACCGTCTCAAATCGGTGACCCAGGGCTATGGTTCCTTCGACTACGAGATGCTCGACTATCGGCCGACCGATCTGGTCAAGGTGGACATCCTCGTCAACGGAGAAGCGGTGGATGCCCTGGCCCAACTGGTGCACACAGAAAAGGCTCGCGCTCGCGCCCTGCATTACTGCGAACGGCTCGCCGACACCATTCCGAAACAGCAGTTCAAGATCGCGATCCAGGGGGCGGTCGGCGGCGACATCATCGCTCGCAAAACGATCAACGCCTACCGCAAGGATGTCACCGCCAAGTGCTACGGCGGCGACATCAGCCGTAAACGCAAGCTCCTGGAAAAGCAGAAAAAGGGCAAGAAGCGGATGAAGATGGTGGGTTCGGTGGAGATCCCGCAGTCGGCGTTTGTTGCCGTGCTCAAAACTGACCGGGACTGAGGTGTCCCAGTTCAATTCCGATTCCGTGCCCGATAGAGAATCGGGAACGGAGACGGAGACGGAGACGGGCACTGGGGCGGGCCTCTACATCCACGTACCGTTCTGCACCTCGGTCTGTCCCTACTGCGATTTTGCGGTGACCATTGCGGGGCAGGAACGGCGCCGCGGCTGGGTTGGTGGCGTTGTCCGCGAAGCGGAGATGTACTCGGATGTCGGGCTCGCCTTCGACACCGTGTACCTGGGCGGCGGTACGCCGTCGTCGCTCGATCGAGAACAGCTTGCCCAGATCGTCGATGGTCTCAGCCGAAATCTCGATGTGGAACGTCAGGCGCTGCTCTTCCTCGAAGCCAATCCCGAGGACGTGAGCTTCCCCAATGCGTCGGCCTGGCGCGACGTCGGCGTCCATTTTGTGAGCCTCGGAGTCCAGTCCTTTGATGACTCTGACCTCGCCTTTCTCGGTCGCCGGCACAGCGCGGCCGACGCACGGAGTGCTGTGGAGATACTGCGCGAAACCGGTTTCAGTACGGTTTCAGTCGACCTCATCTATGGCCTCGATGGGCGTTCGGAGAACCACTGGCGGCGACAGCTCGATCTTGCCGTCGATCTCGGCGCCGACCACCTGAGCTGTTACCAGCTCACGGTCCACGAAGAGACTGTTTTAGGACGCAGGGTGGCGAATGGGGCCGTCACCGAGCTCGGGGACGAGGGTCTGTCGGAGCTGTTCTTTCTCACTCATGAGCATTTGGCAAATGCCGGTTTCGAGGGTTATGAGGTTTCCAATTTTTCGTCGGCGCCCGAGCATCGCTCGGCGCACAATCAGAAATACTGGGACCACACCCCCTATCTCGGACTCGGTCCCTCCGCCCATTCGTTTGCCGGTGGACGACGATGGTGGAACCGTCGCAAGGTCCGCCTGTGGCAGAACGCCTTGACCCAGGGTACGCTGCCGGTTGACGGCGAAGAGCGGCCATCACGCGAGCAGTTGCTTCTCGAAGCCCTCATGCTCGGGTTTCGTACTGCCGCTGGCGTCAACCTCGACCGACTCCACGATCGATTCGCCATCGATCTTCTGGCTGAAAATGAAGACGTCGTCGACCGGCTGTGTGCCTCGGGCCACATCGAGGTGGACGGATCCAGCCTGCGCCCGACCCTTGCCGGCCTCGCCATAGCCGATACCCTCGCGCGCTCGTTTTCTGCGTAGGTCGAGTTCTCACCACCAAGAGCACCAAGACACCAAGCGAGAACACCAATAAACGCAGAGGCGCAGAGCCGCGGAGGCGCAGAGCCGGCCACCCGCCCAGATTTGCCCACAGATCACGCAGATAGACCCAGATCCACCCGCCCACCCAATAACGCAAAGACGCAAAGACGCAAAGCGGCGGTGACTGAGTCGGGAGGGCGCTTCCGTTTCTTTCCGGCAGAACGACAGGCGATCTGGAATCGCCTGTCGCCGGTGAGAAGCTCGACGACTCCGGTTGCAGGCATCCGTCGCCGCCGGTCTTCTCACCGGTCGACGTGCCGTTGGCACGTCGGTTCTACCCTTCCTCTTGTCCTCCCAACTGTTGGATA
>Ga0316193_10000319_pt1 | contig 28850 bp, 20 predicted proteins | sample MerIslsedime2_MG_FD_207735 | JGI IMG/M metagenome (GOLD analysis project Ga0316193, IMG submission 207735) | Coastal sediment microbial communities from Maine, United States - Merrow Island sediment 2 | ecosystem: Environmental > Aquatic > Marine > Coastal > Sediment | place: USA: Maine... | reverse complement strand
TCGACCTCTCGCACCCTGAAGAGGTACTTGTACGGATCGACGACTCGGTACTGCACCACCCATTCGACCACGACGGCGTTGAGATCACCGGTCAGCATGTTGGACTCGTCCTGCAGACCTGCCGTGGTGAACTGACTCCGAACGCCAGGCTCCAGCGTTCGGAAGCCGAACTCCTTCTTGAGCTGGCGTTGCACGGCGACCTTGAACACCTTGTCGATCCCGAGGGGGAGCTTGAAGTGCAGTCCGGGGTCGTTGATGCCACTGAACCTACCCAGCCGCACCAAGACGCCGACCTCCTCCGGCTCGATCGTGTAGATGCTCGAAGACATCACTATCAGGACAATGATCGCTATCACGACGATTCGAATTCCCCCCGCCGGCAGCTTCGGCAGCTTCGGCATCTTGGGAAATTCGACAACGGTTCTTCCTGGTCCATCGTTAGTAGGCATGACCTGGTCAGCGTAACCCAGGTCCCCGACCGTTGCAACAACGATCGAGCCCTTATACTGCGCCAATGCCGCCGCGCTTCGATTCCTCGAATCTGATCCTGGAGCTCTCGGTCGGCGATCTGGTAGACGCCTCTCTAGCGCGTCACCTCGGGTTCGCGAACCGCGGAGGCCACGAGCGGCTCTGGCTGGGGCAGGCGATCCACAGCCGCTACCAGGAGGCGGCCCTGGCTGCGGACCCCACCTACCAGCGCGAAGTGCCTGTCTCTGCAACTTTTGAGCATCGCGGTTGGCAGATCTCCGTTTATGGCCGAATCGACGGACTCAGACGAGATACCGACCAGACGACGGTCGTCGAGGAAATCAAGTCCCTGCGCCGAGGCTCACGACCTTCGGCCGCACTGCGAGAGATCTACGCCAAGCAGGCCCTGCTCTATGCCTGGATCCTCAGGCGAGGTGGTGAAACGAAGGTCGCAGCAGAGCTGGTATGGATCGAGATCGGCACCGACGTCGTCGAGCACGAGCCCCTGGACTTCAGCTTCGCGGCGATGGACGGCGCCGCACGAAAGCGAATCAACGCGCTGCTCAGGGAGTTCGATTCCCAAAAGGCGTCTTTGGCGCGGCGGCGCGTAGCCGCCGACAGGCTCACGTTCCCCTATGATGCGCAGCGGCCAGGGCAAGAGACCATCCTGGAGTCAGTGGAGCAGGCACTGCTCCAGGGCGATCATCTTCTTGTCGAGGCTCCGACCGGCATTGGCAAGACCGTGGCAGCCTTGCTACCGGCCCTGCGATATGCGTTGGCCAGCGACAAGAAGATCTTCGTGCTGACGGCCAAGACACTGCAGCAGGAGATGGCCACCCAGGTCCTGAAGCTCCTCACCCCTGACGACAATGCGTTTGCCTCCTTGCGACTTCGCGCCAAGGCCAAGATGTGCGCCAACGACCAATTGCTCTGTCACGAGGAGTACTGCCGTTTCGCCAAGGAGTACTACTCCAAGCTCCATGGATCGGGTCTCGTGCCAGAGCTGTTGGCGGAGGGCGGTCTTCTGCTACCCGATCGAATCTTCGACAATGCCAGCCGCATGGAGGTCTGCCCGTTCGAGGTGAGCCTCGAGCTGACGTCGAAGGTCCAGGTAGTGGTCTGTGACTACAACTACGCCTTCGACCCCTATGTCGGCTTGAGCGATTTCCACGCCGAGAACGACTTGAGCAATACGATCCTGGTGATCGACGAGATTCACAATCTCGTCGGTAGAGGCCGCGACTACTACAGCCCTTCACTCTCCTCCCGGCAGGCTCGCGTCGCGCTCGAGTTCATCCAGAAGGGAACCGATGCGGTCCATCGGTCGGCGGCCAGACTCTGCCGCGAGCTGGCTGACCTCATTGATCGCACTGTCGACGTGGCGCTGGAAGATGCACCAGGACAGGCACGAGCTACTGAAGCGCAATTGCCTGAAGCCGATCTCTGGGCCCTGCGGCCGGCCTTCGACGAAACATTCATCGACTATCTGGAGCACCGCAAAGAGACATCGAGCTTCCGACCGGACGACCCATTCGTGGACCTCTACTTCACCCAGCTTCGCTTTCTCGACGGTCTCGTGCTGTCGACGGGCGAAGCTTTCAGTCACTGTGTCGAAACCGCCTCAGAAGGCGGAACCTTGAAGGTCCTCTGCAAGGATCCGAGCGCATTCCTGGGCCAGGTGCTGAATCGGACTCACTCCGCCATCGGCCTGTCGGCGACTCTCTCTCCCACCGAGTTCTATCGGGACCTCCTGGGCTTCGATCGGGAGCGAACCAGCAGCCTGTCCGTGCCCAGCCCATTTCCAGATGAGAACCGACAAGTCGTGATCGACGACAGCGTGGCCACGCTATGGCGCAAGCGGCCCGAGAACTACCCCCGCATCGCTGATCGTCTAGCGGCCTTCGCTGAGGCGGTGCCCGGCAACTGCCTCGCCCTGTTTCCGAGCTACCAGTTCCTGAACGAGGTAGCTCAACGGCTCGGCCTCGAGGGCAAGCGGGTACTCATCCAACACTCTGCAGGTACCGATCAGGAGAGAAACGAGATTCTCGAGAGTCTCCGTTCAGCACTGGCCGGAGACGTTCTACTCATGGCCGTGGCCGGAGGGGTCTTCGCCGAAGGCGTGGACTATCCGGGCGACATGCTCAAAGCCGTGGCGGTCGTCGGCCCCTGTCTGCCGGCTGTCAGTCTCGAGCAGGAGCTTCTGAAGCGCTACTACGACGAGCGCTTCGAACGCGGTTTCGAGTACGCCTTCGTGGTTCCGGGAATGACCCGCGTCGTCCAGGCCGCCGGTCGCCTGATCCGATCTGCCGGAGATACCGGGGTTATCGCGCTGCTGGACGAGCGGTTTCTGCTCTCGCCGTATCGTGATCATCTTCCCGCGGACTGGCTCGCGAATGAAGGTCCAGAAGGCCTGATAGGGGTGCCAGGGCAGGTGGCGACGAAGTTCTTCTCCTCTCCTCCTGGGCGATCTGGATCCTCGGAATCGGAGTCCTGAGCCCGCCGCCCTGCCTGTAACGTTTCGGATTCCAGAAGGACCAAGGGATCAGGAGGGTCGTTCCCCTTCTCCCTCTTCCCTCCTAAGTGGCCCCGCTCCGGCGGGGCCACACCTTTTGAGGCCCGATACTCGGGCCGAAGTCTTGGGGGGTGAGGCGCTCGGCGAAGTCGCCGACCGATCCTTGAGGGCTTGAGGGTTGAATCGTCCGTCGCTTGCTCCGGCCGATCCTTGGGGGCTTGGGGGCCAAGGGGTCCTGCACTGACGACCATCTTCAGGTGGAGGTTCGTTCGGGCACCCAAGGGGTCCTGAGGTCTTGGGGTCTTGCGGTCTTGGACCACCGACAGTGAGAGGACAAGCACTGAGGGTTCGGCGTGGGGACCTCCAGGGGGTTGGTTACTGTGGAAGGGAGGATAGCCCCCTGGGGGCCCCACGTCGGACCCTCCAACCACGGTCTCATTCCCAGGACCCGGGACCCAAGTCCCAGGACGGGTGTGAGGGCGGGACCGGGCGCCTCAACCCTCGCGGCCCGTCCCCTCGGGACGTTGGCCGCTTCGCGCTACCACCAGCTGTAGCCGATGCCGAAGTAACCCTGCACGGGATCGACCGTGAGATGTTGAAAGTTGGAATCTCCCTCCAGCGCCAGAAACAAATACCTCACTTCCAACGAGGCAAACCAAGAACTGCCTGGCTTGAAGGGAATGTCGACGCCACCGTTGAACCCCCACGACAGCTCGTCGTCGTACTTGACCTGGTAGTTAAGGTTGTCGAGTTCGCTGAAGTTGAAGGTCGACGAGCTGTAGCCAACCCAGGAAACCAGGACGCCGGCATAGAAATCGACCCGCCCCTCCGGCGTGAAGTGGTAGTTGCCACCCAGATTGATCTGCCGCATGTCCACACGGTCATCGGAATTCGCCGTCCGGGGACCCTGCTCGGCTTTCAGATTGGTCTTCATGTTGGCGAAGGTGAGGCCGCCCCAAACACCCATGTTCGGTCGGAAAAGATACTCGACCTCGCCATTGAATCCATTGCCACCGTCAGTCCAGAACTTGTTGAAGATCGGTGGAGTCCGACCGACAGGGTTCTCGAACGTCACGGAGTCCGAACCCGGCCAGACATGCACCAAATGGCCGCGTGCGATCCAGTTGTCATACTCGTCCTGCGCCCAAGCTGTGGCGCCCCCCGCCAGCTGCAGCACCATCAGGGCCAGACCCATTGCCACTGCGTACTTCATCTTCCTGAATTGATCCATCGGATTCTCCTTTCCATATCCATACTTTGTCGCAAAAGTTCGCGCAGACTATCAAGCTTCTACGCCTCTTTGTCAACTTTGTTGCAAAGTTCGAGCCGAAGTAGGCCCCTAAGCCCCTAAGCCCTTCCTAGGGTCGCCGGTCCCGTGGCTTTCTCGGCAGGCCTTCTGGCCTCCGATGGCCGGAACGGCCTCGTTGTTGGAGGCGCTCCAGAATTTCGAAGTAGCGCTTCTCCTGGTCGGAATCCAGAATCTCACGGCTCTCCAGGACGTTCTCGACGAATACCCGATCCAACCGCGAATAGGCTTGGCCCATCTCGTCGATCAGCCCGTCTACTACTGCCCGGTCCGGATTCTCCGCCATCAACTCTCGTCGCAACTGCCGTCGCAGAGTCTCCAACTCTTCACGGCTCTCCATCATCCCCTGGAAGAAGTCGGTCTGGATCTGGACGAAGGCGTCGCGCTTCTCACCCTCGAGACCGAGGTGATTGGCGGCTCGCTCGACAGGCGGTGGTCCCTCTTCCCTCGGCCCTCGATCCCACCGAGCGGGCTCGCGCAGGCGATGGGTGCCGATCGTAGCCAGAACACCGAGATTGACGCCGACAGACAGCAACAAAGCGATCCACAGCCAGATCGGTTTCATGGCAGATCCTCCTGCACGAGGTCGTCAGACGACACGCTCATTGTTTCCCAGTAGACCTCGGCCTGTGTGAGCTCGACAGCGTCCCAGGCAGTCCAGTCCTCAGATTCCGATGGGCTTACCAGCAAGGCGCCCACGAGAATGCCGCCCGCCAGGGCTACGGCCGCAGTTGCCCGGGTCCAAAGGGGGGTAGAACGACCCAGGCCTACGGCTCCGACCGAAGGCCCAGTCACGGCCTGGCGGACGACGCGACTCGTGAAACTCGGATGCACCGACTGAAGAGGCGGGAGGTCGAGGGAGTCCCAACGCTCCTGCAACGCAGCGAACTCCTGTCGCAATTCGCCCTCGTTCTCGAGACGTTGCCGAATTTCTCGAGCCTTCGATTCGGAGAGCTCGCCCACCAGCAGTCGGAGCAGTTGTTTTTCCGTTGTTCGATCCATCGTCGTAGCCTTTATCTAGAAACCCCTGAGGCGGCAGATTCCTGCGCCCCTTGAAGACGGCGCATCGCCCGAAAGAGGCGACTCTCAACTGCCCCCTCCGAGATCCCCAGGATCTCGCCGATCTGTCGATATGGTAGACCTTCGAATCGAGCCAGGATCAAAACGACCCGCTGGCTCTCTGGCAATGCCTCGATCTCCTGGCGTGTCTTCCGCCAACGACGCCTGCTCTCCAGTGTGGCCAGGGCGTCCGGCGCATCATCCGCCGGGTCCAGGTTCGCGCCCTCCCCTTCGGGGTCGGGAGTCAAAGACAGGAACTGAGCCAGCTTTCGACGCCGGATCCGATTCAGGCAGTGATTCGTGGCCACCCGATACATCCAGGTAAACAGCTCACCCTTCGGCTCCAGCGAGCCAGCCCGGCCGTAGGTCTTGAGGAACACCTCCTGGGCGGCGTCCATCGCCTCCTCGCGATCACCCAACAACCGCTGGCAGAGTCCGACCAGGCGATCCTGGTGGCGCTCCACGAGCCGCCTGAAGGCATCTTCGTCCCCTTTAGCCGTCAGGGACAGAAGCTGCCAATCCGAAACGCTGGTTTCGTCCGAGAGAACGTTCGGCATCACCACATTCGTGAAACCCTCGACGCGGCCAAACCCTGCGCCTCGCCGCGACCTCCCCATACTTCTACCACGGACTCCGAGCAGCCGGCCTGGTCAAACCACAACCAGCGACCGGCCTCGCACGCTGCGGCCTAGTCAGAATCGGTATTGAGATGACGGAGGCGGTACTTGTCCAGACGTCCTTCGACCAATCGATGCACACCGATGCGCTGCAGCTCCGAGCTCAGGACCAGAATCTGGTTGGGGCTCAAGGGATGCTCCTTGTAGATTACCCGCAGCACCTTCTTGAGGGCGGCATCCAGCTCGGGATCGAACCCGGGTGTCGAATCTGGCTCTCGCTGTTCAGTCACGGCTCTCCGCAGACTCGTGCATCTGCTCTGGATCGTAGTTGTAGAGCAATGAACGGATGGTCTGCGCTGGAGCGACCTCGATCCCTTCTTCGTAGGACCACATGTCGATGGTCTCCCAGGGGCAGTAGCGGGCGCAGAGCTGACAACCGATACAGCGCTCGAGGTCCACCTCGACCAGCTTCATGAAATCGGGGTGTTCGGTGCCGGCGACAATCTCGATGCAATCGACGGGACAAAAGGCGAGGCAGGCCTCGCAGCCCGTACATCCCGTCTGGTCGATGACGGCAACCTGTTTCGGGGCGCGGGCTCGAGGCGCCTTGTCGACCTCGACCTTGTAAGGGTAGGGAAACGTCTCAGCCATTCTCTGCCGACTCCTCGAAGGTGCCTCGATTGTGAGCTCTGAGCTCGAGTTGCCGCACTCTACCAGAAGGTGCTCGTCTGTGTGACGGCTCGACGCCCCCCCCCGCTCTGCGGGATCCAGCACACGGCTGGCCACTCCCCATGGCAGAATCGAACTGATGCTGGACTCACGGATCGCCCGGTACGTTGCCGATCCGGCAACCGCGAGCTTCGAGGAGTTGTCCCTGGAAGCTTTCGCGTACCAGTTCGAGCGAGTCGAGCCTTTCCGGCGGCTCTGCAGGAAGCAGCAGGCCGTCCCCTCCACGATCGCACAGTGGCGCGACGTTCCCATGGTCCCGGCGCTGGCCTTCAAGACGCTCGATCTCGCCTCGGTGCCAGCCGAGGAGACTTTTCGCAGTAGCGGGACGTCCGGCTTACAGCGAAGCGTCCATGGGCACGGCTTCCCCGATCTCTATCGCACGACCATCGACGCCAGCTTCCCCGCCGCCTGCCTTGGCACCTTGGACCGACCACCGATGCTCTCCCTGATCCCGGATCGATCTCAGGCTCCCGATTCCAGCCTGTCGTTCATGATCGATCACGTGCTGGCAAGCTACGGCGCTCCTGAGAGCCTGACCGCATTCGGTGGCCGTGGCCTGGATGCCGCGAGAGCCCGGTCGTTTCTGGCGGCCCGTCAGCGGGATGGCCGAGCCACCCTCATTCTGACGACGGCTTTCGCCTTGGCAACCCTCCTGGAGGCCCTCGAGCGGTTCGACTTGAGATTTCGATTGCCCGCCGGCAGCGTGGTCTTCGAGACCGGGGGCTACAAAGGCAGGACCCGAGAGCTATCGCGTCGCGAGCTCTTCGAGCGTTTGTCCGAGAGACTCGGGATAGGTGCCTCCTCCGTGGTGCGGGAGTATGGAATGACAGAGCTCACGAGCCAGCTCTATACCGGAACCCTCGCAGGACGGGATCCAAATCTGTTCCTTCCACCCCACTGGGTAAGATGCCGGGTCCTGGAGCCGACGACTCTCGTCGAGCAGCCCCCCGGCGAAGAGGGCCTGATCGCCATCTTCGACCTGGCGAATCTCAGCTCGGCCGTGCATCTCCTGACGGAAGATCTCGGAGTCGCACAGGATGGCGGCCTGCAGCTGGTTGGGCGTGCCGCCGGGGCGGAGCTTCGGGGTTGTTCGCTGACGGTGGAAGAACTCGGTGAAGGTTGAGCCGCTCGCTGGCGCGAGGGCTCGAGGGTGTGGGGGCGTAGGGGCTTAAGGGCGCAGGGGCGTAGGGGCTTAGGGGCGTAAGGGCGCAGGAGCGTAGGGGCTTAGGGGCTAAGGGCTTAGGGGCGCAGAGGCATAGGGAGCCCAAGCCAGATGCCGCAGAGCTGAACTCGACCGTCGAAGAGAACAGAAGATGATTCATGACGCCGCACTACCTCCAAGCATCCGACCCTCGTCGGTCACGGCGATCGAGCGCAAGGGAATCGGCTTTACTTCGGCTCGCTGGAGCCCTGCAGACCTCGAACGACTGATGGCCCATCTATCGAATGCCGGCGCCGAGGGCTTGAGCCAGCTTCGGCTGTCCGAGATCGAGGCCGTCTGGGAGGAGACTGTCGCGGACTTCGTCGACCCTGCCTCTGCCGAACGCCGCGACCTGGACCCAGCACTGGCAAGGTTTAGCGGCCTCTCTCCGGCCGGCCTGCAAGCGGCCTTGGAAGTCGTCCTCGGGGGAGTCAGCGGGTCGAGCACACATGCACTGGTCGAGCGAGCAGCGACTGTTGGAGAAGGCCCATCGCCTCTGTTGGTGATCCTCTCCTCGAACCTGCCTGGACTGGCAGTTCAGTCCCTGCTGCCGGCCCTTCTGCTCCGACGGCCGATCCTGCTGAAATCACCCACCTCGGAGACTCTCTTCACACCGGCCTTCGTCAGGGCTCTGGCGGGCAGACAACCCGAACTGGGCGAGGCGGTGGCCGCCGTCACGTGGCCTGGAGGAGACCAGTCTCTGGAGGCTCCCGTGCTAGCCGCGGCGGGCCGAGTTCTCGCCTACGGCGAGGCCTCTACCATCGCGTCTCTCGAACGGCGAGCGCCCGCCAAGGTCTACGCCTACGGACCAAAAACCAGCCTAGCGGTGATTGGTTCAGCGGCACCGGAGGGCTCCATCGCAACAGGCCTGGCGCGGGACATCGCGCTGTTCGACCAGCGCGGATGTCTCTCGATCCAGGCCATCTACACCGCGGGAGACGCCATCGGCCTGGCTGAGGCCCTTGCAGAAGAGCTCTCCACTGCGGCCCGGGAGCTACCCCCCGGACCACTCGATCCCGTGGCTGTCGCTGGTGTCCAACAGATCCGCATGGAGGCGGCTCTGCGGGGTCTGTACTCCCCTGAGCTACCAATCGATATCGGCACCGTCGTGATCGAGCCTCGCCCGGAGTTCCAGCCCTCGCCAGGTCTGAGGACCGTGAGGATCCATCCGGTGGAGGACCTGGCCAAGCTGCCCGAGATTCTCGCTCCCTGGTCCGGCCAAATGCAGGGTGCGGCGCTCGCCGGTGACGACGCCTGGCGTCTCCGACCCCAGCTCGAATCTCTCGGGGTCAGTCGATGCGCGGCTCCAGGCCATCTTCAAGCAGCCGACGCCACCTGGCACAACGGCGGCATCCACCCATTCGAGGCATTGACGGGGCGAGCCCTCGGCTCGCCCTGAGGGTTGAAGCGCCCAGCCCTTTGCGCCGGGCGGTCTTTGAGGGCTTGGGGGTTGAGACGTCCGTCGTACCTCCGGCCTATCTTTGGGGCAGTGGGGCAATGTAGGCCGTGAGGACTTAGGAGTGTGGGGATGAGTTCGAGACTCCCATCGTCTAGGGTCCGGCGTGGGAACCTCCAGGGCGTTGTTGAGGCAGAAGGGCGGGAGCTCTCCGCGTACGTCCAAGAGGTCGGTTCGGGGGGCAGGATCCCAGGGGGTTCTGGCAGCGGAAGGGAGGATAGCCCCCTGGGATCCTGCCCCCCGGGCTGACCTCACAAGAGCGTGGTCATCTGCAGAGGTACTATAACCTCAGGACGCCAAGGATCGGCCGGAGCAAGCGCCGGACGTCTCAACCCCCAAGCCCTCAAAGATCGCTCGGCGAGGTCGCCGAGCGCCTCAACCCTCAGTGCCTCACTGCCCAACGGGCAGGAGGCGCTAGCTCTGCCCGTTGACCAAGAGATTGTTGATCGCCAGCTCGGGGACCCGCCAGCCGTTGCCGGAGATGCGCCCGGCTTCCTTGCCATCGACGAAGACGACTCCGGTCGGCACGGCGGAGATTCCCATCCGCCCTGCCTCCTTGTCACCGGCGATGCCAGGTGGCAGGCCATAGAAGTCGAAAGTGATCTTCGACCCCTCGAGACGGTCGGCCACGGCGATGATGCGGGGCACCATCTGTTTGCAGGCGCCGCACCAGGTGCCGAAGAAGACCGACACCTTCACCTCCTGGTCCTGCTGTCGCAGCTTTTCGACGATCGGGTCCGACGGCGAATAGGCCTCCGCCGTCCTCTCGTAGTGGGGATCGTAGGCCTTGAGGCCAGCGGCCTGCTGGGAACCCAGAAGAGGGGGTTTCTCTTTGAGCTCGGCGGTCTGCCCGTCGACGGTGAAGACAATTCCTGTTCGATCGCTGTTGACCTGGAATCCCCCTTGCGCGGCCAGTGTAGCGCCAGCCAACACGTCCACCGAACCGTTGGAGTTGTGATTGACCTTCATCAGGTTCAGCGTCTCGACCTGTCCGTCGCGCAGGCGCAGGAGGACAGGGGCGGCCAGGTCTTCGGACAGGATCAAGAAGGCGCCCGCCGACTCGGCCTGGTAGACCTCGGCTCCCTCGAGCTCCTTGCCGTTCAGGGTCACTTCGAAGCCCACCGACTCGAAGCCGAAGATCGGAGGACCCGCCGCAAGCAGGGGATTGGCAGTCATGGTGACCAGCAAAAGCGCCGCGGCCGCTGCGCAAAGGGCCCCTCCAAGAGGCTTCCGAAGGGGCCTGGTTGTTCTGATTGAATAACTCTTCCTGTATCCAAGAACTCTTCTCATTGTCATTCCCTCGAACTCGGGTGCGCCATAGCCTGCCCTAAAACTCCGTCAGAGGCAAATCGGAGACCGTCCTGGTGACTTCGCCGTCTTCCACCAAGAAGGACCGGGGTAGGCGGCGATGGAGCGATCGCAGCATGGCATAAGGGGCCTCTTGCACGGCAAAAGCCGGGGCTTGGGTCCACCGAAAAGTGCTTACAGCCTCCGCCGAGGCTGCCGTCAGTATCCAGAGTCCTATCTCCGACTGCGATGTGCTCCACTCATTGAGCTGTGGCACCGCTTCCAGAAAGGTCGGCTCGTCGAGATCGGAAAGGACCACCCAGTGTTTTCCGGCGCCAAAGTCGCTGACCAGGGTGTCCAGACAGAGCTGCTCGGGGTTCTCTTCGCTTCCAGCGCAGATCTCGCTGACTCCGACTCCGGGCTTTAGGCGGGTTGCCAGATCATCGAGTGGCAGGTCCGGCGCCTTCCAGGCAAATACCAGAGCCGCCGCAGTCAGGCCACCGATGAGCATCAAACGCCGTTTCGGGAATGCTCCTTCTCTGCCTCGACCCACCAGGCTCAGTCCCAGCGGGACTACCAGCAACCAGAGATCCTGCCAGAAGGCCTCTTTTGGCGTCCGATTGAGAAGGTTGCCAAAGCAGTTGCAGGCCTCGGTTTCATCGATCAGGCCGTGCTCGAAGCGCCAGTACGCCCGGCCGGTAAGAAACAAGAAGAAGGTCACCAGCGCTGCGGTCGGCGCAAGCACCCACCAGCGCCGCAGGCCTGTCACGAGAGCCAGACCCAGCGCAATCTCGAGTCCCAGGGCCATGAAGGCCGTTGCCTCGGCCAGGCCGAAGAAATCGAGCCTCTCCGCCCTGATCTGTTCCACGAACGAGACCGGATCCAGGGCCTTGCCCCAGGCGGCAACGAGAAACACCAAACCCAGAAACACCGCCGCGGCGATACCGAGGACTCGGATCCAAGGCTGACTTGGACTGCTGTCGAATGGCTCAGTCGTCATCACAATCTCACATCCTAAGATGTACACGAAACAGGGTGCAAGGCTCGTGCCGCTGACACACGGCCGCTAGGAGGGCTCCTCGTCGGCCCCCTCCACGACCTTCAATGCGCGGGGTTGCCACTGCAGGTGGCTCCTCAGTTCGTCGGCTGTGGGACTTTCGACTTCATCCAGAAACGGTTCCAACGGGCCCGAAAAGAGGAGCCGGCCGCCATGCACACCGCCTCCGGGCCCCAGATCGATAATCCAATCGGCTCGCGAGATCAGATCGAGACTGTGCTCCACGACCACTACGCCGTCGCCTCTTCGCACCAGCTTGCGAAGCGTCTGATAAAGCAAATCGATATCCGACATGTGCAGACCGGTGGTGGGCTCGTCGAACAAGAACAGGCGTGGTTTACCTGATGTCGGGCGATCCAGGAAGCTCGCCAGCTTGAGTCGCTGGGCTTCTCCACCGGACAGTGTCGAGGTGGGTTGGCCCAATCGCAGGTAGCCCAATCCGACATCGGCCAGACTCTGCAGACGACGACAGAGCCGCTTGCGGTCGCCAAAATGGCGCAGCGCTGTCTCCACGGACAGGTCGAGCGTCTCGGCGATGTTCAGTCCCCGGTAAGTGACACCCAGCACCTCTTGCTTGAATCGATGCCCCTGGCAGCCGTCGCAGACCACGGTCACCGGGGCCATGAACTGCATGTCCACTTCCTGAGAGCCGGTGCCCTTGCAGACCGGGCACCTGCCCGCCTCCACGTTGAACGAGAAGTGCCCGGCTGTGATGCCTAGCTTGCGACTCGCCATCGACGCTGCGAAGACCTTCCGGATCTCGTCGTAGGCCTTGATGTAGGTCACCGGAATCGAGCGGGCCGAGCGGCCCAGAGGCTGCTGGTCGACCAGAACGACATCCGACACCTGCTCGAGCCCGACCAGTTCTTCGCACTCACCTGGGTCCACGTCGACCACTCCGCGGCCACGTTGGTAGTTGTCGTGGAGGACGTTCTTGATCAGAGTCGACTTGCCGGAACCCGAGACACCGGTAACGGCCACCATCGACCCCAGAGCAACCTCGACGTCGACGCCCTGCAAGTTGTGGGCTCGCGCGCCCTGTATCGTGATCCGAGGCTTCGCTGCGGCTTCTTCGGCCAGAGACACCTGACCGTGCTCCCGGCGGAAGCGTGCCAGATGACGGCGGGCGGGCGTCGCAGGACGCTCGCGAAGATAGGCCCCGGTGACCGAATCTGCGGACTCCAGGATGGTCTGAAGATCTCCCTCGGCAATCACCTCTCCACCGTGCTCGCCTGCCTTGGGGCCCAGATCGATGACGTGGTCGGCCCCCTGGATCAGGGTGCGATCGTGCTCGACGACCAGCACTGTGTTGCCGCGTTCGGCAAGGGCTGAAAGAAGATCGACGAGCCGCCCGCTGTCCTGGGGATGAAGACCCACGGTCGGCTCGTCCAGCACGTAGAGAGTGCTCGTCAATCCCGAGCCGAGCGCCGCCGACAGATGGATGCGCTGTGCTTCACCACCCGAGAGGGTTCGGGCCTGTCGATCCAGGGACAGGTAGTCCAGACCGACACGATGGAGGAACTCGACCCGTTCGTCGAGCTCCTCCAGCAGGTGTCCCGCCACTTCCCGCTGGCGCTCGGTCCATTGACGAGCTCGCAGCCAGACTCTCAGGTCTTCGATGCTTCGCTGGGCCAGCTGTGGCAGGGTCTGGCCTTCGACGCGAACTCGCAATGCTTCGGGCTGTAGGCGAGTACCACCGCAGTCCGGGCAGGGATCGTAGGCGCGATAGCGCGCCAGCAGCACCCGCACGTGCACTTTGTAGGAGCGGCGCTCCAACCAGGAGAAGAAGCCCTCGAGATTGACGAAATCACCCTTGCCGGACCAGATGAAGTCTCGAGCCTCCTCTGGGAGATCGCGCCAGGAGACGTCGAGGGGGATGCCTTCTCGAGCGCAGGCGGCAAAGAGCTCCTTGTAGAGCTCCTCGTAAGCCGGGGTGTTCCATGGGGCGATGGGACGCTCCTCCAGCGTCCAGACCGGATCTGGGATGACCCGCTGGCGGTCAATCCCGATGACTCTCCCGAAGCCCTGGCAGCTCGGACAGGCCCCGAGCGGCGAATTGAAGGAGAACAGTGCCGGCTCCGGCTTGCGGATGAGCTGACCGCAGGAGGAGCACATCAGGCTCGGGCCGTAGAACCTCACACCCGCTTCGCCGCGAGCCTCGACGCGCTCCCGGTTTAGCCGGTAGCCCTCCTCGACCGCCGCTGCCAGCTGCGCGGTGGCCTCGCCTTTGGCCTGGAATCTCCCCAGTACCAGAGGCAGAGGATCCAGCGACTCCGGCCAGGTCTCGGTGGACTCCATGCGAATCACCTCGTCGCCCTCGAGGCGGCGCCCGAAGCCCTGTCGTATCAGCTCCCGAAGCGCCAGATCCGCCTCGCCCGATGGCCTCGGTAGCCGAGCAACGAGGAGAAACCTCTCGCCCACGGCACCGTGCGCCATATCTGCCGCGGCTTCAGCGGCCGTCCAAGGGCGAGCCGGCTCTTCGCAGGCCTGGCAGTACACCTCGCCGAGGTGGGTGTAGAGGAGCCGCAGCACGTCGTAAACCTCGGTGATGGTGCCGACCGTCGACCTGGCATTGCGCACCGCGTTGCACGATTCCATCGCGACGGCCGGGAGGATGTTGCGGATCTCCTCCACCGGCGGCCGTTCCATCAGATCCAGAAACTGCCGGGCGTAGGTGGACATCGACTCCACGAAGCGGCGCTGACCCTCGGCGAAGATGGTGTCGAACGCCAGCGAGGATTTGCCGGCGCCGGAGGGGCCCGTCACGACTGTTACTTTGCCGTGTGGAATTCGACAGTCGATACCCTTGAGGTTGTGGGTCCTGGCCCCCTGGACCTCGATAGCTACTTTTCGACGCATGAATAGAGTCTTGCCCTTCGTCCTGCGGTCTTCCGGCCAGCCCCCTAGCTTATCGCGACAGGCCGACCCACCCGCCCACCCACCCTGGGGTTGAGGCAGCCGGTCGTTCCTTCCGGCTGTTCCTTGAGGGCTTGGGGGTGAGGCGCTCGGCGACTTCGCCGAGCGGTCTTTGAGGGCTTGGGGGTTGAAGCGGCCAGGCGTTCCTTCTGGCCGACCTATTGAGGGTTGTAGCAATAAAGGCTCAGGGGCGCGGGGGACAGCGGCGGCCTTGTAGGGGAGCCCCTTGCGGGCTCCCGCGGGAGGGGGCAAGCCCCTCCCCTACATTCGGGTGGGACGGCACCTCGTCTCGTCATCGCGCCTCATCTGTCTTGCCCTTCGATGGCCCTGGCGCTGCGCTCGACTCGGCGCCCCTGTCGAACCTCCACCAGCTACCGGTCATTCGCCCAGGACCTCAAGACCCCATCGCCTCAAAGGTCGGCCGGAGCAAGCGACGGACGCCTCAACCCCAAGGCCCTCAAAGATAGGCCGGAGCAAGCGACGGGCTCCTCAACCCCCAAGCCCTCAAAGATAGGCCTGAGGGACGACGGGCTCCTCAACCCCCAAGCCCTCAAAGGGCGGCCGGAGCAAGCGACGGACGCCTCAACCCCAAGGCCCTCAAAGATAGGCCGGAGGGACGACGGGCTCCTCAACGCCCAAGCCCTCAAAGGTCGGTCAGGAGCTCCGACTGGACGCCTCAACCCCCAAGCCCTCAAAGGCCGGCCAGGAGGTACGACTGGACGCCCCAACCCTAGAGAGTGAGCCATCGCTCCCTCTCTAATCTGGCTTGGTCTTCTTGGTCTTGTCCTTGCCGAAGACCTTGCGCAACCACCGCCAGCGCTTCTTGCCTTCGACGGGCTGGTCCGACGCGGTCTGCCAGGCTGGGTCGCGGCGCCATCGGCCGTGCAGGCTGCAGACTTCCGTCGGCGTCGTCCCTGTCAGGAAGACTTCGGTCAGCACTTCGGGGCAGTCGTCGGTCGCCAGCTCGCCGCTCAGGGGATCAATGACCGCGGAGCTGATTCCCTCAGGCTGAGGAAAGAGCGAATACCCTCCTGTCGGGGCCACCTTCCAGGTAAACCTTGCCCAGATCGGCAATGCGGCTCGCGCGCCGGACAACCGGGTGGTCGAGTTGTCGTCATAGCCGACCCAGACCAGGGAGACGCGGTCCGAAGAAAAGCCACCAAACCAGCTGTCTCTCCGATCGTTCGTGGTGCCTGTCTTGCCTGCCAGGCGAGCCTCGAGCCCCTGGGCCCGGACACTGGAAGCGGTCCCGCGGTCGAGAACTCCCTGCAGCACGGAGGTTAGAAGGAAGGTGGCCTGTGGCGAGATCACCCGCTGCGGCGGGTCCAGGGGCCGACCCTCCACCGGCTGACCCTCAGGATCCAGAAGTCCCCGGATGCCATGCACCTCGCGGCGGACACCGCCCGCGGCCACGACCGAGTAGACCGTCGCCAACTCCAGAGGAGTCACTTCGAATGCGCCCAGGGCCAAAGCCGGTACCGGCTGCAGGCGAGTGCTGACGCCCATGGCCTTGGCCATTTGTACAATCCTCGAGAGTCCGACCTGCAGGGCGAGACGGGCTGTTGGCACGTTCAGGCTGTATTCGAGGGCGGTGCGGGCGCTCACCCAACCGCGATACTGATTGTTGGAGTTCTGGGGAGCCCACTGCTTGCCGGCCGCCAGGGCGACCGTGAGCGGCGCATCCTCCAGCATGGTCGACGGGGCGGCTACCCGATCCTCGAACGCGGTGGCGTAGACGACCGGCTTGAAGGCGCTACCAGCCTGTCGCTCGGCGCTCCCGGCACGGTCGAACTGGCTGGCGCTGTAGTCGCGTCCCCCGACGTAGGCCAGGATCTCGCCAGTCCGCGGATCCACCGAGACCAGCGCCGCCTGCAACTCACCCACCGCCTTGCGATCCTTCTCCCATCCATCTTCGAGCGAGTTGAGCCCCCAGTCCACCATCGCCTCGGCCGACTCCTGATCCCACCGATCGAGAGTGGACAGGACTTTGAAGCCCGTGTCCGCCAGCTCACCGACGCTGAAGCGACGCCTCACTTCCGACCCCGCTCGATCCCGGAAGTAGGCCGCGTGCCGAGTACCCACCGGCTGTGGCGCCACGCACAGCGGCTCATTCTGGGCCGCCGCCATCCGCTCCGGGGTCAACCACTCCAACTCCCCCATCCGCCCCAACACCCAGTTCCTTCTGGCGAGTGATTTCTCCGGTTGTGATACCGGCGAGTAGCCGCCAGGGGAGGAGATCATGCCGGCCGCGACAGCCGACTCGCAAAGATCGAGTTGTGAGGCCTCTTTGCCGAAGTAGGCCCAGGCGGCAGATCCGATTCCCATGAGATTGATCCCGCCGCTGCTGCCCCAGTAGATCTCGTTCAGGTAGGCATCCAAGATCTCGCGTTTGTCGAAACGCCAGTCGATGAGCAACGCCAGAGCTGCCTCGCGGAGCTTCCGAGCCAACGTCCGCTCATGGGTCAGGAAGAGGTTCTTGACCAACTGCTGCGTCAGGGTGCTGCCACCCTGGCGAAAGCTGCCGCCGCGCAGATTCACCCAAGTAGCGCGGAGAATGCCGGTCAGAGAGAGACCGGGATGCTCGTAGAAGCGATCGTCCTCGGCCGCCAGAACGGCCTGCACCAAATGATCGGGCAAAGCGTCGAGCGCCACCGGACGCCTCTCCAGGCGATCCGGTCCGTAAAAGGAAAACAGCAACGGTGGCTCGAGATCAGCCTCCTTGACGGCAGCGCCTCGCCAGACGAGGGCAGCGAGATGCCGACCAGAGAATCGTGCTTCCAACAAGCCGCCGTCATTCCATCCGTAGGGTGTCGGTAGGGAGCGAAGGTGGATCCCGAGGTTCCGCCCGTCCCATGCAAACTCGCCCTTCGTCAGGTTTCCACCCTGGCGACGGCGATACCCCAGGTCCTCCAACTCGCCGATCAACTTCGCCGGGTCCTCGCTGCGTCCCACCACCAGGCGGTGGGACCGTGCGTAGAGCCTCGAGGGCTGCTTCACCGCCCGGTTCTCGAACTGACCCGACAGCTGCCAGAATGGCCAGACGAGCCAGGCCGTACCTGCCACAGCCAGCAGCAGGAACAATCCAAGGAACCGGCGCCGCCACCGGCCTGTATTTCTCTTCTTGCGGCGTCTACCCTTCGAGGAACGGCGTTTGGATCGTTTCGGAGACATGACTTCGAGCAACTCCTAAGCAACCTTCGGGCCAAGCCCTTCTGGCCCTGCCCACATGGTATTCTCTCGCGTCCCATGATCTCCGTGTCGAACCTGGCCAAGTCTTTCGGCCCGCAGACCCTCTTCACCGGCGTTTCGTTCCAGCTCAACCCGGGGCAGAGCTATGGTCTGGTGGGCGCCAACGGCTCCGGAAAGTCGACCCTGATGCGGATGCTGGCCGGCGACGAGCTGCCCACCGACGGCACCATATCGATCCCCAAGCGATTGAAGCTTGGTGTTTTGCGACAGGACCAGTTCGTTCAGGACACCGAGACGATTCTCAATGTCGTGCTCATGGGTAACGAGGATCTCTGGCACGCCATGGCCGAAAAGGAAGAGATCCTGAGCCAGGCCGACAAGTCGTTCGACGCCGAGCGCTACGCCGAGCTCGAGGACATCATCCTGCACCACGACGGCTACAGCGTGGAGGCACAGGCCGCCGAGATTCTGGAAGGTCTCGGGATCCCGGCCGAAGTGCATCACCAGCCGCTGGGAACGCTCTCAGGAGGATTCAAGCTCAGGGTCCTGCTGGCGCAGGTACTGGCCGCTGGGCCCGATGCCCTCCTGCTCGACGAACCGACCAATCACCTCGACATTCTCTCCATCCGCTGGCTGGAGACGTTCCTGCAGGCCTACCCCGGTGTTGTCGTGGTGATCTCCCATGATCACCGGTTCCTCGACAACGTCTCGACCGACATCCTCGATGTCGACTACGAGACGGTGCGCTTGTATCCCGGCAACTACAGCCAGTTCGAGCTGGCCAAGCAGACGAATCGGGAGCGCATGGAGAAGGAGCTCACCAAGAGGGAGAAAGAGATCTCCCATCACAAGGCCTTCGTCGATCGGTTTCGGGCCAAGGCCACCAAGGCGCGACAGGCACAGAGCAAGCTGAGGCTGATCGAAAAACGCCAGGACGAGCTCGAGCCCCTGGCCGAGAGCTCCCGCCGCTACCCCACCTTCAGGTTCCACGAGCAGCGACCGAGCGGCAAAGATGTCCTCGCTCTGGAGGGAATCTCCAAAGCCTACGGTGACAATCAGGTCCTGGAGGACGTCTCCCTGACGGTGCGCCGCGGCGAGAGGGTGGCCATCATCGGCCCTAACGGTATCGGTAAGTCGACCTTGCTCAAGATCGCCATCGGCGAGGTCGAGCCCGACGCCGGCGAGGCGCAGTGGGGCTATGAGACCTATACCGGCTACTTCGCCCAGGACCACCATCAGCAACTCACCAACGAGAAGCAGACCGTCGAGGCGAGCCTATGGGAGCTCTGCCCCGGGGAGACAATCGGCTTCGTGCGATCCCGCCTGGCATTGGTGCTCTTCTCCAGGGAGGAAGTCGAAAAACGCCTTGGCAGCCTCTCGGGAGGCGAAGCCGCGCGGTTGCTGTTCGCCCGCCTCTGCGTACAGGAACCCAATGTCCTGATGCTCGACGAGCCCACCAACCATCTCGACCTCGAGGCCATCGAGGCGTTGGTCACGGCACTGAAAGAGTACGAAGGGACGCTGATCTTCGTCTCCCACGACCGATGGTTCGTCTCAGAGCTGGCCGATCACATCGTCGAGATTACGCCGCAGGGCCTACAGAGGTTCGAGGGAACCTACGAGGAGTACGTCGCCAAGTGCGGCGACGATCATCTCGACTCCGACGCGGTGGCTCTCAAGGTCAAACGAGAAAAGCGAAAGAAGAAAGCCCGGCAGGCCGAAGGCGGAGCTTCGGCCGATGCCAAAGAGCTCCGCAAGCTGGCGGCACGACGAGACGAGATCACCGCCGCGATCGAGAAAGCAGAGGCGCGGGTTCACGAGATCAACGAGATCTTCTGCGACCCGAAGTACTTCGACCGCACCCCCGCGACCGGAGTGAAGAAGCTGGAGCAAGAGCAGAAACGCCTGACCGAACGCATCGAACAGCTCCTGCAGGAGTGGGAAGGCGTTGAACAAGAGCTCGCCGCTGTCAGTCCAGCCACATAGTCAGCCCAGCAACATAGTCAGTCCAGCGAACTGGAGTCCGATTGTTGCAGCACCATCTTGCTGGTCAGCGGTTGAAAGGAGTCCGGGCCGGTTGCCACCCCTTCGTGGTGAAAGGTACCCTCGACACCAACGATCTCGCTCCGCAGCCACTCGCCTGGAATCAAGGCCCTGGGCGGCTCGTCGCCCTCTGGTGTCACCTGGCGAAACCCATCCGGAACCGTGCCGTAGTCGATGCGACTCAGGGTCGTCGGCTCGGCGGCGGCGACAGACCACAGCACCCCACCATCCTCCTCCGCCAGCTGAAAGCTCTGTAGCCCGGTAGGACCAGAGATGACGAGAAGGGGCGACTTCTGGTCGCCACGGCATCCCGCGACCGCACCAGCCACTACGACCAGGCCAATCAGGAGTCCGCCCCATGAGCTCGTCGATCTCGACACAGTCGTTCTCCGTCCGTCTCAGGCGAAGGCATCTCGCACCGTGGAGACCAGCTCCTCGGCTGCTGCGGTGGGATCCTCGGCACGCGCTACCGAGCTGCCGACAACGAAGACACTGTCGGGGCCATAGATATCCAGCCATTCGACCAGCGCGGCCGTCTCGATGCTGCCACCGGGAGCCGGAGCCGAGGGACGCAAGGTCCCCAACTCGCCGAGAAGATTGGATCTGATAGCGCTCGCCGAAGCCTCGTCCATGCGAAAACGTCCTCCGGCATGCGGATAGATCACCGCGTCGCAGCCTGCGATCCGGAGCACCTGGCCGAGATAGACCCCGGGAGCCACACCGTGCTCAGGATCGAGGAGGACGCCACTGCCGGAAGGATGGGCCAGCAGCGCCAGGTCCGATTCCGCGGCCAGTCCGGCAACCGTGTCCAATCCCAGATAAAACGGAATCACGACGGCTCCGCGGCAGCCTCTTTCCTTTAGGAAGCCGACGTTGTCGAGTAGCTCCCGGGGTCGCCCACCCAGGCTTGGAAAGTAGACGGCCGATTTGCCTGCCGATCTGTTGGCCTCCTCCACCGCCTGCTGGCAAAGATCGACCCGCTCGCGAAACGGCGCTGTCGGCTGGTCGACCAGCGAATGGTCGTCCTTGATGATGTCGATGCCCGCCCGCGCGAGCAGGCCGACCAGGTCCGCCAGCTGTCGAGACGACAAACCCAGGGGCTTGGACACCGCGCAGGTCAGAGGACGTCGGGCCTCGACACCGCAGAGGTCTCGTAGCCCCTCGAGCCCGAATCTCGGCCCGGGAAACCGAGCCAGCAAGTCGTCCGGCCACTCCACTTCGAGCAGACAAACCCCGGAAAGCAGGGAGATATTGCCGTACAACAGATTCATGAGCTGGGAGAAACTCCCTCTCGCAAGGCCCGACCTGAAGTGGAGAGTCGCCAGCCATCGATCACCCTCGCCCCGCTCGAGACGCTCTACCCGACCCACGACGCTCGCCACCAGTTCTTCGGACACGGACTCCGGTGGGAGCTCCACTGTCTGTTCGAATGCGAGGGTCTTCGCCTTCGATTCTGCAGACTCTCCCGCCGCCAGGCTCAGCGCATAGGTCGCCTTGATCCAACCCTCGGAAGCAGGCGAGGAAGCACGGCTGCCTTGGGACCTACTCATCCCGAATCGGCCTCCCGCATCCACACCACCATCTCCCCATCGCCCCGATTGGCCCACGCGAAGTATGGGATCGCCGTCAAGGGCACTTCCCGACCGGCCCGAACCGCCTCCGTTCGGATGACCACAACGCCGCCGAGAAGCTCCGGTTCGAACTCGGCAGCCAACGCGGTGTCGCCGAGAAGCTCGAGGTCGAGGACACCACCTTCATGGTCGATCGCCTCTACGGCGTAAATGATGGGCCCGCGCTGCAATGCAACCTTCCCTTCGTCCTCGACGACGGCCGCATGGGCGAGTACCCGGCGTGGAGGCATCGGCAGCTCGAGCACAATCTCGTCGCCACTCCTCCAGGTTCGGCTCAGCATCACGAAGCCGCGAGCCAGTGGCTCAGGGACGGCCTCACCATTGACCCGAATCGAAGGCTCGTCTCCCAGAGCACCTGCAAACCGGTACAAATCGGAAGGCGTTGGCAGACCTCTGGCCCATCCTGGAATCCGGAGATGGATGTCGAGCGGTGCAGGCATCTCGAGGGTCAAGCGCAACCGCACGGTCCCATCCCATGGATAACGCGTCTCCTGCTCGAGCACCACGACCCCTGCATTCGGCACTTCCAAACTCGCCGTGCTTGCGACGTAGAGGTTGACGAAGATCTCGGAGTCCCGGTTGCCATAGATCAGCCCGGGAACCTGAGCCACGAGTCGCGCCAGATTGGCCGGACAGCACGCCACATCGAAGTACTCACTGCGACCGACTCCGCCTTCGGACTCCAGCGGATTCGTATAGAAGAAGGTGTCGCCGCTGGCCGAAACGCCCGACAGCGCACCGTTGTAGAGAGTCTTCTCCATCACGTCCAGGTAGCGGGCCTCGCCAGTCGACAGGAACATCCGATGGTTCCAGAGACCGTTGCCGATCGCAGCACAGGTCTCGGTGTAGGCGGTCCGGTTGGGCAGCTCGAAGCTATCGCCGAACGATTCCACCGTGTCGCGCGAACCGATGCCGCCCGTCAGGTAGAGCTTGGTCCCGACCACATCCAGCCAAATTCGCTCCAGAGCTTCCCCGTAGCCTGGAGCCTCCGATCGTGCCGAGACATCGGCCATGCCGGCGTAGAGGTACGCCGCCCGCACCGCGTGCCCAACGCCCTCGGCTTGCTCCGCAACAGCTCGGTGGTCCTGTTTGTAGAGACGATCGTTGTAGATGGCAAAGTCCGTGCCCTCGGGGTAGAGCTCCCCGTCGTGGGCACCTCCCCGTTGGTCCAGAAAGAACCGTGCCAGATCGAAGTAGCGGGACTCCCCGGTGAGATCCGCCAGCTTGACCAAAGCCAGCTCGATCTCCTCATGACCCGGGATGTCCCGGCGGGCCTTCGGTCCGAAGTCTCGATCGATCCGATCAGCGAAGCGAGTCGCCACCTCCAGCAGGGTTCGCTTGCCTGTGGCCTGATTGTGCGCCACGGCGGCCTCGATCAGGTGACCGGCGTTGTAGAGCTCGTGGCTGCCAACGGCCACGTAGATCCATCGCTCGCGGCCGACACCGGGCGCCGGATTCTCCGGCTCGATCGTCCGCGCCGGAAACAGGTACCCGTCCTCTTCCTGCGCCGCTGCAACGAGCGCAATCAGCTCGTCCAGGCGCGCGTCGAGCTGCGGATCGTGACTCTCGATCAGGCTGTAGCTGGCGGCCTCGATCGCCTTGTAGACGTCTGTGTCATTGAACCGGCGGCCACGGTAGGGTCCTTCGAGAAGACCGGCAGCCTTCCGGAAGTTGTCGACTCTGCCAGTCTGGTCGTTCTGCTGCAGGATGTGCGGGATGGTGACCCGTCGATTGGTCTCCAGCCGAGGCTTCCAGAAGGCATCCAGCACCTCAACCGAAGACTGGGGAACCGGCTCGATTCGCCCGGTTGGAGATTCGATCAGGGGCTGCGCCGTTGGATCGATCGACGCCTCATCGACGGGTTGGCCACCGCAGGCCACGAGACCGAGAGCTAGCGCCGCCGCGACCCCTTTCTTCAGAATCTTCCAGCGCCCCTGGCTCGTACTGCGATCGATCGTCACCACGGTAGGAACCGATGGTACCCCGTGAGGATGGGGACAGGCACTCCTTTTTCCGAGTCCCGGTCGAGCCGGGATTCAGGCCACCTGCTCCCGCTCCTCGCCGATGGCTTCGACCGGCTCGGGCTTGGGCCTTTCCCTCCGGGCTCTTCGCTCCCGTATCTGCAGGAGGAAGTCGTAAAGCACCGGTAACACGACCAGAGTGAGAAACGTGGCGAAGGCGAGTCCGAAGATCACTGCCACACCCATCCCCTTCCACCACTGGCTACTCTCTCCTCCACTGGAGAAGTGAAGCTCGGTGAAGTCGAACTCGAAGCCGGTGGACAGCGGTATCAGTCCCAGGATGGTGGTGATGGCCGTCAAGAGTACAGGTCGCATACGGCGCAGACCGGTCGTCATGATCAGCTCACGCCGTGGCAGGCCTTTGGCCCCCAGCTGCTCCCCGTAGTCGAGCAGCACGATCGCATTGTTGACCACGATGCCGGCCAAGGAGATCACACCCAATCCGGTCATGATGATGCCGAAGGGCAGACCGGTCAGCAGGAGCCCCAACAGCACGCCGATCATGGACATGATGACCGTGGTGATAACGATGGCGGGCAGCGCCAGCGAATCGAACTTGGCCACCATCAGCCCCAGCACCATCAGCACGCCGTAGAGGAAGGCCGAGGTCAGAAACTCCTTGGCCTCGTCCTCGTCCTCGCTCTGACCGCCGAAGCTCATCGAATAGCCCATCGGCAGCAGATCTGGCGTGGCCTCGATGCGGCGAACCGCCTCGGAACGCACCGGCTCGGCCATGGTCGGTGTCGTCACCTTGCCACTGACGGTCACGACCCGCTTGTGATCCTTGTGTCGGATGCTGGTCAGCGATGCGGTCTGCTCGACCTTGGCTATCGCAGAAATGGGTATCTGGCTGCCGTCTTCCGTCACCACCGTGAGTCGAGCGATGTCGGCCAACGATCCACGCGACTGTTCCTGCAAGCGCACCGTGATGTCGATGTCGTCGTCGCCGTCGCGGTAGGTGGAAGCTTCCGTGCCGTTGACGGCCGTGCGCACCGTGGACGCCACCTTGGCGGTGGTGAGTCCCAGCCTCGAGGCCTGGGTCCGGTCGAGCCGTACGACGAGCTCGGGCCGGGCCAGGTCGAAGTCGTCGTCCAACGACACCAGGCCCGGAATGTCCTCGATCTCCTGGCGAATGCGTTGCGAGATCAGACCCAGCGTTTCGAAGTCCTCACCGGTCAGCTCGATGGATACCGGATCGCCGACCGGCGGTCCCTCGTCGGGTCGGTCGACATTGATCACCGCGCCGGGAATCCCCTTGACCAGCTCGCGGGCCTGCTCGAGAGTCTCGAAAGAGTTCTGGGATCGATCGCCGCGATCCAACAGATCCAACATGATGCGCCCGGAGGTGCCGCTGCCTGAGCCGCCGGCGAAGAACTCACTCTGCGCTCCGGCCCCGGTCCCGGCCGCCATCACCCGCACGTCGGGCAAACCAGACAGGCGGCGCTCCAATTCGCGCACGACTCCATCCGTCTCCTCGATCCGGGTGCCAGGGGGCATCTCGACATCCACGATGATCTGGGTGGGCTCCGTCTCGGGGAAGAACTCGATCCCGTGATTGAACGCCCCAAAGAGAAACAGGACGCCAACGAAGGCTCCCAATACCCCAAGAACAACTATGAGACGGTGGTCGAGTGCCCAGCTCAGGGTCCCTTTGTACATCTTGACGACGAATCTACCGATCACGCCCTGCCAGCCGTTCCCGGTCTCGGGCTCATCTCCACCAACCCGCCGGTCCTTGTCCTTGACCTTCATGAAGGTGGAGGCCAGGGTCGGGTTGACCGTGAAGGCCACCAGAAGAGAGGCCGACAGCGCCAGACAGACGGTAAACGGCAGGAACCACATGAAGTCGCCCACGATGTCGGGCCAGAAGAAGAGAGGCGAAAAGGCGGCCAGCGTCGTGAGCGTCGAAAAGAAGATCGCCGACCCCACCTCCTTGGTGGCGATCGATGCCGCCTCCATTCGCCCCTTGCCCTCCTGCATGTGGCGATAGATGTTCTCGATCACGACGATGGCGTTGTCCACCAGCATGCCCACCGCCAGGATGAGCGCGAACAAGACCACCATGTTGAGCGTTTCGCCCCACAGCTGTACCGCGAGAAACGTGATGAGCATCGAGAACGGAATCGCCAGACCCACGAAGAGGGCGTTGCGAAAGTTGAGGGCGAACATCAGCACGATGACGACAAGAACCAGACCGGAGAGAATGTTGTTCTCCAGGTCCTTGACCATCCGCCGGATGTCCTTGCTCTGGTCGCCGAGAATCGTCGCTTCCACCCCTCCCGGCCATTTGGCCTCGTAGATGGCGACCTGTTCCTTGACCGCATCGGCGACCTCGATGACATTGGCGCCGGTGCGCTTCGATACCGCGAGAGCCACCGATTCCCTGCCGTTGATCCGGGCGAAGGAGTCCCTGTCCTTGAAGCCGAAGGAGACCGTCGCCACATCCTTGACGAAAATAGGCTGACCACCCCTGGCCTTGATCACGAACTCGCCCACCATCAGCGGATCGCTCACTTCCCCTGGCACACGGACGGCGAACGTCTGCGACCCGAGATCCATGTCACCGCCCGGGATGGAGACGTTCTCGTCCCCGATCGCGTCCACTACGTCCGACAGGGCCAGACCGTATTGCCTCAATTTCTCCGGATTCACATCGACCCTGACCTCACGCTCGAGGCCACCCACCAGGTCGACCTTCAAGACACCCCGAATGCCCTCCAGCTCGTCCTGCAGATCCTCGGCGAGATCCTTGAGCACCACCGGTCCCACGTCGCCGGACAAGTTGACCTGGATGATGGGGATATCCGAGAAGCTGATCTCCTGCAGGATCGGCTCTTCGGCGTCGGTGGGTAGATCCGGTTTGGCCAGGTCCACGCGATCGCGGACCTTCTGCAGCGCCATGTCGATATCCGTGCCCGAGATGTACTCCACCGTGATGACCGAGGCACTCTCCTGCGAGGTCGAGGTGATCTCCTTGATGCCCTCGAGGCCCTTGAGCTCGCGCTCCAACTGATCGGTCACCTGCTTTTCGACATCGGCGGGCGCGGCCCCTGGATAGATCGTGTAGACGATGATCAGCGGTATCTCGATGTCCGGATACGACTCTCTGGGCAGCGTCCGATAGGCTGTCAGGCCGGCGAAGATCACCGCCGCCATCAGAAAAAAGACCGTTACCCGGCTCCTGAGGGAAAGCTCTGTCAAACGCACTTGTCAGCCCTCCTCCGCCTCGATCACCTTCTGTCCGTCGGCTACCTGCTGCTGGCCACTGACCACGACGTGATCACCCGGCTCGAGCCCACTCGCTATCACCACCCGGTCCCCGACTGTCGGACCCAGCCCGATGCTCCGCCTTTGCGCGATGCCGCCAGCAATCACGTAGAGGATCTTCTCGCTCTCGTAGTCCACCACCGCTGCCAGCGGTACGAGCAGAGCCCCGGGGAGCACCCTTCGTGGCACCTCGAGCCGTCCGAAAAGACCCGGGCGAAGCCTGCCCTGGCTGTTGTCGATCTCCGCTTCCAAGACGAGAGTGCCGGTGTTGGAGTCCAGCTCGGCACCGAGCCGAACCACCTTCCCCTGCCACTCTTCTCCGGGAAATACATCGACACGGACTGTCACCGGTGCCCCGATGCTCAGGTACGGAACATCGGAGGCCGAGGCCGCCGCGCGTACCTTGAGTCGGTGGACCGACACAAGCTCCAACATGGGAAGGCCAGGCGAGGCATAGTCTCCAACCTCGACCCTCTTGGCGGCGACGCTTCCCGCCCAGGGCGCTTTGAGCTCCGATTTGGCAAGCGCCAGCTGGGCCGAATTCAGTCGCGCTTCGGCCACATCCTTACCTGCCACGGCATCGATGTGCTGCTCCTTGGTGATGGAGCGCTTCTCAAAGAGCCGCTCCGCTCGCTCGAATCGATCCACGGCCTGGACATGCAGTGCTTCGGCCTCGGCGATCTGCTGACGCAACGCCCGAGTGTCGATCCTGACCAGAATCTGGCCCGTTCGGACGCGATCCCCAACATCCACGGTCAGTTGCTCCACCCGGCCGGGCACCTCCGCCGCCAGGGTCGCCCGCCGCAAGGGCAGCAGGTCGGCGCTCAGGATCGCCAGATCCGTGATCTCCTCCGGTTGCACCTCGAGAGACCTCACATGTGCCACCCGCTCTGCCGGCGCCAACACCGGTTCCGACGAATCCGCTTCACTGCCTCCGCCACAGGCGATCAGTACCGACAGCGGCAACAGGGCCAAGTTCCATATCCGGTGCCAACGCTTCATGGTTGCTCTCCCGTTTCGTGACCGGTAAATCGCCAGACCTCGTCCGCCTGCAAGCCGACTGCTCTGGCAAGGCGGGCGACGCTGGTTCTCGCTCCGTAGTAGGACTGCACCCGTACCACTTCGGCTGAGATCTCGCGCTCCTGCGCGGTCAGCCAAGCGGTTTGTAGGGCCACTCCTTCCTCGTAACTATCCTGCGCCACCCGACTAGCCTCGCGGGCGGCCTGGGCGGAAATCTCAGCCGTCGCCCACTGGGACAAAGCTGCCGAGTATTCGGTGATCGCAGATTCGACCTCCTGCTCCACTCGATTGAACAGCGCCTCCAACTCCCACGCAACCTGCTGCTTCTGGCTCTCCAGGCCCGCCACCTGCGATTTGACCCGCCCGCCATTGAAGAACTCCCATCTCAGACCGATGGCCACGGCCCAGTCGGAGTACAGGGGGTCATTCCAGTTCTCCGGCACTCGAACCGTGTGGCCATAGAGCCCGTTGAGGTTGATCTGCGGCAATTGATCCGCTTTGACGATCCTCTTCTGCTTGTCGTAGGCGTCCAATTGAAGCTCCAGATCGTCGAACTCTGGCCGGGTGTCGAGGGCGAACATCAGTGTCCTGTCCTTCTCCGGCATGGCCGGCAGCGGGTCCTCGACCTCCTGTACGTTCGGATCGGCGTCGAGGTTGAGCACCGCCTTGAGATCGATAATGGCGACCCGCACGGCGCCTCTGGCCCGGTCGATGATCGGATCGAGCTCGGCCAGAGCGGCCTTGGCCTGCAGCATCTCGAGCTCGGTGGCATCTCCCAGGTCGTATCGGGCCTGGACGACAGCCAGCGATTCCTGTCGCGCCTGTCGCTGGATCTCGATCGTCGCTAAGCCCTCACGGGACTCCAGAACCCGGAAGTACGCCTCCGAGGCGATCAGCCCGGCATCCAGTCGAGCCGAGGCGATTTGCGCGTCGGTGATCGCCACAACCAGCTTCGCAAGCTTGATCCCGGCGCCGATCTTGCCGGCGTGATAGATCGGCTGCGACAAATCGAACCCCAGGTTGTAGAGGTCCTGCTGCTGAGGACTGTAGTCCGGAAACAGCTCGATCAGG
>Ga0316193_10000315_pt1 | contig 28983 bp, 28 predicted proteins | sample MerIslsedime2_MG_FD_207735 | JGI IMG/M metagenome (GOLD analysis project Ga0316193, IMG submission 207735) | Coastal sediment microbial communities from Maine, United States - Merrow Island sediment 2 | ecosystem: Environmental > Aquatic > Marine > Coastal > Sediment | place: USA: Maine... | reverse complement strand
CAGGTCCTGCATGCCAATGAACTGCTGTCCGATATATTCAGAAAGACCGCTCACGGTAAAACCCTTGGCGAGTGCAAAACCGCCGCCAAAAAGCAGCACGATGTTCCATGGTAAATTGCTGATGATTTCGCTGTCAGCGATGCGTGAATAGTGTTGTCTGTTTCTGGCTGGAATGCAGAACAACACAAGTGCGGCAGCGACTGCAATGGTGCCATCATTGACCAGACTGGCGTTGTCGAACAGGTTCGACCAGCCGGGGATAGCCAATCCCCCTATCACGATGTCCTGGCGGAACATCCAGCACAGCGCGGTGAGTGAAAATACAACAGCAACGGCTTTCTCTTCATAGCTCATGGGCTTGCTGGACATTTCACGGATCTCGCTGCTCGAGAACTGTAGTGCGGTAAAGCCCCTGCCGGTATAGCGAAATGATATGACCAGCCAGGTGATAATCAGCAAGGTGAAAGACAGCGGCAAGGCGAAAAGCAGCCATTGCGCAAATGTGATCTCCGGTGCAGATGGAAACGAGATCAGGAAGATGCGCTGCATCGCAAGATTCGGCGGTGTGCCTATCAGTGTGGCTGTTCCTCCAATCGAGCAGGAATACGCTATACCCAGCATCATTGCCGTCAACAGGTTCTGTTTATCACCTTCAGATAACTGATCTGCCGCGCGTGAGTATACCGCGAGGCCGATCGGCAGCAGCATGGTTGCGGTCGCTGTATTTGAAATCCACATCGACAAAAACGCGCTGGTGGCCATAAAGCCAAGCACCATGAACATTGCGCTGCCATGAAACCAGCTGATCACGCGTAGCGCAATACGGGTATGTAAATCCCAGCGCTGCATGGACAGCGCCAGCACGAAGCCGCCAATGAACAGAAAAATGGTGGAATTCATATATACGGCCGCGACTTCCTTGCCGGAGGTAATGCCCAGTAACGGGAACAGTACAAGCGGTACAAGCGCGGTAGCCGCCAGTGGTAATGCCTCGGTTATCCACCACACCACCATCAAGCCGGCGACCGAGGCCATGTTGGTTATATTGTCAGAAGGAAACAGCGGGAGTAATTGCAGCAGGGCAAAGACAACGGGCCCGAGAAAAAAACCGAGGTCAGGTATAGTGGTTTTAATGATTTTGTCTCACGAAGGACACAATCGTGAGAGCAAGGCTGATTAATACAAATGCGACAGAAAATACGATCAAGGCTTCAGCCATGGTAATGCCAAAAACCAGCTCAGGTGTGTATCCACAGGAAGCTTCAACACGGAATAGCGCTGGAAACCAGCTATCCAATGCGAGCCATGATGGCAGTCCCAGGTCAAACCCGCAGTCGCCAAACACGAATCCCCGTTCAGTACCCAGCAGCTGATACGAGCGTTCCAGCAGGCTGGCGGCAATGACCACGGTGAGAACGTGTGCGATAAGGCCGGACCACCTGTTGTGCAAAATAAAAGCATTAAATGCAACAAATATTAAACAAAACATCAGGATGCGGACCTGAATACAAAGCACGCATGGTGCTTGCTCGAGCTCGTATTGATAATAGAGTGCCACGAAAATGAACGAGAGCCCCAGCGCGACCAGCGCCAGCCAGTACCATCGGCTGTGTGCAATTTTCTGTAACTTGTTTAGCATTGTATTGGACAGGATCACGAAAGATGTGAATATTAGGTGAATATACACTACTCGACAAGCATGTTCACCAGGTATCCCCATTCCTGCTCGAGGCTCATGTTTTCAGGATACGATGTGCCTGCACGCCGATGCCAGTATCTTGAATTCCACTCATCACCTTCCTTGCGGTGCAGATAGGCATGAATGCGGGCCGCCGTGACGTCATCCATTTGCTGCACGATTTCATGTGCAGTGTCCCAGTCACCTGTGGCGTCATGCCATAATGCCTGTAAATAAGGATTGAGCCGGTCAGGACATTTATCTTAGGGCCTGTTAACACTATGCGGATACCCATCGACGGCGGCCATTTTTTTGCAGGACAAGGCGCACTGAGCGCCGTGTACCTGGCGTACACAAGCGAAAGTGCAACGCGGTCATGCGGAAAAATGGCCCCGACCCACCGGGTTGGCTCTCCAATGAGGCCATGCAGCGTTGCGCATCGCTTATTTGGAATAACCAAACTGCGCTCTGTGCGCCTTGCCTGGCATCATTGGAGAGCCAACGCTGGGTATCCGCATAGTGTTAACAGACCCTAGCTTCAGGCTGTCGAAAAATTCCTCGTGGTTCATTTTCAATTCGTTGATTTTTACCCTATCTTAATACCAGGAACATTTTTTAGCAGAAATAATATATCCGGAAATACGATGCTCAGGTTTTTCGCAAAGTGGTTATGGCTGTTGTGGTGCTGGCTGGAAGTATCAGTCTTCACCGCGGTGCTTTATGCGATGTCCTGGCTGCCCCGGCCTTTGACCGGCCGCTATTACCACGAGCTGTCACGCGTCTGGTGCCGGTTCTTTGTGCGGGCGTTGGGCATAGATCTGCGCCTGCACCAGAAAAATATTCAGCCCATTCCGGAGCAGTACATCCTGATTTCCAACCATCCTTCCGCACTGGAGGATTTCGCCATACCGGCATTGTTCGATATCTACCCACTGGCGAAAAAAGGCGTCCGTGAATGGTATTTTATCGGCCGCATCAGCTACAGGGCCGACAGCATCTTCGTCAAGCGCGATGATCCCGATTCACGCCGTGCCGCGCTCGAGGCATTAACGGAGGCGGTTAACAAAGGACGGAATATCGCAATATTCCCGGAAGGCGGCTGTAAAGGGCGTCGAATCCACTCCAGCTTTCAAACCGGAGCGTTTGATATCTCGATCAAGACAGGTGTTCCCATACTGCCGGTATTTCTGCATTACGAAGAACAGGACAGGTTCGAATGGCATGATCCTCATACCCTGCTGCACAAGTTCTGGCATTTCATGACGGCACAGAATAACAGGGCAAACTATTATGTTTATGATGCAATCAGTCCGCAAGGCTTTAGCGATAAACATGCATTTGCAGAGCATGTGCACCAGCAATATCTGCAATGGCAGAAGCGATACCTGGACTGAAGAGCAGTTAACAGTTAACAGTTAACAATGAACAGTGAATAATGAATAATCTGTTGTAATCCAGACTTGATATGACGGGTACTTCCCGATTTCAAAGGCCAAAACCAGGCCATAATGTATGTTTGAGATCTTTTCTCGCAAAGCCGCCGAGAACGCAGAGGAAAATCAATAAAACGATATAATTTTATTGATAAAAAACACATGAAATCTTTGCGCTCTCTGCGCCTCTGCGAGAGAAAAAAATTGATTATGTTTTTCTATGTTCATTCAGTAGTTCTGGCAGAAATAAGTGGGCTAGTTATCGATGGCCTGTTGTCGCTGGCTTTTGTATTCTTCATAGCTGGTCTCGGTTTCATCAACACAGTCTGCGTATTCCGATTCTGGGTATTCCAGGCAGCTGGCCCTGTACCCGGCCTTTAGTCCCTCGTAATATTGCTGCCTGGTGCAGGCTGTCGTGGTTAACAATAGAAACACCAATACGTATTTTAGCCTTGTCACCATGGTGTCAAGTTAATGGGCGTTTTATATAAATTTCGTCGAACAGGGCTTCAAGCCCGGGGTGTGCTCCACGTACCTGGTCTATTACATTGCATGCCCAGTCAAAATATTCCTGTCTGCGTTCCAGGCTCCAGTCAGGTGGTGCATTATAGAGAACGTCACGAAGATTGCTGATCTTGTCAGCCAGCTTTACCAGTTTTGCCTTGTCTGAGATATGTGCGGCATGATCGATTTGTGCCTGCTTGCGCGAGGCTTTTGACAGGTTTTTGTCATCCGTTACATCCATGACAATGTCACGAATCGTTTTACCAAATGCAACTTCCAGTTCTTCAGCCGTGGTCTCAGTGTCTTCAACCGTATCGTGCAGTAGTGCACCGCATATGGTCTCTATATCGGTTATGTGCGCTTCGTTACATAAAATATCCGCAAGTGATATCGGGTGGTTGATATAGGGTGATGCGTCTACATCCCTGCGACGCTGGTCCTTGTGCTTGTGTGCGGCAAACGCGAGTGCCTTTAGCAGTATTTTGAGGTCGCCCTCTTTAAGTGACATGATTTTAAAACCTGTTATTTGATAACAGGTTTTTAACACTCACAGCCTCGATTGTCATGTAATATCGGAGATGGAAAAGTCGTCAGTATTGATGAAAAGCAGAAGTAATATCTTTGCATCAGATTTTAAATAGAATTAACCGATCAATCCAATATAATTATAAAAATGAAAGATACCTGGAAAGAAGCCGTACATAATCAGAGAGTTGCACTGGCACAAATATTGTCAGCACCGTTGGCGTGTATTGCACAGCGCTGCGAGATGGTATGGGGTCAGCGAGAACTGCTTGACAGAATACTGAGTGAGAGTCTGGCAACTGTGCCTCATAGTGTGTTTTTGTATGCACTTGATGCCAATGGTGTCCAGATAAGTGACAATGTCAGCAAGACAGGCCTGATGCCGGAGCACTTCGGGCGTGACCGCTCCAAACGCCCATACATGCGTGAAGCCGTGCCATCATGGGGGTTCCTGTTGTCCGATGCCTACCTGAGCGAACGTGCCAACCGCCCGTCATTAACGGCTTTGCAGATAGTGAGACGCGATGATGAAACTCTGGGATATATCGGGGCAGATTTTGACCTGCGCGATCTGCCGGTAACTTCCGAGGTCTACGAAGAATCGCATGACTGGCGACAGATCAAGGGTGATCCTGCAATCCGCGGTTCAGTGTTCCAGCAACATCGTGTTGACAGCCTGATGGATAATAATCTTGAAACGGCATGCGCGATTATCGAAGAGCTGATTACAGACCGCGGCATGTTCCAGGGCGTCATTCATTTCTCCAGCAGTCGCGCCACCATCTGGTTTGTTGATGATCCTTTTCGCTATCGCATTCTGGATGCTGAAGCACTCAGTGATCCGGATATCTGCATGCTCTACCCGGCCTGTCCTTACCCTGATGATGCACTTATACCTGCAGAACATGTCTGCTCGATCCTTCGTGGTATGTGCAAATTGCGCCTCGCCGATGAAACGCTCTACTTGCGCTCATCCTCGATCAATATCTTCAACGGTATGATCAGTCTTACCTTCTCCTGCGACGGTACACACTACATGTCATGGGAAGAATTCCTGCAAAAAGACATGTCATTCTGGACAGGATGCGCTGCTTGAAAATCGAACTGCGATACTCTTTGTCGAATGAAGCTTTAATATTAGCCGCAAAACACGCAAACAACGCAAAGAGACTATTTAGTATTTAAAAATAGTTTGCTGTTTTTGCGGCTTTTGCGTTATTTGCGGCTGATTATTGTTGATTAAAGAATGTTAATCACTCGGCAAAGATTTCATGAAAAAATTCCTGCGTCTGCTGCCATGAATCCTTGTCAGCCTTTTCGTTGTATGCAAGCGGCAGGTTGAACTTCTCACCATAAGCATCAGCATCAGGGTTGGTGAAGCTGTGTACTGCGCCAGGGTAATTCACGAACCTGTAATCCGCGCCGGCGGACTCCATTTCCTTTTTAAAGGCTTCTATCTGCTCCGGCTTGACGAAAGGATCGTCTGCGCCATTGAATACGCGAATGGGGGTTTTGATATCGCCTTTTTTAGCGGGTGAACTGGTTGCGAGGCTGCCATGGAAGCTGACGACGCCATCTAAATCGGTGCCCATGCGCGCCATGCCCAGCACGATGCTGCCGCCAAAGCAATAACCAATAGCAGCGATTTTGTCGGCTTCAACGCCAGGCTGCTGTTTCAGTGTATCCAGTGCAGCATCGAAACGTGCCTTGGCCAGCACCGGATTGCCGCCCACGGCATTTGAGAATTTGCCGGCATCATCAGGGTGATCTGCAGTCTTACCGTCGCCATACATGTCAACAGCCAGGGCGGTGTAACCCAGTTCGGCCAGCATGCGTGCACGCTTGCGGGCATAGTCATTATGCCCCCACCATTCATGTACCACCAGGATGCCGGGGCGTACGGTTTTAATCGAATCATCATAGGCAACAAGGCCTTTCATTACCGTATCGCCCTGTTTGTAGCTGACTTCGCGGGTAACAATATCTGCGACAGAATCGAATACGAGTAAAAGAGAAAACATGGCTAGAGCTGTTCTGGCTATCATGATATTGGCCCCCTGGCGAGTCGTTCATATATAGTGGAAATCATAATAAGTGATATCGGCAGGACAATAAACAGTTTTCACGCAGAATTTGGCCAGTAATAATCGGCCTGCAGCCACCGGCAATCGTGCCCTCAAATCCAGAATGCGGAAGGACAAAGACTTCTAGATGACAAGGTGAGAAAGGTCCGCAAATGAACGCTTTCAAACCTGTTTGGTTTATGGCGTTAGATAGCCATAAACATGACATGGTTATCAGGTTCTTGCTAAAGTCGAGAAATATCTTTGATGAGGAGCCCGTTATGCAAACCAAGATAGTGCTGCCTGAATCCGAAATCCCGACACACTGGTACAATGTGATTGCGGACATGCCCAATCCGCCTGCACCCTATCTTGGGCCTGATGGCAATCCCGTTCCGCCGGAAGCGATGCTGGCGATTTTCCCCGAGGCACTGGTTATGCAGGAAGTCAGCACCGAGCGCTGGATTCCAATTCCGGATCCCGTGCGTGAAGCATTGACAATGTGGCGACCATCCCCGCTATACCGCGCACACCGCCTGGAAAAAGCCTTGAACACGCCGGCGAAAATCTATTACAAGAACGAATCCGTCAGTCCAGCCGGTTCGCATAAACCCAATACCGCAGTCGCACAGGCATATTATAACCAGCAGGCCGGTATCAAGCGCCTTGCAACTGAGACGGGTGCTGGCCAATGGGGATGCTCATTGGCGCTCGCCGGACAAATGTTCGGCCTGGATATCCGGGTATACATGGTCAAGATCAGCTATCAGCAGAAACCGTATCGCCGCTCGATGATGCAGACATGGGGTGCGGAAGTTTTTGCCAGTCCGACTGACATGACAGAATCAGGCCGCAAGATCCTGGCTGAGCATCCCGATTCTGAAGGTTCACTGGGTATTTCAATATCAGAGGCGGTCGAAGAAGCGGCCGGTCGCGAAGACACCAATTATGCGCTGGGCTCCGTGCTCAACCATGTGTTGTTGCACCAGACCGTCATTGGTGAAGAAGCCAGAAAGCAGCTGGCACTGGTCGATGATTATCCCGATATGGTGTTTGCGCCCTGTGGTGGCGGTTCAAATTTCGGTGGCATTGCATTCCCTTTCTTTGCTGACAAGGCGGCAGGTAAGGATATTCAACTGGTAGCTGTCGAACCGACGTCCTGCCCTACCTTAACCAAAGGCGTGTATACCTATGACTATGGTGATGTTGCCGGTCTGACGCCGTTAATGAAGATGTTTACCCTGGGCCATGATTTTATGCCGCCGGGAATTCATGCGGGCGGCCTGCGCTATCACGGCGACTCCGCGCTGGTGAGCCAGCTGCACAAGGAAGGCCTGGTCGATGCGGTAGCGGTACCGCAACTGGAAACATTTGAAGCGGGAGTGCTGTTTGCGAGAAACGAAGGCATCGTGCCTGCACCTGAGTCCTGTCATGCAATTGCAGCTACCCTGCGCGAAGCCAGAAAATGCGCCGAAACAGGTGAAGCAAAAACCTTACTGTTCAATCTTTCCGGACACGGCCATTTTGATATGAGCTCGTATGACCGCTACTTCGCCGGCGAACTGGAAGACTTCGAATACCAGGAAGAAGCCATACGGGAATCACTACAGCACTTGCCCAAGGTAGGATAGCATCGCCTAACAACTCGGTTTGCCTTGTGATTATTCGAGAAATGATTAACCGCAGAGGCGCGGAGACGCAGAGGTAATATTGGAATCTTATTGGTGATGCTATACCAGCAAGCTGGAATTGTGCTTTGATTTTACCGACAATATTGAAGGGCCTGCACCAAGCCAAACGCGAGCCACATCTAGAAATGTTTTCTCTGCGCCTCTGCGGTGAACCGTTTTTAATCTATTGGTTTAAACAACAAAACATACATTTGCGTTTTTCGCGTTATTTGCGGCAAATTATAACCATGCTTAATGAGCGTAGCGTTTCAGGTTTGGGCGGAATTCCCTCACCAGGGCATGTTCTGAACCCAGAATATTGAACACCTTCAGCATTGCGCTGCGTGCATAGCTGTCCTTGTAGCCCGGGTCGATCTCGATCATATTTGCGAGCTGCTGCAAAGCTTTTTCATGCTGCTGTTCGACCACATACTGTGTTGTGAGTTGTTGTTTTGCCTCCAGATCATCAGGCTCCAGCTCGACCTGCGTAACCAGGCCGTCAATATTTCGAGATGTATCGAGTTCCACGTGAAAGGTCAGCAAATCATGCAGTTGTACAACTTCAGTATGATTTCGAATATCGGGCGGTAAAGCGTCAATCAGGGCAAGAGCTTCATTATATCGGGCTTCATGCTTCAACAGTTTGCAGAACGTCAACGGCAAACGGGGATTCACCGGGTCGTCAACAATTGCGTTGGCGATGGTTTCATAGGCTTCGGTTTTTTTGCCGTCAGTGTAAAGTCTGATGGCGTCGGCGAGGGTAAGATCAGAGTCACGTGCGACATATTGTTCCAGCACTTTTAGCAAATCCTCCTCAGACTGGTAGCCATGCAGGGTCCCTACCACCTGCTGGTTACGAAAAAGCTTCATCGTGGGTACGCTGGTGATGCCGTATTCTTTGGTGACGGCAACCTCCTTGTCGGCGTCAACGTTGATTAACAACAGCCGACCGTCGTAGTGATGAACGATCTGGTCCAGTATCGGATATTGGCGCAAACAGGGTCCTGCCTTTTCTGACCAGAAATTTACCAGTACAGGCCCCTGTTTGGAATTCTCAAGCACCAGCGGCTTAAAATTGTTGGAAGTGGCTGCGATAATATAAGGCGAGTCTATTGAATCAATCATAATTTATTTCCATAGCCCCGCATGGCGCTTTCCATCAGCACGGTAACTATCAGGTAGGTAAGCATAAATGAAACAAATTCAAAGGTCAGCCCGGTCCAGGATATAAGCTTCAATAAAACATATCCGCAAACAGCACCGGTTAAACCGGGCAGTAATTTTACAATCTTATTCATCCAGCACGACCCCGTTGACTTGCCCGCATATTGCATAAAGGCGGACGCATTATGAAGAATATTTATCGTCATTCCAAACAGTTAAGCAAATATCAGCGGCATATATTCCGGTTACAGTTTGTACTATTTGGTTTTATGAACAATATTTTGTCAGGAACAAAATATCGCGCAAGCCCGTAAGGGGTGAGCCTCATGGATGAGACGAACAATCCGGCGTCGCATCTTGAACGATCCCCCTTGATCCATGGCTATGGCTATGCATCGGCGGGCGATCGTCCAAGCTGCTTTGCCAGCTTGCCCCTAAAATCCAAATCCTTCATGCAATATGCGGGCTAGCGCCCTTTTTTACCATAAATAAACATTTTCTCAAGCCAGCGTACACGATGCGCCTGGCTTCCTTCTACCATGCCGATCAGGCTCTCTTTTATCGGGCCGACGCCGGTAAATTTCAGAATGTTGCGCTCAAGGCTTTTCAATCCATGAGCGCCATAATACCAGCGGTATAAGAATGCCGGCATACCCATTGTAACAATGATATGTGCAGATTTGCCCTTTAGTAGTTGAACCCATTTCTTGCCGCCGTCGACGGGCTCCATGGCAAAACCGGGACGAAAAACCTGCTCAAAAAAAGCTTTCAATAGTGCCGGCATGCTGCCCATCCATAGCGGATAGAAAATTACCAGGTGATTGGCCCAGCGGATATCCTGCTGGCATTGCCTGATCACGGGTACAGGCCCGGTGCTGTAAAAGTCCTCGTTGGTGCGTAACAGCGGAAAGTCGATATTTGCGATACAGATCGTTCTGACTTCATAACCGGATTCGCGCGCGCCCTTTTCATATGAGGCGGCCAAAGCATGACCCAGGTGATCGTGCGATATGTCCGGGTGGCCTTGAATAATAAGGATGTTTTTACGCATAAATCCATCTCCTTGGGCTTATCTTACGACAGTATGTAGCTGGCACAATCACGCTTCATCGGAAAAATATTAATAGTCAAAAAAAAGGCCAAAAAATCATTAAATGATAAAAAATAGCCAAATAATAGGCTATTATAAATTTATTATTGCGAATTAAGAATTAGTCCATATAATAGATAGATATTAGATTATTATATGGATAAATACCATTTAATTAGTAAAAATAGGGCTATTATGAATTTTTATACGCTTTCAGATAAAGGCATAGAAGATGAAATTGGCAGGCGTATCAAGGCACTTCGCCTGCGCAAGAACATCACCCAGAAAGAGCTGGCTGAGGCTACGACAGTGTCGCTGAATACCATCAAATCGCTTGAGTCTGGCAGCGGCAAACTGTCAACCGTGATAGCCGTGCTGCGAGAACTCGGTGCCCTGGACCAGATTGATAGCTTTATACCGGAACCATCGATCAGCCCTCTGCAGTTGGCCAAAATGCAAGGCAGGCAGCGTGAAAGGGCTACCGGTGGACGGCGTAAACACGGTGCAGAGGATGATGCAGAATGGTAAGAAAAGTCGATACTGCCACAATTAAATTATGGGGCGAAATTGTCGGCGCGGTTTCATGGCTGGATGATAAGGCCTACAGCGTATTTGAGTATGCCCCGTCTTTTTTGAAAAAGGGTCTGGATATCTCTCCCCTTCACATGAGCATTGATGACGCACTCAATGGTGATGGCAGGTTTTCATTTCCTTCACTGAATAAAGATACCTACCTGGGTTTGCCGGGTCTGCTTGCTGACTCACTGCCGGATAAATTCGGTAACAGCATTATTGATGCCTGGCTGGCGCGTAATGGCAGAGATTCGGCCAATTTCAGTCCCGTTGAGAGGCTTTGCTATACCGGCAAACGTGGCATGGGCGCACTGGAGTTCTCGCCTTCGATTATCGGCAGGTACGATGAGTCGGTGCCTGTTGAAGTGTCAGAACTCGTCGGACTGGCGCAGCAAGTCATGCATGAGCGCAATACGCTGGAAGTCAGCATTGGAGTATCTGAGCAGGAAAACGCGGATGCCATTATGGATATTCTGCGTGTCGGCACCTCAGCCGGCGGTGCGCGCCCAAAAGCGATAATCGCGATGGATAAAGATGGCAATGTCATGTCGGGGCAAACCCGTGTGCCGGAGAATTACCAGTACTGGATTCTAAAGTTCGATGGTGTTACCGATCTGGAACTCGGTGAGCCACGCGGCTATGGCCGTATCGAATATGCTTACTACCTGATGGCTCAAGCTGCGGGGATTGAAATGGGAGAATCCCGCCTGCTGGAAGAGAATGGTCGTGCACATTTCATGACCAGGCGCTTTGATCGAGTCGGTGGCAGAAAACTTCACATGCAGACCTTATGCGGTATCGCGCATTATGATTTCAACATGGCAGGTGCTTACAGCTATGAGCAGGCTTTTACCGTTATGCGCCGGTTGCGCCTGAGCAAGGCCGAGGCTACTGAGCAATACCGTCGTATGGTGTTTAATGTTTTAGCGCGAAACCAGGATGATCATACCAAGAACATCGCGTTTTTAATGGCGCCGGATGGAAAGTGGAAATTGTCTCCTGCGTACGATGTGATTTATTCACATAATCCGGCAGGACAATGGACCAATCAGCATCAAATGAGCCTGAATGGTAAACGAGTTAATTTTTCCCTGGATGACTTGATCGCTGTTGCTGAATCGATCAGTCTAACCAGGACGGACAAAGTCATTAACCAGGTGTATGCAGCCGTTGAGCGCTGGCCGGAATTTGCCACCGCGGCCGGCGTGAATGAAAAAGCCATACAGGAAATATCAGCCAATCACAGACTAGACCTGGTCAAGTGACAGATATCTTCTCTCGCAAAGGCGCAAAGAGCGCCAAGGAAAACAAATTAAACGAACTGTTTAAAGAAAATTAAACAAAGTTATTACTTCTTTGCGAACTCTGCGCCTTTGCGAGAGTAAATATCTGTTTAATTTCTGGCTATTACAGCCAGGTAATGCATGGTGAATGCGTCTTTTTTAAAGCAACTCCAGCAGGCGCACCAGGTTCTGCAATTTAGAGTCTTCTTCCAGCGCGCCTTCCCAGAACGGATAAGTAATTGCATCACTGCCCTCGCCTATAACCAGCCTGGCTTCAAAAGCTTCTGCTGCGCCTTCAGGCATGGGGTGTTCTTCAGGTATGCCGAGCATATGTATTGCATCTAAAAGGGCCTGTTCCTGCTCCAGGGTCAGCTTTCCGCTGCGTGGCGGCTCACTGGTGTAGGTGCCACTGCTGATCATATATTCACCACCACTATTGATTGTTATCACGAAAGCGTAGTCTTCCTCGCCTACGACCTGGTATTTAATGGGCTGCATGATAAATAACCTGGATTAAAGAGCCATGAGTTAACTGTGCTTCATTTAACAGCCTGACGTTAAAAACTGCAATATGGACAGCATGACATTTATTTCTCAGAGACTATGAAATTTACCTAAATTAGCGTAATAATGTTTTAACTTGCCATGTTTTCTAGTTCCGCCACAAAATATCATGATGCTCGCGGAGGTGAGTACGGAAATGGCCAGAAATACGAAAAAGAACTGGTCCCGGCGCGTCACCTCAACCAGTAATGCCCTTGATCTGGAGCCGGGTGTTTTCACGCTTGAGGATCCAAGAGAAATCGCGCTTTCTTTAAAGCGCTCTGCATTGCGCAGTCAACGTCGCCGGGTTGACCCGTTTCGCTCTGCTATGTCGATGCTGAACTTTTACATCAACCGTGCCGGCAGGAAACTGCCGCTGAATCGCCGCAAAGTGCTTGAATTGGCAAAGAACGAATTGAGGGATGTGTTTGGCAGGCCTGAGAAGAAGAGTCGGGCAAGTCGTTAGATATAGTAGTTCAGAATTGAAAAGATGACTTATGTTTTTATTTGTACTAGTCGTGACCAGATCTGACAGTGTGTCTGATTTCAGCTCTATTGACATTAATATGAGTCCACAGATGAACGCAGATAAACACAGATGTATAGAAGCTTAAAAACATCTTTATCTGTGTTTATCTGTGTTTATCTGCGTTCATCTGTGGATAAAATATTTTATTTGCGGTCTTGGCGGCGATGCAAGAGATCATATCTGCAATCGGTATGACACTATCTGTCAGATTAATTTCTGGCTATTACACCTTAGACGAGTTTATCAATGTGTTCATGGGTCAGTTTGATTAACTCGTTGTCGCTGTGTACACCGATGCCCGGATCACAGTTTCGCGTATACAAGGTGACATGTGGCGGCGGTACCGGCTGGTCTTTATCAATTAAACCGAGTGTTTTCAGTTTGGAATAGAATTCTGCCATACCGCCCATCTCCAGCCGCATAATGATACTTTCCTCGGTCTTGTCTATACCGGTAAGCTCACTGATTTCCCTGAGTAGATGCCTTAGATCATGCGTTTTTGTATAACTCCAGTCTGTGTTTTCAAAAGCCTGCTTGACTTGCTGTTCAGCGAACGGATTATTAGTGAACTGCTGTTGCAAGTGGGTTCCCAGGTCAGAGCCTAACACAGTAATATGCGCCTCCTGCTTGGGAATGAACGCCTTGCCTGAGTACTCGATGGGCGTTGATTCAATGCCGAAGTCGCTTTTGTCAACACGGATGATGAGCGTGTTAAGTGAGGTGAGGCCTGGCCAGTTCGGCTGTAAACGAGACATGGTTTGACTGATCAGGCTTCATTCTTGCCGGTAATGCCTGCTGTTAGAACAAAGCGCATCGCCTCTTCCATGCTCATCTTCAGTGGGCGCAAATCACTGCGCGGTATCAATACGGTATAGCCACCCACCATATAGCTCATTGGAAGGTATACAAGCACACTGTCACGGTCGCGGAACGATTCAGGCAGTCGCTGGGGATTTTCCTGTGTAACAAAGCCAACCAGCTCCATGCCATTCACGCTTACTGCAACCACCTGGCCAAACTGTTCTTTCTTCGGCGAAAAAAAATTGAAAAAATCACGAAATGCACGGTACACTGTTTTTATCAATGGCAGCCGATAAAGCAGCTGTTCGCCCAGCGCGAACAGCTGCCGCACCATGTACGCATTCATCATTAATCCAACGATGAAAACCACGACCAGTCCGGCAATCATGCCCATGCCAGGAAAATATACTGCATTGGGTAACAGAAACTTTAGAGCATTGCCCATTACCTGCTCTGATGACACAGCCAGCCAGTATAAAAGGTAGATGGTTAGTACTACCGGCAGCAGTGTAATAAAACCGGTGATGAGTATCTTGCTGATGGATTTGAACATTGGGACTCCGCCAAAATATGGAAGTAGATATAAAGTAGTCCAATTCTACCAAGTCGTGATAACAAGATACTGAAAAACCCGTAATCAACGTAATTTCGGACTACCCGGAAAAATAGTTGGCTATTTGATAAGATGCTGCATCGATTAACGGGGATATGATCATGAAAAAAATCATTATTGTTTTAATGATTGCCGGTTTTTCAACCACGGTAAACGCTTTTTCAGGTGCTGATTTACTGGCTCAATGCAAGCAATTTGTACAGATAATTGATGGAAGCCAGTCTGATTCACAGGGTATATTGCAGGCGGGACTATGTGGCGGTTATGTGCTAGGTGTCCAGGAAGGGTTTATTGCTTCATCCGAACTGGCTGATGTTGTGAGTGAAGAAACAGGTTCTCCGATAGTGACAAAAAAACATTGGAAAGTACCCTCAGATGTCGAATCTGAAAACATCGTGCGCATTGTTGTCAGGTACCTGGAAATTAATCCTGATATGCACAATATGCCAGCTGTCTTAAGTGTCCTCAACGCACTGCGACAGACTTACCCTGCTAAGCAGTGAATAGTACGTTTCAGGCTATTCGGTCAAACTCCGGGCGGTAGTGGTGATGTCTTTTTATGATCTCCCTGGCGGGGTCACCATAGCGTTTTATCCATTGGGCGAGCACCTGGCTACTGATATTAACGCCGGATTCAAGCTGTTTTTCCAACCGGGTCAATCCTTCATCAGATAGCCGATCAGATCGCGATACGCCGGGTCCGGGTGTATTGTCATTCATGGATCATTATTGTTCTTCTACAGGCGTTACACCGCCATGATCGATGCGTTCATATTCGGCGATCACCTGTGCGCCGAGCAATAATATGATTGCGCCAAATTCGAAGCTGAGCAATATGACGATGGTGGTAGCGAGCGAGCCATAGATAACGCTGACGAAAGACAGTGTCGAAAAGTACCAGATCAGGATATGCCGTGTAATTTCCCACAATACTGTTGCTGTGATGCCGCCAACCAGTGCATGTGACCAGGCCAGACGGCCTACTGGCATAACCAGGTAGACAGACGTCAGCAGCAGTACTTCGCCAAACACGCCCAGTGCATATAGAATACTCGCTGCGGTTTGAGTCATGTTGATATCGATGCCGAATAATGACGGTGTGTCCGCACTGTGTTGTTGTAACCAGCCAGCCATCAAGCTGACTACGAGAAAGCCTGCGGCCAGTAGCAGTATGTAAATGTATGGCATTGAGGCTGAAACGAGGAAATGACGCCGGTGCTTCAATTGACGGTGAAAAAAGATTGCAGACATGGCATTCTCCAGCACGGTAAATGCCAGCGAGCTGAAGAACAGCAGTAAAAGAACGCCTATAGTGCCGATTACTTTCCAGTTAGCGAGAAATGTTTCCAGATGAGTGATTAACGTATCGGTACGTGTCGGTGTGGCCATCATCAGGAATGTGGATAAGGTTTCAAACAGGATCTGAGTTTCAATGAAATATGAAAGTGCGATCAGTACCAGTGCGAACACAGGAATAATTGATAAGAGTGTGTAGTACGCAACTGCTCCGGCGAGCAGCAGCCCCTGGTTCTCCCGAAACCCTCTCAGCACGTCGATCGAGAATCGCCCGGGATGGCTGATAACATAACTGAGCGGTGATGGCGTGTTATTCATATTATTATCACAGGCGTGGGGGCTTTCGCGCATCCGGGTTTTCTCGATAAAACATATACATTGTCCGCGAAAAACGCAAAAGATGCCAATGACGGTAGCCTGTCATTCTCTGTGCTCTTTGTGGCTGTATAGTAAGTAGTTATCATTTTTTCTTCGCGTTGTTTGCGTTTTTTGTGGACAACTCGATTTGTGGACAACTCGCTTGTTTTGCCCGGTCACTATCATGCATTTACCCAGTGTAACTGCTGAAGATCCCTGTATTATCCTTTTCCAAAATACGCTTCCAACCGGTCGAATGCCAGATTAATCGTGTCTTCGGAAACACAGTAAGCCATGCGTACGTGACCTTCGCCTGATGGCCCGAAAGCGCTGCCCGGCGCTAATGTAACTTTGGCCCTGTTTAATAACTCCAGGCAAAAGTCACGTGAAGTATCGTGCGGAACAAGTATCCTGGGGAACACATAATAAGCGCCTTCAGGTTTGATGTATTCAAACACATGAGATACTGCATCAAGTCTCTGGCAGATGAGTTCTCTTCTGTTGCGAAAGGCAGCCTCGTATTCGGCCAGGTGATGCGCATCGCCTGACAGTGCTGCAATACCGGCTGATTGCGATACACGCGGCGTGCAAACCATATTTAGATCATGAACCTTGATGACCTGTTTTTTCAGCCATGCAGGAAGAATAATGTAGCCCAGGCGCCAGCCGCTCATCGCATAGGCCTTTGAAAAGCTGTACAAATATGCAATGTTTTCAAACAGGTCTATGACCGAAGCGAGGTTGAAATACTTGTCCTTATGTTCATAAGTGAAATGACTGTATGGATCATCAATCAGGATCATAAAGTTATGTGTTTTCGCCATTTCACCGATTCGAAGCAGATTTTCCCGGCTAAAAATCTTGCCTGTTGGATTGGAAGGCGAATTGATGATAATTGCTTTTGTTTTCCCGCTGATCAGCCCTGATAACGCATCGATATCGAGACTCCATGAATTGCCTTCATCGAGAGACCAGTAAACAGGTTTTCCGCCACACATGTTTACCTGTTGAATATGTGAAGCAAAACACGGGTCAGTAAGAATAATTTCATCGCCCGGATTTGTTATAACGTGTAACAGGCTGTGCATGCCTTGCATGTTGCCGGCGGATATCATCACATGTTTATCAGCATCGACGGATATCCCGGTATCAACCTTATGCTTGCGCGCAACCAGCTGTTTCAGCTCATCGAGACCATCCGGCAGAGCGTATTTGCCAATGTCATTGTCGCTTTTCAGCTGCGCGATGACGCCATGTAAAATGTATTCTGGCGTTGCAAACGATGGAACGCCCCATGCCAGTGATGCCGCGCCATCAACCCTCGCGCTCAACATGGCCATTTCCTTGATGCCGGACAGCCATAGACCGGCAGCCCTGTCAGATACAAAGTGGTTCGCGAAAGTATGATCAGGCGTGTTTGCAGACATTGGTGGATGATGGCCGGTTTAGCCCCGCAGTCCTTGCACGTATTTAACCATTTTCTTGCGCATCGCCGGGTCTGGCAGGCGGCCATAAGCTGCCCCCATGTTTTGTTGCAAATGATCAACGCGCGAGGTGGCCGGAATAGCACAGGTAACCGCGGGGTGGGAAATAACAAATTTCAGAAAAAATTGTGCCCAGTTTTCGCAATCGATGTCTGCTGCCCATTTTGGCAGCTTGTAGCGGCTGAATTTGTTAAACAGACCACCACGCTGGAATGGCCTGTTGATAATGACTGCAATACCCTTGTCGGCTGCCAACGGCAATAAATACTCTTCTGCTTCGCGGTCCAGCAGGTTGTAGGTGAATTGAACAAAATCCAGCGGTTGAGAGCGCATAACATCGATCATTTCTTCATGCCTGCGACCATGGGATGTAGTGACACCGACATAACCGACCTCGCCTTCGTCTTTCATATCGTACAGGTTGGGTAAATGGGTCTCCCAGTCCATCAGGTTATGCACCTGCATCAGGTCAAATCGCGGCAATCCCCAGAGCAAGCGCGAGTCCTCCATTTGCAGCAATCCCTGGCGATTGCCATGTGTCCACACCTTGGTTGCTGAAAAAAGGCCTGTGTGGTCATCAATCCGCCTGAGGCTGCGGCCGATGACATCCTGGGCCACGCCGTACATTGGTGATGAATCGATCATGCCACCGCCCTGCGCGAGAAATTCACGGATAACGGCTTCACGTGTCGCTAATTCCGCTTCATTTTCGGGGTCTATTGCAAATACCAGCCATGAACCCATGCCGATTGCAGGAATTAGCGCGTTACTGGATGGGATAATACGAGTGTGTCGCTTGGATACAGGTGCAGTATGGCCATGACTGATAGCCAGTGCTGTACTGACAGCAGCCAAACCTTGAAGGAAACGACGGCGACTGAGTTTCATTGTAGATACTCCCCAAACCTGTATCAAAAGTATAATGCGTGAAGCCAGACTTTGTCGAAGGATTGTGAGATATTGCCGAGTTATATTAAAGTGCCGATAGCAGGCTGACTAGGGGGTGCGCAAATGGTTACTTATCTTTACTGGGCGATTGTACTGGGGCTGATTATTGCCGTGCTGGTGCTGATCGGTGGAAAAATGGAACAGTGGAAAACCGCAGCGATCAGTGCTGTTGTAATCATGGTCGTCGGTTTCGGCGCTTACTATTTTCACTTTCAACAGATCTTCGTCAAGCGCTATGGTGGTGTTATGACGATTTCCGTTCCTGAAGGACAGCTTCACCTGGCGGCCACCTGGAAGGACGATAATCTATGGATAGAAAATTACGATCCGGCTACTAATGCCTGTCATTTCTCGGAGTATTCACGCGGAAACCTGCTGCAGGGAAAAGTAACGATAAATAATTGTAATCCTCTGCTGCGCAAGTAACAGCACTGAGTGCAGATATCCATTTATTTCAGTTGAGTGTGCGTTAGATCATGCTGACCTAAGCTGTTTGCACTAATATAAATCCATGGAATTACCTTTTGTGCGCTTCTCCCGGTTGTTACTGCTTGGCCCAGGCCTGTTGCTGCTTTGGGCCTGCTCCTCGACCAATGTGGTCAACCTTGAGGGGTCAGATTCCACCCGTTTTATCGACTTGCGGGCTTCTTTCCCTGTATCAAAACAGGACGAGAATGAGCGTATAAAAATACGTTACACCGAGGCAGAAGGTGAGTTTAATCAGGAAATAGCCGACGGTAAAGTTGTTGATTTTGAAAATTTTCAATTAACCGGGCCCGACCAGGTCAGCGCCATCACTGATGTGACCACGGCTTCAATCAGTTACGGACGTACCGGGGAGGCCCTGAGAAAGAACTTTTTCATGTCTGCATTTGCAGGTATTTCCCGGACTAACTTTGAAATCGATATGGAGTCAGAAAGTGGCCTTACTACGGGTGTCAGAAACAGGTCATTCGAAGTGTACGTTGACCTGGGGGTTTATCACCTGCTCGCGCCTTACCTGACTGCCGGCCTTGAAGCGGCCTTCAGCAGAAACCTGTCACTGAGCGGTATAACAGAATGGGGCGCAATTGCTAAATTCCGGCCTTCGAGACATATGGAAATCATCGGGGGATACCGCTGGTTCAAGTATGATTATTTCACGACAGATTATGATTCTGGAATAATCGTCGAGCTCAACGGTCCTTTCATTGGTCTTGATTTATCATTCTAGCGATGTTTTCGGCGGATTATTCAGTTATATTCTTCAGTTTAATTTCAGCCAGCACCGCGAGATGATCAGATATGATGTCCGGCAGAACTTCGTAGCGCACAAAGGCAAGTTCATCGGAAATGAGTATCCAGTCATAGCGGCGTTTTGAGTTATACGTATGCAGGTCAATCGCGTCGGGTTCGTAAACCGACATTCCTGCTTTTTCGGCAAGTTGTTTTACCACTGATTCTTCTGCAAACCACTCACTATTAAAGTCGCCCAGTATAATCATCGGATTTTCGCGATTGGCCAAGGCTTCAGTCATCTCGGCTATCTGCTCATCCCTCACCCGCTGTCTGGAAAAATCCAGGTGAACCGAAACAACATCAACAGCCAGGGCTGAGCCGATTTCACTATCATTCATCCAGTTAACCTGACCCAGTAAAAAGCCTTTGTTCAGCGTCGGTGGCGAGGGACTGAACGTGTGTTGCATGGTTTCGGTAACGGGTAAACGGGACAGGATGGCTGTGCCATAACTGAACAGCCAGCTTTCAGCATGGTTTGCACGATAGTACCAGGGGTAGCCCGCCTCCCTGGCGAGTAATTCAATATGGTCAAAGTTGCCGCTCCATCCGGATGGACCATCTGCTTCCTGCAGGGCCACTACATCAGCATTGGTCTTCTTCAACACCCGTGCAATCGATCTGATATTCTGTTCTATATCTTCTTTTTCCAGTAATAACTGGTTGGCTGCCTGGTTGCGGCCATGTGCGATATTCAGAGTCAGTATTCTCAGGGTGCCATTATTGCTGACCTGGTAATCATGTGAGACAGCCTCATCGGCAGGGAAGCTGTCACCGTCTGCGATTTTGTGAGAATTGATACCGACCGTCGTGCATGACGATATCAGTAGAGATACAAGCAAATAGATTATCGACTTCAATAACGACATTGAAAGAATCTGGCTCAGTGGTTACATGCATATAGTTGAGTGACAATGTATTGGAATGTATTACACAATAAGCGCTGTCACAATACGCTTCGGCTGGCTTTATCCAAATGAATCCTGAGTGATGCTGTCATACCATCCTCGTGCATAACGTGCTTCCTGTGCGCGGTAGCTGGCATCCACATCCATCGGGCTGACACCGCCGCCGGACTTGTAGATACCCTGCTTCTCGCTAAAACGGTAAACAGCCGCAACTGAAATTCCATAATCAGGGGCAACCAGGCTGTAGCAGGTATTAACATAGGAAGGATCGGGCAAGTCTGTTCCTCTTAGTGAAGTCACGATAGCCGCAGCACAGACCTTGCCCTGGCTGTTAGCGGCAAAACCGGACTTGGGCATTTTGCCCGCTATGCAAGCATCACCGATGACATAGATATCTTCATATGTTTCTGATTCAAAGGTTCTCTGGTCCACGAAACACCAGCCATCATTATTAGTCAGACCGGCTCGATGGGCCAGATCACCGGCTTTTTGCGGCGGTATAAAATTTACCACATCGCCTTTATGCGCATCACCCGATTCCGTATACAGCGTGCGTGTGGTAACGTCGATTTCATCTACACGACCGCCATTGCTGCCGCCAACCCATTCGATCGTTCCCGGGTAAAGCTGTTCCCATGCCTGCTTGAACAGCGCCTGTTTGGAAAAACTGTCTTTGGCATCCAGCACCAGGATTTTCGATTTTGGTTTTTTTTGCTTGAGATAATATGCAATCAAACTGATGCGCTCATAAGGTCCTGGTGGACACCGAAAAGGATTCACTGGCGGGGCAATAATCACAACACCACCATCGGGCATGGAACCAAGCTGTTTTTTTAGCAGGGTTGTCTGTGTGCCGCCTTTCCATGCATGGGGAATTGTTTCTGCATCTTCGGCGACCATGCCCTCGACATCTTCCCACTTGAAATCGATACCGGGTGCAAGCACCAGCCGGTCGTAGACAAGTACATCGCCATTTTCAAGGATCACCTTTTTCCCGGGTGCATCTACATCCCGTGCCATGGCATGGATTACTTTGATGCCGCGGTTTTTATGTGCAGTGTAATCATGCGTGATGAAATCCATTTGCTGTATTCCACTGATCACCGTGTTGCTGAACGGGCAGGTTATATAACGTGCTGAAGGTTCCACCAGCGTAATGTCAAGATTGCTGTCAAATCGATGAAGGTACCTGGCGCAGGTGGAACCGCCAAAACCGCCGCCGATGATTACCACTTTTGCCCTGTCAGCAGCCTTGCCACAGGCGGACATCAAGCCTGAAGCAGCAATAAGCGCACTGCCGCCGCTGATTAATTTTATAAATTTTCTACGTCCCGGATTGTTCATGAATCACTCCCGCGGCAAACTTGAGAAATACTCTGCAATCAGCTGGATTTCCTCGTCTGAGTAGCCGCTGGCATGTCGCCCCATAACGGAAGCCGGTCGTTTGCCTTCGCGAAAGTCCAGTAATGCCTGTGAGATATATTCAGATGATTTGCCGTAAATAGCGGGAATCGCTCCAGGGCTTTTACCATCGGTTCCGTGACACGCCGCGCAGGAGTTACTCAGCATGACGCCGCGTGTTATCTCTGTTGCCTGTAACGATGTGCTCCAGAAGAGAATGATAATTACGGATTCGAGTAGCAGGCGACGCATGTCAAGCACCTGTTATGAAAAGGCAGTGATAAAGTTATAGTTTGCAGAATCGGTATAAGTTATCACTGACCTAAATCAAGTAGTTGCCTTTCCTGTATCGTTTATAGGTTGTTGGTGAATTACTAATATTGCGTATGCCTGTTGAAGCTTCCTTCTTTTAAGTTTTTATGTATACTGCTTGTTGATAACCACTGTTCTGGGAAACGTCCGATGAAAGAGCGTAAAAAGTTTCAGAAGGTATTGATGGGAATCGCCGTTATCAGTTATGTCGCAGCAATCGGCTGCGCCATGGTTGCAGCCTATCTAAGCGATGGAACAGCTAATCCTGAAGTAGCAAGCTATATGGCTAGCGTGGTGTTTTTTGCCGGTGCCGGGATTGTTCTTCACGTAATTAGCAGCACTAACTTGCCAAGTTTTAAGGTAGAGCGGGAAAGAACTTAACTTTCTAAAGCACTGCCAGAACAATTCATCGAGATGCCGGGCGCTATGCGGGCATCCACAGGGCATCATTCCCTTCATTTTAAACATCGCCCCTTGTGTTCCCTACAGCAGGGATTGTCCATATAAAAAATGCTATCGATACCTACTCTCGCAGAGGCGCAGAGAACGCAAAGGTGACTCTTGTTTATTTTTTTGCATCAGATATATTATTAATTCATCTTTCTTTGCGGCTTTGCGAGAACAAATATCTGTAATGTGTTTCAGTTAATAACAGGTTTCTATCTACCTGAGTTCAATACTGACCGACTTTCTGTCTTTTTTGCCCGCTTCAGCGTTATCGAGATAGTGCAGATCGATAGTATCACCCGGTTTCTTCGACATAATTGCAAACTTGAAGTCAGAAAAATTCTCTACCGGCTTTTCATCAACACCGATAATAACTGCGCCCTTTTTCAGCCCCGCATCTTTTACAGCGCTGTTGTTTGAAAATCCCTCGATCGTAAGAAGCTTGCCTTCTGTTCCCAGAAAAGCACCGATAAGACCGGCAGACGGCAGCGATTGCGCAACAGACAGCACCAGGTAATCAGCAATATCTTTTGATATTGGCAGGAAGTCTTCGGAAATCAGAATTGAAAACTGTTCAGCATCGATGCGGCGTTTAATGCGATTGGGAATGCCCGAACCAAACATGATATGACCACTGCCGGCGAAAACCAGCATGCGCGTATCCGGGTTCTGCTGTAGATATTGTGCTGCCCGCTCGGCCATACTTTCATCCCATGTGAGCTGGCTACGCATAAAGTTTTCAAATTTACCGCCGTATTCCGGGTGTAATTCGAAGATGTCACGAAGGCGCTTTTCGTAGTCCTTGTCAGACCAGTCATAGCTTTGCGGTAATTGCGCCTTCAACTCGGGGGGTAAATCATCAATTTTCGACTCGGCCAAAGCACTTATCAATTCCCGTGGGGCATTGAGTGCGATAAGCGGAATTTTATTTTCACGAGCGTATTGCAATATCGGCTGGTATAGTCGGTAATCGTATTTCCAGCGACTGAAATACTCGGTGAGATGTAGCATTTCTTTTTCAGTGATCTTGCCTGCAATATAATCATCCAGATGACTTTGAAAGGGTTGCTGGAACCACTCAACTCCCAGCGCAAGATCAGGAGATTTTTGATATAAATACTTCAGTATTTCCAGTTGAACCAGGTGGTGGTCGTATCTCGTGTGTGTTTCACCAACCAGCACTACCCGTGCACCGTCTGTTTGTTCTATTACCTGTGCCAGCGAGATTGTTTCATCGGGTTTTACAACAGGCAGATCGATTACCGACGCAGAATCCGGGTGTTGCATGCGAGAGCCAGCAGATAGCGTAGTGCAGGCTGATATAGCCAGAGCTGAAACTATGAACAGCAGCAGGTCTCCAATGGATAGCGGTAAGAATCCAGGTTTAAAATCACGATGAAGTTTCAAACAGGCAAATATTGGCAGGCTCATATCGGCTTTCTCTGGTTAGTCCTGATTATTCTTATGACAGTTTCAGACAATATCAGAGCAGAAACCATCCATCACGAATTACATGTAAAACTGCAGCCGGAGCAGGCCCGCATTAGCGTCAAAGATCATGTGCAATTCCCGATGAATACAGAAAGTGCTGTATTTTCGCTGCGCAGCAGTTTAACTGTGAATGCACCCGGCGTTGTACTCGAAATGCTTGGTGATACTGCGGAAGGCCGAGTGCGACACTACCGAATAAACAGACTGCCAGCGGATGGAAAGGTTCAGCTCTATTATCAGGGTAATATATCATCGGATGGCACAAAAGGTACTTTCGACATGCCCGAATCGGTGTTAAGCCCGGATGGTGTCTACCTCGATGGCGGCAGTGCATGGGTGCCACGCTTCGGTAACTACCTTTGGTACACATTCAGTCTGCAGGTAGAAGCGCCGGCTGACTGGGAAATAGTCAGCCAGGGCAAGCGCCAGCATCTGCAGAATAATTTCATTTTCGACATGATGCATCCACAGGACAATGTTTACCTGGTTGGTGGTCCATACAAAAGATTTTCTCAGATACACGATGGCATCGAGATTGCAGCCTACCTTTATGAAGCCGATGCCAAACTGGCAATGAATTACCTGCAAGCCAGCGCTGAATATTTAAGCCTGTATAGCGACTGGATTGGTCCCTACCCTTATACCAAGTTCGAAATCGTGGAAAACCGGTGGCAGACTGGATTTGGCATGCCCTCTTTTACCTTGCTCGGCTCACGTGTAATTCGTCTGCCGTTCATTCTTTATACATCGCTGCCTCACGAGATACTGCACAACTGGTGGGGCAATGGGGTTTTCGTTGATTTCTCCAGGGGCAACTGGAGTGAAGGTCTTACCGCCTACATGGCAGATCACTATAATGATGAACAACAAGGCAAGGACAGAGAGTATCGTCGCAAGGCACTTGAACGTTACGCCAATTTTGCCGCTGAAGGACGTGATATTGCACTCGCTGATTTCAGTTCACGGCATGATGAAGCCAGCCAGGCAGTCGGTTACAGCAAATCTATGATGCTGTTTCACATGATGCGCAAGCAGGCAGGTGATGACTTATTCAAGGAAAATATCAGGCAATTATGGCAACGTTACCGGTTCAGGCCTGTGGGTTTTAGCGATGTTATTCAACTACTGTATCCTGGGAATGATGATGACTACAAGGCATTTGTTGAACAATGGCTGAATCAACCTGGCGCGCCTGAAATAACATTGGGTGAAGTGTCTGTAAACAAGCTCTCCGACGGCTATGCATTGAGACTTGAAGTCAATCAGAAACAGCCTGGCCCGGATTATAAAATGCAGGTGCCGCTGGAGGTCACGCTGGAAGGGAATGAGCAACTGCAACGTGAACAGATAATGCTGTCAGAAAAACACAATGTGGTGACATTGAAGTACAAACAGCGCCCACAGGCGGTAGTGCTGGATCCGGATTACGATGTATTTCGCTTGCTGCATCCGGGTGAACGCCCTGCTTCACTGGGCCGCTTGTTTGGTGCACAAACACAATTACTGGTGTTGCCGGAAAATGCAACTGCAGAGCAAAGCCTGGCATGGCAGCGGTTAGCGGCCGCCTGGAAAACGCACTATAAAAACGTGGAACTCGTTAATGACAGCGCGGTGAAGAATTTACCTGATGACACAGCCATCTGGCTGCTGGGCTGGCAAAACGCATTGCTTGAAGAAAATCTACAGCGTTTTTCTGCAACATCGCAGCAATTATCCGCTGATATCGCGAAGATGGGGAATCAACAGTTTAATGCTAAAGAGCATGCTGTGGTTTTGCTTGATGCGGATAACAGCCGTACACCTTTGGGCTTTATCGGTGCCGATGATCCTGAAGTAATTGCTTTAATGGCAAGAAAGCTGCCTCATTACAGCAGTTATGGTGTGCTCGCATTTAGCAAGCCCGAAGCAAACAACCTGCTGAAACAGCATCTGCCGGTGCAGGTATCACCAATGGCAAGGCAGTTAGCTGAATAAACAGCCATGAGCCTGGCAAAGCATATCCTCCTGTTGTTGGGCTGCCTGCTATGTGCATCAACAACAATGGCGCAAATCAAGGTCAATTGCCAGGGTAAAGGACAGCCTGTTTATTTAATCGGCGGCGGGCCCGCATTCACCACCTGGAATCTTGAACCGATACAGCAACAGTTGCGCGATCACTTTAAAGTCTGCCGTTGGGACATGCGTGGCGTTGGTGATAATGCAAAGCTGGATATTAACAAGGATGCTTCTGTGCTGATGCAATGGATACAGGACATGGCAATGGTATTGCCACAGCAGCCGGTCGTACTCTGGGGGCATTCATGGGGCGCATTGCAAACTCTGCTATTTGCAAAACACTACCCTGAGCGTGTCAAGGCGCTGGTATTGAATAATCCGGTTGATCCGGAACTGAGGAGCCTGGAAAACATCGAGTTCAAACGTTATGTGCATCCCTATGTCGAATCACAATTGAATATCGAAGACATTGATACACTTGCAGAACAGCGTCATCGCTTTCGCAGTAAAATCGCCAGTTATTTCATGGATGCAGAAAAAGGCTGGGCCTATTCCGCAGGGTTTGATGCCGGGGATACCAACAACGAACTGAATGTTCTGGTCTGGGAAGAATACCGTCGTATCCAGATAAATCAAGCTGATCTCGAATCACTATCACCCAAGATCACCAGGATAATTTACTGCGAGTACGATGTGTTGATGCCGGAAAGTCTTGAAGTATATTCAAGGGTGATTCCTTCTGAAAAACATCACGTTCTCAATGACTGCGCACACTTTCCCTGGGTGGAGTCACCTGAAGAGTTTTATCATATACTGCTGAGAACGATGACTGCTGTGTAATAGCCAGACGTACCCAAGCCAAGATCAATAAGTAAGGATTTCCATGTGTTGCCATATGAAAATACTTAATACATATATTCTCGCAAAGCCGCCAAGCCCGCAAAGGAAAACACATAAAACGATATTTTCCCTGCACAAACACAAGTCACCTTTGCGTTCTCTGCGCCTCTGCGAGATAAAAAGGTATTAAATATCCACTGCGGTTGATTTTGGTCATTCGACATCTGATGGCAAATCTCAGATCATGTCTAAATCACTATATTTCAGGCATAAAAAACGGCGATCCCGCATTAATGTGAGACCGCCGCCATCATTGCGCTACGGCGAATCGTATTGTTACTGCATGTAGCTTGATTCACATTGCAATATACATACCAGATTAAGTATTTAACTGATTTTCAACAAGATAGCGATTTTTCTCAGGTTAAATGTGTAAAGTTATCCAGACAGTTTTCAGGATTCTTTACACATTTAAAAAAGAGATAGCCGGGATTTAATCGGGCAAAAAGTAATGCCTGGCCTAAAAATGACAAATTTATTTGTACTTGTCGTGACCTGACCTGACTGTGTGTCTGATTCAAACTCTGTAGACATGAATATCAGTCCACAGATGAACGCAAATAAACACAGATATTAAACATGTTATTTGTCCGCGAATAACGCGAATAACGCGAATGACGCGAAAAGCGCTAAGCCATTTATATGTCTTTTTGTTTTGTTGGCGTTCTTTGCGTTTTTCGCGGACCATTATTTATTTTATAGTTTATAAAAGACACAGTGCCCCTGCATTTGCAGGCGCAACGGCATAAAAACATCTGTGTTTATCTGCGTTCATCTGTGGATTAAATATTTTATTTGCGCTTTTTGCGCTTTTTGCGAGTTTGGCGGCTAAAGTTATTCGTCGTAATCTTTCATTGCTTCAATCCAGTAAGGCTCTGCTTCGCATGAGCAACAATCGCACCAGACTTCAACGCCGTCATGCATGCTCTTGCTCATTGTTGATTTGCTATGTCTGGATTTTGACTTACCCGGGGTGATTGTTTCATTCTTCGTGTTGCCTTCTTCGGCAGGAATCACTTTGGAATCAATCATGATCGGTCACCTCTATATTCAGCGGTATTGACGCAGATACCACCACTCAAACCCGCGTTTCATCCAGTGAAATACGATACTCCCGGGCAGCATCAGATTTTTCTGTTCAGTACGTGAAACCAGTATACCTTTATTATTAGAATCAACAATGCAGATCAACTCAACTTTAAATGTTGCATCAGTGGGCGTTCCATTTAATTCACCGCTCAGGTTTTTAGCAGCCGCTGCCGCCTGCAAGTCTGCCATGTGAGCTTGCTTTGGCATCCAGTCAGGGCCTGGATAACTGCCTGAATCACCTGCAACATAAACGCGTTCCATGCCTTCAATCTTACAGTGCCGGCTTGCCTTGATCAGTCCGCCATCGGAGCGAGGCAACGAGCTATTGTCAAACCAGGTGTTGCCGGTCATGCCGGGCATAAACATAATCAAGTCTGCGTCAAACTCACCGCCTTCAGTCTTTACCTTGTTTTGTTCAAAGCCTTTCATCTTATGACCAAGATGTGTTTCGATATTGCGTTTGTTCATTTCCTTGAGCAGGCTTTCCACTGCCTTTGGACCCAGACGATTACCGGGTTTTGGCGCGGGGCTGAAGAACACCAGTTTGAATTTATCGCGCCTTCCCTGTTTGCGTAATAATGTATCTGTGCCAAGCAGAAACTCAAACATTG
>Ga0316193_10000314_pt1 | contig 28988 bp, 14 predicted proteins | sample MerIslsedime2_MG_FD_207735 | JGI IMG/M metagenome (GOLD analysis project Ga0316193, IMG submission 207735) | Coastal sediment microbial communities from Maine, United States - Merrow Island sediment 2 | ecosystem: Environmental > Aquatic > Marine > Coastal > Sediment | place: USA: Maine... | reverse complement strand
CACTACCGTGGGTCGTTCACGACGCCGCCGTACACGGAGTCGGTCGATTGGCTGGTCGCCAAGGAGGTCATCGAGGCCGGGCCGGACCAGATTCAGCGCATCAACCTACTCGAGGGTAACAATGCGCGGCACGTCCAGGCCCTGTACCGCCGGGCAATCGACGAGTAGTCGGGGATTTCGACTGCACATTGCCGAGCCTCGGGTAGGCTTCGCCGGTGGGCAGTATCGACGATAGGGCACTGCAACAACGGGTCTCCGGCCGTGCCGTCGTGATCACCGGCGCGTCGAGCGGAATCGGAGAGGCGCTGGCCAACCGGCTGGGCGATGCGGGCGCCAGGGTCCTGCTCGTCGCCCGGTCCGCCGACAAGCTCGAAGCCATGAAGCAGACCATCGAGGCCCGTGGCGGCACGGCGTTCGTCTATCCCGGTGATCTGTCTGATGCCGAGGACACGCAGCGGCTCATCTCGACGGTGCTCGAACAGCACGCGCACGTCGACATCCTGGTCAACAACGCCGGCATCTCGATCCGCCGAAGCGTTCAGAAGTCATACGATCGCGTGCACGACTTCGAGCGGACGCTCTCGCTCAACTTCCTAGGCGCCGTGCGTCTCATCATGGGTTTCCTTCCGGGGATGCGCGCGCAGAAGCAGGGGCAGATCATCAACGTGTCGACCATCGGGGTCCAGGTGAACGTTCCGCGCTACGGTGCCTACATCGCGAGCAAAGCCGCCCTCGACGCGTTCAGTCGCGTGCTTGCCGTCGAAGCGCTCAAGGACGGGGTCAAGGTCACGACGATCTACATGCCCCTCGTCAAGACACCGATGATGAAGTCGACCACCATCTATGACGCCTTTCCCATGCGCACCGCCGAGCAGGCAACCGACCTGGTCGTGGAGGGCATCATCCGTCAGCCCAAGCGCGTGGCGATCCCCGTCGGGAACCTGTTCGAGTTCGCGTACGGTGTTGCACCGGGTGCGATCGACCGGGTGCTCAGCGCCGCTTATGAGCTGTATCCCGAGTCCGGCGACAAAAAAGATCAGCGCGAGCCGGTTTCGCGGGACGCCGCGATGTTCCAGCGGGTGTTCAAGGTGGTCACCCGCCGGGCCCGGCGCCGCAGCGCTAGACGACATTAGCGGGCTCAGGGTACACTCATTTAGTGAACCGATATTTCCCTTTTGTGCTGCTATTGGCCCTCGTCCTCGTTGGCCTCCCGGGCACGGTACCGAGCACTCGAGCGGAAGAGGCCGTTACGCTTCGCATCGCGTCCCTCGCCCCCGCGGGTTCGTCGTGGATGAAGGTTCTAAACGCGTGGAAGGCGACCCTCGAAACGGAGACCCAGGGTCGGCTCAAGCTGCGTTTCTATCCAGGCGGCTCTCAAGGGGACGAGCGCGACTTTGTTCGGAAGATGCGGGTGGGACAGCTCGACGGCGGCGTCGTCACAATGAGTGGCATGAGCCTGCTGGTCCGGCCGATGGTGATTCTGGTGCTCCCCAACTTCCTAGACACCTACGAGGAGCTCGACCGCGTACGGCTCAAGATGTCCAAAGAGTTCGAGAAGATGTTCGAGGACGAAGGCTTCATGATGGTGGCGTGGGGAGACGCCGGAAAGACGAGACTCTTCTCGAAGAAGAAGATCGAGCGGCCGTCCGACATCAAGTCGATGCGTCCGTGGCTGTGGAAAGACGATCTCATCTTCATCGAGTTCTACGATGTCATTGGCGCCAGCGCGGTTCGCCTGGGCGTGCCCGAGGTTTACCCGGGGCTTCAGACCAACATGATCGACGTCGTGACTTCGTCGGCGCTGACGGCGGTCGCCCTACAGTGGTACACGCGTGTCAAGTACATGACCGGTCACAACTCCTCGATCATCGCGGGGGGGATGGTGATGCGCAAAGAGAAGATCGATGGGCTTCCGCCCGATCTCAAAGAGGCGTTCTTGCGGACGTCTGAGCGCGTTGAAACGCTGCTCAACCAGTCCATTCGCCGAGACGACCAAAAGGCGTACGACGTCGTGATCAAGAAGGGCATCGTGGCCACGGACACCAGTAAGTACAAAGCTGAATGGGATGCGGCTGCCAAGCAGGTCCGCGACCGTATGACGGGACGCGCGTTCTCCAAGAGCTTGCTTCAAGCCGTCGAGGCAGCGGCTGCAGAGTAGGTCGGTCGAACCGCGCGGTTATGACGACAAACGCGCTTCGACCCTCGCCGAGATCGCGTCGCGCACGCGGTCTCGGAGCACAGGCACGTCCTCCAGGCCCAACCCATCGGTTGCGATCGGCTCCTCGACGTAAACGATGATCTCGTTTCCGGGCCGAATGATGAGCGATCCCTTGTGGAGCACGTCGTAGAGCCCTGTGACCGCCACGGGAACGACCGGCACACCGAGCTCGATCGCGATCTGAAACAGGCCATCGTGAAATCGTCCAACCTGTCCCGTGAGGGTACGGTGGCCTTCAGGGAACCCCAGGATCGAGTGACTCGCCTCGACTTCGGAGCGGACCGCCTTGCGCAATGCCTCGAGCGCACCTTTGCGATCTTTCGGCACGGGGATGGTGCCGCGCGCCTTCATGAACCAGCCGTAAAACGGGTAGTCGAAGTGGGTTTCGAGCTCGATCCCTTGCTTGAAGTGGGGCGTCGCCGTGTACATCGCGACGTGGTCGAGGTGGCTGGTGTGATTCTGGATGAAGATGTACTGGCTGTGGGGGTCGACCCCGGAGTCCACATGATGTGTTTGCTTGTTGAAGGTGAGTGCGAGCTGGAGCTTGCAGTACAAGCGTTCGAAGAACTGAACGCGGTCCGGCCTCACGAACTGATAGAGAATGGTGAGAAACGAGAGTGCGAACACCAGGAAGCCGCCGGCCAGGACCCAGATGATCCCGCTGGCGATCCGATTCCAGATTGTGGTGGCCTGGTTCATGCGATGAGCCGGATCGCACCGGGAAGCAGGTCGATCGAGAGCGGGGTGAGGTGAAAGAGGTCGCCATCGATCAGCACCGCTTGAAGCGACGGGTTGACGAACTCGACGTGGTCGACCTGGCGAGTCCAAACCTGGTCGCCATCGATGTGCGTTCCGGAAAAGATACGAGCGAACGCGGCCACCAGGGCGCCTCTTCCGAGTCGGCCCGCTCGAACGACATCGAGCAAGCCGTCCGCGACCTGGGCGTTTGGGGCCATCCGCATTGAACCGCCGGTGTATTGGCTGTTGGAAAACGATGTGAGCACCGTCGTCGCGTCGTCGGTGGTGCCCGCGTAACGAAGCGTGTTCTCTTCGTACTGGAGTCGAGCGACGCAGACCAGAACCGCTGCGATGTAGCCCGCCGCGCCCAGGGATTTGAAACGGTCGTTGGTGAGCTCGCCGGCTCGGGCTACGAAGCCCGTGCCCATTGTGTTGATGAAATGGATTACGCCTTCCGCGTGTGTCAGCCGGAGCACGTCGATCGGGGTGCTGTCGCCGCGCACAACGGCGTCGAGCGCGCTTTCGAGCTCGGTGATCCCGAAGTCCCGCAGGAAGGAGTTGCCTGTGCCGAGGGGAAGCATGGCGATCTCGCATTCTTCGGAGACACCGGCATCCACGAGGCCGTTGACCAGCTCGGCGGTGGTCCCGTCACCGCCGACGGATAGAAAGCGCCGGCGTCCGTTTGCCGCTGCAGCCCTCGCGAGCTCCGTAGCGTGCCTGGGCGCTTCGGTGAACGCGACGCCCAACTCGACTCCGCGCTGTTCCAACGCCCTTAGGGCGCCCGGCGCAAGCCTTGCGCATCGCCCACCGGCAGCGGTCCTGTTGACGATCGCGTAGTACCCAGCACCCACTTCGGCGCGTACCTTAGCAGATCCGAAGCGCGCGCCCGACGTTCGAGCCAGGCTGTGAGGGCGACGAGCGCCATTCCGAACGCGGCCAACGCGGCCCAGCCACCCCAGCCAAACTCCCGGATCGCGAGCACGATCTCGAAGATGAAGCCCGTCGATGCGATCGCGATGCCACAATAGGTTTCGACTTTGCGCTTGCTCATGAAGCCGTAGCTCAAGAGGCCGAGGCCGAGCGCGATCGACTGGAGCGCGGCCCACGCGCCGCCATGGATGAAGAGCGTCATCAGTGAGACCGCAACGTTGACTTGGACCGCGCCGTACACGAAGAAGCGTCGTGAGCGCTCGCTGTGCCAACCGAAGCCGAGCATCACGGCTGCGATCAGCACGCCGACGAGCATCGCAGTGTTGGCGTTACTGAGCTGAAGTGCCGTCTGCATAGGGCTCGCAAACAACGCGGCCGACACGACCATTGGCGAGATGGCGAAGCGCTCGACCGCGACGTCGTCCAATCTCTGTCCGAGCAAGAACATCGCCAACGCGCCGATCGCGGCGATGGTTGCAAAGAACACCTGCGTAATTTCATAGAAGGCCAGTTGGCGGACCATGACCAAGAGGCCAGGCAAGAGCAGCGACGTGCCTGCCAACCAAGCCTCGCGCGTCTGCGGCTTGATCCGCGCGATAGCCCAGGTCGCGCCGCCGAAGGTTGCGAGGACAGCGACGGTCGCCCAAGAGCCTGTCCGGTTGGGGATCAACGCCAGCGCGTGGAGCCCGGCGCTCACGAGGGTGAGCAGCATTGCCTGGGAGCGCAATAGGGTGCGAAACGCCGCCCACGTCAGAGGGATGAGCACGGCCGCGCCACCTGCGAGCAGCGCAAGCGCCTCGACCTTGCTGTTTGCGACCCATCGAGCGACCGCGGCAACATCGCCGATAGGGGTTCCGAACTGCGAGTACACGAATCCGCCAAGAACCCCAGCATGGATGGGTAGCATCGCCAAGAGGGTGAGCATCAAGACACGCGCGCTCCGCCCCTCTTGAAAGCGAATGCCGCATAGGTAGCCGAGCGCCGGAAGCAGAATCGTCGTCCCCAGCAGGGCGAGATAGCGCGTGACCTGCCCCACCTCATCCCACTGCTGAACGAGGAACGTACCGGCCGAGGCAACGACCATCGCTGCCCCGCAAAAACGTAGAATCTGAAAAAGCCTCTGTAGTCTGGTTTCTTCCATGGCGGACTCCTCATGCACGACGACGGTCACTGGTTCGCCTCCGAACGCATCTCACGAAGCTCTTCACGGAGCGCTGCGGTTTGCTCGGTGCTCTCGAACTCGGCTTCGAACGTATCGACGAAGTCGCCGCTGTCGCCTGCGATCTCGACCTCGGTCACTCGGGTCTCCCAACGCTCGAAGAGGTCCTCCAGATCGCCGATCGGTGTGGTCGCCGTAGCCATACCGTGCATGGCTTCCGCACGAGACTGCCGCGTACGCATCAAGTTTCGTCGTTCGGTGAGCTCGCGGAGGCGTCCGTTCAGCTGGCCGATACCGTCGTTGAGCTCCCGGTGGGTTCGTTCGTGTTCGCAGAGGCGAGCTCGAAGTCCTGCGCTGTGTCGCTCCGCGATCTTTGAGCGCCGAAGGCATTCGAGCGCCGCGTCTTCGTCTTCGGTCGTCTTCGCCCGTCGCAGCCAGGCGCTCATCGCCTCTTCTTCTGCGGCAAGGGTGTCCTTGAGCGTCGTTTGGTCGCGCTCGACCCGACGCAGTTGAACACGGGCGCGCGCGGTCGACTTCCGCACCCTCACAATCGCCGCATCCACGTTCGCTTCGTGGTTCTCGACCTGCGCGAGAACCCCATCGACCCAGCTCGTCATCGTCATCGTCCAGCGCTTCACTCGATTCATAGGCAACCTCCTGTGTCCCATAGAGCAGGGGGCGTGCCAGTTCGGAGAGCGTTGAAAACACTCATGAATTGGGCGCAGTCTGCCCAGCGATGCACAGAAAACGCACATTTAGTGTACACTTATTGTACATGCTGGAAGAGCACGCTGCCCGGAGACTGGAGGCGATCGGACGCCTGGGTTTCATCAACCCATTCGGGGAGGAGCGCCGCGCGCTCGAAGCCCTGATTCTAGGGGACGACGCAGTGGCATCGTCCGCCTGGAGCCGTCCGCTGGAGTGGTCGCTCGAAGACCCAGTGCTCCAGGCGATTCAACGCGAGGCCGAAGCGCAAATGAAGATTGCCCAGGCGCGGCTGGCCCAGGGTGAACACGCTTCCGAGCGTGAGCGAGAGCTGGTCCGGGGAGTGGCGCTCTACGTCTTGTACTACCGATACGAACAAGCCTTCTATCTCGAGATCATCGCCGACACGGCCTCGCCACAGATCGATTTCTACGAGGCATTCTGCGACGACTTCACCGAGCTTCTCGAACATGTGAGTCCACCGTCATGGGGACGAACGCCGGCGCAGCTCTTCGCGATCTTCTTCCAGAGCCGTCGCGCGTTTCACTTTGTGTATCACCAGATCCTTGGGACCTCCCGCGCCGCCGCCGCCCTTCGTACCAGCGTTTGGGAATCGGTGTTCACACACGACCCGCTCCGCTATCTCGATCACCTGCATGGCCGGATGCACGAAGTCAGCACATTGATTCTAGGCCCGTCCGGGACTGGTAAGGAGCTCGTCGCCAGCGCGATCGGCCTTTCGCGGTTCATCGGCTTCGACGTCAAGCGGCGTCGTTTCCGAACGGATTTCAGAGATCAGTTCCATGCACTCCACGTGGCGGCTATGTCCAAGACCTTGATCGAATCGGAGCTCTTCGGGCACAAGAAGGGCGCGTTCACCGGGGCAGGGGAGGACCGTGCCGGACACCTCGAGGGCAAGTGGCCGTCCGATACCGTATTTCTCGACGAGATCGGAGAGCTCGACGGTGAGGTGCAGGTGAAGCTTCTGCGCGTGCTCCAGTCGCGCAAGTTTCATCGCCTAGGTGACACGCAGTCCCGAGAATTCGGGGGCAAAGTCGTTGCCGCCACGAATCGCGATCTGTCCGAGGAGATGGCCGCAGGCCGGTTCCGCGGGGACCTATATTATCGCTTGTGCGCCGACATCATTCATACGCCATCGTTACGAGCACAGTTGGGCGGCAGTCTGGACGAGCTCAGGCACTTGGTGACCGTCATCCTGCAGCGCACACTCGGTTCGGCCGAGCCAGAGCTCATCGACGGCATCGTCTGCGGGATCGATGACAGCGTGGGCGTGAGCTACTCATGGCCGGGCAACATGCGTGAGCTCGAGCAATGCGTGCGTAACCTATTGATTCATGACCGCTACACCCCGCCCGACGCCGTCACACCCGCCGGCGGCCTTCAGGCGCTGTTCTCGGAGATGCAAGGCGCGCAAGCGGACATGGACCGCGTCATGTCGGCATACAGCACTTGGGTCTACGCACAGAAGGGTAGCTTCGAGAAGGCTGCCCGGGCGCTCGGCGTCGACCGCCGCACGGTGAGCAAGTACGTCGACCGCGAGCTTCTCGACGAGCTCGAGTAGCTCGCTGTTCCCTAGCTTGCGTGCGCGGTCCGGTTTCGGGCGCGCTTCGGTCTGGCGTTTGGATCCCAGCGTCGGAACTGGGCGCTCGGGTTTCGCTTGTCCGGCCGGGTCACGGCTCGTTCGAACTGCTGCGCGACGCTAGATGAAATCTCCACGGTGGAGCTCTTTGGGGCGACCCGGATTGCGCCGACCACGCTGCTCGACACGTCTCCGCGCCGGCAGACCATCGCCAAAAGCCGCCGTGTGTCGGCGCCGGCATGTGCGCCCCAGCTGACCTGATAAGTGATGAAGTCCCCTTGCGGCCGCTGCCGAGGCTGCGACGCCGGGCCCGCCTTGCGGGGGTTGCGCTCGCGGCGAGCCGGCTTTGCATCGTCCCGGACCCGCCTGGGAGTGCCGTGGCTGCGTTCCGCTTCGCGCTTCAGTAGACAGGCAACGAGCTCCGCCGGCGAATGCTTGGCGAGCAGGCGTTCGGCGAGATCCTGAGAGCGGGCGTCGACGTCGCCGTCCGAATTTGCGAGGTCGCGCAGGAAGCTGTCACCGATCCGCTCGTCCGCGGCGGCGAAAATCTCTTCAGGAGTTGGGATGGAGGCCAGTCGCGCCTCTACCCCTGCTCCGCGCAACAAGCCTTTGACTCGGAACTCCGCTCGAGATGCGGCGAAAATCATGTTTGTGCCGCGGCGTCCTGCCCGTCCGGTTCGTCCGCTTCTGTGCGTGAACACGTCGGCGTTGTCCGGAAGGTCCACCTGAATGACCCGGCCGATGTCCTGTACGTCCAGCCCACGCGCCGCCACGTCGGTGGCCACCAGGTAGCGCACTGCCCCGCTACGAAACTGCATGAACGTAGCGGTTCGCTCGCGTTGCGTCATCTCGCCATTGAGTGCACGCGCCGCAAGTCCGGCTGCGCAAAGCTCGTCGGCGAGTCGGACGGTTTCTGTTCGTGTGCGTACGAACAGCAAGGTCTTGTCTTCGGGATAGCGAAGCAGCACGTTGATCGCTGCATTGAATCGATCGGCTTGGCGCACGCGCATCACGACGTGTTCGATGTCTGCATTGGCCTCGCCGAGTACCGTTCCTTGTACCGAGACGGGATCTTGCTGAAGCCGGTCCGCCAGTCTCACCACCTCGCGCGGAAAGGTCGCGGACACCAGGTGCGTCCTGCGCACATCCGGCGCGTATCCGAGGATGCCGTCGAGCTCCTCCTCGAAGTTCATGTCGAGCATCTCGTCGGCTTCGTCGAGCGCGACGGTCTTGAGCTGGTCGAGCGTCATGGCGCCGGCGCGCAAATGATCGAGAAGGCGACCAGGGGTGCCAATGACGACCTGGGGGAGGTTCTGTAGCTGCGAGCGCTCTTGCATGACGCTCGTTCCGCCGGTGACCACGAGGACACGCGCGCCGAGCGGCGCATAGAGCCAGGTGAGCTCGCGTCCGAGCTGCCCCGCAAGCTCCCGGGTAGGTGCGATGAGCAGGGCCACGGGGGTGGCGACTGCCGACTTGCGAGCCTTTCGTGGCCGCGCGGTGGCTGCGGCGATCGCTACCGTAGGCGCGAGGAGGAGACCCAGGGCGACGGTCTTGCCGGAGCCGGTTTGGGAGGAGATTCGCAGGTCCCGACCGGCCAATTCGGGGTTCAAAATTGCCTGCTGAATGGCGGTGAACTGCTCGAATCCGGCTTTGCGCAAGGCGGCGCCGAGGCCCGCGGGGGCCTGCTCTAGGCTAAGTAACTCAGACATGGAGCCGGCCTCATAGCACAATGTCGCCGGGGCACACGTGGAGCCCATTGTCAGCCGTTCGGCGGGCTGATAGCGTGCCGCAGATGGCTGATGGGAGTCATTTGCCAGGAAATTCCAATGGATAAGCTCGCCGATGGCCTCTGGGTAGAGGCCGCGCCACAGTCGTTTTTCGGCCTGCACCTCGGCACCCGGATGACTGTCGTCCGGCTCCAGGACGGTAGCCTGCTGGTGCATTCACCCGTTGCCCTCTCGGCCGACCTGAAGGCCGAGGTCGATGCCATCGGGCCGGTCCGCCACATCGTCGCCCCCAGTCAGGGACATCATCTCTACGCCGGGGAATGGCAGAGCGCCTATCCGAACGCCCTCCTGCACGCGGCGAAGGGGTTGGCCAAACGGCGCAAGGACCTTTCGGTCGACCTCGAGCTCATGGGCGAGACCCACGCGGACTGGCGCAATGATCTCGACACCACCCTCATCGAGGGCGCGATGCTGAACGAAACCGTGTTTCTTCATCGTCCCTCGCGTTCGCTCATCGTCGCCGACGCCGTCGAGAACTTCGACACGTCTTCCCATTGGCCGACGCGAACCTATCTCAAGGTCGCGGGCATTCACGGCAAGCCTGGCGTCAGCCGCAGCCTGCGCCCGTTCTTCCGGGACAAGAAGCGTGCACGCCGCTCGATCGACGAAATCCTGACTTGGGATTTCGATCGTATCGTGCTCGCTCACGGCGATGTCATCGAGTCCGACGGCAACGACGCACTGCGTGAAGCCTATCGCTGGCTGAAGGGCTAGGCGGCAACTAGTCACCCTTGCGGCGCCCAGCCCAGCGCCCCCATACTCGGCCCCTACTGGAGATCGCTATGACGTACGATTTGGTTATTCGCGGAGGAACCGTCGTCGACGGAACGGGCGATGCCCCGCGCAGCGCCGACGTGGCGGTCAACGACGGCGTCATCGTCGAAGTCGGGGCCGTAGAAGGCGAGGCGAAAGCGACGATCGACGCGACCGGGCTAATCGTGACGCCCGGCTGGGTCGACATCCACACGCACTACGACGGGCAGTGCACCTGGGACCCGATCCTGGTGCCGAGTTGCTGGCACGGAGTCACGACCGCGATCATGGGAAACTGCGGCGTTGGATTTGCTCCGGTGAAGACCGGTGACCGCATGCGTCTCATCGAGCTCATGGAGGGGGTAGAAGATATTCCCGGCACTGCATTGCATGAAGGAATCGAGTGGGCCTGGGAAACATTCCCGGAGTATCTCGATGCGCTCGACAAGATGCCGCGCTCGATGGACATCGGTGCACATGTGCCTCACGGGCCAGTGCGCACGTACGTGATGGGCGAGCGCGGTGCGATGAACGAGCCAGCTTCTCCCGAAGACATCGCCTCGATGAAGGCCATCGTCACCGAAGCGATTCAGGCCGGAGCCCTGGGATTCTCCACCTCGCGGACGATCATGCACCGCGCCGTAGACGGAGAGCCGGTGCCCGGCACCTTCGCGGCGCAAGACGAGCTGCTCGGACTTGCCGAAGGGTTGGCCGACGCCGACGCGGGTGTATTCGAGCTCGCACCGGCTGGTGTGATGGGCGAAGACATGGCCGCCGTCGACGCGGAGGTCGAATGGATGCGAAAGATCTCTGCCACCACCAAGCGCCCGGTGACGTTTGTCATGGTCCAGCACCAGGAAGATCCGGATCAGTTCGAGGCACTCATGAAGGCAGCGGACGACGCCGTGGCCGAGGGGGCGAACCTCTATCCGCAAGTCGGGTCGCGGCCCCTGATGCTCCTCATCGGTCACCAAACCTTCCATCCCTTCAAATTCAAGCCGACGTACGCGAAGCTCAAGGAAAGCCTTCCCTGGGACGACTTCATCGCAGAGCTGAAGAAGCCCGAGGTCAAGGCCGCCATCCTCGAAGAAGAGCCCGAGGACGAAGACCCGTTGATGGCATTCGTGTTCCAGGGAACTGAGCGGATCTTCGTGCTGGGCAACCCTCCGGTCTACGAGCCCGAGGAAAGTCAGAGCGTTCGCGCGATCGCCGAGGGTGAGGGGCGTGACGACGAGGACGTGCTCTACGACCTGATGCTCCTGAACAACGGCAAGGAATTCCTGATGGCCGCTGTCCTCAATTTCGGGGACTTTAGCCTGGACGGGGTCGCAAAGATGCTCTCTCACCCGCGAAGCATCTTCGGTCTCGGGGACGGCGGCGCGCACTGCAGCGCGATTTGCGACGCGACCATGAATACGTTCCTGCTGACGCACTGGGCACGTGACCGAAAGAAGGGAACGCGCTTCTCCGTAGAAGAGGTGATCAAGAAGCTCACCCACGACAATGCGGAGCTCTACGGCCTTCGTGACCGGGGGGTCGTCGCGCCGGGATACCGCGCTGACCTCAACGTCATCGACTTCGATGGCTTGCAGCTCCACCCGCCTCAAATCGCGTTTGACCTTCCCGGCGGCGCGCAACGATTCATTCAACGAGCCGACGGCTATCGATACACGATTGTCCGCGGCGAGGTCGTTCAGAAGGACGGCGAAGATACGGGCGCGAGGCCGGGGCGGCTCATTCGTGGAGCGCAGCCCGCCCCGAGCCTCTAAAGCGCCAAAGGAGGAATCCCGGCCTCACGAAGGTCGCAAACGACGGTGAGGATGACGTCTTCATCCTGGTGCCACCATCCGTGAAAGCGGTGGCCTTCCGGGCTGACGGTTGCGCGGAGCGGATGCCAGCTTTCCTCCGCCGCCTCGGGGTCCTCGATCTCGACTTCGACGCTGCGCGTGTCACGTCGTAACCCGACTCGCAAGACCTTGAGCGCGCTCTCTTTGGCGCTCCAGGTGAGCGCGACGTGACGGTCGTGTAGCGCGCCTGGCGTCTCATGCACCGCCGTGCGCTCGTGAGTCGTGAAGAAGTCGTTGACGAAGCGCGTGCTGCGTGGCTCGATCGCCTCCAGGTCGCAGCCCACTCGCGCGTCCGGCGCGATCGCGCATGCCGCCGCATCTTCGCGATGGCTAATCGAGATCGATGCATCGATCCCTCGACCGTCGATGAATGCTTCAGGTGCCCCATCCTCGGCGGCGATAATCTGGATTCGATCGAGGCGGTCGATGCCCGCAAACGACGCCAGAGCCTGCTTGGCGACGAACCGCCCGAGCCTCCATTCCGATCGCCGTTTCGGGAGCTTGAGCTCCGATTGAACCTTGCGCTCGTCCGGCCCTAGCCAGTCGTCTCCTTCGGGCAACGCAGAAGCACGAAGGAGCAACCAGCGTATCGTCATCCCTTGGACTGCTCGCGCTCGATCCCGCGCTTGATCGCATCGACCAGATACGGGCGCAGTGATGTCGCCGGGATGATCTTTTGGACGGAGCCGACTTCGAGGGCGCGATGCACGCTGTGAACGCCATCGAACTCCTCGGCGACCTCGCGAAGCTTCTCCGAATGGACGACCTTCTTCATCTTGTTGATACGATTTCGCAACGCCGTGCGCTCTGCCCCTTGGGCCTGATCGAGCTTGCGTCGAAGCGTGATGAGCCGCTGGTCGGACGCGGTTCGTTTGCGAACCGCGCCCGCGAAGACCACTGCTGCTGCTGGTGCGCCGCCGATCACGGATGCGTAGGTGTCCTCGAGGGCCGAGACCTCGAGCGATGGGTTCAGCTTGTTGGAGAACACGACAAACGCACCGCCGTGATAGCGTGAAATCACCGTGAATACGATCGGCCCCTTGAAGTTGACGATTGCACGGCCGATCTCGGCGCCATACTCCAGCTGAAGCGACCGCATCGATTCAGGTGATCCGTCGAACCCCGAAAGGTTTGCGAGCACCACTAGCGGACGGTTGTTGCTCGCTGCGTTGATCGCACGAGCCACCTTTTTGGATGACATCGGAAACAAGGTTCCCGCGGTCCATGCGGTCGGGCCATCAGCCGGCGCGAACCCGAGCCGCGACAGGGGCTGCGATTCGAGGCCCACGAGGCACACGGGAAAGCCCCCGATGTGCGCGTCCCATACCACCGCCGTCTCCGCGTCGCGCATTCCGTACCATCGCTCGAGAACCTCATGATCCTGATCAGTTGCCGCGCGCATCACCTTGCGGATGTCGAAGGGCCGCTTGCGGCCTGGGTTGGTTTCCGGGTCGAACGCCTCGCCAACGGTCGCGAAGGTGGACACACCCACATGGCCGTGCGGTGAGTCGCAGACGTTGCGCGCGACGGGATCCACCGTTGCTGCCCGCCGGGGAAAGCGCTCGCCCGGCATCACATAGGTGTGGTCGTAGTGGCGAAGGAGGATGTGGCACGCGTCCGCCAGGTCGCGCGCGGCGTACTGCGCCTGGCCGTTCGGCCCCATGATCCGGTCGTAGCCTCCGATCCCGGAGTTGTCTTCGGCGGACACGCCTCCAGAGTAGTCGAGCGCCTGTTTGCCGGTGAGCACCATCGCGCTCTCGGGGATCATGACGAGGATGCCCTTGGTGTGCATCAGCATCGTCGCTTCGGCGTTCCAGTAGGGCTGAGCGCCGACATTGACGCCGCAGACCACGACGTTGACCTCGAAGCCCGCTTGCGTGAACTCGACCAGCCGCCGCAGGACATCTGCGATCCAGTCCATGTTCTCCGTGCCGCTTTCCATCGAGATCTTGGCGCCCGCAGAAACCGCGTACCACTCCACGGGGATCTGCATCTTTTCGGCAAGGTCGATCCCCGCCATGATCCGCCGGCACTCGGCTTCGGCGAGGGCACCCATGCCTCGACTCGGATCACCAAAAAGCGCGACCCGCGTCATGCCGTCCGGGTGCTTGTCGGTGAAGCTGGTGAGCAGACCGAGGATGATATTGGCGCTGTTGTTTCCGGGCGGGCGGTCGACGGGGACGAGTTGATTGCCATCATCGAGGTCGTATTCCTGAAACTCGCCGCGCGGGAAATCGGACTGAACGTCGCTGTCCTCCCCCGGTGTGACCATGCCGATGATCTCGTACGGGTGCGTGAGCCCCCGCTGACGCAACCGCACGACGTTCTGCTCGTAGGCGCTCCGCGGCCTCATCGGGTAAGTCGGCAGATCGCGCAGCTGAACTCGTAGGCCTCGGCGCCCGCGATTGGAAACGTCGAGCAGCTTCGGCTCGAGCTCACCGGTTGCTGGGTTACGGATGTCCCCTTGGACCACAATCCGCTCGAGCCCGAGCCCAGTCGTCTCTGGTGCGAGCTTGTGGATGATGGTGTTGATCTCGTCCTGGCTGAAGTCCACCGGTGGCCAGAGAAAGAGGTGGACGCGGTTCCACTGATACCGATTGCGCGATGGCCTGCTGCTCTGCTCGCGGCGGATCGCGATCAAGCACCTCGATAGCGTTCGCTCCAGGCTCGGAAACCCGACCATACGCCCGGACGCGTCGCGTGCCGGCGTGAGGTCTCGAACCTCGGCCAGACAGATGAGCCGCTCGTCCTGCCCCGTCACGCGGTACAGATAGACATCTTCCGCCGAAGGCACGCGCTCGGTGTCCAAGTCTTTCAGACGCCACAAGAACAGACGCTTGCTCAGCATCGGATGCATGCCGCGGTAGATGAGCTCCTCCTGGAACCCGCCGTCACCCATGCGGAAGGTGAACCCCTGCAGCCCACCGGCCCCGAGACCGGTCTCACTGCCGCTGAGCGAGACGATGACGCGTCGAATCGGCCGATTGAATTCGACGGCCTCCAGCATCAACTTGACCCCCATGGCGGTCTTGTCCGGGGTCTGGAGCTCTCCCCGGTGCCAGACGTAGAAGTCCACGACCACGTCGTCGCTCTCGGGCACCGCTTCGATGTGAGGTTTCAGCGCGACGATCGCCTCAGCCAAGTCCTCGCCAACGATGTGCGTCGCGATGAAGTGGATCTTCTTTCCTTCGTACTCATACCAGCACTTGGAGACCTCGAACCCGCCGTCGGCGGTAACCTCGAAGTCCTTCAGGTCGCACATTTTGTAATACCTGCGGGCCAGGGTCTCGAGCATGATCCGACGCTCGTCGTCGCTCGCGCGTTCTAGCCGTCGCGATAGAAAGCCCTTGAGCGGATGCGGGACCGCAACCAGCTCGGCAATCCGAGCAGCTCGCTCCGGTCCGTCTGGATGCGAGGCGAGCCCCCACAGGAGGTTGTCCACCTTCGCGAGGGTCGCTTTCGTGACTTCCTCCTGAACCGGCCGCTCGAAGTAGTGATACTGAAGCTCGCGGGCGAGGTCGTGAATCGCAGGGTAGCGATCCTGGGTCTCGATGATCATTCGAGCAAGCAGCTCGCGGAAGCCGTCGCCAGTCACCTCCCGCAGCGCGCCCACATTGTCGAGTCGGCTCTGTAGCAAGCTGAGCACCGGAGCAACCTGCTCGTCGATGCGCTTGTTCCCCTTGCAGATCCGAAACAACACCTCCCGCAACTCAGCGCCCCGCTCGATGTCGTGCAGCCGATAATGAGCGACCGCCCTGCGAAGCTTGGTGAGAAACGACGCCGGGAGCTCTTCCTCTCGACGAACGACCAGGTCGCGCAGGAAAGTGAACAGATACTCCTCGGCGGTGTACTTGCCGAAGTCTTGCGGCGCATCCTCGTCGCCCGATCTACGCCTGAACAGAGAGCACAGATCAACGAATATGTTGAGATTCAGATCTTCGAGGGCAACGAGCGCGGGGTCGTCGAACACGACGTCGGAAGAATGGATCTCGCCGTCGGCCATCTCGCGCGCGAGCGCGACGCCGTCGGCATCGTAGCCCATCACCAGGCGTCGGAGCTCGGTGAGATTGCGCTTCGATGCCGATGCGTCCGGATCCCGCTGGGCCGCGATAGCCTTGAAATTCAGCCGCGCCCCGCTCGCCGACTCAGCTTCGCCACCGCTTGGCTCGATGAGCAACATCGGCGCGCCTACGCCGAGTTGCACGTTGTTCATCACCATCACTTCGCGCACCTTGCCGGCGAACTTGGCACCGATGACCATCTCCATTTTCATGGCCTCGAGGACGACGAGGCCGTCTCCCACGTCGACCTCTTGGCCTTCGCTGACGAGCACGTTGACGACGACCGCCGGCGATGGTGCGCGGACGAGACCGCCGCGGTCACGCGAGATGCGATGCGGCACGCCGTCCACCTCGACGAGCACACTGAGGCCTTGGTCGACGGACTGAACTCGAAAGTGTTGGTTGCCAACGCGGAGCCGTCGCTCGGCTCCTTCAAAGCGTTCGACCACGACTTCAATCCGCTGCCCGTCGACCTCGATGCGGTAGCGCTGCGGGCCCAGGCGGAACACGCCTAGCTCGTAGGTGTTCCCCGCGTAGATGAGCTCCATGCGCTGTCCGCGCGTGTCTTCAACCCGAGGGCGTCCGCGCGCGGCGGCGGTGTAGAACTGAGCTAGCTCGACATCGAGCTCGGCATCATAGGTCTCGATCGCCGCCTGGAGGAGCGCGATCTCCGCTCCCTCGCGGGGGAGATGCCTGCCTTCCGCGACGAGGCGATCGACCCAGCCCACGTCGACCTCGCTCGAGCGCACAGCCGGATTGTCGATCAGCCCAAGCAAGAATCCCTTGTTGGAGGTGCCACCCCGGATTACGACCTCGCTCTCGAGGAGCGCGCGACGCAGGCGTGCCATCGCCTCTTCGCGCGTCCGACCCTGAGCAATGATCTTGGCGACCATCGAATCGAATTCCGAAGGGATCTCGTCGCCCTCCGCGATGCCGGTATCGACGCGCAGTCCCGGCCCGCTCGCCAGCCGAAGTCGCTCGACGACACCGGGCGATGGCGCGAAATTGTCCTCCGGATCTTCGGCGTTCAGGCGCACTTCGATCGCGTGTCCGCGCTTCTGCGGCGGCTCTGCATCCAACCGGCCGCCGCGCGCGACGTGGATCTGCAGCTTGACCAGATCGGCGCCGCTGATCATCTCCGAGACCGGGTGCTCGACCTGCAGCCGCGCGTTGACCTCCATGAACGAGAACTGCTGCGTCGGCTCGTGATAGAGAAACTCGACCGTACCCGCGTTTCGATACCCGATCGCTTTCGTCAGCCGGAGCGCAGCCTGCTCGAGCTGGCGCTCCTGGTCCGCGGTCAGCGCGGGTGACGGGGTCTCTTCGAGGATCTTCTGGTTGCGTCGCTGAATCGTGCAGTCGCGCACGCCGAGCGCCCAGCTGGTTCCATGGTTATCCGCGATGATCTGAACCTCGACGTGGCGGGCGCCGGTCACCATCCGCTCGAGGAACACGGTGCCGTCCCCGAACCCTTTTTCCGCCTCCGAACGCGCGCTCTGAAGGGCTTCGGCCAGCTCGACCTCGCTCCGAACGGGGCGAATCCCGCGGCCACCGCCACCCGCGGTCGCTTTGATCATCAGCGGATAGCCGAGGCGCTCCGCGTGCGTTCGGGCGTCTTCCAGGGTCTCGACCGCATCGCCGCTCCACGCCGCGACCGGAACGTCGGCCTGCTCGGCTAGCTGCTTGGAAGTGATCTTGTCACCGAGCTTGCGCATCATGTCGCCCGTAGGTCCGATGAACACGATGCCGAGCCGGTCACACATGTCCACGAACGTCGGCTGTTCGGCGACGAAACCCCAGCCAGGCCAGACCGCCTCGGCCCGCGTCTCGCGTAGCGCGCGCTCGAGGCGTTCGTAGTCGAGGTAGCTCGACTTACGCACGCCCGTATCTGTCGTGTAGGTCGCGGGGCCGAGCGGATAGGCTTCATCCGCCTCGCGCACGAACATCGCGCGGCGATCGGGGTCCGTATAGAGCGCGATCGCGTGCAGCGAGTCGCCCCACTCCTGCTCGTACTCCCGGGCGGCGATGATGAACCGCATCGCCGGTTCACCGCGGTTGATGATTGCGATTCGCTTGAAGGTCGGGTTGCTCATTGCGGGTCAGTCCATGGCGGCGCGAAGCGGCTCGCGCTTGTCCGGCTCCACGTCTTTGGGAAGCTCTGCGGTCCGGTAGCCCTGGAGTAGCACATAGCGGTTGCCCGCCTCATCTGCGACGTACGCGTCAAACGATTTGCCGCCATCTTTCGGGTTGACGACGGCATGTAGGCGCCCCTCGGCTTGGTCTGCGGCCCGAAGGATCTTCACCTGATCGATATGCTGCGGCAGCCCCATGCGACCGGTGGTTCCGATCTGCCACACGCCTGCAGTTTGAAAGCATAGCTCTATGAGTCTGGGCTCAGTCAGCATCGGGAGCTCCGCCGGCTGGTGGCCCTCGGGAAGCTGCGCGCTCATTCGGCCGACAACGATTCCATTGTCGCGCCACGCCGTGTCTAGCACCTGGTACGCCGGACCGTGGAAGTAGACCTGGTAGATGTCCTTGTCCTCGACGGTTGTCCCCGTCGCACGTGGAGGCGCTTCTGACTTGTCCTTCTCCACGGGGCTTCGAGTGAGCCGGACCGATGCGGTGAAGTGCGTGGTCCGCTGGGTCCCCGACTTGATAGCTCGGGTGCCGGTCAACTGGCATCGCGCAATCAGCTCGTCGCCGTCAGTGCTGAGCTGCGCGGTCAACGTGAGCGCCCGCGGCTCGTCCCGATAGAACTTGAACGGCGCGAGGAACTCGACCTCTTCGATTGCGCTGATGTGCCAGTCGGGAAAGAGCGCCTTGCTGATCTCGCCGAAGCCTTCGATTCCCATGACTCCAGGCAGCACGGCGGTCCCCCCGATCCGGTGGTCGTAGAGGAACGGCTGCTCCCGCGGATCGAGCGTCGTCTCGAGGCGAAGACCGGTATGAACACCCATCGAGATCGTGTTCCCGTCCACGAGCCCGTAGCGGACGCCTTGCAGCTTGCTCGCGTCGAGCCCGCCGGTCTCATCCCACTCCTGCAGCAGGATGCCAAGGGCGCCACTGATCACGACCTCCCCGTGGGTCCCCGCCTCGAGCTCGTTGCGCACGACCGGGATGCCGTCCGCCGGCTTGAGCATGTCGATGCCCGCGAACTCCATCATCTTGGGAATCGAGCCCCGGGATGCCATGCCGATGTCCGCCCACGCGGTCCAGTCCACGACGATGCCCCGGGTCTCGGGCCGTGCGTTGCGGAAGCTCGACACCGACTTGGCCAGCAGCTCGTTAGCGGAGCTGTAGTCGGTCTGGCCTCCGTTGCCGAACCGTCCGGCGATCGAGCTGAACACGACCGCGGCGCCGAGCGGCATGTCCCCGATCGACGACAGCAGGTGGTACCAGCCGGTTGCCTTCACATCGAAGACGAGGTCGAACTCCGACGGCTTCTTGTCGGGCAGAAAATGACTGATCTCGAGCCCGGCCGCGTGAACCAGCGCGTCAATTCTTCCACTCACCTTTCGAATCGCGCCGACCGCAGCGGCGACCGCGTCTTGGTCGAGGAGGTTGACGGAGTGATAGTGGACTTCGCCACCCGCGGCACGAACCGATTCGATCGCGCGCAGCGCCGCGTGCTTCCGTTCGAGGTCGGCGAGCAGCCTCTGCACCTTGACCGGCGTCGCCTTCTGCCCGCTCTTCTTGATTCGATCGTAGAGCTCCTGTTGGAGGCCTTCGCGATCCGTAGCAAATCGCTGGAGATCCGGGTCGCTAGGGTCCGGCTCCGGTGTGAGGTCGAGGAGGTGGAACGTTCCTCCCGACGCTCTCGCAAGGTCGTCGACGATCGCCGATACGATCGATCCGGCGGCGCCCGTGATGGCGAATACGGTGTCCTTGCCGAGTGGCAATGGGCGCTCAGTCGATAGCGGCTCGAAGGACGCGGTGATCGCCCACCGGTCGTCCCCGGTGTATCCAAGCTCGCAGACTCCAGGGTCCGAGACGGTTTCGGCGATGAGCCGTTCCGCTACCGTTGCCGCCCTGCAATCGGCCTCGAAGTCCACGACCTTGACGGTCGCCTCCGCCTTCTCACGTTTGTAAGTCTTGGTAAAGCCGCTTACCGCCCCGCCGAGTGGCGCAATCGCCCCGCTCTCGTCGAAACCATGCTTGCCGCCGAGACGGGTTGCGGACAGCAAAAAGGTGCCCGACCCCGAGATCTGGCCGTAGAGCGCACGCATCGTCGCGAACAAGAGCTTGGCACGCAAGTGGATGGCTTTGGCCCAGGCGTCTGCGGATAGATCGGCAATCGCGTCCTCCTGGTCGAGACCCGCAAGCCAGTAGACACCACGGACCGGCCCCTCGCTCGCCCAGCCCTCGAGCCGAGCAACGAGCTCATCCGAAGAGGGAGCGTCATTGATGGCGAGGACCACCACCCCCTTCTTCTCGAGACGCTTGATGAGCGCCTTCGCTACGCCACCCTGATCGGCCATGACGACGACGCGCGCTCCTTTGCCGAGGTCGACACCGGTTGGTTTGCACACCGCAAGAGGCGGCCTGAGCACCGCCACCGGGACGCGGCGCAGTCCTTCTATTGCATCCAGTGTGGCAGGCGATGCCTCGGGCTCTTCGGCCTCGGCGGGTGAAGAGGTTGCGGCCTCCGGCAAGCGCTCCTTCACCCAAGCAATGACATGATTGAGTGTGGGAAAGTCCCGTAACTCGAGATTGTCGTCGCGCGCAATGCCGTACGCGTCCCGGACGGCGGCAAAGGTTTCTGCCTGCTTGACCGTATCGATCCCGAGGTCGGCCTCGAGATCCAGATCGAGCTCCAGCATCTCCGACGGGTAGCCGGTCACCCCTGCAACCACGTCGAGCACCTTTTCCGTGATCGAATCGTCCTGCGCGGCCGGGCCGGTTGCCGCTGGCGTGACCGCGACTTCCGGGGACGCCGCGAGGTCTGGACGATTGCTCTTCACCCAGCCGATCACATGCTCTAGCGTCGGGAACTCGCGAAGCTCGAGATTGTCGTCGCGCGGGATGTCGTAGGCTGCGCGCACCGCGGCAAAGGTCTCGGCCTGCTTGACGGTGTCGATTCCGAGGTCTGCTTCCAGATCGAGCTCGACGTCGAGCATATCTGCGGGATAGCCGGTCTGCTCGGAGACGATCGCCATCACCTTGTCGGCGATCGGATCCCTCGCTGCCCCCGCCGCTGGCACTGCCGCTGTCGCTGGAACCGCCACTAGATCCGGCCGCCGATCGCGCACGAACCGAATGACATCGGCCAATGTCGGGAACTCGCGCAACTCGAGATTATCGTCACGCGGGATATCGTAGGCCTCGCGCACAGCAGCAAAGGTTTCCGCTTGTTTCACGGTGTCGATGCCGAGGTCCGCTTCGAGGTCGAGCTCGAGGTCGAGCATGTCCGACGGATAGCCGGTCTGCTCAGAGACGATCGCCATCACCTTGTCGGCGATCGGATCGCTTGCTGCCCCCGCCGCTGGCACTGCCGCTGGCACTGCCGCCGGCGCTGCCGCGAGATCCGGCCGCCGATCGCGCACGAACCGGATCACATCACGCAAGGTCGGGAACTCGCGCAGCTCGAGATTGTCATCACGCGGGATATCGTAGGCCTCGCGCACCGCAGCAAAGGTTTCCGCTTGTTTCACGGTGTCGATGCCGAGGTCCGCTTCGAGGTCGAGCTCGAGGTCGAGCATATCCGACGGATACCCGGTCTGCTCGGAGACGATGGCGAGCACCTTGTCCCCAACGGGATCGCTCACTGGCGCTGCCGCTGGCACTGCCGCGGGCACTGGCACTGCCGCTGGCACTGCCGCTGCCGCTGGCACTGCCGCGGGCACTGCCACTGATGCAGCCGGCCCCTGGTCCTTCACCCGCAGCGTCCGACCGACCACCTCGAGCTCTGGCGACGGATAGCCGCTTGCATCCGCCACCCAACGATCGAAGCGCGCTCGATCCTCGATTCGCGTCGTGTATCCCAATTCGCGCGGAGCCGGTCGATGTCCGTCTGGGCTTGGGACCCAGCGGACCAGGGACATGCTGATCTGGGAACCGAAGCCGGCGCCCAATCGAAGCGCGTATTGAACAGGGTAGCTGCCGCCCCTTGAGAGATTGAGCGAACCCAGCTCCGGATCGACTTCCTTGAAGTTGGCCACCGGTGGCACCAACCCCGTCTCGAGGATCTTGACTGCGGTTGCGTCTTCCACGCCTGCGCCCATCGCGTGGCCGGTCATACCCTTCGTGTTTGCGATCACGATGCTGTCGGCACTTGCACCGAACACGCTGCGCAGCGCGCTGATCTCGGCCTGTGCGCTGCCGCCCCGCGCGGGCGTATAGGTTTCGTGTGACATGAAGACCGTCTGAGGAGCAATCTCGGCCCGGCTGATGCCATGTCGCGCTTCACAATCCGCGACCAGCTTTTCCATCAAGTCTTGAATGTGGTCGATATTGAGACGGCTGCCGTGATACGCGCTGTTGGCAGTGAGCGTGCCGAGTACCTCCACGATCGGCCGCAGGCCGCGCTCGCGCGCCGCGTCTGCGCTCTCGACCACCATCCCCGACGCGCCCATCCCGAGGATGAGGCCGTGACGGCGCCGATCGAAGGGCAGGGCAGCCTCTTCGAGCACCTCGTCGGTGGCCGCGGCACCGCTCGCGAGAAACCCAGCGCCTATCCATTCCAGCAGGTTGTCGCTGGTCACGTTGTCCGCGGTCACGACGACGACCCGCCGACAGCGCCCGCGCGCGATCCAATCCTCCGCGAGCGCGACGGCTTGGGTGCCACTGGCGCACGCCGAGTTGATCTGGGTATTCGGTCCGCGTGCGCCGATGTACTCGGCGAGCTGCGAGTGTCCCATCGATAACGCCTTGAAGAGGAATCGACGGTCGAAGGTGTAAGGATCGCGCTCGAGGTCGCTTTGGAGCTCCTCGATTCGGCGGTCGAGCTCCACGGCAATCGGGCTTCCGCTGCCGTTGCCGGCCATCCGCGCACGCAAGCTCTGTAATTCCTCCAGGAGCTTGTGCTGCGCGTCACTCTCGAAGTATTGCTGAAGGTCGCCTGCAAACGCGTCGAAGCCAGGGAAGGCCGAGCCGAAGATGACACCGGTCTCGTCTTGCATGGCCTCCGGCAGGCCCCACCGGTCCGGCAGCTTCGTCCCCTTCGTTGTGGTTTTGTAGCGCATCACGAGCGGGATCCCGGCGTCGCGCAACGCCTCGACGCCCGCTGCGATCGCCATCCGAGTGGTCGAGTCCATCGCCGCCGCGCGCTCTTCGGGAACGCCGAAGTCGCTCGACAAGCCGATGTGGCCGCCGCGCCCCGCAAGCTTGATCACGTCGGACGGCGAGTCGATCGTTTCAAACCGTGGCCCGCCCTTGTCCGACTTCACTAGGCGCGTGATCTTCTTGTCTGCCATCGCACGCCGCAGCCCGACCGGGATCACGTCGATGAAGGTCTTGCCGTGGAGCATTCGGTCGACGTTGTCATCGCTGAAGACCTTCTCGGCGCCCGGCAAGCCGATGGTTGCCCCGGTGACCACGACCGGCTCTCCGTCATCGACGGGGCTCGCGCCGCGATAGATCGCCATGCCTTGGTCGAGGAAGTCGGCGAACAAACGGCCGAGCTTGGCATATCGATCGCCACCCGCCCCCGACGAGCCTGCCTGAGGGCGAGGCGGCGCCGCAACCTGGGTAACCGGCGGCGCGGCAACCTGAGCAACCGCTCGCGCCGAGGCCCCATTGGTGCTCACCTCCGGGGCTCGCCGCTCACTCTTCGGGGCGCCGTGTCCACTCGCATAGAGGCCGCTCAACGCCCCGTTGAAGGACGGAAGCTCGCCGACCTTCGGATGATTGGTGAACAGGGACAAGACGTCGGGCTTCCCGCCGAGAACGTTATCCGTGAAACCAGCCAGCGCCGACTTGGGTCCCACCTCGACGAACACCCGCGCGCCTGCCTCGTACAGGGTCTGGAGCCCTTTCACGAACTGCACGGGCGACGCGATCTGCTTTCCGAGAATCTCGATCATCTCTTCGGTCACGTTGGGGCCCATCGGGTAGAACTCCCCATTGACGTTCGCGATGATTGGCATCTTGGGCGATTCGATGCCGAGGCGTGCGAGCTCTTTCTTGAGCGGCTCGCTTGCGGGCGCGACGATTTGCGTGTGGAACGCGTGGCTTACCGGCAGGGGGATCGCCCGATAGCCCGCCTTCGTGATCGCCTCCACCGCAGCCGTTACGCCGGGGGTCGATCCGCCGATGACCGACTGAGCAAAGCTGTTGATGTTGGCGATGACGACATCGCCCTCGAGCGAGTCCACGATCGTCTGCACCTCATCGATCGGCGCCAAGACCGCGGCCATCAGGCCGTTGTCTTCAAGTGATACGCTGGTCATCTCCCGACCGCGCGCGCTGACCGCTTCGAGCGCCTGGCGAAAGCCGAGAGCGCCGCAGGCGACCAGGGCACCGAACTCCCCGAGACTGTGCCCCATCACCATGTCTGGCGTGACGCCATAGGCGGCGAGCAACCGCGTGAGCGCCAGGTCGGTAGCGAGCACCGCTGGCTGCGTGATCGCCGTCTGTCGGAGCGCGTCGTCTGCCGCGGCCATTGCAGCTTCGTCGTTTGGATCAACGAAGATGATCTCGCTGAGCGGCCGGCCGAGGAGCGGCTTCATCACATCGTCGGCCTCACGGAAAGTATCGGCGACGATCGGCTCCACCTCGCGAAGCTCGCGGAGCATGTTGACGTACTGTGAGCCCTGTCCGGTGTACAGGAACGCCGTCTTCGGAGCCGGCCCGGTTTGGTAGAAGATCCCCTGGGGCCGGAGCGCCTTCCACACAGCGGCGTTGTCCGCTCGAAGCCCCTTGGCGGCGCCCCTGGCTTTCTTCGTGAGTTCGGCCGCATCGGCAAAATCGATAGCGATGCGCTCGTTTGCATTCAAGTCCGCGGCCGCAGGTGCTTGACGATCGGGCGCGCGCCCAGCCTTCGCATCCTCGAGCACCGCGTCGAGCTTGATCGCTAGCTCCGCCGTCGAGCCCGCGCCGAGCACCAACGAACCGCGCAACGGCGCCTTGTCGGCCATCGCGACGCCGCCCAATCCGAGCGGAGGCGCAGAGCCTGAGGGCACCGACACCTGTGAGCGCTTCTTACGCTCGATCCTCCCGGGCACATGCTCTTCGAGCACTGCGTGGAAGTTGGTGCCTCCGAAACCAAACGCGCTGACACCCGCTCGCCGAACCTCTTTGAAATCGTCCCAGGGCTTGAGCTCGGTGTTCACGTAGAACGGAATCTCACCGAACCCGATCTTGGGATTGGGCGTCCGGAGACCGATGCTCGGCGGCAACTGCTTGTGGTGCAGGGCAAGGGTGGCCTTGAGCAGGCCAGCTGCTCCCGCGGCTCCCTTGAGATGTCCGATGTTCGATTTGACCGACCCGATCGGAACGCTCGAAGGCGCCAGGCCCGCGTCCGCGAAGGCGTCCACCATGCTTTGCACCTCGACCACATCGCCTACGCGCGTCGACGTGCCATGACCTTCGATCAGGCTCACCGTAGCGACATCCTCCCCGGCATGTGCCCAGGCGCGTTCGATCGCAAACTTCTGCCCGATCGGGTTGGGGGCGGTGATCCCCTTGCCCTTGCCGTCGCTCGACCCGCCGACACCGCGGATCACCGCGTAGATCTTGTCGCCGGCCTCTTCGGCGTCTTCGAGTCGCTTGAGAAGGAAGACCGCCGCCCCTTCGCCCATCACGAAGCCATCGGCACCCTCATCATACGGTCGAGTTCCGGTCGCCGATAGCGCGCCGATCTTGCAGAACTTCGTGTAACTCGATGCGCTCATGTTGCTGTCGACGCCGCCGGTGAGCACCGCGTCGTAGTCACCTTCCTCGAGCCCCGAGATGGCCGCGCTGAACGCCGCCATGGCCGACGCGCAAGCCGCGTCCGTCGTGAAGTTGGGTCCATGGAAGTTGAAGACCGCAGCCACGCGACCGGCGATGATGTTCGCGAGCTCTCCCGGCATCGTGTCCTCGGTGATCTTCGGGAAGTGCGCTCGGACTCGCTCCGTGGTTTCGTCGACGATCGCGGTCTTGACGGCTTCTGGGAGCGCTTGAAAGCTCGGAGCTCCATCGAGCTCCCGGGTGAACTCGGGGAAGAAGATGCGAAGGGCGGTCTTGTAATGCAGGTCGCCGGCCATCGCGTTGCCGAGGATCACGGCCGTGCGGTCGCCGTCGAGGGGGCGCTCGGGGTACCCGTAATCCAAGAGCGCTTCGCGAGCCGACATGATCGACCATTTCTGCGTCCGATCCATCGACTCGGCGACCTTGGGCGGAATCGGGAGCTTCCACTTGAGCGGCTCCCAGTCGAAATCCCGGACCCAGCCGCCGATCTTCGAGTACGTCTTGTCCACAGCCTTGGGGTCCGGGTCGTAGTAAAGCGCCGGATCCCATCGGTCGACGGGCGTCTCGCTGATGCTGTAGCGCCCTGCGGCAATGTTCTCCCAGAAGACTTTGGCGTTTGGCGCGTCGGGGAGGACGGCGCCGACGCCGACGACCGCTATCGCTCGATGTACTTGGTCTCGCATGTGCGGGCTCCCTCGTTGTCTAGGATCGCTCGTAAAGCGCGTCCCCCACTTGGTTCATGTCCTCAATCAACCCCGCTTGGGCTGCATAAATCTCTGACAGTCGCGCGCTCGTTTCGAGCGATTTCGCATCGGCGTCGCCGGCGTCCTCCGCCCCGACAACCCATCGCATCCCGTCGACCGCAACGCGCTGAGCCGCCTCGCGGGCAAAGACGCGTGCCATCGCGGCCGTGGCCGCGGCATCGAATCGCTTAGGTGCCTTCGGGTTGAGCTCATCGAGCTGGGCGCGCACCGCATGTCGTGCGAACGCCGCGGCGCCCTCGACGTAGGAGGCGAGCTCGCCGATCCGAAACAGCACATGTTGGTTGCGTGTGAGCCGTTTGGCGCGCGCACGCTCCATGATCTCCGCTAGCGCATGGGCCGCCAGAGCCGCGATGCCCGCGCCGACCTTAGGATGCTCGCTGTGCACCCCTTCGAGTCGCCGCCCCAGGTCATGATAGTGCTGCCCGCGGGTCTTGAGGTGGTGCTGCCAGCGATCGCGCCCGATGGTCATTTCCATGATCTCCGAGGTGCCCTCGTAGATCGTCGTGATGCGAACGTCGCGTCTGATCTTTTCGACCATGTACTCTTTGGTGTATCCGTAGCCTCCGTGGCCCTGAATCGCGGCGTCCGCCGCCGCGTTGCCCGCCTCGGTGGCCAGGTACTTCGCGATCGCGCCCTCGGTGTTGAGCAAGTCGTCCCCGCCTTTGTCGATCGCTTCGGCCGTCTGCTCGATATAGGCGCGGGACGCTTCCAAACGCACCGCATGGGGAACAATCAGCTTGTGCGTGTAGCCCTGCTTCTCCGATAGCGGCGCCCCGCCTTGAATGCGTTCGGTCGAGTACTCGATCGTACGGTCGAGCGCGGCCCAACCTGCGCCAAGTCCGAACGCGGCAACCATCAGCCGAGTGAATCCGAACACGAGCTGGGCCTGCCGCAGCCCTTGACCTTCTTCGAGGCCAACGAGGCGGTCCGCGTCGACGTACACGTTCTCGAGGATGAGCGCGGTCGTGTTACTCAGGCGGATGCCGTGCTTGTCCTCCGGCTTGCCCGACGAAAAGCCCTCGGCGCCTCGCTCGACCACGAACCAGGTCGGCCCGCCGGGTGCCTTCGCGAGCACCGTGTAGACATCGGCATGACCCCCATTGGAGATCCATTGTTTGTTGCCCGTGATCTCGTACCCGACGACCTGTCCGTCCCTTTCTACGGGCACTGCGACCGTCTTGAGCGCCGCGAGGTCGCTGCCGGCGGCCGGCTCGGTCGCCCCGTAGGCCATGAGAAGGCCGTCCTCGGCGATGCGGCTCAGCCAGTGCTCCCGCTGCTCGGGCGTACCGCCAAACACGATGGGATCACTCCCGAGAAAGGTCGCCAGCACGCCTGTCGCGAGGCCGACGTCGATCCGGGCCATCGCCTCGCATACCCGGTAGACGTCGAACGCCCCACCGCCCATGCCGCCATATTCCTCCGGGATGAACACGAGCTGTACGCCGAGCTCCTCGCTGCCGATCGCGCGGACGAGCTCCTCGGGAAAAATGTCTTTCTCATCGAGATCGAGAAGCTTCTCATCAGAGAGGTTCGCCTTCGCGAAATCCGCGAGCGAATCGAGAACCAGGCGGAGCGATTCCGCATCGAGGGTGCTGGTGTGAGGCATGCGAGCAACTCCCTAATTCACAGCCGCAGATCTTTCGCCATTCATGGCGCGTGGCGCCGGGGCAGGACGCGGTTAAGCAGCTTCTGTGCCATGGCGACAATCTTGCGCGTCCACGCGGTAAACCCCCTTCCAGCGTGGTCGACCGCCGCGCAAACGAGAGGCTCGAGGCCTAGTGTAGGCGCAAGAAATGCGTTTTCGGCATTGCCCGAGCTCTGCAGGCGCAAGAAGTGCACATTTTGCGCGATGCGTCATAGCGCGATCGGTGCGTTGGCGCGTGAGTGAATCGCTTCGCGAAGCTCGTCGAATGCGCGGCTCGTTGCCCGTGCCAAGTCCCAGACGTCGGGGACGAGCTTGCTGTCGACGAAGAAGGCGAAGTCGACGAAGCCGGCGTAGCTCATCACCGTCAGGTTGAGGCCCATGCCCTCCATCACCGGGCCTGTGAGGTACACGGATTCGAGCTTGAGCCCGGCAAGGTAGAGGGACTCGCGTGGCCCCGGCACGTTTGAGATCACCAAGTTGTGCACCGGGCGATGCCGGTCCGCGAGGTGCTGTCGGCTATACGCTCGCACCGCGAGGTTGAACACGCGTGGCCCCGCGAACTCGGCCCAGGCCTGAATGGTATCGCCGCCCATCGCCTGAAACTCGCGTTTGGCGATCAGGGTGTTGGCGTGGATGCGCTCGACTCGCTCGATCGGATCGTCGGTGTCCGTCGCGAGACTCGTCCAGAGGACCGAAACCTTGTTGTTGAACTCGAGTGATTCCGCCTCGGTGCGGACTGAGACCGGGCACGCGGCCGTGAGTGACGCCTCGGGTAGTGCATCGAGCTCTTGCAGATACGTGCGGAGCCCTCCGCCGGCGGTGGCGAGAATGACGTCGTTGACCGTGCAACCAAGCGCGTTCTTGATGCGCCGAATCTCTTCGAACGACACGCG
>Ga0316193_10000313_pt1 | contig 29022 bp, 20 predicted proteins | sample MerIslsedime2_MG_FD_207735 | JGI IMG/M metagenome (GOLD analysis project Ga0316193, IMG submission 207735) | Coastal sediment microbial communities from Maine, United States - Merrow Island sediment 2 | ecosystem: Environmental > Aquatic > Marine > Coastal > Sediment | place: USA: Maine... | reverse complement strand
CGAGCAGCACGCCGCCGATGGGGGTGATCGCCCCGAGCCAGCGGATTCCGGTCAGGGTCATCAGATAGAGGCTGCCCGAAAAAACGGCGGTTCCCGCCGTCAACAACCAACCGGCGAGTTCAAGTCGTGCTCCAGGCCAGCGGACCACCCCCCATGCGACTGCGAGCAGCGCCATGGCGTGGAACATCTGGTATCTCGCTCCGGTCGCAAAGGTGTCGAGCATCCGTGGTTCGACCCGCCCTTGAAGCGCGTGTGCGCCGAAGGCGCCCGCCGCCACCGCGGTGCCCGCCAGGATCGCTCCCAGGACGAAGAACATCCGGTCGGAGCTCATGCAGTGGAACTCAGTCTTCCGGCCGCACGACGCCGATGTAGGGCAGGGTGCGGAATCGCTCGGCCCAGTCGAGGCCGCAGCCCACCACCCAGACATCGGGGATCGAGAACCCGAGATAGTCGATCTGGGTGAAGACCTCTCGACGTTCGGGCTTTTCCACCAAGACACAGGTCTTGAGCGAGGCCGGTTGCCGAGCCGCCAGGTTGCGCAGGAGATAGCTCAGGGTGTAGCCCGTATCGACGATGTCCTCGACCACTATCACATGCTTGCCGGTGATGTTCCGGCGGAGATCCATGATCATCCGGACCGCGCCGTCGGTGTCGGTGGACTCGGAGTCGCCATAGGTTGAAAGGGCCATGAAGTCGACGCTCCGCGGGATTGTCAGCGCCCGGGCGAGGTCTGCCAGAAATATGAAGGAACCCTTGAGGATCCCGACCAGAATCAGATCGTCGACATCGGTGTAGTCGGCCGAGATGCGACCGGCGAGCTCGGCGACCTTGTTCCGGATCTGTTCCTCGCTGATGAGTACTTCGGGCGTAGTTTCGGACATTGATTCCTCCCGATCCGGTCCGCAGTTCACACCGTACCATGCGCGTCTCTTCGACACGAAGTCGGCGCCCGCGAGATCGTTTTGAGGAAACATGAGACCATACCCGCGGGTTACTGATCTCGTGAAGCACGAAACCACTTCCTCGCCCATCGTCCGACTGCTGCGGCACTACGCCTGGCGGTATCGGTGGAGCTATTCGGTGGGCGCGGCCTTCCTCTGGGTCACCAACTGGCTGACCGTGAGCATTCCGGGCGAAATCGGCAACGCCATCGACGGGCTCAGAGCGGGTCAGGGCATCGGTCGCTACGCCGCGCTCATCGCGGTCATGGGATTGACGATCATTGTTGTGCGAAGCCTCTCGCGGATCCTGATCTTCAACCCGGGTCGTCACCTGGAGTACGAGCTGCGCAGAGACCTCTTCGACCGGCTGCTGCGGCTCCAACCCTCGTTCTACGCCACCCACAAACGGGGTGATATCGTGAGCCGCGCCTCGAACGACATCACGTGGGTCCGGACCCTCGTGGGCTATGGCGGTCTGCAGATCGTCAACGTGACCCTCGCCGTGGTTTTCACCATCTGGAAGATGGCGGAGCTGTCGCCGAGGCTGACGGTGATGGTCCTGCTTCCGATCCTCGTCGGGATGGCCGCCGTGCAGTGGGCCATCCGCCGGCTCTTCTGGCTCAGCCGGCAGAATCAAGAGCAGCTCGGCGAGATCTCGGAGCATGTTCTCGGGAGCCTGCAGGGGGTTGCGGCCATCCAGGGTTTTGTTGCCGAGGAAGCCTTCGTCGACCGGTTCGAAGCCCGCAACCGGGAGTGGCTCTCCACCGGGATGAAGCTGGCGGTGATTCGAGCTGCAGCCCTGCCGCTGCTGGTGCTGGCGGGAGGGACGGCCATGTTCGCCCTCATCGCCGTGGGTGGTCCCCTTGTCTTCTCGGGCGCCCTCACGGTGGGAGAGCTGGCGGCGTTCACGGCGTTGCTGACGGTCTTCCTGCCGCCGTTGCGCTCCCTCGGCTGGATGCTGTCGGTGATCCAACGCGGCCGTGCCGCACTGGAACGCATCTTCGAGCTGATCGATGCGCCCATCGATCGGCCGGAGGGGGAGACAGGCAGGATCTTGCCTGCCGGCCGTGGTCCGACCATCGAGTTCAGGGGGCTCGATTTCGCCTACCCCGACGATCCGGAGCGGTTGGTGATCGAGGGTTTTTCGGCCGCCATCGAGGCCGGTTCGGTGGTCGGGATATTCGGCCGCACCGGCGCCGGCAAGAGCACCCTGCTGCAGCTCCTGGCGAGGCTTTACAACCCTCCGGCTCAAACCGTCTTCATCGATGGAAGCGACCTCGTGGCCCTCGATCTGGATCACTGGCGCCGGCGGCTCGCCGTTGCGCCCCAGCGACCCTTTCTGTTTTCGGACTCCATCGCCTCGAACATCGGTCTTGACGAGGCGGCCGATCCGGAACTCGTTGTTGAGGCGGTGGGAAAAGCCGCCCTCGCCGCCGATCTCGAGAGTCTCCCCGACGCGATGGAGACGGTGGTCGGTGAACGCGGAATCATGCTGTCGGGCGGTCAGCGTCAGCGGGTGGCCCTTGCGAGGGCGCTCCATCGTCGCGGTGATGTCCTCATCCTCGACGATGTGCTGTCGGCCGTCGATCATGAGACCGAGGCCCGGTTGGTGGAGACCGTCGCCGCCCTGACCCGCCGGCCCGAAGCCCCAACCGTCTTCATCGCCAGTCACCGCCTGTCGGCCCTGCGCCACTGTGACACGGTGCTCGTCCTCGATCAGGGGCGGCTCATCGATCAGGGCCCGCACCGGGAGCTCATCGACCGGCCCGGGGTCTACCGCGACACCTGGGTGATCCAGAGCCAGCGGGCCGGCAACGTGGCCGAGGTGGCCTCGTGACCGATCGATCCATGTTCCGTCAGCTGTGGCCGTACCTCCGTCCCGACGCGTGGACCTTCGCCCTGGCGCTCTTGCTGACTCCGGCCACCGCCGCTCTCAGTCTGGTCCAGCCGTGGCTGCTCAAAACGGCCATCGACGATCATGTCGTACCCGGCATCGCCGACGGCCTCGCCACCGTCGCCCTGGCCTACCTCGGAGCGGTGGTGGCGGCCTATGTCCTCGAGGGCGGCTATGTGCTCGCCCTCGCATGGGGCGGCCAGCGGAGCATTGTGCGTCTGCGTTCGGGGATCTATCGCAGGCTCTTGGGGCTCAAGCAGAGCTATCTCGATCGCCAGCCTGCGGGGCGACTGCTGACGCGTGCGACCTCCGACGTCGATGCGTTGGGCGAGGCCTTTTCCTCGGGTCTGATCAACATCATTCTCGATCTGCTCATGATCGTCGGCACCCTGGGCGCCATGCTCTGGCTCGACGCCCGCATGACTCTCGTACTGCTTCTGTTGGCGCCGCTCATGCTCGGGGTCCTCGAGTTCATTCGGCGCCGTCTCCGGTCGCTCTTCCTCGAAGTACGGGAGGCTCTGGCCTCGGTCAACGCCTTCCTTGCGGAACGGGTGGACGGAGTCGAGGTCGTCCAACTCTTCGCCAACGAGGCCGAAAGCGCGCGGCTCTTCGATCTTCGGAACGACCGCTTCCGTCGTGCGACGACCCGTTCCAATATTTATGATTCCTTCATGTACGCGCTGGTGGATGGCGCCGCCTCCATCTGCGTCGCGGTGATGCTCTGGTACGGGGCCGGTCTGGCGTCGAAGATCGGGCTGCCCCTGGCTCCGGTGGAGCCGCTGAGTGCGGGGTTGCTGGTGGCCTTCATCGAATACCTCGACCGGCTCTTCCGGCCGCTGCGCGAGCTGTCGGCCCGTGTCGCCGTGCTCCAACGCGGGGCCGCGGCGCTGGAGAAGATCCTCGGGCTTCTCGACGTCGACGAGATCGTCACCGACGACGGTGAAGACCTGGCTGGAGCGGAGGGAACACTTCGGCTGGAGGATGTCCATTTCCGCTATCGGCCCGAGACGACTGACGTCCTGGTCGGTATCGACCTGGTGGTTGCCCCGGGCGAGGTGGTGGCCATCGTCGGTCCCACCGGTTCGGGCAAGACCACCCTGACTCGTATTCTCGACACCTCCTACACCGGCTATCGAGGATCCATCACCATCGGCGGACAGGAGTTGTCCGCCGTCAGGGGATCGCAGGTGAGGCGGCGGGTCGCGGGGGTCCGCCAGGATGCCCAGCTGTTTTCGGAACCTGTGCGGTTCAACGTCGATCTGGCGAACCCGGAGATCGGATTCGCCGACACCGTCGCCGCAGCCGAACTCGTCAACGCCGACGGGATCGTCGACCGGCTGAGGTGGGATCATGTGCTTCGCGAGCGGGGGGCCGATCTGTCGGTGGGAGAGGGGCAGCTTCTCGCCTTTGCGCGGGCCATGGCGCACGATCCTGCGTTGCTGATCCTCGACGAGGCCACCGCGTCCATCGACTCCATGACCGAGCAGCTGATCCAGGACGCGCTGGCGAGGATCTTCGAGCGCAAGACGGTGATCGTCATCGCCCACCGGTTGTCGACCGTGGAGCAGGCGGATCGGATTGTCGTGCTCGAACGGGGGCGGATCGTGGAGCAGGGGAGCCACACCGAGCTCATGGCCGCCGAGGGCCGCTATTCCGAGCTCGTCCGTGCGGGCGAGGATCTTCTGGTGGCTTGATCGCGACATTCCGCCGGTGGCAGCGGCAGGCCACAGTGGCGGTTGTCAGCGCCAGCAATCAGGGACAGCGTCGGCGACTGTCTTCAGCGGCGCCGAACTCCTGCCGTGAAACTGGCACGATCACTCCCGGTTGTTCTTGAGATCACGGGTAGCCGCTGAGGTGGACCATGTCAAGGGCATGACGAATCGCCTCGAAGGCGACCCTTGACATGGTCCACCTCAGCGGCTTTCGAGGAGTGCATGAACAACCAGGGGGTGATCATGCACAACGCGCTCCCCAGCAACAATCTCATCGCCACCGACAAGGCCATCGAGGCCGCAGGCCTCGCATTGGCTCTCGTCAGTCGGGTGCCGGCGCCCCTGAAGAGCATCGCCGATCAGGTCATCCGGTCGGCAAGCTCGGTGCCGGCAAATCTGGCCGAAGGCCACGGGCGATCCGGGAGAGACCGGGTCCACCACTGGCGGATCGCCTTCGCGTCCGCGAAAGAGGTCGACTGCCACCTTCGTCTCCTCGCACAAGCCGGTGCTGTCGATGGTCCGCGAACCGATGCCGCCCTTCAGGTTTTCGACGAGGTCAGGGCGATGACGTGGCGGCTTCTGCACCCGAAATACTGATCTTTAGTCTCCTATTTCGTATTCTGTATTCTCCCCCGACCCGCTACCATGGCTCCATGAAATGGCTCGTCGTTGCGGCGATTCTGGCGTATGTGGGGCTACGGGTCTTCATCTACTTCAGACCGAAGTCATCCGTCGCCCGCGGGTTTCACCGCCGCTATCTGCTGCGCACCGACGCCCACGCCATGTCGCGCAAGGAGTTGGTGCTCAGCGCGCTGTCGTTTCTGGCCTTCGCCGTTGCCGCCATCGGACTCTATTTCGGGATGACCTGCGGTGGGTCGGAACTCGGTTGGCGATTCTTTGACGCGCGGCCGGTGGTGGTGCTCGGCAAGGCCGGTCTTTTCGTCGGTGCCATGGCCCTGGCGGCAAGTCTGTTCCTGCTCGGCGCGGCCGTCGCGCGGCCGCGTGATCGTCGCTGATCGGAGGATCGATGAATCAAGGGAGTTGCTCGGGATCATGTCTCTGCGGTGCGGTGGGCTACGAGATTCGGCCACCCTACGCCTTCTTCCAGTACTGCCACTGCAGCCGGTGCCGCAAGTTCTCGGGATCGGCCCACGCCGCCAATATCCTGGTGGCCGAGGGGCAGTTCGTCTGGACGCAGGGGGAGGACCAGGTGCGACGGTACGAAGTGCCTGACGCCAAGTACTACTGCACGGCATTCTGCGCGGTCTGCGGTTCCTCCCTGCCCTGGAGGACGCGCAACGGAAAGTTTGTCCTCGTTCCCGCCGGAACCCTGGACGACGATCCGGGCGCGGCGCTGGAACGCAACATCTACTGGGCCTCACGAGCTCCGTGGTACCAACCGGTCGACAACCTGCCGTTCTTCGACGAGGGTCCGAAGTCCTAGCCCTCGTTGGCGGTCGATTCTTGAGAACATGTAATATGGGCCGGGATTCATGTCGGACCAACTAACTTGTTGCAGATGTACCGATCGTTTGACCGCGGGTTGGGTTCGTGCGCGTTGCGTTCGCCGGTCCGCCCGCCATCGTTCATGGAGGTGATGATGCGTCGATGGATGAGCCTCGCAATCGTTTTCGCTTCGGTGTGTGGTTTTGTGTCGAGCGCCGTGCCCGCGGCCGCAGAAGGGATGTTTCCGGCATCGGTGGCTTCGGGAGACCCGAAACCGGACAGCGTGATCCTGTGGACGAGGGTCGTTGATCCCGCCATGCCCGATGCGCTCGTGGTTGAGGTCGCCACCGACATGGCCTTCGCCGATGTCGTGTTCAGCCAACAGGTGACGGTGACGGCCGACAACGGATGGTGCGTCAAGGTGCGGGCCACCGGGCTTCAGCCTTACACCACCTACTACTATCGATTTGTCTATGGCTCGGGCGCTGTCATGGAGACCTCCCGGGTCGGTCGGACAAAGACCGCACCGACGCCGGACATGGATGTCCCGGTGAAGTTCGCGGTAGTCTACTGTCAGGATTACATCGGGCGCTACTACAACGCCTTCGCCAAGCTCCTCAACGACCACGACGAGGACATCGACTTCGTGGTCCATCTCGGTGACATCATTTACGAGACCACGGGTGACCCTTCGTTTCAGGACCCGAGCTCCGAACGGAGGATCGACTTCAGCGACACCGAGGGGGCGATCGAGCTCGGTGACCCTGATGACCCCTACTACGCCGCCGCCAGCCTGTCCAACTATCGTGAGATCTACGAGACCTACCGATCGGACCCGGTCTACCAGCAGGTCCACGAGCGCTGGCCCATGATCGTCACCTGGGACGACCACGAGTTTTCCAACGACGCCTGGGGCGCCACCGCCACCTACTTCAACGGTCGCTCCGATGAAGAATCCGCGGAGCGCAAACGCAACGCCGAGCGCGCCTTCTTCGAGTGGGTCCCGACGGAGGTGGGTGTCGGGTCGGACGGGGTGATCGACATCAACGACGGGATCCTCTGGCCGAACACGAGTATCCATCGGGACTACCCGTACGGTTCCAACCTTCACCTGGTGCTCACCGATTCGCGAACCAACCGGCCCGACCACCTGGTGCCCGAGGACGCCTACCCGGGGGCCATCGCTGCGGACGAGCCGACCCTTCGAGCGGTCTTGACCGATCCGGTCGTGGATGTCATTCGCGGGTCGTTGGATCCCTACGTCGACATGGGCGTGCTCGGCGCACAGCTGCCGATCCTCCGCCAGACCACGGCGTCCATCTCGGCCCAGGCCTATATGGCGGAGAACCCGTCCCTGGGGTTCACCGACGCGATTCGGCTTGCCGAGAGTCAGCTCACGGGCAATGTCAGCACCACTTACATCAACGCGTTGTACGCGGCGGCCGCAATCAACCCGCCCTTCACGCCGGAGATCCAGGCCATGCTGCCGCGAGGGGTCTCGTTCATGTTCATGGGCAAGACCAACATGTACTCGAGCTCCGGCTCCCGCAACATCCTCTTCTGGGACCCCTTCAACGTCTACGCGGGTGTGCTTTGGGGGACCATGGGATCGGCGGTCCAGAATCTGCTCGGGGATCAGCAGACCGCGTGGCTCGCCGGGGTGCTGACCCAGAGCCCGGCGACCTGGAAGGTGTTGGGAAACTCGATCATGATGACCCCATTGCTGGTGGATTTCACCCACCCCATGATCGCGCCGCTGCTGCCGCCGGACTTCCCCGACACCTTTAAAACCAGGATGCTCCTGACCGCCGACCAGTGGGATGGTTTCCCGCAGAACCGGTGGGAACTCTTCGGGCTCGTGGACATGGCGCCGGGGACGGTCGTGATCTCGGGTGACATCCACGCCACCTTCGTCACCGACCACGGCGAAGGGCTCTACGAGTTCACCGGGCCGGCAATCTCGTCGGGTACCTTCGGGGATCTGGTGGAGCGGGCGGTGCTCGGCCACCCGATCCTCGGTCAATTGCCGGGGATCGACACCCTGCTGGCCATGCTGCCGCAACTTCTGCAGGCATCGACGATCGACTCTCCGGTCACCGATTCCACCATCCTCTACGACCAGACCACAAACCACGGCTACATGGTCATGAACGTGACTCCGGAGACGCTCACGGCCACGCTCCAGGAGATCGACCAGGACGAGGTCTTCACCAATTACTACGACGATCCGGCGACCTTGGACGGGCTCTTCACCGCCACCATGTTCACGGTGGAGGACGGTGCAATCCGGCCGGGCCCGTGATCTTCAGCCGGAATCAACAAGCGGGGCCCCGCGGGCCCCGTTTTCTTTGTCGCCAATGCTCGGGCACAATAGCAATGCAATGACTGATACCTTGAATCCCTGCCGACGGCATGATTGCCACACCTGCTGCGTCGACACGCGAATGACGCTGACGGAGGCCGACATCGCCCGGCTCGAATCGGTGGGCTTCTCGGACTTCGCCCGAGAGAACCGGGATGGTGATCTCGAGCTGAGGAACCGTGACGGGCGGTGTGTTTTCCTCGAAGATGGACAATGTGGGGTGTATCATCGGCGGCCGGACGGTTGTCGGCTCTATCCTCTCGTGCTGGATTTCGGACTGGACCGGGTCGTGCGGGATGATTTCTGTCCTCACCACGAGGATTTCTCCATCGATCCCGACCGTGCGGCCCGACTGCGGCGATCGGTGGCGCGAGAGAGAACTGAAGCGGCGAAAAGGAGACGGAGGAACAGTGGCTGAGTTGAATTGGGTCGGAAAAACAGCTCTGGGTGGGCTCTTGTCCGTTGCTGTTGGAATCTTCGGGATCGTCGGTTGTGCCCAGACCACCGGCGGCGATCGGTTGGTGGAGGTTTCTGATGACTCTTCGAGGGTCCTCCCCTGGGAGTGGTGGCGCGATCCGGCGACCGTTGCGGTGGTGCCGGACGGCGATCGGGTGTTGATGAGTTCGAGCCACTGTCCATCGGGCTGCAGGTACGACCACCACTCGGCAGCCGAGGCTCGATTCCTTCGGGTGACCGACGATGGTGAAGGGGTGATTTTCAGCGCGGAAGGCGCCGGCGCCGTGACCCGGATTTGGATGGTCACGGGAAACACGATCAGCGAGCCCCTCGAATCCGAGATCCGCATCCGGATCCGCATCGACGGAGACCAACGGCCGGTGGTGGATCTGCCGTTAACCGAACTCTTCTCGGGGGCCACGCCACCGTTTCTCCCGCCCCTGGTGGCCGACCGCGAGGCGTCGGGCGGCGGTCATGTCTCCTACGTTCCGATTCCGTTCAGAGATGGTTGTGAGATCACCCTGATCGGCGCCGAGAGCTCGAAGATGTGGTTCCAGATCACGGCCCGGTTGGTGGAGGATCCTGCCGGGCTGAGGTCTTTCACCGGCAACGAACCCCTCGATGGTTTCCGGTCCATGCTCCGGCGGGCGGGAACCGATCCCTGGCCCGGGGGGCCCTTCCCGACCACCAGCGGATCCGTCGTCCTCGGTCCCGGGGCGGAGGAGACCATCGCCGTGTTCGATGGACCCGATGTGGTGAACGGAATCATCGTTCGAAGTTCACGCGAAGACTGGAACCGGCTTGGTGTCCGCCTGACGTTTGACGGTGGCGAGCCCATGTTGATCCCCCTCCCAGATCTCTTCGGTGTCACTCGCGTCAATCAGCAGGTGTCTCGGTCGCTCTTCGTCGGAGGTGATGCGGACGACGACCTTTACTGCTACTTCCCGATGCCCTTCTTCCAATCCGCGAAGATCGAGCTCATGCGACGACCCGTGGAGGGGCCCCCGGGAGTCACGGTCGAGTACGCCATTCGACGGCTCGGATCTCCGCCGCCGGAGAGCGCCGGTCACTTCGGAGTCCAGGTTCGCGACTCCCCGGGCGAGCCCGGTCTCGAGGCGATTCCGATCCTCGATCTTTCCGGACACGGTGCGTGGGTCGGGCTCTTCTCCGCTTTCGGGCCGGGCACGGCGGACGATTGGTTGTTTCTAGAAGGGGACGAGCGGGTCTTTGTCGATGGTGAGGCCTCGCCCTCGTGGCACGGAACGGGGGTCGAGGACTTTTTTGCCGGAGGATTCTTCTTTCGTGGATCCGACGGTGAGCCTCGACCCTTTCTGCAGCCGTTGCACGGAGCCCCCGTCGTGAACTTTCACCACCGGCCGGGACCCGGCATGTACCGGTTGATGCTCGGCGACGCCGTGGTCTTCAATCGAGGTCTTCGAGCAGAGCTCGAATTGACCTCCGAAGCGAGTGAGAATCTCCCTGTTCGGACCGTGGGCTACTACTACCTGCGGCCCCCGGATCAGGACGGCCCGGGATCGAGGTGACGCCAGCCCCGACAGCGACTACCGGTTCACGGTTGTTGTCGGCGGTGGTGCGGTCCCTGCCGAGCTCGTCAGCTTCAGCATCGAGTAGGCGACCATCGTGGATTGATGTTTTTCTCGGCCCCGAGCTCGATGTGCGGGGCCGGGTTACAGCACCCAGAACAACGCCACGCTCGCCACACCCAGGGCGGAGAGGATCGCAAGAGCCGTCCGCCCCGTGGATTTCGATGCGAATACGGCGGCATAGATCCCCTTCACGAGATTGTTGGTCGCGGCTGCGATGACCACGGCGAGGGCTGCGGTTTCGATGGGCAGTGTCGTGCCGACGTTCTGGGTGATGCCGAGGATGAACGGGTCGACATCGGCCGCACCCATGATGGCGGCCATGATCAGGATCCCGGTGCCGCCGAAGCGTTCGGCCACCATGCGGGTGACCACCAGGACGACCAGGAAGATCCCGGCGAAGGTGAAGGCCGAGCTGATTTCGAGCGGGTTGGATGGCTGCGTCCGCTCGTCGCCCTCGCCGCGGTCGCTACGCCCAAGCCGGGTCAGGAGGACGCCGACGACCAGGGTCGCGAGACTCAGACCCCAGAAGAGGAGGCTCAGTCGTTGTCCGAGAGACGGTGCAAAGAGGATCACCAGGACCCACAGCCGGAGGTACATGACCCCGGTTGCGGCGACGATGGCTCCGGCGTAGGAATAGGCGGAATGGTGGCCGTTCTTGGACTGGCGGGCAAGGACCACGGTCGTGACCGTTGAAGAGTAGGCGCCGCCGAGAATGCCGGAGAGCAGCAGGGCCCGGTCACCGAGCCTGAGCTGGAGCAGATAGCTGGCGTAGGAGACGCCGCTCACCGCCACCACCACGAGCCAGATCTTGAAGGGGTTGATCTCGTATTGCGTGAAGGCGTGGTTGGGAACAGCGGGAAGGATCACTGCGGTGAGGACGAGGAATCGAAGAAGGGTTCGCAGCTCTTCCGATGGGATCCGCGATGCAAGTCCCTCGAGTCGCCGTTTCTCGTGCAGCAGAATCACCGCGACGATGCCCACGGCAAGAGCGAGCCAGTACATCTCACGCGATGCGGCGGCGCCAAGGCCGAAGGTGAGCAGAGCGGCAATTTCGGTCGTCAGACCGAGGTCATTGGCCTGGATGCTGCCCCAGTGTGAAACCGCGAGCAGGAAGCCGAGAACGAGCAGCCCGATTGAAAAGGGGATGGGCGAGTCGAAGACCTCGACCAGGAGAAAGCCGGCGAGGCCGATCATCGGGAAGGTGCGGATTCCACCGAAGAACCCCGTCTGGTCCTCAGGTCGATTCTCCTCCCGCTCGAAGCCGATCAGCAGGGAGAGTCCGAGTGTGACAGCGAAACCTGCCAGTTCAGGCGGCAGATGCTGGAGAAGGGTGTCCATCGTCTGAGTTTATGCTATTACCGCTCTTCGTTTTTCGGTATTGGAATCATCGGAGCGTCGTGGTCGCCGATACGGCCCTGATGATTCCAATGCCGAGAAAAGAAAAATGGATCAGGTTCAGTCGAGCAGGTCCTCCAGAAGGGCATCGTCGGCGACTCTTGGGACGGTGACGTGGCCGCGATCGGCGTTGGCTCGGTTCCACCCATCGACGGTTTCGATGGCGTTCTCGTTTCTTGCCCAGGCCCGTCTCGCGACGCCGCCCATGGCGTCCCACTCCAGCGCCGAGTCGAGGATCCGGTCGACCCGCTCCGAGCCGTCGAGGACGAGGCCGAAGCCGCCGTTGACCGCCTTGCCGGTGCCGACGCCGCCGCCGTTGGAGAGCACCGCCATGGTCATGCCGCGAGCGGCGTTGCCGGCCCAGCACTGGTGCGACATGTCGGCGACGGTCGAGGAACCGTCATAGATGTTGGCGGTTTCACGGTAGGGAGAATCGGTGCCGCCGGTGTCGTGGTGGTCGCGGCCCATCATCACCGGGCCGATCTCACCGTCTCGGACCATCCGGTTGAATCGGCGGGCGATCTCGGTCCTTCCCTCGGCGTCGGCGTAGAGGATGCGGGCCTGGGTTCCCACCACAAGCGCATTGGTCTCGGCGTCGTGGATCCACTGCCAGTTGTCGCGGTCCTGGCCGCGGCGGGTGGGGTCGATGCAGGCCATGGCGGCCCGATCGGTGGCGTGGAGATCCTCGGACTCGCCGGACAGGCAAACCCAGCGGAACGGACCGTAGCCGTAGTCGAAACACATGGGGCCCATGATGTCCTCAACATAGGAGGGCCAGACAAAGCCCTCCGACGGATCGACGCCGTTGGCGGTGATCTCGGGGACGCCGGCGTCGTAGACCGCACGCAGGAAGGCGTTGCCGTAGTCCCAGAAGTGGGCGCCCTTGTCGGTGAGCCGTTTGAGCACCCGGTAGTGGCGGGCGAGGCTGGCGTCGACGAGGGTCTTTAAGCCCTCGCGATCGGTGGTCAGGAGGTCGCGCATGGCGTCGAAGCTGACCCCTGCGGGACAGTAGCCGCCGTCGTAGGGGACGTGGCAGGAGGTCTGGTCGGAATAGAGATCAACGGCGATGTCCTCGGTGTCCAGGTACTCGAGCAGATCGACGATGTTGCCGTGGTAGGCGATCGACAAGGCCTCGCCGGCTGCGGCGGCGTCGAGCATCCAGCGCACCGAAGTTTCGAGGTCATCGGTGACTTTGGAGACCCAGCCCTGCGAGTGGCGGGTCTCGATGCGAGAGGCGTCGACCTCGGCGACGATCCCGGCGCCGCCGGAAATTTCGAGCGCTTTGGGCTGGGCGCCCGACATCCCCCCGAGCCCCGAGGTGATGAAGGTGTGGCCCGCGAGATTGCCGTCCTCGGGCACGCCGAGGTAGAGCCGGCCGGCGTTGAGCAGGGTGATGTAGGTGCCGTGAACGATCCCCTGGGGACCGATGTACATCCAGCCGCCGGCGGTCATCTGTCCGTAGTTGACGCATCCGAGGGCGGCGAGACGGTGGAAGTCTTCCGGGGTGTCGAACATCCCCACCATGAGTCCGTTGGTGATGATGGCGCGGGGGGCTTCGGGGCGCGATGGGAAGAGCCCGAGGGGGTGGCCGGAACTGACGACGAGGGTTTGGGTGTCGTCCATGATCTCGAGGTAGCGTTTGATGAGCAGGTACTGCATCCAGTTCTGGCAGACCTGACCGGACTCGCCGTAGGTCACGAGCTCGTATGGGTAGAGGGCGACATCGAAGTCGAGGTTGTTCTCGATCATCACCTGCATGGCCTTGGCTTCGGTGATTCTGCCGGTGTAGGAGTCGATGGGTCGACCGGTCAGACGCCCGTGCGGTCGATATCGGTAACCGTAGATCCGGCCGCGGGTGCGCAGCTCCTCGAGGAACTCGGGAGCGACGGTGGCGTGGTGGTTCGTGGGCACATAGCGCAGGGCGTTGGCGAGCGCGATCTTGATCTCGCGGCGGGTGAGGGTGCAGCCGCGGTCTGGTGCGCGGCGGATACCAGGTTCGAAATCTCCGGGCTCGGGAAGCTCGGTCAACTCGACGGTGAGACGCTCGGTCATGGCAACCTCCAACGGGACCGCCATTCTAACCCGCGTCCGCGTGCGATTCCGTGCCCGTGCCCGATTCCGTGCCCGTGCCCGATGAGTGTTCGCTATCGAACAAAATCCGCGGCATCGGCAGAATAAGAGGCAGAGGCAGAGGAAGGTGCAGGAGCAGGAACAGCGTCGGCGGCAGGAACAGTGATCAGATAGCGTCCTCAAGACCTCAAGACCTCAAGACCTCAAGACCTCAAGACCTCAAGATTTTCGGGCCCTCGAATCGGATGCCGTCATTCGCGCCCTCCCCCTTCATTCAAGCGAAATCTGAATGAATCTCAGTAACGATCCCGTTTCTGAAATAGTGTTGAACACCCGTTCGTCTTCAACGAGAGGTGCTAAATAACTGAAAATAAAAACTGATGCAGTTGTTTTCTTTGGGAAACAAATCGCTCGTTCCTGGGGTATGATGCCTTGTCCGATAGGGGGGAGCAGCCTTTCGATGATGACGCTCGATACGGTGGGCATCAAACGTCAGGCCCGTGTGATCATGATCGACGGGGGGCAGAAGGTCCGCTCGTACCTCAACACTCTCGGCATTCACATCGGAGACTGGCTGACCGTGGTGCAACGTGCTCCATTCCGCGGTCCGGTCCTGGTCGAGGTCCACGGCACCAGGGTCGCACTCGGCCGGGGGGTCGCGTGTAAGATCCAGGTCGACATGGATGGTGTGGTCGAACACCTGTCCAGCCCGACGGAGGCGGTCGAGGCCGGGTAGTGATGCGGTTCGTCCTTGCCGGCCAGCCCAATTCCGGCAAGAGTTCGATCTTCAATTCGGTGGCCGGTTACCGTTCGGCCACGGCCAACTTTCCAAAATCTTCGATTTCCTTCACCGCCACCAAGACATTGATCGCCGGTCGTGAGGTCGAGGTTGTGGACCTGCCCGGCATCTACTCGTTGACGTCATCCGATACTGTGGCCGGTCCAGCGGAACGGTATCTTCTGAACGAGCCGTACGACCTCATCGTCAATGTGGTCGATGCGAGTCGGTTGGGGCGATCGCTGGAGCTGACGCTGCAACTTCTCGGGCTGGGTCGACCCATGATCGTCGCGCTCAACATGATGGACGAGGCTCACCGGCGGGGAATTGAAGTCGATCACGAGGAGCTTTCGGAGCTGCTCGGTGTGCCGGTGGTGACGACGGTCTCGCGACTTGGAAGAGGTCTGAAGAGGCTCTTCCGCGAGAGTCTTCGCCACGCGACCTTTGCGGTGTCGTCAACCCCGCCGACATATGATCGTGAGGTCGAGGAGGCCATCGAGCGGGTCAAGGCCGCCATCGATGAGGACGATCCGATCCCGGGTGTCCCTTCGAGATTTGTCGCCATCAAGCTTCTCGAAGGCGACCCTCACCTGTCCGATCGCGTCAGGTCTCGGGCGCCGGATCTCTCGGACCGAGTGACCGAAGTCGCGAACCACCTGGAGGAGGCTCACGGATGGAGCGCGGACCAGGTGGTCTCCGGCAGCAGGCACGCCGTGGCCCATTCGATCGAGGATCGGGTTGTCACCCACCAAAGCTCCAAGGAGGGATGGCGCGAACGGGCCGATCGCCTCCTCCTTAACGAGTGGACGGGCGGCCCGTTGATGGTCCTGATTCTCGCCGGGTTCTTCTGGCTTGTCTTTGGCGTCGGTCAGCGGGTCGAGGCGCCTCTGGTTGTCGGTTTCAAATGGTTGCAGGGGTCGGTGGCGGAGCAGTTCGTACCCGGAAGCCTCACCGCCACCATCGCGGACGGGTTGGTCATGGGGCTGGCCGGGGGCGTGGCCATCGTGCTGCCCTATCTGATTCCATTCCTCTTGGGCCTGGCGATCCTCGAGGACACCGGTTACCTCCCGCGACTGGCCTACATCCTGGACAGTTTCATGCACCGCATCGGGCTCCACGGCAAGTCGGTCCTGCCCTTGATTCTCGGCTACGGTTGCTCGGTGCCGGCGATCATGTCGACGAGGATCCTCGAGTCGGAGAAGGACCGCAGGATCACGGCGGCGCTGACCTCTTTCATTCCGTGCTCGGCGCGGACGGTGGTGATCTTCGGCCTGGTGGCGGCCTTCATGGGTCCGATCTGGGCGTTGGTGATCTATCTCCTGAACATCTTCGTCATCGTCGTGCTCGGCACGGTGATGGCCAAGCGCATGAAAGGCGCATCGCCGGGGTTGGTGCTCGAGATTCCCGATCTCAGCCTGCCGGACGTCAAGACCCTGATCGCCAAGACCTGGCTCGCGTTGAAGGAGTTCATCACCATCGCGTGGCCGTTGCTCATCGCCTCGTCCATTGTCCTCGGCGTGCTCGAGTGGGCGAACGCCGCCGACTCCATCAATGCGCTGTTGTCCCCCCTCACGGTGTGGATGCTCGGCCTGCCGGCGGCGGTTGGGATGACCCTGGTTTTCGGGGTGTTGCGCAAGGAGCTGACCCTGGTGATGCTGGTTCAGGCCCTGGGAACCACCGATGTCAACACGGTGATGACGACCCAGCAGCTCCTGACCTTTACCCTCTTCGTGGTCTTCTATGTGCCTTGCGTCGCAACCATCGCAGTGCTTGCCAAGCAGATGGGTTGGCGGGGGGCGGCGGCGATCTCCGGGTTCACGGTCGTTGTTGCGGTAGTGGTTTCAGTTTCGGGCCGGGTGCTCTATTCGCTCTTCTTCTGACACCGGGGTCAGTGAGTCGTGAATCGTGAGTCGTGAGTCGTGAGTCGCGAGCGGCAGAGACCTCCCTTTTTTGTGTTTTCTTCCCAGGTCGAAGTGCTGACTTCCGCGCTCGAGTTTGAAACGCAAAGATCACGAAGAACCACAAAGACACCACGAAGGACGTTTTGACTCATCGCAGGACCTCAAGAGAGGGCTCGAAGTCCGGTTCAGGGAGGCCCGGGTCAATCGTGGTGTGCTTTGTGAAACCTTTGTGGCTCTTTGCGGTGAAACTGCGATGTGTTCTTCGTGTTTCAAAACGAAGATCTACCGGCGGTCAACCGCGCTTCATCGAAGGACGTTGATCCGGGTCACGAGCCAATCAATCGACTCACGATTCACGACTTACGACTCACGAGTACCGTGTCGGATCCGGCAACCCCGCTTCCTCGAATCCACGTTTCCTCAGGGTGCACGAGTCACAGTCACCGCAAGCGAAACCCTCGGGAGTCGGGTCGTAGCACGAGTGGGTGAGACCGTAGTCCACGCCCAGCTCGATCCCGCGTCGGATGATTTCGGCCTTGGTCAGTTCGAGGAGCGGTGCGCGGACCCGGAAGCGGGCACCGTGCTCGGCCCCGGCCACGGTGGCGAGGTTGGCGAGCTCTGCGAAGGCATCGAGAAATGCCGGGCGGCAGTCGGGATAGCCCGAGTAGTCGACGGCGTTGGCGCCGATGAAGAGGTCGGTCGCGCCCGTGACCTCGGCGTGGCCGAGTAACAGGGCCAGCAACACCGTGTTCCGTGCCGGGACATAGGTCACCGGGACACCCTCGGCGCCCGGTTCATCACCGTGGGGAACCTCGATGCCGTCGGTGAGGGCGGAGCCCCCGATGGCCCGAAGATCGAGGGACAGGAAGCGGTGTGACGCCGCCCCGAGGTCGGCTGCCACGCGAGCCGCCGCTTCGAGCTCGACCCGGTGCCGCTGACCATAGTCCACCGTCAGACAGTGGCACTCGAAGCCCTGGGCGCGGGCGATGGCCAGCACCGTCGCTGAATCGAGTCCGCCGGACAACAGAATCGACGCTTTTCGTGGATCGCTCATCGGATCATTTTGCATCGAACCAGGCACCCACGCCAGCGGACGAGGTCGGCGGTGAGACGCCTGGGTCGAAATGCCGAATCGGGAGCGCCATTTTTGAAACACAAAGGGCACGAAGAGCCACCAAGGATTTCACAAAGCATCGCACGATTGGCCCGGACCCCGCTGAGTCAGGCTGCAAGCCCTTTCTGGAACTTCTGCGATGAGTCCAAGATATCTTCGTGGCATCATCGTGGTTCTTGGTGCCCTTCGTGTTTCAAAAAACGGGGATGACGATCATCCCAAACCGTCGATTCGAAGTTGCGTCGTACCGAATCGAAACAGTGCGATGGAAGCTAATACCTAATACCTAATACCTAATACCTAATACCTATGCGCTCGCTTCCGTCCGCGCCCGCTCCCACAGCTGCTCGACGGTGGTGTCGTCGGGCGGTGGTATGGCGGCGGCGCCGCGGCAGAGTTCGCGCCGCAGGGTGCTCATGCAGGCGGCCATCTCGAACAGCCGGGTGCTCAGCGAGGAGTCGGCGGCCATTCGCTTGGTGAGGTGCGCCGCGATCTCCGGCAACCGGTCGAAGGCCTTGCAGACCAGGACGCCGTGATTGCGGGCGGCAAGCGCGGCCTCCACCCGCTCGGGGAGATCACCGAAGCTCGCGAGAGCCCCCATCTCGATGTCGTCGGAGATGACGATGGGGAAACCAGGAAGCCGGGTCGCGCGCTGCACCAACGCCGGCGACAGCGAGGCCGGCCGATCGCCGTCGCCGAGGCCGGGCGTGATGACGTGGCCCACCATGACCAGGGGGATTTTCTCGGAGAGCTTGGAGAAGACCTCGAGGTGCGGGCCAAGATCCGTCTCTGCTAACTCGAGCGTCGGAAGCTCCGAGTGGGTGTCGAGAGGAATCTCACCGAGACCGGGAAAATGCTTGAGGCATCCGCGAACCCCCCACCTGGCCAACCCCTCGTTGAAGATTCTGGCGAGGATCGCAACACGTTCCGGATCGGCGGCGAAGCACCGCCCCTGGTGAGCGACAAAAGAGTTGGGGCGGTCAAGGTCGATCACCGGTGCAAAATCGAGATGAATGCCGAGGCTGCGGCACGCCGCGCCGGCAGCCTCGCCCAGCGCCTGAACGGCTCGCCGACCTGCGGCCGCGGCCGCCGCGGCGCTCGGGAGTTCACCCCAGATGGGTCGCAGTCGGTTGACCACGCCACCCTCGAGATCGACGGCGACAAACGGTCGTGGATCGAGTTCGACGAGCGCCGAAACCAGCTCACGGACCTGGCCGGCGGTCTGAATATTGCGTTGGAAGAGGATCACACCGGCGGGTTGGATGTCCTCGAGGACACGGAGCTGCTCGGGCTCCAGTTCCGGGCCCGGCACGCCCACCACCAGCGGCATGCACTCGATCATCTCAATCGTCGCCTTCGGATTTCTGCTTCAGGGTTGCCAGCAGATTGAGCGCATCAATCGGAGTCAGACCTTCGATGTCGATGTTTCGGATCTCGTTGACGAGTTCATCGGCGGGTGGCCGGAAGAGCTCCAACTGGCGGGTGCGTTCGGCGGTGCCGTCGAAGGGTTGTGCGATGACAGCGTCCCCTGTGACGTTGAGTTCGTGGCGTTCGAGATTGGAGAGAATCTGCTCGGCGCGTCGGCAGACCTCATCCGGAACTCCGGCGAGTTCCGCGACATGGATGCCGTACGACCGATCGGCCGGGCCGTCGGTCACTCGGTGGAGGAAGAGGATCGAGCCGCGCCACTCCTTGACCGCCATGGATCGGTTGACGAGGATCGGCAGCAGGCGCGCGAGTTCGGTCAGCTCGTGGTAGTGGGTGGCGAAGAGAACCAGTGCGGCGTGTTCGGATCGATCGTGAAGATGCTCGACGATGGCCCAGGCCAACGACAGGCCGTCGAACGTCGCGGTGCCGCGACCGACCTCGTCGAGAATCACCAACGAACGCGGAGTGGCGTGGTTGAGGATGTTGGCGGTTTCGATCATCTCGACCATGAAGGTCGACTCGCCCCGTGCGAGCATGTCCGAGGCGCCCACCCTGGTAAAAATTCGGTCGGTCAGACCGATCCGTGCCTCGGATGCGGGCACGAAAGAACCACAGTGGGCCATCAAGGTGATCAGCGCCGTCTGCCGCAGATAGGTCGACTTGCCTCCCATGTTGGGGCCCGTGAGGAGCACGATCCGACTCCGGCCGGGATCGAGCTCGGTGTCGTTGGGGATGAACGGTGGGTCTCGCTGGACCTGCTCGAGCACCGGGTGTCGTCCATCGGTGATGAAGATCCCGGTGTCTTCCTCGATGACGGGTCGGCAGTAGTTCCAGCGGCGGGCGCGGTCGGCGAAAGCGGTGAGCACGTCGAGCTGGGCGACCATCCCTGCGGTGTCGGCGATGCGTCGGGCATGGGTCGAGAGCTCGTCGAGGAGCTCGGCGAAGAGCTCGCGCTCGCGGGAGTTGGAAAGCTCCTCGGCGGCGAGGATCTTCGACTCGAGCTCCTTGAGCTCGGGGGTGACGTATCGTTCCGCGTTGGTCAGCGTTTGTCGTCTTTCGTAGTCCGGAGGGACTCGATCGACATGCGATTTGGAGACTTCGAGAAAATAACCGAAGACCCGGTTGTACTTGATCTTGAGTGTTGAGATCCCGGTGCGGTCGCGCTCGGTCGATTCGATGCCGGCGAGCAGCTCCTTGCCTCCGCGTGCGAGCTTTCGCTGCTCGTCGAGCTCGGCATCCCAACCGGTCGCGATCATTCCCGGACCAACCGCGTGCGGAGGCTCGCCCGCGAGGCGGGTGCGGAGGATCTCGTGAAGATCGGTCAAGGGATCGAGATCGGCCGCGAGCTGGCGCATGCGGGGCGAGGTTGTCCGCTCAGCGGTTTTGACGACGCCGGGGAGCATGCCGAGGGCGGATCGCAGGGTCGCGAGCTCGCGCGGCGTGGCGAACGCCATCCCGACCCGTCCGGCGAGCCTTTCCAGATCGGGGAACCCGTCGAGGGCCGCGGTCATGGCGCCGAGGAGATCGGCATCTTCCACGAGCTCGGCCACCGCCCGTTGTCTTTCGCCGATTTCCTCGATGTCGATGCTCGGCACCGTGACCCAGTCGCGCAGGAGGCGGGACCCCATGCGGGTGGAGGTGTGATCGAGAACCGCGACCAACGAGGTCGAGCGGGACCCGTCGGCGGCGCGCTCGATCTCGAGGTTTCTGAGACTCGCGCGGTCGATGATCAGGGCGTCGCCCGCCGATCGTCTGACAAATTTCCGGAGGTGGTGGAGTGCGCCCTTCTGGGTGGATTCGACATAGCCCAGAAGAGCCCCGGCCATGCCCACGAGCTTCTCGCCGGACTCGAGACCGAATCCCCTCAGCGATCCGACCCCGAGGACACGTTTCAGGCGTTGCTCACCCGCGGTGGGTGAGAAGAGCTCGGGCTCAACCGGGGTCAGCGTCGGGACCTCGAGATCGGCAGGCCAGAGGGCCTTCCAGCCGTCCCAGCCTTCCGCCACCAGGAGTTCCCGCGGCCGAAGCTGAGCGAGGTATTCCGTCAACGCTTGCGAAGAGTCGCAGCGAAGCCCTTCAAAAGTTCCGGTTGAAACCTCGATCCATGCCAGGGCCAGACTCTCCCCGTCGCCGCCGTAGGCAGCGAGATAGCACCGCTCGGACCCGTCCAGGAGATCGGTTTCGGAGATCGTTCCCGGGGTGTGAGTGCGGACGATCTCCCGCCGGACGAGGCCCTTGGACGTGGCGGGGTCTTCGACCTGTTCCGCCACCGCAACCCTGAAGCCGGCGTCGAGAAGCTTGCCGATGTAGCTTCCGAACGCATGGTGGGGGATGCCGCACATGGGGGCTTCAACGTTGTCGTTGTGCCGCCGCTTGGTCAGTGTGACCCCGAGCACCGGTGCGGCGGTCTGGGCATCTTCGAAGAACAGCTCGTAGAAGTCGCCCATCCGGTAGAGCAGGAGGGCGGCGCCCGCCTGGTCCTTGAGCTCGAGATACTGGCGCAGCATGGGGGTCATCTTCACCAGTGCATTATCCCGCAGCCGAGGATTCTGTCCACCGCGATTCGGCGTCCGCAGGGGCATTCGCCAAGAAATCGGGCCGGCTCCGACTCAGTGGGTGATTGGTGGGAACTCGGCGAACAGGCGCCACACCGCCTTGCGGAACTCGGTTTGAGTCTGGACAGCGTCGAGATTCAAGTTTTCTATCAGCCCTTACCGCCCCGGATCCACCAACTGGAGTCACGGTCGAACCACCAGGTCGAGCTGTCGCCGTCGAGAATCGACCGCGCAAGATTTCGACCACCCTCCGTGCGCAGGCGCTTGAGGACAAAGGGCACCCAATCCTCCGTCGACGGCACCCCGGCGTCCCGGTGCTCGACCAGCTGGAGCAGGAGTTCGAGCTGGTCCGCGTCATGAGCGACTATGGACTCCGGAGTCTGCTCGGCCCGGTACTCCTGAAGGAGGGCATCGAGTTCATCGGCGAACGGCAGGCCGCGAAGCATGTCTGCCGCTGCGCGTTCCTCGTCGACGCGGACATATTTCTGGTTCATGTAGTTCAGATCGCTCGTCCGTGCCTCCGGAAGATCGTGAACCAGGGCGAGGCGGAGAACGCGATCGGCATCGATCTCGTCGTCCTCGATGCGGGCGAGAACAAAAGCGATCATGGCGACCCGAAACGAGTGATCGGCAACGCTCTCGCCCCCGGCGCCGGCCAGGAATTGCCACCCGGTCCGCGGCGTTCGTTTGAGCATCCCGATCTCGAAGAGAAAATTGGCGACTCGATCCACGGGCACCTCCGGAGGGAGAGTGTAGCGTTACCAAGGGGCCATCGCAGGGAGAAAGCCGCTGCCGCCGTGCCGGTCGTCAGGTACGGACACGGGAACCGGTGGAAATACTCGCTGTCGCTGTCCCGTTGTCACAGCAACAACAACTGGAGGACCCGCAATGGCCATCGATCTCGAATCCCTCGACCCCGAAGTTCGTGATGCGTTTGAACGTCTGCGCAGCGTCAACATGTCCATGGGGGCGTATCTGAAGATTGTCGAAGGAGCGCTCCTCGCCGCTTGGAGCGCCGGAAAGGGGCCGCGTGAGGTGCTTCTGGCCAAGGATGACAGCGAGCTCAGCGAAGAGGAACGTCAAACGAGAAACGCTTGGGAGCTGGTTCGCGAGATCGTGCTGAGGGTGCCCGGCGAGCGTTGACGGGATTGGTGAGTCGTATGTCGTGAGTCGTTGGTCCGCCCTGCCGGATCGTTTCACAACCTCGTATAGCGGCTCGAGAGACCTCGGCGGATCTTTTTGAAACACGAAGAACACGAAGATCCACAAGGACACCACAAAGATCGGTTCTTGACTCATCGCAGAGCCCAATGCGTCTTCAGGGTCGGGGGAGCCGGGTCAAAAGATGTGATGCTCCGTGGTTCCTTGGTGGTTCGTTGCGTCCTTTGTGTTTCAAAACCCGACCGCCACGACTGACCCTTCTGCACCACCGGCTACGATTCGCCCAGGGTTCCACTGGGGTGCAGGCCAAGCCTCCGATGTGTCCTTCGTGTTTCAAACAAGTCGCTGAGACCTCGGAAACCGCTGTACGAAGTCGTTGACCGATCCGGCAGGGTGGGCCAACGACTTACGACTCACGACTCACGACTCACGGCTCACGACTCACGGATCACCCACGACGGGTAGCGAACCAGCTTCCCGTCGCGAGCTCGCTTCAATCCCCGATCGCGAGATTCCCGGGATCGACCCAAGCATTGCACCCGGAACACAGGCGTCGAGGTCGGCGACTGTCATTTGGTTGGTCAGATCGACACCATCGTCGGTCTCGGTCAGAACACGAATATAGTTGTCGGTGAGTCCGCTCCAGCGGAGCGAGTCTCCGTGATCCTCCGCATCTTCCCAAAGGACTTGCAAACGACGGCCCACGAACTGCGCGTGAAAGTCGGACATGAGGCGCTGACCGAGTTCGTGGAGACGCCGACTCCGTTCCTGTGCGACGGGGCCGGGAATCTGTTCCGGCATCGTGGCGGCGCGGGTGCCGTCGCGGCGCGAGTAGCGAAAGACGTGCAGTCTCGAAAAGGCCAGGGCCTCGACAGCGGCGACGGTTTCTTCGAATTCTTCGTTGGTCTCACCCGGGAAACCCACCATGATGTCGGTGGAGATCGAGACATCGCTGATCGCGCCGCGGGCGGCATCGAGCAGATCGGCGAAATCCCGCACGGTGGTCTTGCGCGCCATGCGTGCAAGCGTGGCGTCGCAACCGCTCTGTATCGGCAGGTGAAGGTGGGGGAGAAGGCGCTGGTCCCTGAAAATTCTGAAGAACCGTGGGTCGAGGTCCCAGGGCTCGAGGGAGGACAGACGGAGTCTTTGGATCTCGGTTTCGGCGAGAATCCGCTGCACCAGATCCTCGAGGCCGCGCGATTGCCCGAGATCGTACCCGTACGAGCCGAGGTGAACCCCGCTCAGGACGACCTCACGATATCCCAGAGCGACCAGATTCCGGACCTCGGAAATGACGGCCTCGGCATCCATGCTTCGGCCGCGGCCGCGAGCAATAGTCACAACACAGAAGCTGCACTTGTTGTCGCATCCGTCCTGAATCTTGAGAAAGGACCTGGTTCGTCGGCCGGTGCGGTCGTCGGCTGGTGCCTCCGGCGCGTCGTCCGGGTCGCGCGGCCGCAGCAGGCCCTTCCGAGCGAGAACTTCGGGCAGAGTGTCCTTGGCGTCGTTGCCGACCACGAGATCGACCCCGAGAGCCTCGAGGCTTCCCGGTTCGAGCTCGGCCAGACAGCCGGTGACCACCACCTTGGTCGCGGGGTTGTTGCGTCGAAGCTGGCGGATGAACTGGCGTGACTTGCGGGAAGCGATGGCGGTGACCGTGCAGGTGTTGAAGATGCACAGCTCGGCGAGCTCTCCCTGGCTGACGATGCGGTGGCCGTCGGCGGCGAATCTGCGTGCCATAGCCTCGATCTCGCCAATGTTGAGGCGGCAGCCGATGGAATCAAGACGAATTCTCATTCCGGTAGTCTACAGTCGACAGTTCACAGCTGAGCCTCTTGCAAAAACCCTCTCTTGCGATGGTTCGTGGTCTCTGTGCCGGCGAGACGCCAGCACTACAAAGGGCTGAGATCCATTGTAGGGCCGGCGTCTCGCCGGCCTGATGGTGAGGAAGGTCGGAAGACCTTGGTCCCTGATTCTTGAATTTTGCAAGAGGCTGAGCTGACAGTTTCGCCAGTTGCAGGAAACGGGGCTTTCGGGACCTTGAGGTTGGTGTCATCTCGCCGGTGGCGAAGCCCGCCTGAGATTGCGAAGGATTGGTGCGCCCCGGTATCGGCTCTCTGGGCCTTCCTCCACGCTCAACTGTCGACTGTTGACTTCCTTACCCGCCCTGGCCCTGGAGCAGGAGCTTGATCTTTTCGCGGATCTTCTGCTTTTCGATCTCGAGGTAACTTGTGTAGTTGAGGACCACGCCATCCTTGACGATGAACATCACCGGATTGTGGCGAACATCACCGTAGTCGTCGAACTGGATGGGACCGGTGACGCCGGGGAACTCCTTGACCTCGAACTGCAGGGCTCGGCGAATCTCGTTGGCTTCCCACGCGCGGACGATCGAAGGGATTTGCAGCGAAACTCGCAAGGCGTCATAGGCATGGGCCGCGTAGATGTCCGGGTCGTGTCCGTACCTGGCGCGGAAGGACTCGACGAAAATGCGGCTCACCTCCAGATCGGATTGGAGCTCAAACGCCGGCTGGGGGAAGTAGACCCCGTCGACGAGTTCGGGTTCCTGCTCGAGCACCTCTCCAGAATAGAAGGCCGAGGTCGCGCAGATGGTGCCGGTGTAGCCCTTGGCTCTGAGGTGCCGGAGGACCTCGAGGGTCTTGTTGGCGTAGGCGATGATGTAGACCGACTCCGGTTGGTGAGCTGCGATCAGGTCGGAGCAGTCTTCGTGCCAGTTGGTATCGCCAACCAGGACGCGCCCGACCACGGTGCCGTCCAAGGCGCCCTCATAGACCTGACGGAAGAACGGCTCGATGCCGCGGGCCTGTTCGGAGTCCTGGGAGAAGATGAGAACGCTGCTCTTGCCCTGGTCTTCGAAGAGAAACCGACCCGCGCGTTGGCCCTCGAGCTCGTCGGACGCGAAGAGCCTGAAAAATCGTTTCGAGTCCTTGGTGAGCGATGGCGCCGACGCCGACGGGCTCAGAGCGATGACGTCGCTGTCCTCGAGCTCCGGGAGAAAAGCCCTGGCGGTGCCGCTGGTGGTGCCGGTGATGATGAGCTTGGCGCCCTGGCCGGCGAGTCGTTGAATCTCCTCTCTGCCTTTTACCGGGTCGGTTGCCGAGTCGCCCCACACCAGAGTGAGATCGGCGGGCAGAGACCCATCGGCCTCGGCTTCGGCGAGGGCCAGATCGATGGCCTCCTTCATGGATTCGCCGTAGCTGCCGGCATCGCCGCTCATGGGGAGGAGGACACCAATCACCGGTTTGCTTCCACAGCCGGAAAGCGAGGCAATCACAAAAAGGAGAACTGCAAGCCGGGAAATGAAATGACGGGCGTGCACTTTGGCACCTCCATGTCGTGCTTTGAACGCGGCTGCAATCATACAGAAGATTCCGTCTGTCGGGGGATTTTCTCCGGCTTGCGCCGACGCGTCGAGACCAGGTTATACTCTTCGCACAATGATCATCTGGGCATGAGCCCAGTGACAATCCGTGGTGAATGGAGGCTGATCCATGCTCGAGCTCGGCAAGGGGATTGAAATCCTCGAAAATATCGGCGGTATTGAGACAATCGACGAGGCCTGGAAGCTCTTTCGGGAGAAGATGAGCGATGGTGAGTTGGCGAAACTCGAGAAAATCAGGACCGAGAAGGCCCTGCTCAAGATCGCCAACTCCATCGCCATGTGCCGACCGGATCGAGTGATGATCAACAGCGGGAGCGAGGCCGATCTGGAGACCATCCGCGAGCTGAGCATCGCCAAAGGTGAAGAGCGGGCGTTGGCCATGCCCGATCACACGATCCACTTCGATCTCGCTCAGGAGCAGGCGCGCATCGTCGATCGCACCTTCTACATCGTCAATCCCGACGAGAAGATCAGCGTGCTCGCCAAGAAGGTCCTGCGCGACGATGCTCTTGCCTACATCAACGACAAGATGGTCGGCATCATGGAAGGCAAGGTGTTGCTCGTCGGCTTCTTCAATCGTGGGCCGGCGGGTGCTCCAGCCACCATCCCGGCGATCGAGATCACGAGCTCCGCGTATGTCATGCACAGCGCCGACATGCTCTATCGAAACTCGTATCACACCTTCGACAGACAGGTCGAAGAGACCGGGTTCTTCTTCACCAATCTCCACTCCGAGGGCCCGTGGCGCGTCGAGGATCTGCCCAACGCCCGGGTCTTCATGGACCGCTCGTGGCTCACCACCTACTCGATGTTCTGCACTTATGCCGGAAACACCCTGCTCATGAAGAAGGGGAACCACCGGTTCGCGGTGGATCTCGCCACCTACTTCAGATCCGGCCAGCAGCTTTCAGAGCACATGTTCATCACCGGGTTCAACGGACCCGGCGGACGCGCCACCTATTTCTGCGGCGCGGCCCCGAGTGGATGCGGCAAGACCACCACCGCCATGGCCGGCGACCGGTTCGTGGGAGACGACCTCGCCCAGATGTGGCTGGCGGACGATGGTTCGTTGCGGGCCATCAACCCGGAAAAGGGGATCTTCGGCATCGTCAACGATGTCAACTGGGATGGTGATCCCTACCTCATGAAGGTCCTGCGTGAACGGGGTGAGGAGGTGATCTGGACCAACGTGCTGGTTGATGACGATCGCAAGCCGCACTGGGAAGGCAGCGGCGAGGAACCGCCGACCAAAGGACGAAACTTCCAGGGCGACTGGTGGGAAGGCATCGCCGACCCCGACGGCAAGAGAATTCCCATTTCGCACGGCAACGCCCGGATCACGGTGCGCAACGAGGCGATCGGAAACTACGACATCGAGGCAGCGGAGTCACCGCAGGGGGCTCACGTCAAGGTCATCACCTACAGTGGACGGGATGCTGACACCATGCCGCCCATCTGGGTGGCCAAGAATGCAGATCACGGCGTGGTCATCGGCGCCTCCATCGTCTCAGCAGCCACCGCAACGGAACTCGGCGTGTCCGGCGTCAGGCGCCAACCGTGGGCCAACGCCCCCTTCATTCCGGGAGCTCTCGCGGACTACATGACGGCTCAATTCAAGCTCTTCAATTCGCCGGAGCTCAAGGATCCGCCGATTCTTGCGGGATTGAACTATTTCCTGACCCACCAGGCGCGGGGTGGAGAAGGCACCGGCCTGTTGGGGGAGAAGCGGGACGTCAAGGTCTGGCTCGGCTGGCTCGAGCGGCGGAGCCACGGCGATGTGGATGCCATCGAGACCCCCGTCGGCTTCCTGCCGAAATACGACGACCTCAAAGCTCTCTTCCACGACATCATCGACAAGGACTATCCGCGTGAGCTCTACGACATGCAGTTCTCGCTCTACATCGACAAGATCCTCGCCAGGATCGAGCTCCAGGAAGAGGCCTACGGCAAGGAGGAGAATCTGCCCGCCACCCTCTTCGAGGTCTATGCGGAGCAGCGCGAGGGTCTCTTGGCCATGAAGGCCAAGTACGGAGCGGTGGTCAAACCCGAGCAACTTGGCGGGTAGGCGGAGGTTTCCAGGTCGGGCCCGAACCCTGAACGTCGACACTTTTTAGCAGCTGTAGTCGGGGTCTTCAGGCCCCGCCTCAGTGTCGTGGAGAGGCAGTGAATCGGCCGGGTGCCGCTTGGCTTTCTCGGGCGGTCGACAGCGAGGGAGATCAGGAACGGCTTCAGAGATCACGGACAGCAAACAGCGTCGAGAATCGGCGTCAGCGGATCATCGCGGGAGCGGGAGCGGGAGCGGGTCACTGATCCCTCAGCTCCGGCCTTCTGGGTCGCCTCTGGCGTCCCAGCGTCGCACGAGCAGCGTGGTCGCGTTGGGGATGATTGGAAGGTCTGCGACCACACTGCTCGCGCGCCGGCGGCCTCCTTCCGAGCCGGAGCGGATGGCCCGGATCGTCCCGCCGCGGGGGTTGCCCGGCATCGGCATTGTGCGCAGTGCGTTGGGCCGCCGGGAGGCCAAACCGGCACAATGCCGTGCCCGGCACGCCCCGGTGGGGGTTGGTTCACGTTTGCTTCTTGATTTAGACATTCGGGTGGAGGAGGCGCCAGGTGATGGCTCGGACGTCGTCGAAGAGTCCGTAGCAGAGTCCGTGGCAGCGGCAGCAGATCATCATCGGGATCGGGGTCGGGAACGGCCCCGGCCACGGCCACCGGTACGGTCACGGTCGCGGATACGGATACGGATACGGTTGCGGTCTCGGGTCTCCTTCTTCCCCGGCCTTCTGGGCCGCCCCTGGC
>Ga0316193_10000309_pt1 | contig 29086 bp, 24 predicted proteins | sample MerIslsedime2_MG_FD_207735 | JGI IMG/M metagenome (GOLD analysis project Ga0316193, IMG submission 207735) | Coastal sediment microbial communities from Maine, United States - Merrow Island sediment 2 | ecosystem: Environmental > Aquatic > Marine > Coastal > Sediment | place: USA: Maine... | reverse complement strand
GGCGTTACCCTGCACATCGATAATATTCGCGGTGACAATGCACACCACATTGCAGAGACCATCTTCAAGGCTTTTGGCCGTGCCGTGCGCATGGCGCTGTCATTTGATGAGCGTATGGAAGGCGTTATGCCCAGCACAAAAGGGGCGCTCTGAAGCAGATGTCCCTGATCGCTGTGGTTGATTACGGCATGGGCAATCTGCGCTCTGTCGACAAGGCACTGGAGCATGTTGCGATGTCCGGACAGGAAGTGCGCATCACCTCGAGTGCAGAGGATATCGCATCGGCAGACCGTGTCGTTTTCCCCGGGCAGGGCGCCGCCCGCGACTGCATGCAAGAATTAAAACAAAGAAACCTGATCGAGCCTGTAATGCAGGCGGCAAAAGAAAAGCCGTTTCTCGGTATCTGCATGGGATTGCAGGTGCTGATGTCGCACAGTGAAGAAAACAATGGTGTTGACTGCATGTACATGTATAAAGGTGAGGTGCGTTTTTTTGGTGATGCGATAAACAGGGATGCTTCAACAGAGCAGTTAAAAATTCCTCATATGGGCTGGAATAATGTTACGCAGACAATATCTCACCCGTTATGGCATGGTATTAAACAGGGTAGCCGATTTTATTTTGTGCATAGCTATTATGTTGACCCTGAAAATGAGGCGATTGTGGCGGGTGAGACCGCCTATGACATTGTGTTCACATCTGCGGTCGCCTGCGATAATGTATTTGCAGTACAGTTTCATCCCGAGAAAAGTGCAGCAGACGGTTTGCAACTGCTGAAAAACTTTACCCAGTGGGATGGAAAATAAATTAATGGAGCTTGAGGTTCATGTTACTGATTCCTGCGATTGACCTTAAAGACGGTCAATGTGTGCGCCTACGTCAGGGCGATATGAGTGATGATACGGTCTTCTCGGATGATCCGGTCGCTATGGCGGGCCGTTGGGCAGAAGCCGGCACCCGGCGATTGCATATCGTCGATCTTAATGGCGCTTTTGCCGGCAAGCCGCAGAATGCGGATGTCATTCATGAAATTGCCAGTACCTATCCGGATGTCGAGATACAGATCGGTGGCGGTATTCGTGACGAAGAAACCATCGTGGCCTACCTCGATGCCGGTGTGCATCATGTCATCATCGGCACCAAGGCAGTGACCGATCCGCACTTTATCAATGAGGTCTGCGTCGAGTTTCCAAACCGGATTATTGTTGGGCTGGATGCAAAAGATGGCAAGGTCGCTGTTGATGGCTGGTCGAAAGTATCCAGGCACGATGTGATCGACATGGCGCAGCGTTTCGAGGATGACGGTGTCGAGGCCATCATTTACACCGACATTTCCCGTGACGGCATGATGCAGGGCGTGAATATCGAGGCTACCGTCAAGCTGGCGCAGTCGATTCGCATCCCGGTCATCGCTTCCGGTGGCATTACCACGATGGATGATATCAAGGCGCTGAATGAAGTTGCCGATGAAGGCATTATCGGCGCCATTACCGGCCGCGCCATCTATGAAGGCACGATCGATCTGGCCGAAGCACAGCGCTGGCTGGCAGAGCACAGCAGTAGGTATGGGGACGTTTTCTAACCGTGTCACTCGCCAAACGCATTATTCCCTGCCTGGATGTTGACAACGGTCGCGTCGTCAAAGGTGTCAAGTTTGTCGATATCCGTGATGCCGGTGACCCGGTCGAAGTTGCACGTCGCTATGACAAGGAAGGTGCTGATGAGATTACTTTTCTTGATATTACCGCCAGCTCGGACAATCGCGACACCATTGTTCACGTTGTCGAGCATGTCGCAGAAGAAGTCTTCATACCACTGACTGTTGGCGGCGGCATCCGCAAGGTGGAGGATGTTCGTACCATGCTGAATGCCGGAGCGGACAAGGTCGCGATCAACACCGCGGCGGTTTTCAATCCTGATTTCGTCAAGCAGGCGACCGACAGAGTGGGGTCGCAATGCATCGTGGTGGCGATTGATGCCAAGCAGGTCAGCGCCGAAGGTGAGCCGCTGCGCTGGGAAATTTTTACCCACGGCGGACGCAAGCCTACGGGGCTGGATGCCGTTGAGTGGGCGCGGAAAATGGTTGAAAATGGCGCCGGAGAAATTTTGCTGACCAGCATGGACCGTGATGGCACCAAGATAGGTTTCGATCTAAAGCTGACTCGAGCCATCGCCGAGGCGGTATCTGTGCCAGTCATCGCATCGGGTGGAGTAGGCAATCTCGAGCATCTTGCAGAGGGAATCCTGCAGGGCAAGGCGGACGCCGTGCTGGCCGCCAGTATTTTCCATTTTGCCGAATACAGCATACACGAAGCCAAGCAATACATGGCTGAGAGCGGTATTGAAGTCCGGCTCTGAAGCCCACGTAGGTCACAAACAGCGACACTTCATAGAAACTGGCCCGTATATTGTACGAAGGATTTGGATTTTAGGGGCAAGCTGGCAAAGCAGGTTGGACGATCGCCCGCGGATTCATAGTAATAGCTATGGATCAAGGGTGATCGTTCAAGATGCGACGACAGCTTGTTCATAAAACCAAATAGGACAAGCTTTAACAGGATTGAAAACATACATTTCGCTAAATATGACACTAATATCAATCACTAACGAAAATTCCGTGCCCGCCTTCGTGCAATATACGGGCTAATATCATGTCAGAAACCTGGTTGGACGAGATCCGTTTTAATGCCGAGGGCCTTATTCCGGCCATCACACAGGATGCTGCCAGTGGCAGGGTATTGATGCTGGCGTGGATGAATAGAGAGGCATTAAAACTTACCGCTGAAAAAAAACAGGCCGTGTACTGGTCACGCTCGCGTCAGAAATTGTGGCACAAGGGTGAAGAATCGGGTCACACACAGCAGGTGCTGGAGATGCGCTTCGATTGTGATGAAGACGTGATTCTGTTAAAAGTGCAGCAGAAGGGTGGAATTGCCTGTCATACTGGACGTGAGAGTTGCTTTTATCGCCAGCTGGAGGGCGATCGATGGGTCGAAGTTGATGGTGTCATCAAGGACCCTGAAGATATCTACCGATAATCGTCAAACCGGGCCGAACCCACAGATTCCATGACAGACATACTTGAACAACTGGCTGAAGTGCTGGAGCAGCGTAAACAGGCTGAGCCGGGTTCTTCTTATGTCGCCAGCCTGTATAACAAGGGACTTGATGCTATCCTTAAGAAGATTGGCGAGGAAGCCACCGAAACCGTGATGGCCGCCAAAGACGGCGATGACGATAAATTGATATACGAGATTGCGGACCTGTGGTTCCACAGTCTGGTATTGCTGGCGCACAAGGGACTTGGGCCGGATGATGTTTTACAGGAACTGGGTCGGCGCTTTGGCGTATCCGGCCACGATGAAAAAGCTTCGCGACAGGCCCCTGCGCCAAGCGTGAAACTGGAGAGAGAATAATGGGTATTAGTATCTGGCAATTATTGATTGTGCTTGGCATCGTGATCTTGCTGTTCGGCACCAAAAAACTGCGTAACCTTGGTGGTGACCTTGGTTCGGCCGTGAAAAGTTTCAAGGGCGCAATAAAAGAAGGCGCCGAAGACACGTCGATGAAAAAAGAAATCGAGAACGATGAAGGCGACACTATTGATGCCGAAGTCACCTCAAAAAAAGAAGATAACGTCTAACGCGTGCCTGGAATCCGACCTCCTGCGTGTGGCTTCAACTGTTAGCCGATTTCTGCAGGCAGGCCGCTTGATCACTTCTGTTAATTGTTAACTATTCATTATTCACTGAATTATCGTGTTTGATATTGGTTTCTGGGAACTGTTTCTGATCCTGATTCTGGCTTTGCTGGTTGTCGGGCCGGAACGCCTGCCAAAAGCCGCACGTACGGCAGGTCTCTGGTTCGGTAAGGCGCGCCGCTATGTCGAAGGCGTGAAAGAGGAAGTCGCCAGCGAGTTTGATGTTGGTGAGCTCAAGCGCATGGTTCATAACCAGGAGGTGCAGATCAACGAGCTGCAGGGCAAGTTGAGCGAGACCGTTTCCCTTGATGAGCAACAGCAGGAGCCTGCCGGGCCGGATTACGAAATCATCGAACAGGATCAGGATATTGAATCAGTCGACGAAAAAAGCGAGAAATCCAGGGATTAGGTCATGCCGACTGAAGAACACAACGCCAGTCAAAATATTGATGGTAAAGAGCAGACCCTGCTCGATCACCTGATAGAACTGCGCGACCGCCTGTTGCACATGGTGGTGGCGGTACTGATTCTGTTTCTGGCGCTGTTCCCGTTTTCGGAGCAGATATTCTCAACGGTAGCGCAACCGCTGTTGGCGTTGATGCCGGAAGGCACTTCGATGATCGCGACCAGCGTGACCTCACCCTTCCTGGTGCCATTCAAGCTGGTGTTGCTGCTGGCGGTGCTGCTGGCGGTGCCGTATTTACTGCACCAGCTTTGGGCGTTTGTGGCACCCGGCCTGTACAGCCATGAAAAAAAACTCGCTGCGCCTTTGCTGGTTTCCAGCGTGTTGCTGTTTTACTGCGGCATCGCATTTGCCTATTTCGTGGTTTTTCCGCTGTTGTTCGCATTCTTCATCGCGGTCGCGCCTGAAGGCGTGGCGGTGATGACCGATATCGGTCAGTATCTTGATTTCATCATCGCCATATTCTTTGCTTTTGGTATCGCATTTGAAGTGCCGGTTGCGACTTTTCTGCTGATTCTGGCAGGTGTTACCACCGCAGACGATATGGCCAAGAAGCGGCCTTATATCATCGTCGGTGCCTTTGTGATCGGCATGATGCTGACACCACCGGATGTGATCTCCCAGTCGCTGCTGGCGGTACCGATGTGGGCACTGTTTGAAATCGGCCTGATCATGTCACGTCTCTTTATCAAGCCGAAACAGGTCGATGAAAGCCATCCTGACTATCAATTCCACGATGATAATCCGGATAATCCAGGTGAGGACGAAATGGAGTCCATGATGGATGAAATGGAACGGGAAGAGCAGGAAAACCTGCAAAGACCGGACTGAGTCAGCCCGAAAGCAGGTGGCTATTGTATGAATATTTTATGGCGTGGCTCTGGCCACGCGTGATGTCTGTAAATAGTGTAAAATTCCCGCCCCGATCAAGAAGCCAAGCATACATTCAGACAGGATATTGAGAATTTAGATGGGCGAAGCCAGAAAAGTCCCCCGCAGACCAACACTACTGATTATTCTAGACGGATTCGGCGTCAACCCGAGTCGTATTAACAACGCGGTACAGGAAGCACATACACCGCGTCTTGATGAATATTTCTCCCGGCATACCCATACCACGCTCGATGCCTGTGGTGCTTCCGTGGGCCTGCCTGACGGCCAGATGGGTAATTCCGAAGTTGGCCACATGACTCTGGGTTGTGGTGCGGTGATGCGCCAGGATCTGGTGCGTATCAATGATGAAATTGAAAGCGGTGACTTTTTCAACAATGCTGCGCTGGTATCTGCAGTCGAGGATGCGGCGGCAGAGGAACGACCCCTGCACCTGGTGGGCCTGGTATCTGATGGCGGTGTGCACAGCCATATCAACCACCTGCTGGCGTTGATCGAACTAACGGCGCGTTATGAGGTCAAGCCGGTAGTGCACATGATCACCGATGGCCGTGATACCGCACAAATGTCGGCTCTGGTGTACCTGAAACAGCTCGGGCCGGTGCTGGAAGAAGCGGGTGGCTGTATCGCGACCGTTTGCGGTCGTTATTATGCGATGGATCGTGACAATCGCTGGTACCGGACCGAGCGCGCGTGGCGGGCGATGGTCAGGGGCGAAGGCGAGAAAGCCGAGAATGCGTTGTATGCGATCGAGGCTGCCTACGCGAAGGAGCAGACCGACGAATTTATCAAGCCAACCGTGCTGGAAGAATGTGAACTTATCCAGTCAGACGACAGCGTGATTTTCTTCAATTTCCGCAACGACAGACCGCGGCAGCTGGCGGCGGCGCTGAGTCAGAATAACTTTGAGCAATTCGATCTCGGTGATTATTCCGGTGCAACCGTGACTTGCCTGACCGAATACGACCCCGAGTTTCTGCTGCCGATCGGCTATGCACCTGAGCGACCGCAGAACACGGTTGCATCAGTTGTGAGCCGTGCCGGCTACAAACAGTTTCATTGCGCGGAAACGGAAAAATATGCGCACGTGACCTACTTCTTCAATGGCGGCAAGAAGAAGCCGTTTGCAGGTGAAGAGCACATCATGGTGAATTCGCCGGATGTCGCCACCTATGATCTGAAGCCGGAAATGAGTGCGTCCAAGGTGGCCGACAAAGTCATCGAGGCGCTGGAGTCGGCTGCATATGGCTTTATTCTGGTTAATTTTGCCAACGGCGACATGGTCGGCCACACCGCGGTGCGTGATGCGGTCATAGCTGCAGTCGAAGCGCTGGACACCCAGGTCGGCCGCGTACTTGATGCGGCTGTCGAGGCTGGCTATTCAGTGGTGCTGACTGCTGATCATGGTAACTGCGATGAAATGGTTGATCCGGTCACGCAGGAACCGCACACTCAGCACACCCTGTATCCGGTGCCGTGCATGGTGATCGATGAAGCAAACTGGCATCTATTACCCGGCGGAGACCTGAGCTCGGTGGCGCCGACAGTGCTGCAGTTAATGGGCCTGCAGCAACCTTCTGAAATGACAGGCAAAAGCCTGTTGATGAAGGAATATTAAAGATGCAATGTGTTGCGCTGGTAGATTATTCGTTTGTTTTCTCGCAGAGGCGCAGAGGCGCAGAGGCGCAGAGCACGCAGAGATTGTCTGGGTTTTCTCTGTACGAAGGGCCGCTCCTACGATGCAGGTATCCCTGTATGTTATGGTCGCGCCAGGACCGGACACTGAGCGACGTAATACAACTCATGGAACTATGTTCCTCGTCCCTCGTTACTCGCCCCTCGTCCCTGTTTTAATGTGTTCTATGGCGGTTACCGTGCAGACCCATGCTCGAGCTGGGGGCTGCATAGGGCTCCTGAATCAGTAGCTGTGTGATTACATCGGCAGGTAACGGTTTTCCAAACAGGAACCCCTGCGCCTCGCTGCATTCAATTTCCTGTAAATATTCCAGTTGCTGCTGGGATTCAACGCCTTCAGCGATTACGTTCAGATTCAGGCCCCTGGCCATTGCCACTATGGTATTGATAATCGAGTTACCCGAGTGCTTCATGTTGACTTCTTTAATGAAGGCGCGATCAATCTTGAGCGTATGAATCGGTAATTTGTGCAGGTAACTCAATGACGAGTAGCCGGTGCCGAAATCATCAATTGCGATGAAGACGCCTTTCTTGCTGAGCGCCTTCAGTTTTTGAATGACGCTGTCCATGTCGCTCATAATCGTGTTTTCGGTAATTTCGATTTCGAGGCAGTGTCCAGGTATTCCATAATCTTTCAAAATATTGGAAACGTGTTTTACGATGGCCTTCTCCGCAAGCTGACGCGCCGACATATTGATGGACATGCGAATTTCGGGCAGGCCGGCATCGCGCCAGCGTCTCAGCTCGGCACAGGCATTACGCAGAACCCAGTGGCCGATTTCAACAATCATCCCGGTCTCTTCCGCAAATGGAATAAACTCTGCCGGTGTGATCATGCCATGCTCGGGGTGGTCCCAGCGTAACAGGGCCTCAACACCGACGATTTCACCGTTTTTTAGATTTATTTGGGGCTGATACATCAGGTGAAATTCATCATTATCCAGCGCTTTATGAATACCTGTTTCCAGTGAAAGGTTCTGGAAATAAGGTGTCGTCATATCATCGCTGTAGAACTTGTAATTGTTCTTTCCGGTATCTTTGACATGATACATGGCGATATCGGCATGCTTTATCAGCAGGTCCATATTAGTGCCGTCGCGCGGATAGATCGATATGCCTATACTGGCGCTGACGTACAGCTCGTTGTTGTCGATAACAAACGGGTCTTTGAGGACGCCGTTTATTTTTTCAGCAATGCTGCTAACGTCTTCCTTGCCTTTGGTGATTTTTGGCAGCAGGAGTGTGAATTCATCACCGCCAAAACGGGCCAGTGTGTCGCCTTCACGCACACAACTCTTCAGTCGCGTGCTGACCTGCTGTAATAGTTCGTCGCCAATGACATGGCCAAGTGAATCATTGATATTTTTGAAGCGGTCAAGGTCGAGGAACATCACCGCCAGCATTTCGTCTTCACGTTTGGCCTGGGAGATTGCCAGGCTAAGGCGGTCTCTCAGTAATGCGCGGTTTGGCAGGTTTGTAAGCAGGTCGTGGTAGGCCTGGAAGTTGATGGTGTCCTCAGCTAGCTTGCGCTCTGTTATGTCACGCGCGACACCGTAAGTGCCAAGATAGGTTTTCTTCTTGGGGTCGCCTTCATTTTGATAAATCCCCATGGAGCTGAGCTCGATTGGCAGCGTGCTGGCATCAAAGAAGCGAGGCGAGCTGTCATCTTTGCATTTCAGGCGCAACTCAACGTTGCGTGATGCGCGGTCACCAACGCGACGCTCATTAAATACATAGCGCGCAAGCTCCAGGTCTTTCTGGTGTACAAGTATGGAATAGTGTTTGCCTACGAGTTCCTTGCTGTCATAACCCAGTAGTGTTTCGATGCGGTCATTTATGAAGCTGAAATGACCATCCTGGTCGAGTATGTAAATGATATCGGGTGATGTATTGACCAGGTACCGATGCAGGCGCTCTGACTCGTGTAACTGGCTCTGTATCAGTTTGTTCTGTTTCTCGAGTAACTTTTTCTTCAGTGCGTTTTTGACGGTAATCATCAACTCGTCGGTGGCATAGGGTTTGCGCAGGAAGTCGTAAGCGCCTTGCGAGCAAGCATCTCTGGCTGCTTCAAAGGAGGTTTCGCCACTGACAATAATGATGGATAGATTCATTTTCTGTCGCTTGATGTGACGCATGACATCGTGCCCGTTGACGTACGGCATCTGAAGGTCCAGTAGTACCAGGTCGTATTCTTTCTGGTCAAGACAGACAATGGCTTCACGGCCGCCAATGGCGGTATGGGCATCAATGCCGCGGGTTGCCAGTAAGTCTTTCAGGCTTTTCAGTACTACAGGGTCATCATCGACGATGAGAATATTTTGCTCATTACTGCTCATTTTTTTACTCTTTGGTGCAAAGGCTGCCCGGCCTTTGGTTATTGTCTAGTTATGCACAAGTACCAGAGTATTGCTCTATTCTTGTATATTTCGCGGCAGGAGAATATGAAAACTCGTGCCTTTATCACTGCTCCTGCAGCTGATAGAGCCGTGCATTTCATTAACAAGATTTTTTACGATCGTAAGCCCTACGCCCGCATGTCCATCACCTTTTGTTGTTTTTATGGGTGTGAACAAGTCAGGCAAAATCTCTGCTGGTATGCCCGGCCCGTCGTCTGCTACGCATATTTCAAAGTGCGCTTTTCCATCGACGTTTACCTGATCCTGAGTGTAGACCATAACCAGACCTTCTGCAGGAAGTGCCTCAACTGCATTTTTTACCAGATTGGTATAGATCTGTTTGAGTGCGTCCGCATTGGTCAACATGGGGGGCATGCTCTCATCCAGGTTGAGGCTTATTTCTATATCGTGGGCAGCGAACAGGGAGGTCTGGAACATGTGGGACAGGTCTGCCACGAGGGCATTGACGTCAACTGGAACGGCTTCGCTGGTATCAACAATGCTTGATTCTGAGAGTTTTTCCAGTATCGAGTTAATTCGGAATATTTCGCTCCTGATCGTTTCAAGGTCCTGTTGTGCCGGATCATCACCTTCAAGCTTGATACCAAGAATTTCGAGATAATTATTGATGATGCTGAGTGGGTTACGGATCTCATGTATTACTTCCCCTGCTCGTGCTTTCAGGATTTGATCCGGGTCCGTTTTGTTGCCTTCATCACCTTCTCCGCGGAATTCACTCAAAGAAGAACTGATGGTGCTGGCTATTTCGTTGGCGAAGCGCTTGATCAAGTTCTGTTGCTTCGATAATGACGGTAGCTGGGCCTCGTCGATACCCAGGAGCAGTGTGCCTATGGCTGCGTTATGAAGAATCAGTGGCATGCATAGCACGCCTTCTTTGCCGCTGAGGCCAATCAACTGAAGATCCACGATAGACAGGGCATCTTGCTCCAGTTCAAACGAATTAATCGCGCTCATCTCCAGCAGTGCATCAGTTACAATACTGCGGCCAGGTTCGAGTGGTATCTTTATGTCCTGAAAGTGCGGCCCGCTTTCAGCAGTGGATATGGCCTGAAGCTTGTCGCTGGCTGCGTCATAGAGAAAGAGTATGCAGTTACTGACGCCAAACAGAATTGAAATATTTTGCTTTAACGCAAGTAATAGGGCCTGTTTTCCTTCTATGCGAGAAAGGTGCTGGTGCACGCCGTCGAGCATTGCGATGTTTCGAATCTGCTCTGCAAGCTGGACCTGTTTTAGCTGGTCGTTAGCGTGAATTATTTTTGCGGTATCGCTATCGATATCGTCAGTAATGAAATCTACTTCGTAGTCACTGGCAATATCTCCGATTTTTTCAATGCAGTTCTTTAACAAGCCATCTACCGCTGGTTCGGAAAGCCCGAAAAGTCGCTCGGCGGCATTCAGCGCTTCATCGGGGTCCTGTTTGAATTGCTCGTGACTTAGCAGGTTGGCCAGGTTTGTGATTTTAACCAGCGGGTGTGCATCCAGGATTTTATCTACAGGCTCATGATGATACAAAATGGCATCCGCAAGAAACGGGTTGCTATCATGTTTTCTGAACAGGCTCGCGCCTACATGATAATGCGTGGAGTCGAACTCCTCGTTTTCTATCTCATGGAGATACTCGTTCTCATTGAGTTGGGCTAGCGCTGTTGTGTATTTTTCAGGGTAGGTGGCCTCCATTATCAGCTGGCCTGAATCATGCAACAGGCCGGCAAGCCAGGCCTCATCAAGGTGCTTGTAATTAATGTATTCAGCGAGTTGCTCTGCTATACAGCCGCAAAATATGGAGTGATACCAGTGATTCTTGAGAAATGCCAGCCGTTCCTGGTCGCTGCGAGAGAAAAACTGCTGTACTGCCGATGTAATGGCAATGCTCTTAATGGTATGAATACCCAGTCGAGCGAGTGATTGCTCCAGATTCTTTTCACTTGTACAGTTGCCGCCACAGGCCGAAATGATTTTCACACACAGTGCGGGATCCCTGCGTATGACATTGGCCAGTTGCTCAAAAGAGACATTTTCATCCTGGCAGGTGTCGAGTAAATGCAACAGCACATGCGGCAGCGTCAGAAGCTTGTTAGCATCCGTCTTCTGGAGAATTCGTTTGGCTTCTTTTTCCATGCGGTGTGTCATTGGTTTTTTTGATCAATTTTGTCTGGAAACTACATTCCAGGATTTATGCAGCTCAGCGCCGTTAAAATGTAAAGAAAAACGACACGTTTTACTGTATCTGAAATGGATATGCAAGAATCATGCTTATTTAATAATGTCATATATTTTCAATAAGTTATTAAGCGCTGCTGTTTTCTATCGGCGATTTCTGTAAAGCGGGTCGACATAAATGGCTGTTAGATGAGTGGTACAGTCTCAACCGGCCACGGAATAATATCCGTTGAAGCATTGAAATGAAATGCCTGAGGGCAGAGAATGAATGAAGCGATTATATCTGTACGGAGTCTATTTCCGATAGGTGGCAATGTTGATAGGAAGTTTGATGCGTTTTTCATGGAATAAAGATCAAGTCCGGGACGAAAGCAGCGATAACAGAGATGACTTGATGCCTGAGGTGCTTTCAAAAAAGCTTGAATCACTGACTGGACAAACTGAAAGTCAGGCGGTGTCATATTCGGATTATAAGCATCTCAGTCTTGATGATCTGTCGAAGATTTCGCGAAACGTGCTGAAGGATAAAAACCTGGAAGTGAGCAAGGTCAGGCCTTTCTTCTGGGCCCTGGTAGAAGCATATGTTGAACGCTTTCAGGTGTTTCCATTTGATGCAGGCAAGGCGCTATTCAGCTACCTGGAGTTGCACGAATATCCTGAAGAGCAGTTACGTGACCTGGTTAAACAGCTCGAAAAGCTATATAAAAAACAGTATGGCAGGCCTATGCGTGAATCTGAACAACAGTTTATCACTGAAGACACCAGGGCGCAGACGCTTGATGATGAAATAAACGAGCTGCGTGAGACACTCAAATATGCAGCGATTGTAGGTGAGCGACTCGATGACAAAGAATAGTTTTATAGCACTGCTTCTTCTTTTTGTTCCTTTAGCAGCGTTGGCACAAACGTTTACCAATGATGAATATGGTTATTCGGTTGAAGTCGATGACAGTTTCCAGCTCACACAAAACAATCATGTGACATATTTCAGGTCGGATGATAATGATAGTGTCGTTATCATAAAGAACTGGCCGGGGCTTGATGATGATACGGCTAAGGATTATTTACAGCAGGGTTACCAGGACGAACACATTGCGATAGTCTCGGTCAATGAGCCGGAAGAAATAAATGTTGATAATGGCAAGGGTCTTCTGGTTGATATTCAAGCCATTATTGAACGCAAACTGATGCAAGGCATCGCCGCTAGTTATATTGGGAACAACGGCCAGGGCATGGTGGTTGTGATTTCAGCTTCCAATGATAATTGGGACAAGTTGGCACCTGTGGCACAGAAAATCGCTGAAAGCGTCAAATTTGTCGAATATAGTGCAGGCCCCAATGCGCTGGACTGGTACTACATGTTGGCTGGAATACGGTTATCATTGCGCGGCTCTGTCGATGACACCAGGCGAAGAGAAGATATCTACTTTTGTTCTGATGGCAGTTTTAAACATCGCATGTCCTCATCGGCCAGCAGGGAACTGGATTCCGGTTCTGCATATGGTTTCTCGGCAAGAACCCGGTCGGGTTCCTGGAAGGTCATGGATGATGCAGGAAAAAGCCGCTTGATTCTGCGTTACGGTAACGGGCGTGAACAGACGGCAATTATCGAAGACAGAAACGGGCAGACGTTTCTGGATAATCAGCGTTTTTACATGATGAGAAACAATCGCTGCAGATAAATATATCGAAGCAAGGCTGTAGTTTCATCTGGTTATTATTAGCCGCAAAAAACGCAAAAAACGCAAATTCATTTATTACTAATAATAAAATCCGTTTGCGCCCTTTGCGTAATTCGCGGCTAATAGCGGCCTAATCAGTTAGACTGCTTGTTTGCGCCTGCTAACACCAATCAGTCCGAGCAGTCCGGAGCCAAACAGCCATATCGCAGCAGGCACTGGTACAGGACTTACAGAAACTGAACAGTTACCCGAGCCGCTGATGTTGGCGCTGCCCGGAGTGATGCAGGCTGAATTGAAATCGTCTGCATTGACGTTGGTGTCAATCCCATTGGGTAGTCGAGCAATACTCATGGTGATACTGCCGGAGTCAGCGCCGGTGAAGCTGTCGCCCTCGGCAAATGCCCCAAGCTCGCTGCCGATGCTGTCGTAGACTACCGAGTCTACAAGTGTATCGCCAAGCAATAATGCAACCGCGTCTCCACTGTCTCCGCCATTTTGAAGCCAGCTGCCCGATGATACGTCGATATCGCAATTGGCAACAGCCTGCGTGTCGCTGCACAAAACAAGATAGCCGCTCCCGGAGATAGACAAACCCGACAGATCGAAAGAGTTATATGCACTTCCGTTTGTGCCGTTTACAAGATCAAGTGTGTAGCCATCAAGCAGTACTGAATTCGTGTCCGAATTATATAATTCGATGAATTCAGCCGTATCGCCACCTGGCTGATCGTAATCAATTTCGTTGATCATGACGGCTGCATGAATTGATGTTGATGCTCCCAGCCAGAGAATACCGGCGTTGATGAGATATGCAGGATTGGTTTTGGTTTTCAGAATCATTTCCATTATGAACTCCCTGTGTCCATTGATGCCTTTAAGGCGGTTAAACAAATTAGATTGATACATCATGTATGCAATCGTGGTAACAGATAGCAATTCCCGTACCAAAAATAACTTTATGTTTGACATCAGGTGTTTGAGAATAATACTGGAACTGGACGAATTACATTGTGTAAGAAAGGCAAGAAAATTTTGTAAGACTTGACTTACAAATTATGGAATTCTTTACATTTCAAATTATTCTGAAAAATAATTGATGACCGTCAAGTTTCTTAAAGTTCAACTTAGTAAAATCAGTATCACAATAATTAATTTTTTATTTATAAATCTGGGGTGAGAGTCATGCAGCAGTGGATAGACATAATATTTAATAATACGTCGGGCTTGATGAGTATGATTGTTATTTTTGGAACGATTGCAGTCGCGGCGTTTCTTGTAACCATGCTGGTGGTCAAATCAAGCGAACATAAATGAACGACAGTGGCGAGTATCGAGTGAAAAGTGGCGAGGAGGTGCTAAATAGACTGGCTGTAGACAGTTAGCCTTACCCCTTTTAACTTGCCACTCGCCACTGCATTATTGGTGGGCCTGGAAGGATTACAGCCTACATCCATGTAGGCTGTCTTCGGCTCGCTTTGCTCATGAAAAATCGTTCCAGACGATTTTTTCGAACCTTCGACCAATGGATTCACTTGTTCCCGCTATTTCTATCGGGAGCGGACTATCTCATCACCCTCAGCTGATTCTTCTAATCGAATCTCTGTTAGGGCGCGGGACGCTTAGACCTGTTATTAAGAACGCTCGGTATTGATACCAGTTCCCAGGTAGTCTCTGCACCTTCCGGAAGTGTACTCCCGGCTTGGCTCAGGGTTGCCATTAGTTCGATGAATTATCTACATCGACTGTTAAGGTTTCCCTGAATTCATCCCGTTCATTTCATGTCTTTCGACATGAACGCACCATTTTGATGAGTCCACTGCTCTAACCTTGCGCTAGCGCGCCCCGCTACAGGCGCATGAACAAATAGATGGGGGAATTGGTGGGCCTGGAAGGACTTGAACCTTCGACCGATCGATTATGAGTCGAGCGCTCTAACCAGCTGAGCTACAGGCCCCGATAAAGAAGTGAGAGATTCTAACGGATCTGCAGGATTTGTCAGCAGATATTGTTAGCAGATATTGTTAGCTATTACTGTCATCACCCAGGAAGCTGCGCAGGTGTTCGGCGCGGCTGGGGTGGCGCAGTTTGCGCAGGGCCTTGGCTTCTATCTGGCGGATGCGCTCACGGGTCACATCGAATTGCTTGCCCACTTCTTCCAGGGTGTGGTCGGTATTCATGTCGATACCAAAACGCATACGCAACACCTTGGACTCGCGAGCGGTCAAGGTTGTCAGAATGTCCTTGGTAGATTCACGTAGCGACTCGCTGGTCGCGGAATCATCAGGCGAGAGGATGTTGAGGTCCTCGATGAAGTCGCCAAGATGTGAATCTTCATCATCACCAATAGGCGTTTCCATTGAAATAGGCTCTTTGGCGATCTTCAATACCTTGCGAACCTTGTCTTCAGGCATTTCCATCTTTTCAGCCAGTTCTTCAGGGGTGGGTTCACGGCCCATTTCCTGCAGCATGGCGCGGAAGATGCGGTTGAGCTTGTTAATGGTTTCAATCATGTGCACCGGAATGCGAATGGTGCGGGCCTGATCAGCGATCGAGCGCGTGATGGCCTGGCGAATCCACCATGTGGCGTAGGTTGAAAACTTGTATCCGCGACGGTATTCGAATTTATCAACGGCTTTCATCAGGCCGATGTTGCCTTCCTGAATCAGGTCGAGGAACTGCAGGCCGCGGTTTGTGTATTTCTTCGCAATAGATATGACGAGGCGCAGGTTGGCTTCGACCATTTCTTTTTTCGCGCGGCGCGCCTTGGCTTCGCCGATCGACATCTTGCGGTTAATTTCCTTGATTTCAGGAATGCCGAGGCCGTACTCGTTTTCGAGCGCAGCCAGTTTCTGCTGGGTCATCTTGATTTCTGGTGCAAGTTCAGCCAGCGCATCTGAGTACTCGTGGCCTGAACAATATTCATCAACCCAGTTAACGTTGGTTTCATTTTTCGGGAACGTGGAAATCATGATCTTGCGCGGCATATGTGCGCGATTAACGGCAAGGTCAAGAATGTGGCGTTCGAGCATGCGAATGCGTTCAATGGTTTTGTGCAGACCCACTGTCAGCTTTGATACGGTTATAGGCGTGTACTTGAAGCCGAGAAAGGCGGCCGCCATTGAATGACGGGCTTTTTCTGTAGCTTCCGGATCGCCTTTGGCGAAGGTGTTGACCGTTCTGGTGTGTGCGCGTTTGATCTTGGTGAAGAGCTTTTTGACGACTTCAGGATCAAGGCCAACATCAACAACCTCGGCTTTTTCGTTGGACTTGCCTGCGGCAGCGAGCTTGGCTTCTCTGGCTGCATTTTCAAGTGCCTCGGCTGCAAGACGGTCAAGCTCTTCATCGCTCTTGTGAAAATCAGCAACCAGGTCACTTAAACGGGATTCGCCTTCTTCGACACGATCCCACATATCAAGCACAGTGCCTACGGTATGAGGGTTGGTGGCGAGGGCTTCCAGCACCTGTTTCAGGCCTTCTTCAATGCGTTTCGCAATCTCGATTTCGCCTTCGCGTGTCAGCAGCTCAACACTGCCCATTTCGCGCATGTACATGCGCACCGGGTCAGTGGTGCGACCAAGCTCGGTTTCAATCGAGGCGAGGACGGCAACGGCTTCTTCGGTAGTGTCATCATCGGCTTCACTCACCGAGCTGTCACTCAGGATCTGCGACTCGCCTTCCGGTGCGGTTTCGCACACGGTAATACCCATATCATTTATGGTGTTAATGATGTCCTCGACCTGGGACGGATCGACGATACCTTCCGGCAAATGGTCATTCACTTCGGAATAGGTCAGGTAGCCCTGTTCCTTACCCTTGGCGATAAGTACTTTAAGACGTGATTTCTGTGCTTTTTCAGTTGCTTGTATTGCCATTTATGCGCTGCCGGTCATGTGAGCAAGATATAAATCGAATCGACCATTTTACCATTGATTATTCGTGTGAGCTATATAAATGGGGACTTAAATACATGTTTCAATGATATTTCTCCATCATTTATCCACTATTTCCTGCCCTCATGTGGCAGCTGAATATGGATATAGCAAACATGATCATAGGCTAGCCTGAACCGTGATAGGCATGCTCGAATAACACACTGTTTTTTTGATGATCCTTACTTTTCTCCAAATAACCAATAGTTATATGTATTTCACGCCGCCTGGTGAGAAATGCGGGCTAGATATGACAGATTGATACGGCTTCAGTTCGATACAAATGCGTCATAACTGCCTGATATTTAATTAGACGCTCAGGCATACAGAATATTCGCATGCCAGGTCATGCTGCGGCGAATTGGGGATGATTCACGCGAGTTCACTGAAATCCACTCCAACGTGGGTATGTTCAGCTGCTTGTACATATCTATAGTGCTGGTAGCATATGCCTGCCAGGTTGCTGGTGAGGCCGGTTCCGGCATCGTGTATTACTCAGTCAATAAGGAAGTAATGTAATGGTTAGTCTTGAAACACCGGTTTGTGAATTTGATCAGGATATCGTTGACTTTTCCCTGCCTGGCGTTGACGGCAGGACCTGGGATGTGGAGTCATGTCGTGGCGAAAATGGCTTGCTGGTCATGTTTATCTGTAACCACTGCCCTTATGTGAAAGCCATTCGCGAGCGAATGGTGCGGGATACGCGTGAATTGATGGGCCTGGGTATCAACAGCGTTGCCATCATGTCGAATGACCCGCAAGAGTACGAAGAAGATTCGCTCGACAATATGAAGATCATCTCGCAGCAGTATGATTTCCCTTTCCCTTATCTTATCGATGAAACGCAACAGGTGGCCAGGGCTTATGGCGCGGTATGCACCCCGGATTTCTTTGGCTATAACAAGGATCTCAAACTGCAATACCGCGGCCGCCTCGATGCCAGCCGCAAGCAGACCGCCGAAGGTGATGTCAGGCGTGATCTGTTTGAGGCCATGAAGCAGGTTGCACGGACCGGGCGTGGTCCTGAAGATCAGATACCCAGCATGGGCTGTTCCATCAAGTGGAAGTCCGAAGCGGCCTGAATAACTCCGACCTGATTCTTTATTAGCCGCGAATGACGCAAATAAACGCTAATGATGTTTGGGACTCTTGCTGTGCATAAGTCCCAGGCTAAAGAGCTTATAAAAAATTTGCGGACATTTGCGTCATTTGCGGCTCATCATTAAATGCAGTAGAGATACTATCCTTGCGATAGATCAAGTGTTCGGCTTGCCCATTCTGGTGAATTGAGGGAAAATACGCGCCTTTCCACGTCAGGCACGGTTTGAATCGCGCTAAGGGGGGTGTCTGACCTGTTGATTTTGTTAAGAATATTCTAAAAAAGAATTCCAGGTCCTGAGCAGGCTGTTTTCAGCATGCTTGGGTTACTTTACAGTTTCAAAACTTTTATTGGAGAGCATTATGCCTTCACGCAGAGAGCTGGCTAACGCCATTCGCGCTTTAAGTATGGACGCCGTCCAGAAAGCCAATTCCGGTCACCCGGGCGCCCCTATGGGTATGGCTGATATCGCAGAAGTCCTATACAACGACTTCATGCAGCACAATCCCTCAAATCCAAAATGGGTCGATCGTGACCGCTTTGTCATGTCCAACGGCCATGGCTCCATGCTGCCCTATTCACTGTTGCACCTGACCGGTTATGACTTGCCGATGGAAGAAATCAAGAACTTCCGTCAGCTGCATTCAAAAACGCCGGGTCACCCTGAATACGGTTATGCGCCGGGTATTGAGACAACAACCGGTCCGCTGGGCCAGGGTATTACCAATGCCGTAGGTATGGCGATTGCTGAAAAAGCACTGGCTGCCCGCTTCAACAAGGATGGCCACACTATTGTCGACCACAACACCTACACTTTCCTCGGCGACGGCTGCTTGATGGAAGGTATTTCACACGAATCATGCTCGCTCGCCGGCACACTGGGACTGGGCAAGCTGATTGCGATGTACGATGACAACAACATCTCCATCGATGGTGAAGTCGGAGGCTGGTTCACCGATGATACGCCGGGCCGTTTTAAGGCTTATGGCTGGCATGTTGTTCCGAATGTTGATGGCCACAATGCGGATGCCGTCAAGGCGGCTATCGAAGAAGCGCGTTCTGTAACTGACAAGCCTTCGATGATCTGCTGCAAGACAACCATCGGTTTTGGTTCGCCTAACAAGGGTGGCAAAGAAGAATGTCACGGCGCACCACTGGGTAATGATGAAATCGAACTGACCCGCAAGGAACTTGGCTGGACACACGGTTCTTTTGAAATTCCCGATGACATTTATGCCGGTTGGGACGCTAAAGAAAAAGGCGCTGCAGCAGAAGCGGCATGGAATGAAAAATTTGATGCATACAAGGCAGCCAACCCGGAACTGGCCGCTGAATTTGAACGCCGCATGGCTGGCGAACTGGTTGCTGACTGGGAGAGCCAGGCAGATGCGTTCATCAAGTCTGTAGCTGAAAAGGGCGACACCATCGCAAGCCGCAAGGCATCGCAGAACTCTATCGAAGGTCTCTCTTCGTTCACGGATTTCATGGGTGGTTCTGCTGACCTCGCGGGATCTAACCTGACCATCGTTTCCAACTCGGTACCGATGCGCGCCAACACGGCCGATGCCAACTACCTGAACTACGGTGTTCGCGAATTCGGCATGGCCGCGATCATTAACGGCATTTCACTGCATGGCGGTTTTGTGCCTTATGGCGCAACCTTCCTGATGTTCTCTGAGTATGCACGTAACGCATTGCGCATGGCTGCACTGATGAGCATCCAGCACATCGAAGTGTTCACGCATGACTCCATCGGTCTGGGTGAAGACGGCCCTACTCACCAGCCGGTTGAGCAGACTGCAACACTGCGTATGATTCCTCGCATGTCTGTATGGCGTCCCTGCGATGCTGTGGAAACAGCAGTTGCCTGGAAAGCTGCGATACAGAAAAAGAACGGCCCGACTTCTTTGATCCTGTCACGTCAGAACCTCGAGCATCAGGACCGCAGCGATGAGCAGATTGCGAATATCGCCAAAGGCGGATACGTACTGAAAGACAGCGATGGCGCACCTGAAGTTATCGTTATTGCTACCGGTTCTGAAGTTGGACTTGCAATGGCAGCAGCAGAAGCTTCTGGCAAGAACGTTCGCGTTGTTTCCATGCCTGCGACTGACGTTTTTGATTCACAGGATGAGGCGTACAGAGAGTCTGTGTTGCCTTCATCGTGCACCGCGCGCGTTGCGGTTGAAGCAGGCGTGAGAGATTTCTGGCGCAAGTACGTTGGTCTGAATGGCGCTGTTGTTGGTATCGACACCTTTGGTGAATCAGCGCCAGCCGGTGATCTGTTCAAGCACTTCGGTTTCACTGTTGAAAACGTTGCAAGCGCAATAAACAGCGTGGCTTAAAGTATTTTTGTCCGCCCTGTGAACGGGGCGGGCAGTGATCTTTTTTACTTAAAATTTTAGGAGAAAACTATGACTATTAAAGTCGGTATTAATGGCTTTGGCCGCATCGGTCGTATGGCATTCCGTGCTATTGCAAAAGACTTTTCTGATATACAGGTTGTTGGTATCAATGACCTGCTGGACGCAGACTACCTGGCATACATGCTGAAGTACGATTCAGTACACGGTAACTTCGATGGTGATATCGCAGTTGACGGTAACAACCTGGTTGTTAACGGTAACAAGATTCGCCTCACTGCTGAGCGTGATCCGGCCAACCTGGCATGGGGTGACATCGGTGCTGACCTGGTTATCGAATGTACTGGCTTCTTCCTCACCGAAGAAACCTGTCAGAAGCATATCGATGCAGGCGCCAAGAAAGTTGTACAGAGTGCACCTTCAAAAGACGGCACGCCAATGTTTGTATATGGTGTTAACCACACTGAATACGCTGGTCAGGCCATCGTTTCTGCTGCTTCATGCACCACAAACTGCCTGGCACCTGTTGCCAAGGTAATAAACGACAAGTGGGGCATCAAGCGTGGTCTGATGACGACTGTTCATGCTGCAACAGCAACCCAGAAAACTGTTGACGGTCCTTCAATGAAAGACTGGCGCGGTGGTCGCGGTATCCTGGAAAACATCATTCCTTCATCAACCGGTGCTGCCAAGGCTGTGGGCGTTGTGCTGCCTGAGCTGAACGGCAAGCTGACGGGTATGGCATTCCGCGTACCAACTTCTGACGTATCGGTTGTCGACCTGACTGTTGAGCTGAACAGCGAAGCAAGCTATGACGACATCTGCGCGGCGATGAAGGCGGCTTCCGAGTCTGGCGACATGAGCAAGACTTTGGGCTACACCGACGAGAAAGTGGTATCAACTGACTTCCGTGGTTGCGGCTTCTCTTCAATCTTCGATGCTGAAGCCGGCATTGCGCTGGATGGCACCTTCGTCAAGCTCGTATCATGGTACGACAACGAGTATGGCTATACCTGCAATATGCTGCGGTTTGTTGAGCACGTAGCCGCCAACTAATCTAAGCGGATCTTTTGTCCCCTGGCTTCGTTGTTTGCATGACTTGAGTGCTCACGTATTGCATATACGCTCCGCGCTCAAGCCACGCAAACGCCTCGCCAGGAAACAAAATCTCTCGCTTAGGGCGTAGAAGAAGAGTTATCCATACCAGCCCGATCTTAACAATCGGGCTGGTGTTTTTAAAAAGCAGCAACGAGTGCTGTTTGTTAAGTAGAAAAACTTAACAAACATTATTCATAAAATATTATTCAGGAGTTTCAAAATGTCCTTCATAAAACTCACAGACCTTGACCTCGCAGGCAAGCGCGTACTTATTCGTGCTGATCTCAATGTACCGGTTAAAGACGGCAAGGTGACATCAGATGCGCGCATCACTGCATCCATGCCAACCATCGAACACTGCGCAAAGGCGGGTGCCAAGGTGATGGTGATGTCACACCGCGGCCGTCCGGAAGAAGGCAAGGTGGACGAAGAAAACTCCATGCAGCCAATCGCTGATGACATGACCGCGAAACTGGGTAAAGAAGTGCGCCTGGTAAAAGATTATCTTGAAAATGCGCCTGAAGTTGCAGAAGGTGAAGTGGTGCTGTTTGAAAACGTGCGCTTCAATGCAGGTGAAAAGAAAGATGACGAGGCACTGTCTAAAAAATATGCTGCGTTATGTGACGTGTTTGTGATGGATGCCTTCGGTACGGCTCACCGCGCACAGGCATCTACGCATGGTGTCGGTGTATTTGCACCTGTTGCCTGCGCCGGACTGTTGCTTTCCAATGAGCTTGATAGCCTGGCCAAGGCGCTGGCTGAGCCGGCACGTCCGATGGTTGCTATTGTCGGTGGTTCCAAGGTTTCTACCAAGCTGACCGTACTGGAAGCGCTTTCAGAGAAAGTGGACCAGCTGGTTGTGGGCGGTGGTATCGCCAACACCTTCCTGATGGCCATGGGACACAATGTCGGCAAGTCGCTGTGTGAAGCTGACCTGGTGGATACGGCGAAAATGCTGATCGAAAAAATGAAAGCACGCGGTGCCAACATCCCGATTGCCAGCGACGTGGTTTGTGGCAAGGAATTCAGTGAAACCGCTGAAGCGACGCTGAAGTCAGCCGATGCGGTTGAAGACGACGACATGATTTTTGATATCGGCCCGGATTCAGCCAAAGAGCTGGCTGAAATTATCAGCAAGGCCGGTACGATCGTATGGAATGGTCCTGTCGGCGTATTCGAGTTTGACCAGTTCGGTGAAGGCACCAAGACGGTTTCAATGGCGATTGCTGATTCCGACGGCTTCAGCCTGGCCGGCGGCGGGGACACCATCGCGGCGATCCAGAAATATGGTATCTACGACAAGGTTTCATACATTTCGACTGCGGGCGGCGCATTCCTCGAATACCTGGAAGGCAAGACCCTGCCGGCGGTCGCTATGCTGGAAGCGCAAGCGAAGAAATAGTGGCAAGGGACGAGTGGCGAGTGGCAAGGTAGGCGCTAGTGAAACCAGCCGGTAATTCATTGGCTATTTTTCCTCGCCACTCGCCACTCGATACTGACTAATGCGTAGAACCAAGATAGTTGCGACGCTGGGGCCCGGCTCCAGTTCATCTGAAGTGATCGAGGACATGATCAGGGCAGGTGTCGATGTGTTTCGTCTCAATTTTTCTCACGGCACGCATGAAGAGCAGCGGCATCGCAACAACTTGATTCGCGTATGCAGTGAAAAAGCTGGCCGTATCGTAGGTGTGCTGGCTGACCTGCAGGGTCCAAAAATCCGTACCGGCAGATTTATAGGCGGTCGTGTGCAACTGATTAGAGGCGAGCACTTCATACTGGATGCCGACCTTGGCGAAGACGAAGGTACCAACGAACGTGTAGGTATTACCTACAAGGATCTGCCCAGGGATGTAAAGCCCGGCAACCTGTTATTACTGGATGATGGTCGTGTCGAGCTTGAGGTTGTTGAAGTTAAGAGTAATGAAATCCACTGTACCGTTGGATACACCTGCGAGTTATCCGACAACAAGGGGATTAACCTCAAGGGCGGAGGCTTGTCAGCACCGGCACTGACGGAAAAGGACAAGGAAGATATCAAAGCCGCAGCCGAACTGGATGTTGATTATGTGGCACTGTCGTTTGCCAGGTCTGCTGATGACGTGCACCTCTGCCGTGATTATGTACGCAAAGCCGGAAGCGGTGCCGGTATCGTCACCAAGGTCGAGCGTGCTGATGCGATCACAAATATCGATGAAATCATCGAGGCATCGGATGTCATTATGGTGGCTCGTGGTGATCTCGGCGTTGAGCTCGGCGATGCTGAATTGCCGGCGATACAGAAAAGTTTGATCAAGAAAGCGCGCGCGCTAAACAAGGTGGTAATCACGGCGACTCAGATGATGGAATCGATGATCGACAACCCGATTCCGACGCGTGCCGAGGTATTCGATGTTGCCAATGCGGTGCTGGATGGGACTGATGCGGTCATGTTGTCTGGTGAGACCGCGGTTGGCCGTTATCCGGTCAAGGTGGTGCAGGCGATGAGTCGAATATGCGAGCATGCCGAGCTGCAGCGTGAAGCGCTGAAATCGGATCATCGCGTTAACCTTACGTTTGGCAGGGTTGATGAGGCCATTGCGATGGCTACAATGTACACCGCGAATCATCTCGATGTGGCTGCGATTGCATCATTAACAGAGTCAGGTAATACAGTACTATGGATGTCGCGTATCAGTTCAGGCATACCGATATATGCACTGACCCGGCATCGCAAGACGCAGCGAAAGGTGGCGCTGTACAGGGGTGTTTATCCGGTGGATGTCGAAAAAGATAAAATCGGACCGGTTAAAGTAGCCCAGTGTGTGGCTGATATTCTGCTGGACAGGAATATCGTAGAAAAAGGTCAACGAATCATAATGACGCGTGGAAACCTTATCGACGAAAGGGGTGCGGGGACTAACTCGATGAAGATTGTCGACATACCCGGCTAGAAGAATTTGTAAATAGAATTTAAATCAAAAGTAAAACTATCAAGTTTTCAGGAGAACGAAAATGGCTTTAATTTCATTGAGACAGTTGCTGGATCACGCCGCCGAGAATGACTACGGCATGCCGGCATTTAACGTAAACAATATGGAGCAGGTGCATTCCATCATGCAGGCCGCTGATGAAACCAACAGCCCGGTCATCATGCAGGGTTCTGCAGGTGCGCGCTCCTATGCGGGCGAACCGTTCCTGCGCCACTTGATCAGTGCCGCTGTTGAAATGTACCCGCACATTCCGATCGTGATGCACCAGGACCACGGCTCCGAACCCGCAGTCTGTCTGCGTTCCATCCAGTCCGGTTTCAGCTCGGTGATGATGGATGGTTCATTGATGGCGGACATGAAGACACCTTCGAGCTACGAGTACAACGTCGAAGTGACGCGTGAAGTTGTGAAGATGGCCCACGCCGGCGGTGTTTCCGTTGAAGGCGAGCTTGGCTGCCTGGGTTCACTGGAAACCGGTGAAATGGGTGAAGAAGACGGCCACGGTGCTGAAGGCAAGCTGGACATGGACATGCTGTTGACCAGTGTTGAAGAAGCCGCTGACTTTGTTGAAAAGACAAACGTTGATGCGTTGGCAATCGCAATCGGTACCTCACACGGTGCTTACAAGTTCACCAAGGAGCCAACCGGCGAAATTCTGCGTATTGACCGCATCCGTGAAATTCACGCGCGTATTCCCAATACCCACCTGGTCATGCACGGTTCTTCATCAGTGCCACAGGACTGGTTGGAAATCATCAACAACTACGGCGGTGACATGGGCCAGACCTATGGTGTGCCTGTTGAGGAAATCCAGGAAGGCATCAAGAACGGTGTTGCCAAGGTCAACATCGATACTGACCTGCGCATGGCTTCAACCGGTTCGATTCGCAAGCATCTTGCTGAGAATACATCAAACTTCGACCCGCGCAAGTTCCTCAAGGAATCGACTGCCGGCATGAAGGAAATCTGCAAAGCACGCTACGAAGCCTTCGGTTGTGCAGGCAATGCTTCCAAGATCACACCGATCTCACTCGAGAAAATGGTCGACTTCTACAAGTAAGATCTGTGTATTGATCTAAACAGCAAAAGGGGAGTGTTTACTCCCCTTTTTTTATACATAGATAAATAATTTAGCCGCAAACAACGCAAATGCACGCAAAGATTATTTTAATTTCACGGTTACTTATGCTACGTATAAGTAACCGTTATTATTAGCGATCATTAGCGTTATTTGAGGCAGAATTTTAAAATCATACAACGAATTGATTATGCTGCAAGTAACACAAAATAATTTGCGTATTTTGCGTTATTTGCGGCAAAAAGTTTTTAATAAATCATGATTGAAACCATTACAGAACTGACAGGTACGCTGGCTGGTTATCTGTGGAACAACGGCCTTACCATGCTGATTCTGGTCGGCACGGGTTTGTACCTGACGATACGCTTGCGCTTTGTGCAATTGACCGGCTTCAGCCATGGCTGGGTGCTGATATCGGGCAAGCTCAGTCACGACACAGACGCCGGCCAGGTCAGTCATTTCCAGGCGCTATCAACCGCACTGTCCGCAACCGTCGGCACCGGCAATATCGCCGGCGTAGCCACTGCAATTTCTTTGGGTGGTCCGGGTGCCTTGTTCTGGATGTGGGTCACGGCGTTTGTTGGTATGGCTACCAAGTTCACCGAAAGCACGCTGGCGTTGAAGTTCAGGGAAGTGGATGCCGATGGCACCATTGCCGGCGGACCCATGTATACCCTGTTGCATGGCTTGAAGATGAAACGTACCGCAACTGTATTTGCTGCTTTTGCACTCATTGCATCATTCGGTATCGGCAACCTGGTGCAGGCCAACTCGGTCGTCGATGGACTGACTTATATCTGGCCCGAGTTTAAAGCGCACGGCTGGATGATTGGTGTTGTGTTATCTGTGCTGGTAGGTTCTGTCATTCTCGGCGGCGTGCATCGAATCGCAGTAGTTGCAAGTGCCATCGTGCCGTTCATGGTTATTATCTATGTTGTGTCGGCGCTGGCAGTACTGATACAGAATGCGGCGGAAATACCATCGGCACTGATGACGATATTCAATCTTGCATTGAACCCGTGGGCCGCTGGCGGTGCGGCAGTCGGAGAAGCCATTCGCTGGGGCGTGGCGCGCGGCCTGTTCTCCAACGAGGCCGGTCTCGGATCTTCGCCGATGGCGCACGCGGCAGCACGCACCAACGAGCCTGTACGTGAAGGCCTGGTAGCGATGATGGAGCCGTTTATCGATACCATTATCATCTGCACCATGACAGGCCTGGTTATCGTAATGAGCGGCGCCTACCTGACTGCTGAGGAGGGGGTGGTTGGTGCCGCACTGACAGCTTATGCCTTTAATCTCAGCTTTGGTGATTTTGGCGCCATGGTGGTTGGTTTCGGCCTGTCATTGTTTGCATTTTCAACCATGATCGCGTGGTCTTATTACGGCGACCGCAGTGCTCGCTTCCTGTTCGGTAAAAAAGCCGTTATTTATTACCGGATTATATTCACCCTCGTTATTATCGTTGGCGCTGCAGTGCCGCTGAAACTGGTGTGGAACATCGCTGATATCACCACCATCCTGATGGCGCTGCCAAATCTGCTCGCACTGTTTTTACTCGCCGGCCTGGTACAGCGTATGAAGCAGGAATATTTTGAGAAGATTTGAAACCGCATAGAGGCAGAGGTTTTTGATGGTTAGCAGGGGCGGCTTCAGCCACGAATTGCTTGCGTTAATCTACATGGTGTTCGCGGCTAAAACCGCTCCTGCGTGTGCCTGAGTAACACTGTTTAAACCAGCAGTAGGCCTGCATAAGCAAAGTGTTGCAGGCGTTACAAATAGCCGGGAACGGCAAAGCCTTATCCCGGCCTACGGTTGTTGTTTTATTTGATTGATGCTGTGGTGAAGCGTTTGTATCGGGTCAGGCATGCTGGCCTGACCCGATGTCCCAAATTGTCTATCAGGCCACGTTCCTTAACCCAACCTGCTTTTATATTGAAGAGTTATTTTAGAAATGAAATTTTTGCGTGAACCGCTGCTGCATTTTATGTTCATCGGCGCTGCTATTTACCTGTTGTACGCTGTGTTCGCTGAACCGGCAGTTGAAGAAACTGACAAGACCATCGTCGTCAGTACAGGCGAAATCGAATGGATGAGCACCGCCTGGCAGAAACGCTGGAACCGGCCACCGACGACCGAAGAGTTAGATGGTCTGCTTAAGCAGTACATAAAAGAGACCGTACTGTATCGTGAAGCGCTGACCATGGGGCTGAATAAACACGACCAGGTCATACGTCGTCGCCTGGCGCAGAAACTCGAATTTCTCGCCAAGGATCTTGTCGCCTTGACGTCGCCCACAGAGGAAGAGCTGCAGGCTTATTTCAATGAGCACCGTGGATATTATTCAGAGCCGACTCGATTCACATTTACCCAGGTTTTTATCGATCCTGACAAGCGTGGTGATGCGACACTGGATGATGCTGAGAGAATAAAAGCAACATTGATCGCAAAGGGCGGTGCCATCGATGATGTCAGCGGGCTGGGTGATGACCTCATGTTGCAGAACTATTACCCGGAAAAAGATCAGGCCGAAATACAGAAACAGTTTGGCAGTGGTTTTGCTGAATCGTTAGTTGGACTGCCCCCCGGGCAATGGCACGGGCCGGTGTTGTCCGGTTATGGTGTTCATCTGGTATACGTGCACAGTGTTATCGAATCTCCGGCTACTGTTCTTGACGACGTGCGCGAGCGCGTGACGCTGGACTGGGAAACCGAAAAGGGGATCGAACTCAATGAGCAGTTCTACGACAGTCTGAGACAGCAGTACACCATTGTCATTGAAGAACCGACAGAGGACGACAGGCTCACGGTCATGAAGGAACTGGCACAATGATTCAGTCATTGGTTAAACCATTCATCCATGCTGAATATTACGTAGGAGCGGCTTCAGCCGCGAACTCGACTGAACAGTTGCACGATTCGCGGCTGAAGCCGCTCCTACGGTTGCTACTCGCACTCGTTGCGGTGATGCTGGCGGTGCTATACCCGGCCATTCAGGCCAAGGCCGATGAGATTCGTCCCGCGCTGCTGGATATCAAAGAGCAAAATACCGGTTTGTTTGCCGTGACATGGAAGGTGCCCATGCGTGGCGAGCGCGTGCTGGCAATAAAAGCACAACTGCCGCCTGGCCTGGAGCTATTGGGTACGCCCACTATTCAGAACGTTCCGGGTGCCCGGATCGAACATGCAACGTATAAAAATAATAGTGAGTCATTGACTGGCCAGACCATTGTGATTGACGGACTGTCTGCATTGCAGACCGATGTGCTATTGCTTGTGCAGTTGCAGGATGGTGCTTCACATTCGGCTATCCTGCGACCGGCCTCACCCGAGTTCACTATTCCGTTACAGGCATCAAAACTGAAGGTGGCTGGCGACTACTGGCTCATGGGCACTATCCACATTCTTGAAGGTGCCGATCACCTGTTGTTTGTGCTCGCGCTGATGTTGATCGTTAGCGGAATCAAACCGCTGGTGAAAGCGGTGACAGCATTTACTGTTGCGCACAGTATTACGCTGGCGCTGGCGACGCTGGATGTTATACA
>Ga0316193_10000308_pt1 | contig 29119 bp, 23 predicted proteins | sample MerIslsedime2_MG_FD_207735 | JGI IMG/M metagenome (GOLD analysis project Ga0316193, IMG submission 207735) | Coastal sediment microbial communities from Maine, United States - Merrow Island sediment 2 | ecosystem: Environmental > Aquatic > Marine > Coastal > Sediment | place: USA: Maine... | reverse complement strand
CAGCAGGACGATACCCGCCACTGCGGCAACAACGGCAGAGAACCCGCGCTTTTCAAATGCCACTTCAAGGTCTGCCGAGAAGTGGCTGCCCAGTCCTGCAAACACCAGGAAACCCGCCAATACGACGGCCACCGAGTAAAGCGGGTGGCTCAGAAACAGGATAAATTTCTGAATGAAGGCCATCTCGACGAACAGGAAGGCCAGGCCGAGCAGGAAAAAATAGGCGCTCATCCTGCCGCCTTCGGCGACCGGCCAGTCACGCCGCACCAGGAGCAGCGGCAACAGTATCAACAACACACCCAGTAACAGCGACTGCACCAGCGTGGCGGCCAGCACCAGGTAGCCCCATTCCACCAGGCCGGCCCCGCCCCTTTTGCGCAATTCCAGCACCTCGCCCAGCACACGCCATTTGAAAAAATGGAAGAAGTACGGCCTGTCGTCGGTAGCGGCACCGATGTGAAACTTGTAGTCGTCCATGAACCGGCTGGCGTTTTCACTGATCAGCGCCGTGATCCCCTGGTAGAGCCAGGGTTGGTCCAGTCGGTTGAATCTGTTGGCCTCATCCGGCGGCATCGACGGGTAATAGGCAGTATCAAACGATTTCTGGCGGGCAAACTCCCGGATGATCGAAATTTCCTCGCTGGTGAATTCGCCATTCCTTGCCAGCAGCGTTACCGTGTTCCAGCTGCGGATCACTGCCAGTTGCCTGCCCGGCTCGGCTGCGCCGTTCAGCCTCATCGCTTCGAGCAATGTGGCCACCAGTTTCAGGCTGTCACGCGGCGGCACTTTCAACCAGCGCGTGATCGCCAGCAGTCCGCCCGGTTCAAGCTGCTCCAGGTATGTTTGCATCGCCTCTACGGTATATAGGTAGCTTTCGTTAAGGGATTGCACACCGGAACCTGAAACCGCAAATGAATCCAGCAGGCCGACCTGGATCAGATCGTAGACCTCGCCGCTGCGCGTCACGAACCCACGCGCCTCGGAAACATGAATCCTGACCCGTTCATCTTCGTAAAGCCGACCCGAGTAAGCCGCGTAACGGTCACGTAGCAGTTCGATCATTTGCGGGTTCAATTCCACTGCGTCTACCTGGTCAGCACCGTGGTGCAGCGCCAGCAATACATCGCCTCCGGCGCCGGCGCCAAGGATCAATACTTTCGGCTGCTCAAGCAGGCGGTACGGTAGCGCGGGGGGGATATCTTCCAGCCAGCCCAGTTGTTCAGGAGCACTCTCTACGCGTGTGATCGTGCTGATGCTGTCACCATCCGTGAAAACCGCCAGCTGATCAGGGGGCGCATGGCTGCTGCGCATGCTCAGGCCTGGCACATGACGGAACGGCACTACCGGGCTCTCGACCACAGTCAGTTGTCCCAGCGGACTCGATGACTCGGCCACTACCCGGGCCCCGGTTACCTGCAGTGCCTGGTTCAATCCTTTGAACTCCGAGATTCGCAATTCAATGCGATCTGCCGGGAACAACAGCACCAATACCAGCAGCCAGGCCACCTGGCCAGCGCCAATCACCCATCCAGCAGGCGGCCGCAATTTGCGCGACATCATGAATCCAGCCGAAGCAATCAACGCCGTTGCCGACAGCAGGATCAGCGCCTGCTGGGGCTGCAGAACAAACAGGCTTGCGATCACCACAAGCGCTCCAAAACCGGCCCCCACCAGGTCTGCAAAATAGATGTTGCCCACCTGTTGATTGCGACAGGTGAACGCAAGACCAATACAGGAAGCCGCAAAACCGAACGGCAGCACGAATACCAGGTACAGGAGTCCGAGCCAGACGAACTGCCGCGGGTTCCAGACAATCTCCAGCGCATTGAAAGGCAGATTCTGTCCCAGCAGGAAACAGGTGACCATCGTGATGCTGAACAGTAACGCACTGGCAGAAAATGCCAGTTCGAAACGCGGCTCGAGCCAGCGCCGCGCTAGGGCGATTACGGTGCCGCTGACACCATAACCCAGCAGCGCCAGGCTGATGATCATCCAGGCAAAATGATGCCACTGGACGATTGACAGCAGTCGTACCAGCAATATTTCGTAAGCAATCGCTGAGGCAGAGACCAGGAAAACAGGCGTAAGCAGAAAATGCACTGACCAGCCCCTGTGCCGCTTCAGTGCTGCCCGGTAAGCGGGACGAAGCGCACGGCGGTTATCTGTCGGGTAACGATTTCCCCATCAATGGCTTTTTCAATCAATAGCAGATACTGCAACATGAAACGGCCGCCAACCGGTATGATCATGCGCCCACCCGGTTTAAGCTGCTGGATTAACGGCGGCGGGACGTGGCTCGCCGCTGCTGTCACCACTATCGCGTCGAACGGTGCGTGCTCTTCCCAGCCGTAATAACCGTCTCCAAGACGGGTCTCGACGTTTTCATAACCCAACCGGTCCAGCCGTTCGGAGGCTGATTTGGCCAGCGGCTCTATGATTTCTATGCTGTAGACTTTTTTCACCAGTTTCGCCAGCACAGCCGCCTGGTAGCCGGAACCTGTTCCTATTTCCAGCACCACGTCACCTTCCTCCGGATTGACCAGGTCAGTCATCAGCGCAACGATATACGGTTGCGAGATGGTCTGGCCATGCCCGATCGGCAAGGGATGATTCGCATAGGCTTCATCCCTGGCATTGCGAGGAACGAATTCGTGCCTTCTGACTTCGTTCAGTGCTGACAGCACTTTTTCATCAAAAGACCGCTTGCCTGGAGGCGGATCGCGTTTACCCCATATCCGGACTTCTTCAATAAGGGCTGCACGTTCTTCTTTATAGCTCGCTGCATCTGCAGCAACCGGGGAAAACAGTAACAGGGCAATCAGCAGGGGACTCAGGCTGCCAGGTCGCATGATTTGCCCTCCTCGAACAGCCATGAACCATAGCCGACCACCTGCTCCCTGCCTCCCGCGGTATCCCCTGAATTTCTCAGGTCGAGCGTTCTGACGTTGAGGCCCCGGCGCCTGGCCACGATCAACAGGCCACTGACCGCCGCCGCCCCGCAGGCATCGGCAGAACTCGATGCCAGTCCGGATAAGGGCACCCGGTGACAGGGGCCCAACATGACGACCCGGCGGTATTTTTCTTTAAACGGGATCAACCGGGAGTGAGCAGTAGCCGCGACCGGCCCCGAATAAACATAACCTGCATGCGGCACGATCAGGGCCCTGGGAACTGAACCGGCGGCATGCCCATTGCTGAGCATTGACCTCACCGTTTCGCGTACCTGGATCATCTCACCTTAAGTATAGTGCTGTTATGCTGGGAAGCGTGGCCAATCGCTGAAAGAATTTAATATGGCTCAACAAGTTGCAGCTGTCGAAGATAACGGCCGGATCGAAAAAAAGCCACTCAATCATTTCCTGCCCGGCACGCCGGTGTTGTCGTTCGGCACTGCCGGCTGCAACATGGCCTGCAAGTTCTGCCAGAACTGGGTTATTTCGAAATCCCGCGAATTCGACCGATTGCAGGACCGCGCACCGGACGATGATATCCGCCAACGAGGCCGCGCTGATCGTGGTGGGGCAGGCCTCAATGCCAAAAGAACCGCTGTCAACACCGCTGATGCTACAGTCGAGCGCCAGGGCGGCATCACCGATGTTCTCAACCAGTACAGTCTCCTGACCACTCCCTCCGTCGATCTCATGTGCATTGCCAGGAACAAGTCGGTGATCCAGGTCAGCGCCCTGCCCGTGTCGTCATTGAACCCACCTCCGCGGCACTGGCGCTGAAGATGCTGTCAGCAGTCACCCGCGTCCGGACGTCGTCAGGCTGTCCAGACAGCGCTGTTGTGCAGGAGTTGTCCGCCCCATCAGGCTCGCCGATGCTGGTGATATTGAGTCCATCCAGGAAGTTACCCTTGATTTCGAGCTTGTCAGGTCCTCGGCTGACAAAACCGCGGACGTCACCTGTCAGGGCGTTCACAGCCAGCCCAACTGCCGTGGTCTGGTTGCTGGCCAGGAAAATCTGGCGCGAATCGACGGGTAGTTCCCGAGCGCCCTCATCGCCCAGGGTTCTAATTCGAACGCCGCTTGCAAAAAGCTCACGCAGCACGCTCATAATTTAGCCTCGACCCGCCCTCTATATCATTGATTTTGAATGATTAAGCAAGGCAAATAACTGAAGTGGCCAATGAAGTGTTAAGCATTCACCTTACAATTCTGCCAGGATTCGCTACAATTCCTGCCAGACAACATTTAGTGTCCAGGCAGCGCAATTATTTTACCCGTTTCTAAATGAGTCGGTGGTCGCAACACAAGGAAAATACATCAAGGATGAAAATGACGAACCACGGTAACCGGCTTGTTTGTGTGCTCGGGCTAATGCTCGGCATGGTTTCAGCGGACGTAGTCGCCCAGGCGCGACCACCTGCAGACGAAGCGCTTGGTCAGTTAATCGAAGACCTGACTGATCGACGCAGCGATGGCCTGATCTTCAAAGATTTTGCAGATGGCAGTGTATCTGTCGATCTGCAGGGTCGCTTTCAACAGGTTGCACTGGCTCAGTTTATCGGCGACGACCTGCCGATGACGCAATGCGTCAACAGCGTCGAAGAGGCCAACGTGTTTTTCGGCCGGAACCTGCGTACTGGCGGGCCCTTGCCGCCCGAGGCAATCGCGGAGCACGAAGCACTGGTCGAAGAGGCGCGCCGCCACAGCATGAGCGTGCCCGAATACCAGTTTTACAGAGACCTGATCGAACAGGGCTCTGCGGCACCACAGCTTTCGGCAGGATCTACCATCACCATTGTCAACAATGACGGACCTAACGAGGGATTCAATTCTACAGCGCCCCAGTTCCTGCCGGCTCCCGGCAATGATGGTAATGCAAATCTGGGCGATCAGCGCCTGGCCCTGTTCAATGCGGCTGCAGATATCTGGGGTGCGTTTCTGGACAGCAGCGTCACCATCGAGATTCTCGCGCAGTTCGATCCGCTGGCCCCCTGCTCCACGTTTGGCGGAGTACTCGGTTCGGCGGGTGCCATCACTGCCCATGGGAATTTTGCAAATGCTGAGTATACGAACACCTTCTATCATGCCGCGCTGGCCAACAAACAGGCGGGCAGAGATCTCAGTCAACAAAGCCAAGACCTAAGCGCGCAATTCAACAGCAGTGTCGATACCGGCTGCCTGGGCGCCGACACTCATTTTTACTACGGTCTGGATAACGCAACACCCGCGGGCACGGTCAACCTGTTTGTCGTCCTGTTGCACGAGATGGGCCATGGCCTGGGCTCGTCAAGTTTCACGGGCAGCAATGGGCAATTCTGGAATGGCTTTCCCGATATCTGGGCGCGTTTCCTTTTTGACACCACGGCCGGATTGACCTGGTTCCAGATGAACGACGCGCAACGCAAGGACTCCGCGGTCAATACAAATAATGTCTACTGGAATGGAGCCAACGTCCGCGTTGCTTCCGGGTTCCTCAGCGGCGGACGCGATGCTGACACCGGGCGGGTGCAGATGTATACACCCAACCCCTATGAAGGCGGATCATCGGTGTCTCACTACAACACCGCGGCAAGTCCGAATCTGCTGATGGAGCCATCGATCAACAGCGGTTTGCCACTGACCCTGGACCTGACGCGGCAACAAATGCGAGACATTGGCTGGTATCGGGACAGCAGCAACGACTTGGTGCCGGACACCATCACCAACGTCGCCCCCAGCGGGGGCTCGCTCGAAATCGGGTCCCAGCAGAACATCACTTGGACCAACACCGGGAGCTTTTCCAACAATGTAACCATTGAGCTGTCACTTGATGGCGGCACCACCTGGCCGAACGTTATCGCCGCAGATGTCGCCAACGCCGGTTCTTATGCCTGGGTCGTGCCCAACAGTCCAACCAGCCTGGCCCGGGTGCGGGTGCGCGAACACGATTTTCTGGCGCCCCTGGGACAGTCAGCTTCCAATTTCACCATCGTAAACAACGGCAACACTGCGCCGACCTTTACTCCGGCGGGCGCACAGTCGCGCCAGCAAGGCAGTCCGTCCGGCGCGGCGGTAACGGTCGGAACGGTCAGCGACGGACAAACAGCGGTGGGTGACCTGGTAGTGACCCAGGTGGCTGGCGGAACCGCCACCGGCATCACCGTCGACAGCATCAGCAACACCGGCGGTACGGTCACAGCAACGCTGGCCGCGACGTGTGCGGCAACCGCCGGCACCGCGCGGTTCGAGGTCTCGGACACTGAGCTTGTTAATACCGGCGACCTGCAAGTCAACGTTTCGGCTAATAGTGCACCTGTGCTGAGTTACGCAAACGCTGCAGTTGACGGCTTTGGAGGTACCGGGGTGAATCCGTTGACAGGCCCCTCAGACAACGGTTCGATTACGTCGATCGTGGTGCAGGACAATGGAACCTACAGCGGCACCATTTCAGTCGATTTGGCGGGCGCCGTTTCCGTTTCGAATGCACAGCCCATCGGTCAGCACACCATCACTATCCGCGCCACGGACAATTGTGGTGCAGTCACCGACGCGATTTTCCAGTTGACAGTCAATAATACGGCGCCGACCTTTGCGCCAGCGGGCGCACAACAGCGCCAGCAGGGCAGCCCGTCCGGCGCCGCGGTCACGGTCGGAACGGTCAGCGACGGACAAACAGCAGCGGGTGACCTGGTGGTGACCCAGGTGGCTGGCGGAACCGCCACCGGCATCACCGTTGGTAGCATCAGTAACACCGATGGCGTGGTCGCGGCAACGCTGGCGGCTACGTGCACGGCGACCACCGGCACCGTAAGGTTTGAAGTTTCGGATGACGATTTATCAGGCAACGGTGATCTGCAATTGAATGTCAGCGTAAACACACCGCCTACGGTCGGGGTTTACCCGCTCGCTAAATTGGGCGAGGGTCTGGATTTGTTGATCTACCCTGACGTGGCGCCTGCGGATAATGGGACTGTCGATAACATTGGTACAGCTGTCGAACCCAACACTTATACCGGCGGCGTGAGCGCTAATCCTGCGACCGGTGAGGTCAACCTGGAACAGGCGGGGCCAGCCGGTGCTTACACTGTTACGGTTACGCTTTCGGATAATTGCGGCGCAATGACCGACCGTGATATCACTGTGGAGATTCTCGGAGACGATATTTTCGCGAACGGTTTCGAAATGTAGCCGCGAGCCTTTTCAACTGCGTGATGTCATCGCCAGTTTTACCGGTGTCAGCATCCCCCGTTGGCTGGACAGATCAGTCCCGGAAGAAACGCGCATTCTGCTCGGAAACAGCCTCAAGTACGTCGCCCCGGAACTGCGGCGTTTTTGATAGGCGGTAATCCCAGTCGCGAACCTCGTAGAGACCGTTGGGGAAGGTCACGGTGACCTGGTCCGGCTCCAGTACCGCGTAGTTGTAGTAGCTGCCCGAGACCAGCCAACCCCACTCTTTCTTCTCGAATAAGTTGGTACCCACGGCGTAGTCGCTCGCGGGATTCTGGCAATCAAAAAGTTCCTGCATCAGGGTGGGGATGATGTCGTAATGCGAGGTCCGGTGCTCATAGACCTTGCCGACTTCCCTGCCCGGCCAGTGCATCACCATCGGCGTGACCAGCTGGTGGCGCGTGTAGCCGGAACCGTGGCTGGTGAGCTTCGCGTCACTCTCACCAAATTCCTCACCGTGATCGGCAGTGATCAGTACAACGGTCCGGTCCAGCAATTCGCGGCGTTGCAGGTCTTCGAGCACCTCGCCAACCAGGCTGTCCACGTAATGCACGGAGCTTTGATAGTCCGAAAATGAACTGGCCTGTTCTCCGCTGTCTTCCGGATCAAAACGGACCGGGTAGTCGGGTGGAAAACTCTTGCCCATGGTGGCGTCGTAAAACAGGAAGCCGAAAAACGGCTGGCCGGGATCACGCCGGTCCATCCATTCGAACCACTCTCCGGTCAGCTTGCGGTCCCTTTTCCAGGCCGGATCGGAGGCCGGCTCCGTTACGATTCTGAGATCTGGTACATTTGCAAAAGCGGTTCGGTCCAGCACCACCGGACGGTACATGGTGGCGCTGCTGAACAGGCCAAGCTGGTAATCACGGGCCTGCATTTCATCGATGAGCACAGAGGGCTTCTGCAAAGAAGAAAAGCTGCTCCAGTAACCGGGTGGCAGGCCATAAAACAGGCTGAACATGCCCATGCGCGAAGAATTACCACCACTGAAATGATTGCGGAAATCCATTCCATGATTTTCAGAGAACGCGCTGATATTCGGTGCCAGTTCCGGTGTCAGCACGCTGCCCCGCATCGAGTCGGCAACAATCAGCAGCAAGTTCAATGGTTCGTCCCGATTACACTGCAGAGGGTTCAGGGGGTAGTTCAAAAGCCGGTCGGAAGATGCATCCAGGCTTTGCGACATGCGCCGCGCCAGTTCCCGTTCACGACTCTCCTTGACGTCGACCAGGCCGGTTTTGGTCATGAAGGACTTGGCTGTCACGCCCTTGTAGACCGGCAACTGCTGGCCCAGGCTGGTGACGGGCACGTAATAACTGGCATCGGCCCAGGCATGGATTCCCTGGGCGATCACGATCATCACTCCACAGTTCAGCCCGATGGCCAGGCCATGCCGCCTGGGCCGGGCCTCGACCCAGCCCCAGACACTGCGGGCCAGCACCGACTGGAAAAACAGCCCCACGATGAAGATGACTGCTGCAAACACCCAGCTTTGCCAGCCCAGTATTTTCATGGTCAGTGCATTCAGGTGGAACCGGCTCTGCGACCAGAGCAGGCTGTCGAGCATCATCAGCGCAATCATCGATGCAAAAAGCACCACCGCCAGAACGGTTAGCGCCCGGCGCCGGGGAAACACCAGGATCAAAGGCGTCGCGAACAAAAACAGCGGCACGGTGGTCAGCATCACATGATGTCCGATGTAAACAGCCACCAGGTACACGATGGACAAGGCAGACTCGGCCGGCAGACTGCCGCCAAAGTAACGCAGGCTGACCAGCCCAAACACGACGGCATTGGCCAGCGCGAACCATCCGGACCAGCGAAACAGCGATTTTCGTGAAGGCGCTTGAGTCATGTTCCGGTTCCCGGCCCAACGGAGTGAGGATTGCGATTAGAATAAAACGACCTCAACGATGTTAGACGCTATGAAAGACCGGAATCAACCTCCTATTTACGCTTTTCCCAGGCTGTCGACGACTGACCTGTGGTTTATCCGGCTGGGCGGTAACGGTCTGGGCAACCTGATGCTGACCTGGGCGCGCTGCCTGTCGACGGCGGAACAACAAGGCTGGCAGATGGTCTGGCCTACCTGGCAATCTTTCAAACCCAAGAACTGGCGGGTCAATCCCTACGACCACCGCACCTATAGCGACCTGTTTCAGCCCAACGAGCGTTACGTTACCGGCTGGCGCAAGCCCTGGTGCCTGGCTCGCCACCGGTGGATCAACGAAAAAGAAGCTGCGAGTGGTGAAGTGCCCCCTGGCTCAGTCGTCGAGTTTCGCGGCATGGAGGGGTTTTTTGCACCCTTTGTCCGGGACCATGAGCTGGTCAACCAGGAGTTGAAACGCATCGCCCGGCCTTCTCACCTGGCTGCATTTTCCGAGGCCGAGCCCGCCCCCATTGGCATCCATGTCCGGCGCGGCGACTTCATACAAAGAGGCAGCGACGAGGAAATTCGCGCTTCACACAACAGCCTGCTGCCGCTGGGCTGGTATATCGATGCGCTTAATGCCTTGCGCATAGCAGCCGGCAGCGATGTCCCAGCTTTCGTTTTTTCGGACGGCAACGAAGAAGAACTCGGGGAGTTACTCGCCCTGCCCGGGGTCAGGAGGGTCGACTACGGCTCCAGCCTGGGAGACATGTTTGGACTGTCCCGCAGCCGCCTGCTGATTGCCTCGGGCTCAACGTTCAGCATGTGGGGCAGTTACCTGGGGCAGGTTCCGACGCTCTGGCACCCGGGCAAGCTGCTGCAAAACCTGCTGGTCAGACACCCGGAACATGAATTTGAATGGGCTCCAGGCGATTCAATGCCGGACTGGATTGGGCCGCTGCTCAACCCGGATAGTAACTAGCCAGGGCGCGCATCACGTCCCAGCGGGCAATGACGCCCACCAGGCGCCCGTTATCAACCACCGGGTAGCGCTGGAAACGGCCATTTATGAACATTTCTGCCACGGTAAGGATGCTTTTGTCCGGACTCACATGTTCGGGGTTGGGACTCATGTGTTTTTTCACCAGCCCGCCGGGCTCTCCATGGTAATAGCCCTGCAAGGCTACCTGCATGCAATCCCGTTCCGTCAACATGCCAACCAGTCTTCCGTGTTCGTCCAACACGGGAGCACCTGAAATATCGAGCTTGACCAGCAATTTCGCTGCCCTTAGCACTTCCATCTCAGGATCCAGTGTCAGAAAGTCCTTTTTCATGTAATCGGCAACCTGCATCGATCTCTTCATCAGGAGTCTCCTTCTGGATCGGTACTGGCCGGCTGATGCCGGCCTCTTTTTGGACAGCCTTCGCAGCGGGGTGTACCCGGCAGTTTGCTTCGGCACCCACCTCTGAAAGGCTTCCCTTTAAGCAGTAAGCTGGAACCCATGCCAAGGCAACTAAGGCTAACAATGATCAATGTTCCAAGGAAAACATCCACGCTGCTACTCTCCGAAGTCGTCAAATAAAACGTTTTCTTCCTCTACGCCCAGGTCTTCCAGCAATCGGGTCACCGCTGCGTTCATCATCGGCGGGCCACAAAGATAGTATTCGCAATCCTCCGGCGCAGCGTGGTCTTTCAAATAATGCTCATACAATACCGTGTGAATGAAACCGACCGGCCCGTTCCAGTTGTCCTCCGGCAGCGGGTCGGACAAAGCCAGGTGCCAGCTGAAGTTCTCATGCTGCTGCGCCAGTTCCTCAAATTCTTCTACGTAGAACGCCTCGCGCAGACTGCGTGCACCGTACCAGAATGAAATCCGACGCTTGCTGTCAAGCCGCCTGAGTTGATCGAAAATATGCGAACGCATCGGCGCCATGCCGGCGCCCCCTCCGATGAATATCATTTCATTATCGGTCTCTCTTGCCAGGAATTCACCATAGGGTCCGGAAACCATGACCTTGTCGCCCGCTTTTAGGTCAAAAATATACGAGGACATGACGCCCGTTGGAACTTTGCCCATCAAATCCGGCGGCGGAGTCGCAATACGGACATTGAGCATGATGATGTCCCTTTCTTGCGGGTAATTGGCCATGGAATAAGCCCGCATTGAGGGCTCGCTCACCTTCGACTTCAGGCTCAGAAGATTGTATTGCTCCCAGTCCGGCAGAAATTCTTCGGCTATGTCAAAACTCGAGTAAGAAAGCTCATGAGGCGGACACTCGATCTGGATGTACCCTCCGGCTTTGAAATCCAGCAGTTCACCGACGGGCAACTCAAGCACCAATTCCTTGATGTAGGTAGCGACGTTGTTGTTGGAGCGGACCATGCACTGCCATTTTTTCACACCGAAAACATCTTCGGGCACTTCGATGGCCATGTCCTGGGTCACAGCTACCTGGCAGGCCAGACGCTCACCCGTTGCCGCCTCTTTTTTCGTGATGATTGATGCTTCAGTCGGCAGTAGTGAACCGCCGCCGTCGCTCACCTTGACGCGGCACTGGCCGCAGGTACCGCCTCCGCCGCAAGCAGAGGGTACAAAAATTTCGTAATCTGCCAGGGTCCCAAGCAGCCGGCCGCCGGCAGGCGCTTCAATTTCCCGCTCTCCATTGATCCCGATGGTCACATTACCCTGTGGCACGAGTTTGGCCCGCACCCACAGAATCATCATGACGAGTAACACCATCAGTGAAGTAAAAACGAAAACGCTGTATAGAATTTCCTGCATCAGGTTTTCCTAGAAACTCAACCCCGCTATTCCCATGAAGGCCAGTGAAATCAGGCCGGTGGTGATGAATGCAATCCCGAGGCCCTGGAGGCCAACCGGTATGTCGCTGTATTTCATCTTCTCCCTCAAGCCCGCCAGCATCACGATCGCCAGCGCCCACCCGACCCCCGCGCCCAGGCCGTAGGCCACGCTCTCGGTAAACCCGAGGTCTCGCTGAACCATAAACAGCGAGGCACCAAGGATGGCGCAATTGACCGTAAGCAATGGAAGGAAGATGCCCAGAGTGTTGTAAAGCGCCGGAAAGAAGCGATTTAGCACAATCTCCAATACCTGGATCATCGCTGCAATAACCGCAATTTGGGTGAGCAAACCAAGATAGCTGAAATCCAGGTGTCCAAGACCCGCCCAGGCCAGGGCGCCGTCCCGAAGAACGAAGTTATAGAGCACGTTGTTCAACGGGACACTGATGGCTTCCACCACTATGACGGCAACACCCAGGCCAATCGTTGATTTGACCTTTTTGGACACGGCCAGAAACGTGCACATGCCCAGGAAATAGGCCAGCGCCAGATTTTCAAGAAAAACGGCGCGGAAAAACAATTCAAAGAAACTGACCATCAACGTTTCTCCCTGTCCGGTAAGGGCGCGGGGCTGAAGTCAGGCCTTTCGTTTTGCTCCGGTTTCCAGCTGCGGATACCCCAGACCAGGAACCCGATGATGAAGAAAGCACTGGGCGGTAATAGCAACATGGCATTGGGCACGTACCAGCCGCCTTCATGGACCAGTTCCAGGATGCGATATCCCATCAGCGAGCCACTGCCGAACAGTTCACGGATGACCGCCACGACAATCAGGATGATGCTGTAACCCAAGCCGTTGCCCAGCGCATCCAGGATGCTCGTTCCTACGCCGTGCTTCATCGCACAGGCCTCGGCACGCCCAAGCACAATGCAGTTGGTCACGATCAGGGCCACGTAGACGCTTAGCGTGCGGGCTGCATCGGGCAGATAAGCCGTCAACACCTGGTCAATCACCGCGACCGCCGAGGCGATGATGGTGATCTGAACGATCAGGCGGACGCTCGATGGCAGGTGTCTGCGGATCAGGCTGATGGCCACGTTAGTCATCACCAGCACCGCCGTCAGCGAAACACTCATAATCAGGGACGAGGTGAGGGAATTGGTAATGGCCAGCGCGGAACAGATACCCAGGACGTGGAGCGTAATTGGGTTCTCTGACACCAGTGGCTTGATGAATGTGTCTTTTGCTGACATTTAGTTTGCCCCGCTCTGCTGCTTGCGCAGGCTGTCCAGAAAATCGCGGTAACCATGAGAGCCGAACCAGTAGTGAATCATGCCGGTAACCGCGTCTGCGGTTACCGTAGCCCCGGTCAGTGCATCAACTTCGTACAGCCAGGTTGAAGAACCGGGTTCCACCTTTCCGTGATTGACAGCAAAACGCAGATCGCCTACCTGGTCATAAATTTGCCGGCCTTCCCACAGGGCCTGCCATTCGGGCCTCATTATCTGGTCTCCGAGCCCTGGAGTTTCGTTCTGCTCGTAGAACGTGACGGCAGCAATCGTGTTGAGATCGGACTCCAGAGCGATGTAACCGTAAATGGCCGACCACATGCCGGTTCCGTTAACCGGAAGAATTAACCGGTCCAGTTCACCATTCTCCAGCAACACCATGTAAATGGGCGCGAATCGACTGCGGCGCCGCAGGCTGGCCAGATCCTCACTGATGGGTATATCAATGCCGAGATCCGGATTGTTTACCGCGCGACGCGCGTCGAAGGAAAGGGGATCCAGATCGGTGTTGAACCCAGCCTGGTCGATATCCAGAATCCGTACATCCATTCCCTGGTAGAGTTCCAGCATTTGTTCGTCGCTGGGCGTTACGCCTTCCTCCACCAGACCGGTTAGTTTCACGATATTGCGGCTGCGCTCGACCATCTGATTGTTTAGCTGGATTGGCCGCAACACAACGACCGCCGCGGAAACCAGCGAAGAACAAACCACCGCGGTCAGCAACACGATGATGAAGGCTTTTACCGGCGAATCATTATTCATTGATACCACCCTGCAGCCTCAACTTGCGTCGGCGGATGTTCCGTTCAACCACGACGTAATCGATCAGCGGTGAAAACATACTGGCCAGCAAAATGGCGAACATCACGCCCTCGTAATGAGCGGGATTTCCTACCCTGATCAGCACCGTCAGCGCACCGACAAACAGCCCGAAACCCCAGCGGCCCGCATCGGTCATCGGGCAGGTTACCGGATCAGTGGCAATGAACACGACCCCGAAGACAAACCCTCCCAGGACCAGGTGCCAGTACCAGGGCATTGAAAAAAGCTCATGATCGGGTGCAATGGCGTTACAAATCATCACCATTGCCATCATGCCGATGAATGCGCCCAGCATGATTCGCCAGGAGGCCATACCGGTCCAGACCAGGAACCACCCACCAAATAGCGCAGCCAGTGGAGACGACAGCCCGAATGCTGCCGGTTGGTCCCCCAGGAAAATCTGCATAAAGCTGTAGTCGACCGAAGCAATGACTCCAATTCCACCCTCATCAGTGACCAGTTCCAGAACGGTCGGCTGGTCATAAGCAGCGACCGGCACCCAGGCGCCAGGGCCGTAAACCAGATCCGGATAGGAGAACACCAGGAAGGCTATACCGAGCAAGGCAGGGCTCACCAGATAGCGGCCGGAACCCCCATAGATCAGCTTGCCCACGACCATGCCAACGGTCATGCCGAAGATGACCTGGTACAGCGGAACGGTTGCAGGTAGCAATAAGGCAAATAGCCAGGTGATGGCCAGCAGGCCTTCATCAACCCGCTGCCGCCGCACCGTGGCGAACAGCGATTCCCAGAAAGTGCCGGTTAGCAGCGCGGTTAAAAATACAGGGAAAAAATACAGCATTCCGTGGATCAAGCAGCCCGGGATGCTGGTGTAATCGAAACCGATACCTGACTGGCTCAACAACCACGCACGCCAGCCGGGAACTGATTCCAATTGTAAGTCAGCGATCGCCATGTTGGTCTGGTGGCCCAGGCTCCACATGCCGACCAGCCAGACGGGAATACTGGCAAAAACAAAGGTATTCCAAAGACGCTGGACGTTATTGGCGTCACGAATATGCGGAGCCGTGCGCGTAACCGTGCGGGAAGACCATAAAAATCGATTGGCCAGGGTGAGAATGTTGGTTAAAAAACGACTCATCACCCCTCTCTCTGAATCTGATCGAGGTTCAACCGCAGGAACAGGCTGTAGTCAATCTTGGCGGGGCAGACAAAAGCACACAAGGCGAGGTCTTCTTCATCCAGTTCCAGGCATCCCAGAGCTTGTGCCTGCTCCGTGTCGGTCACCAACAAGGCGCGAAAGAGTGGAGACGGCAGGATGTCCAGCGGCATCACTTTCTCGAATGCCCGCATAGGTATCATTCCGCTAAACCGGCCATTCTGCGAAGTGGGCAACGCAAACTTGAAGCGATGCCCGGTTTTTCGCTTGAAGGTTCGGGTGGCGCTGTAGCGATGCGGCAGAACATCAGTCCAGCCCATGAAACGCTTGCCGCCCCCTTCTTCGATGACCGAGACCTGATCGTGATAGCGGCCCAGGAACGCAAGATCATCGTCGGCCGTTCTCCCCCCCAGCACCGAACCGGAAATCACCCTGCAGGACTCCGGATTCGGAATTTCCTTCGCTGTAAGCTCTTTTATGGATGCCCCGATTCGGGTAGAAACCAGCCTGGGACTACCCACAGATGCCCCGCTCAGCGCTACGATCCGCTTGTAGTCAATGATTCCGGATCTGAATAAGTTGCCGATCGCGATCAGGTCCGCGTAGCCGATGTGCCAGACCACCCGCTCCATACTTGCGGGGAAGAGATGATGGATGTGTGTACCGGCTAGCCCGGCCGGATGCGGGCCTGAAAACTCTACGACACGAAGGCCATCAATTTCCGGCACGGCAATGTCCCAACCCGGTGCGGTACACAGGTTAACCATGCCGCGTGTCAGCCGGGACATGACCTGCAAGCCGGCCGCAAAGGCGTCAACATCCGTGCGAATGGCCACCCTGGGGTCAGGCGCCAGCGGGCGGGTGTTCATGGCGGTAACAAAAATAGCCTGGGGAATGCTCTCCGAATGCGGAACCTGGCTGAAGGGCCTTGTCCGGAATGCCGGCCACAAACCGGATTGCAGTAAACGGGCGACGATCTCTTCCCGAAGCAAGCGGTTGACCTGTTCCTCGCTCCAGCCCTCGAAAACGGCCTCCTCGAGATCCGAATTTTCGAGCGCCACCACAACGGTATGCAGCACTCGCCTGGCACCACGGTTGATCGCAACGACGGTGCCCCGTCCGGGGGCGCAATATTGAACCGCCGGGTCGCGTTTGTCGATGAACAATGGTTGCAAGGGACTGACCGTGTCGCCTCGCGCGACCTGGACCCTGGGCTTTAGCCCGATATAGTCAAGACCGCAAAGCGCCACTTGATTAACCGGTGTCGCCGAATGAATGGACTGCTCAGGTTCGCCTGCAAGCGGAACATCCAGACCCTTCTTAATGTGAATGCGCATCACAGCGTTGCTATTGTTCCAGTTCCGCGTGCCGCCCTTCCCGATCGAACGCTTCATGCACATTGTGACAGGTTCCACAGGCAAGAGATCCGAAGTCGATGCTCACCTCTTCCTCTTCAAAGCGCTCATGCTTCTCAATATCCTTGCGGTGGCAGCGATTGCACTTGGCTACTTGCTGGTCCGCTTCATGCATGGGTTCGGTTTCGGCATGGACCGTGTGACAGGTTGAGCAATTGATTGCTTTGCGGTTGTGCGAGCTGCTGTTCCATTCTATCGCTGAAGTACCACCTTTTTCATCATGGTGGCAGGCCAGGCAGGCCTCGATCTGGACGTCCCGGGGTGAATGGTTTTTGCCGCGCCCAAAGTCAATCATCTTTGGAAATCCAGCGCCCCCGTGTGCTCTCGAAATATGGATACTGCCGGGCCCGTGGCAGGCTTCACAGCCCTGTGCTGCAAGCGGGGCATACATGTTCTCTATATTGCCATGCACGCTGTTTTCGATCGCCCGCATCTTTTCACCTGAATGACAGTGCAAACAAGCTTCTGCTCCTCCATCAGTATAGTTGGAGGTACGTTGTACAGGAGGTGCCACAGTTGGCTCCTGGGCAAACGACCAGGTGCTGAAAGAGAGGGCAAATACACACAAAAACATCAGCCATTTCATAAGCTTCATGGTTTCCTGTTGATTTCTGTGACTTTCAAAGTGTAAAGGAAAAAAATTGAATTACCCTTGCTCTGGATCAACCGGAAATCCTATTGCTGCACCTTCTGGCCCAAGCGATCCAGCAGGCTTTCAACACGGCGTTTCACCTCATCCCGGGTAGCCCGGAATTCAGCCATGACTTCCGCTTCATTGCCCGTCGCTTTCGCCGGATCCGAAAGCGGCCAGTGAACTTTTTTTACTCCGGCAGGCAACACGGGGCATTGCTCATCAGCATGCCCACAGACGGTGACGACGACGTCTGCGCGCTCCAGCATCGCCTGGTTGACGATCGTCGATTCCTGCCCGGAAATATCCACTCCGGCTTCGGCCATAACCGCTATTGCGCGAGGGTTTTTGCCATGAGCTTCGATCCCCGCAGATTCAACGGCAAACTGGTCTCCTCCAAGGCTCTTCGACCAACCCTCGGCCATTTGTGAACGGCATGAATTGCCGGTGCATAGATAAAGAATGTTTACGGTCAAAAGGCTGTCCCCCGGCGGATTACGATTTCCAATTTGCCATTATGAAGGATAATGGTTACCAAAAATGAGTTGACATCAAAAATACCCTGTGTATTAATCCGGCACTATGCATGCGCAAAAAATCAGCAAGAGCAAAACAGCTGTCCACACGATCAGTGGCTTGCCGGCGTATGCCATGAACCTGACTCTGGACCTTCTGCTTGCAGGCGGCATCGTTCTGCTTCTTCTTGTATACGGAGCGGGTTCAGGCTAGAGGTTCAAACCAAACAGCAAACGAAACCCGCATCAAGAATTGCGGGTTTTTTTTTATCAACGGCCCCAGGAGCTTAAAAATGGCTGACTACGTACATATATTCGATACGACACTGCGCGACGGTGAACAATCGCCTGGCTGTTCCATGAATGTAGCTGAAAAGCTACAGGTTGCGCACGTGCTTGACGAATTGGGCGTTGATGTCATCGAGGCGGGCTTTCCGGCCGCCAGCGAGGGCGATTTCGAGTCCGTCAAGTCGGTCGGTGACCTGGGCCTGAACGCCATCATTTGTGGTTTATCACGCACTCGTCGAGGCGACATCGAAGCCGTTGCACGTTCACTGGATACAGCCCCCAAGAAAAGGCTGCATGTGTTCATCGCGACCAGCCCCATTCATCGCGAGTTCAAGCTGAAAATGAGCAAGCAGCAAATCATCGATGAGATGACCTCCGCCGTGGCCTTCGGCCAGCAGTGGTTTGACGATATCGAGATTACGGCAGAAGATGCCGGACGCACAGAGATCGACTACCTGGTGGAGTATTTTCAGGCTGCTGTCGATGCGGGCGCCAATGTTCTCAACGTTCCGGATACGGTCGGATACGTCACGCCGAGTGAGAGCCGCCAACTCTATCAGCACCTGTCCGAGAACCTGCGCAATGCGGAATCTGTGATTCTCAGCTGCCACAACCACAATGACCTGGGCCTGGCCGTGGCCAACAGCCTGAGTGCTATCGAGGGCGGGGCACGCCAGGTGGAATGCACCATCAACGGTATCGGCGAACGTGCCGGAAACTGTTCGCTGGAAGAAGTAGTGATGGCGCTGCGTACCCGCAGCGACCGCTACCAACTGGAAACGGGAATCGACACTACCCGGCTGTACCCCGCCAGCCGGGTCGTAACGGCGGTCACCGGTTCCCAGGTACAGCCCAACAAGGCCATCGTGGGTCGAAACGCGTTTGCACATGAAGCCGGCATCCACCAGGACGGCGTGCTGAAACATGCCGAAACTTACGAAATCATGAAGCCTGAAACCGTAGGTGTTCCTGAGAACAGCCTGGTGCTGGGCAAGCACAGCGGCCGCCATGCATTCAGTGACCGGCTGCAGACACTGGGGTTTTCGGTCAGCCGGGAACAACTGGAAGACCTGTTCGTTAAGTTCAAATCGTTGGCTGACCGTAAAAAGAGTGTCTACGACGAGGATATCGAGGCGCTGGTACTGGGTAATGAACAAAGCGGCCCCTGGCATCTGGATGCCCTATCGATCCACACCGAGGTTGAAGATACCGATCAGTCCGCCGAGGCCAGTCTGAAGCTGCGATTCAATGGCCAGGCTCCGCGCATCTATACCGGCCGGGGGGACGGGCCGGTAAATGCTATCGTGAATGCCATCCGCGCCATCATCGATGAAGAGTTGCGAATGGAAGAATTCCAGGTCAGCGCCGTGTCCGGCGGCAGTGATGCACAGGGCCGTGCCACTGTGCGCGCCACCATTGGCGCCAGCCGTTACCAGGGAACCGGTGTTTCCACCGATATCGTGGAAGCGTCCGCCCAGGCCATGGTGACCATCATGAACCGCCATCATCAGCACCAGGGCAAAGACCTGTCGGCTGAAAGAATCGCTGCAGCTGTTTGATCCTGCACCGGAGAAAAATCTATGTCAGAACCCTCGCAGCCTGCTTCGACACTTTTTGAAAAAGTCTGGCAGCGCCACCTGGTCAGGAATGAAACCGATGAAACACCTGCAATCCTGTACATCGACCTGCAACTGTTGCACGAAGTCACCTCACCCCAGGCGTTTGATGAACTGAAACGCAGAGGGCTCAAGGTGCGCCGGCCGGACCGCTGCCTGGCCACCATTGATCATTCAACGCCAACCACACCACCGGATGCTGCAGGTGTTTATCACTATCACACGCCACAAGCGAAAGCCCAGGTCGACATCCTGCACACGAACTGCGCTGAGAACGGCATCAAGTTACACAGCTGGGACAGCCCGCACCGTGGCATCGTTCATGTCATGGGACCGGAAATGGGCGCCACGCAGCCCGGCATGACTATTGTTTGCGGCGACAGTCATACCGCAACGCATGGTGCTTTCGGCGCATTGGCCTTCGGCATTGGAACCACCGAGGTGGGCCACGTAATGGCCACTCAGTGCCTGCTGCAATCCCGGCCAAAAACACTGGGAATCCGAATCGAGGGTGAACTGCAACCAGGCGTAACGGCTAAAGACGTAATACTCCACGTGATCGGCACGATTGGCGTCGATGGCGGCACTGGTTTCGTCATCGAATACTTCGGCTCTACCATCCGCGCGATGGACATGGAAAGCCGCATGACGGTATGTAATATGTCTATTGAATGCGGCGCGCGGGCCGGCATGGTTGCACCGGATGACATGACGTTCACCTATCTTCAGGGGCGTCCGCTTGCACCTCGGGGTGACAACTGGAGCGCCGCGATCGAGGACTGGAAAACCCTAAAAACGGATCCAGGCGCCAGCTACGACAGACTGGTTGAAATTGATGCGACAACGATAGAGCCCAGCGTGACCTGGGGAACCAACCCCGGCATGGTGATCTCAATAAACGACGCGATTCCGGCGGGCGACGATGATACCTCCCGTGACGCACTCGACTACATGCAATTTGAAAGCGGAACCCCACTCGCCGGTCAGCCGGTCAACGTCGTGTTTATCGGCAGTTGCACCAATTCACGCATGCGGGACCTGCGCGAAGCGGCCGGGCTGATGAAGGACCGCAGGGTTGCCGAAAACACCCGGGTTCTGATCGTGCCCGGTTCGGAGGCCACGCGGAAAGAAGCAGAGGCGGAAGGCCTGGACCGCATCTTTCTGGATGCCGGTGCGGAGTGGCGGGAACCCGGTTGTTCCATGTGCCTGGCCATGAACGGCGATTCAGCTGAGCCCGGCGACCTGGTGGTCAGCACCAGTAACCGTAATTTCAAAGGCCGCCAGGGGCGCGGCGTCAGGACCATCCTGGCCAGCCCACTGACCGCTGCAGCCAGCGCGATTACCGGGCGGGTCACCAACCCGGTTGAACTGATGGAGACAGGAAAATGAGCCATTCAGGGGTCGTCGAATCGCGGACGTTTTGCCTGCCGGTCAACAACATCGATACCGACCAGATCATTCCCGGCCAGTTTCTGACGACCACGGAACGAGAGGGCCTGGGCAAGTTCTGTTTTTACAGCTGGCGTTATGACGAAAACGGCATTGAAAGAGCGGATAACCCGCTGAAGATTCATGATGCCACGAGCGAGCAAGTGCTGGTGACAGGCAGCAATTTCGGTTGCGGGTCTTCCCGGGAGCACGCGCCCTGGGCCCTGCTGGATTTTGGTTTCAGGGCCGTCATCAGCAGTCAGTTTGCGGATATTTTCCGCAGTAACTCGCTGAAGAATGGCCTGCTTCCGGTCACGGTGGACGATCATGTGGTCGAATTTCTACTGGCCCATCCGGGCCATCCGGTCAGGATCGATATCCGCTCAAACACCTTGACGGTCGAGGGCTTTGGCGAGTTTGAGTTTCCACTGGACCCGTTTTCAGCGTACTGCCTCACACGCGGAATAGATCAACTGGACTTCCTGCTGGAAAACGAAGTGGAAATCGGCCGTTACGAACAGGTCTGATCCAAACTACTTCCGATTCCATGCGGACAGGTAGAGCTCCGCGGTGGCGAGGTCCTGTATGGGGTGTTTCTGAAGCTCCGGGGTGTATTCGATCACATCGCTGGTTCGGACGGCGGCCCGCCAGGGTTCGAATCCAAGCTGGCGCAATTCCTGTTCAAAAGCAGACACCTCGATCCGGTTTAGCTCGGTGTACCACCGCCAGTACTCTTCCTGCGTTGCGATGTGCCCTGCCCGGTCCATTCTGCGTGGTTGCGCTTTCAAAACCGCTTCCCTGAGGTCACCCTGTTCCATTTTCAGATGAACAAAGGGATCCTCGAAAAACTCTCCCAGGTGATTACCCAGGGCGCCGTAGTATAGCCCGGGATGGACGAAAAACAGGCCATCCTTTTTTAGTACCCGGCGTATTTCAGCCAGGGCCTGGGCGTAGCCGCCTGCAATGTGCTCGAGCGAACCCCAGGATATGACCACGTCGAAGTAATCATCCGGATAGGGTATTTCATTACCATCATCGGCCCTGAACTGCAGCCGGGGGTCATCCAGCACATCCGGTGGCAGGTGGTGGTCACTGATGATGTCGGGCAGGCGTTTGAAACCGCTAAACGGATCGATACCGACAAGTTGCTCAGGCTGTGTGCGCATGAAAATACCCAGGTCGATAATGCCGTCGCCACAGCCGACATCCAGAATACGGCCTTTGAGCAGCGAGTGATTTTTCAGCAGGTAATCCGTTACGACCAGCGCAGCATGATCGAAATGCCGGAAAAACCAGTTCTCATGCCCATGATTCCAGGCCAGGTCTTCTACGGGTGCCGTGCCTGGAGCAGAGACGACCGACCACGCCGGCTGCGAGATGCCACCGGCGGTCACAGCCACTGGGTTTATGCATTCCGCCTCTCCCGCATCCTGTTCTGTCCGTTTACGGGCCTGCTCCGTAAAAACCACCATCCGAAGAATGAAATCGCCCTGCGGCAGCTCCAGGTCATGGAGATGAGATTGCACCAGGTATTCGCCGCGCGGCAGCCATGCCATTGAAATTGACGCTGACAGGTCAGCGCTGTAGAGCACCTGGCTGCGGTCTTTCGTCAGAATCTGGATGTGCACATCCGGTGCGAACACCATGGTTGAGCGCAGCCTGAGCGTGGCGCTGACGCGGGGCGAATCCGCCAGTGAATATTCGAGGCCTTCAATTTCCATGAAAATGCCAGTCCATGAATCAGCTGAACATGATACCCAGTCCTTCGGTTGACATCATCAGATTGCTATGTTCGAATGCAAAAAACTACAAAAACCCGTGCCGCTGAAGGCGCGGGTTTTTTGTTTATGCTTTAAACAGTGAATGAGAAGCAGTAACCAAACAGATGAACCACCGTTCAGAAAATGACAAAGAAAGATCTTGCCGGGTAGTAGGCCTGCCGGGTGATGGTATTGGTCCCGAAGTCTATGAATCTGCCCGACAGACCCTATCCGTGCTGGAAAAAACGCGTGGCTTGTCGATAGAACTGGATGAGCAGTTGATTGGCGGCGCCGCCATCGATGCCACCGGAGACCCCTTACCGCCGGCTACGATAGAGGCCTGCCGGAATGCCGATGCCGCATTGCTGGGCGCGGTTGGCGGCCCCAAATGGGATGGCAATCCGGCGGATAAGCGACCGGAACTGGGACTGTTGCGCATTCGTGCCGAGTTCAACCTGTTTTGCAATCTAAGGCCCATCGTCACTCATCCCTCATTGCATGGTTTTTCGCCGCTGAAAGAAGATCGTCTTGACGGTGTGGACCTGATGATCGTCAGGGAACTGACAGGGGGCAGTTATTTTGGAAAGAAATGGCGCAACGACGACGAGGCCGAGGACGTATGCCGTTACACCCGAGCCGAGATCGAACGCGTCACCCGTGCCGCCGGGCAGATCGCGCAGCAACGTGACCGTCGAATCACGCTGGTCGACAAGGCGAATGTACTGGAAACCTCACGACTCTGGCGTTCCGTGGCCAACGCCATCATCGAAGAAGAGTTTCCCGACGTAAAAATGGAAAACATGTATGTCGATGCTGCGGCCATGCATCTGCTGACCCGGCCCGCTGATTTCGATGTCATGCTCACGGAAAACCTGTTCGGGGACATCCTCTCTGATGAAGCCTCTATGCTATGCGGCTCACTGGGATTGCTTCCTTCGGCCTCTCTGAACGACGAGCGCTTCGGCCTGTACGAACCGGTGCACGGTTCGGCACCTGATATCGCCGGACAGGGCAAGGCTAACCCTTATGCGATGCTGTTATCAGTGGCAATGATGCTGCGCCATTCGCTGGGCTGGAACGAAGAAGCGAACGCTCTGGAGTCCTGCATTCACGAGTGTTGGAACGAAGGCATTCTGACAAGGGACTTGCGACAGGATGGATGCTCCACGGCTGAAGTCACCGCGATCGTCTGTGACAAACTGGCGGCCCATACCGAATCATGAACGATACCCTACGGTCACTGTTTGACAGGTTCATGCCGCGCATCATGCAATGCCGGCTGGGCGACCTGGTGCAGGAAACTCCGGTTCAGTCGATGCCTGCATTATCCGAACGGCTGGGTGTGAATATCCTGATCAAGCGCGAGGACCTGCAGCCCGTATTCTCGTTCAAGCTGCGAGGCGCGTATGCCAAGCTCCAGACGCTTTCCGCCGAAGAAAAAAGGCGCGGCATCATCTGCGCCTCGGCCGGCAACCATGCCCAGGGAGTAGCCATGGCAGCGCGCCACATGGGCATCGACGCACTGGTGGTGATGCCCGCTATCACCCCGGATATCAAGATCAACGCGGTGGAGAAGCTGGATGCCAGCGTGATCATTCATGGTGACGATTTTGATACGGCCTGTGAAAAAGCGCTTGAGCTGGCCGAAGAAAGTGGACGGATATTCATCCACCCTTATGATGACCCGGAGGTCATTACCGGTCAGGCCACCATTGCGCTGGAATTGTTCCGGCAAAATCACCTGCCCATTGACTACTTGTTCATTTGCATCGGTGGCGGTGGACTGGCCGCCGGTATGGCGCTCGTCAGCAAGTACCTGCACCCGGGCATAAAGCTCATTGGCGTGGAAGCCGAGGAGTCTGCCTCGATGAAAGCCGCTTTCGATGCGGGTGAACCGGTAACCCTTGAAAAAATTGGGCATTTTGCCGAAGGCGTCGCCGTCAGGCGGACCGGCGACCTGACGTTCAAAATTTGTTCCCAGTTGCTGGACGAAATCATCACGGTGGATAACGATGAGATTTGTGCGGCAGTCCAGGATGTCTATGAAGATACCCGCGCAATAGCCGAGCCGGCCGGGGTTCTCGGCATCGCCGGGTTGAAAAAGTTCTTCACGGACCGGCCCGGCTGCGAAGGCATCGCAGCAGCGGTGCTCTCGGGAGCCAATGTCAACTTTGCACGCCTGCGACACATCGCTGAGCGCGCAGCCGTAGGTGAGGAACAGGAGGCGCTGCTGGGCGTGACCATTCCGGAAAAACCGGGCAGTTTCCTGGAGTTCTGCGAAACCGTCGGCAGTCGCGGCATTACCGAATTCAACTATCGGATTGCAGACCAGGATGAGGCGCATATTTTCGTCGGGATTGCTCTGAAGCACGGCATCCCTGAAAAACGTGAAATCATCGGCGCGCTTCGGGAACGTGGTTTTCCTGTCACCGATCTGTCAGACAATGATATGGCCAGGCTGCATATCCGCCACATGGTTGGCGGCCGGGCCAGCGTCAGCGATGAAAAGATGCTGCGTTTCCAGTTCCCGGAACGACCGGGCGCCCTTCTGCAGTTTTTGCGCGGCATGAAAAGTGACTGGAACATCAGCCTGTTTCATTACCGCAACTACGGCTCGGAATACGGCCGGGTCCTGATGGGCATCCAGGTGCCCACCGCGGACAGTGACCGCTTCACAGAATTCCTCAGGGATACCGGCTACAACTACACGATTGAAGCAGGTAATGCCGCTTATACGATGTTCTTAGGCGCTAACTGAAAACGCTCAGGGATCCTGCATGGCTCTTGCAGCCTGGCTTCCGGCCGTGCCCAGGGTCAGCATCGTCATGCCGGCAAACAACAAGCGCACACCCACCAGGATGCCAATCGCCCAGACGCCTGACACCGGCCAGCCCTTCAAAATCATCCAGCCCAGTGCAATGGTCACTGCGCCATTGAAGGTCATCCAGCCCCAACCCGGATCCGGCTTGACGTTGAATGCAACGATCATCGCGATCACGCCGTCAGCAATAAAATACAAGCCAAGCAAGAGCGTCAGCTGCGCCAGGGCAATACCGGGCTGACTCAGAACAGAGACGCCCACCAGCACTGTCAACGTACCGAACAGGAGCTTGAGGACGCCCCTGCCCAGCGAGGGCGCCTGGAATGCGAAGAAGGTCATGGCGGCGCCAGCCATAAACAGCAGGACACCCACCATGATTGCTACGGCCAATCCCGAGACCAATGGTGAGCCGATGGACAGAACGCCACAGATGATCGTAACGATGCCCCAGACCATCCCCCGCCTGGAGGCTTGTTTCAGTGGCTGTACCTGGTCATTCATGCTCTTCTCCTTATGTTGATTACAGATCTGAATATATACTAGCGCAATGTCGATACTCTGCCTGAAATGTACTGCCTGCGGTACGGAATATCCCGCTGATACCCTGATGAATCTTTGCCCCTGCGACCAGCGCCCGGTGGAAGTGATCATCGATCTTGAGCGATTGCTGGCTGAACAGCCGGATGCGGCCTGGTACAACCCGGAACGCCCCGACATGTGGCGCTTTGGGGGTTTGCTGCCGCTGGACATCAACGACCCGGACGACCGCCAATTCATCGTGTCGCTGGGTGAAGGCAACACGCCCCTGCTGGATTTCAGCGACCACCCGACGGCACGCGCCGCCGGATTTTCACTGGCTGTCAAAGATGAAGGCAAGGCCCACCCAGGGTATGGGTCGAACCCAACGCAGAGTTTCAAGGACCGGGGCATGGCCATGACGGTTTCTATGGCCAGGCGGCACGGCCTCGAAAAACTCGCCTGCCCCACGCAGGGCAATGCGGGTGACTCACTGTGTGAATATGCCAACGCCGCTGGCATGAGTGCTGTCATCGCCATGCCGGACGATACACCCATGCCTATCCTGGGCCGGGTGGCCGCACTGGCGCAGTCATCAGACCGGTTTCATCTCAGGCAGGTCGAAGGAACCATTCGGGAAGCCGGCGAATTGCTGAAAAAAGAATGGATACCAAACGGCTGGTTCAGCGTCGCAACGTTCCAGGAACCCGGCTGGAGAATCGACGGCAAGAAAACCCTGGGCCTTGAACTGGCCGAGCCGGAATCGCCGGGTGAGCCGTGGTCTCTGCCAGATGTCGTGATCTACCCCACCGGCGGTGGCACCGGGGTGCTGGGGATGTGGAAGGCCTTTGATGAACTCGAGTGCCTCGGAATGATCGACGCGCGGCGCCCCCGCGTCATCTGTGTGCAGTCCGAAGCCACCCGGCCGCTGGTTACTGCTTATGAAAAAGGGCTGGACGATACGGTTCCTTCGAAAGCCGGTTCAACGCTGGCTTATGGCCTGAATGTCCCCGGCGGTGTGGGACATTTCAAGGTTCTGCAGATCATTCGCGAAAGCGGCGGGATGGCCCTGGCAGTTCCTGAGACTGATATTCATCAAATTCTCTCAGAAGTCTGGGACACCAAACACTGGTGGCTTTGTCCGGAAGGCGCTGCCTGTATCGCTGCAATCCCGACTTTGCTGGATCACGGCATGATCAAGCCGGCAGAAAGGGTCGTCGCTTTCAATACCGGGTCGCTGGAAAAATACCTTCCAGCGCTAAGACACCTGCTCTGACCCTGTGGCGAAAACACCACAACCCGGCAGCACTTTCAATGGCCGGTGGTCAGACAAAGCCGCTGACACATCACAAAATTCATGTAAATCCTTGCCTTAGAATGCCCATGACGATCCGGCTTTATCGGACCAGCGAATTGATCAAAAATGAGGCATGTTGCTTATTCGCCACAACCGTATAAAAGTTGTGACATATTGACACTAAGGCTTTGTTTTATTTATTTTTTCTGCTAGCATATCTCCCCCGCGTTTGGAAGGCGAGGCTGGGTTTTGTCCCGATGCAAAAACGAATAAAGACATTGATGGTTGTTCTGTTGACGGTGCTTTCGGCGTCGCTGTCAGCTGCGCCCATGGGTTTCAGTGTCAACTCCGATAGTCCTTCGAATGAGCTTTCAGATAGCCTGTACCAAATCGACCTGGCCACCGGTAACTCCGAATGGGTCGGCATAGTCCAGTCAACTTCACTTCAGAGAAGAATTGATGTGGAAGGCCTGGCCTTTTCCTGGTCGCCCGACGGCAAAACTTTGTACGGCATCGATGATGACTCACTGAAATTGTTTGTCATCAGCCAGGAGAATGCACTGGTTGACCCAGCGCAGGACTATGATATTTCAGAACTGACCAGCGGCAGCAATGATTTTGGTATGACCTTTGCCTGCGACGAACAGCTCTACGTATCTTCCGTCACTGAGCAGTCGCTCTACCGCCTGGACACCGAGGGCCATGCCACACTGGTCGGCGGTCCGCAGAAAGGTAAGCTGGGAAAGAACATCAGTGCGCTCGCCGCTTATGGTTTTCCCGTGCAACTGTACGGAATGGGTAACGGCACTGTAGGTGACAATGCGACATCGACACCGACCCTTTTCCGGATCGACACGATCACCGGTGTGGCGACGAAAATTGCTGAGCTGAGCGGCAGTTTTGGCGATTATGCCGAGAGCGGCCTGGCCTTTGACGAGGCAGGTATCCTCTGGGCCATGACAGACAGGCGGCCACTGGACCTGCCCAGTCAGATCATGCAGATCGACACAACCACCGGCGCTGTATCCAATGTGCAAAATGTCGCGACCACTGACTCCGACTCGGCAATGGGTTTTGAAAGCCTGGCCATTACAGGTCCCAGTGGATGTACATCGGTTGGCAATGGCAGATCCGCGACCTTTTTTGTGCAAAACCGTTTTGACGATGGCAACGACGAAACACCGGTAACGCTGAATTTCCAGTGCACCGGCGGCACCGTTTTCAACGGAACCAAGACCCTGTCCCCATCTGAAGCGCTTTTCGGTATTTACGAAGTTTCTTTCACCGTGAGCAATATTCCGGACGCACCCATCAGTTGCGAAGTTTCTGAAGTCGTGCCGACGGGATACGAGCCGGAATACAGTTGCGAGTCTGAATCCAGTTGTTCAACCAATGAAGGCGCCGGCCCCTGCACGTTTGAAGGCATTTCCGACGGGCAGCAGGACCTTTGCCTGATCACGAACAAGGTCAAACCGGTCGAGTTGACCGTTACCAAGGAATGGAACCTCATCAACGAAGAAACCATGATCACGGAAAATGCCAGGATCGAGCTGACCTGTTCAAATGTGATCGACGGCGACGGCGAGGCTTTCGGCAATTCTATGCGGTGGAGCTGGATCTTCGAAGGAAATCCTGCCAGTAAGATCGCCACACTTTACCCACGCTATGACGGCACCACCCGTTGCGTCACGGATGAAAGTGCGCAGTCCAGTTCGATCGAATCGGAAAGCACCTGTTCGACACCCACGGTTATCAACGTGGGCGACGACAAGC
>Ga0316193_10000306_pt1 | contig 29179 bp, 26 predicted proteins | sample MerIslsedime2_MG_FD_207735 | JGI IMG/M metagenome (GOLD analysis project Ga0316193, IMG submission 207735) | Coastal sediment microbial communities from Maine, United States - Merrow Island sediment 2 | ecosystem: Environmental > Aquatic > Marine > Coastal > Sediment | place: USA: Maine... | reverse complement strand
GAGGTCTTGCTCGATGCGGCGCGCGAGGTCGAACGAGGTGTCCAAGTCGTGGACGCGGAGCTCGACGCCCGTCACGTTGTCGCCTTCGTCGAAGAGATGTTGGGCTTCAAAGAGGTCGGTGTACACGAGGCCCGAGTCGTATTCTTGGAAGCCTGCCTGGAACACGCCAATGACCCGAAACTCACGTGAGCGGGTCGAGGCACCGCCAGGCTCCGAAAGTGTCAGGCCGAGCGCCGCCAGCGGAGAGATGAGCCGCACCCGATCGCCGACTTCAATGTCGAGATCCTCGGCAAGCGTCTTCCCAACGATGATTCCCGGCAAGGCATCCACCGGCTCCTGCGCCTCGCCCTGCGAAAGGCCGGCTTCCCACCCCGGGTCGTCAGGCAGCGCGAGGTCGTCGTCGTCGAGCCCGTCGAGCATCGCCTCGATGTCGCCCGGCTTGGCCACCTTCCCAATGCGGGGCCGACGCGCGCGCCGCTCGGCCTCGCGCTGCGCCTCCCGCCGCTCCGTCTCCTCTTCCCAGAAAGTCTTCCGCCGAGTCGGCTCGACATCAACCAGGGGGCTGTCGCCCTTTTCGGTTTTGCCGTCGCGGATATCGCGGAGCCATTGCCAGTCTTCGTCGGGTTTGGGGTCGGCGGTGGCTGTGGGAGCGGAGCCTGGGCGACGGAGGCCTTCCAAGTCGCCGGCGATCATTTGCTGGGGGAGGTCCAGGACGGTGCGGAGGCCTCCGGGGGTGACGCCTTTGACTAGGACTACGCCGCGGCGCTCGCCCTTCGTGAGCATCATTTCGTTGATCGAGAAGGGGGCGATGCCGGCTACTTCGGGCATCTCGCCGACGGTGGCGAGCACGTCCCGGTAGTCTCGGAACTCGCGGCCGTACTTCAGGACCAGGACGTGGGCGTTGACACCGAGCACCTTGTCGCGAAAGGCCTTTTCAAAGCCGGTCGTGATCGACAAGACGGCCAGCAGGGCCGCGACCCCCAGGGCGACACCGATGATCGAGATCAGGGTGATCATCGAAACGGTCGCGCGCTTCTTGGAGCGCAGGTATCGGAGGCCGATCTGAAAGCTGTAGCTCACGCGAGCGTCCTAACACGGGCACGTGTTAGGCGCGAAGCCCCGTGGACGTCGCAAAGCGGCGTCTTTACGGGGTCCCTTACTTGCCTGCTCCGGGCCGACTCACTAGCCTCCGTTAGATGAAGCGGATTTGGCCCTTCGCGATGTGCATCGGGCTGGTGGTGGCATGCCACCAGCAGCAGAACGTGCGACGCGAAGTCTGGCCGCCGGCAAGTGAGCCGGAGCCCGTCGTGGCCGAGGCGCCGGCACCACCGCCGAAGGTCCTCGACCCGGTCATCGTCGAGCTTCCCGAGAAGTCGATCGTGATGCAGGTCCGCAAGCAACTCGACAAGGACAACCCCGACAAGGCGCGCGAGCTCGCCGAAGCCGCGCTGCCGAGCGCCGCGGCTCGAGACAAAGGCCGCCTGCACTGGTTGGCAGCCGTCGCTGCGCTCGACGAGGGCTACGGCAGTATTGCGTTAGCTCACCTCGACACGCTCGGAACATTCAACCATCCGCTTGCGCGCTGGGCCAAGCTGAAGCGCGCTTCGCTTCTCGAGCGGCAGGACCCAGTGACGGCCGCGCAGATCGTCGCGTCGTTGACGGACAACTGGGCCGGCGGCGATCGCGCGCGATCGATCGAGACCCGCACCGGCGGCTCCAGCGAATCCGGTGCACACCTCGAAATCCGCTTGGACGGCAAGCCGCCAGCGCTCACGAGCACGCAGCCTGTGCGTCCGCGCATGCAACAGAACCTCGACAAGGCCCAGTCGCTCTACGACGCCAAGCGGTATCGCGAGGCCGAGCGACTGTTCGGAAAACTGATCAAGCACTCGAAGACGGGTTCCGTGGTCTGGTGTAAGGCCCGCTACCAGCAAGGCCGCGCTTTGCTGCAGGACCGTGAACGCACGCGCGGCGCTCCCGTGATGCGCGAGGTCGCCAACAAGTGCGCGAAGCTCGACGCCGACACACGCGTCTGGGCCCGCTACTACGCCGCCCGTGCCTACGGCCGAATCGGTCAATGGGATGAATCGATCCGACAGTACGAATTGCTCGAAGCAGAAGCGCCTGCCCATAGCCTCGCCGACGACTCGAGCTACCGCGCGGCGCTCGCCGAGCTCGAAAACGGCAAGAAGAAAGCCGCGCTCACACGCCTGGCTTCGATTCCCAAGCGCTATCCGGAAGGCGACATGTGGCCGCGCGCGATGTTCAAGCTCGGCTGGACCGAGCTTCGTGACGCGAACTACGACGGCGCGTACGACCGCTTCGACGAGCTGGTGAAGCGCGGCGGTGACGAGCGGCTGGAAGGCATCACGGGGCGGGCAAACTACTGGCGCGCCAGGACTCTGTTCTTGATGGGGCGGCGCATCGACGCCGTCGAAGCGTACGAAGAGATCGTGAAACGTTGGCCGCTACGCTACTACGCGCAGCAGGCCTTCTGGCGCCTCGGCGAGATCGTCCCGCAACGCGCGAAGGCGATTCTCGACGACATGCGCGCGGGCGTAGAGCCCACGCGGATGGTGTTTGCGTGGCGCGATGAGTTCGACGACCCGGCGTTCGACCGCATGGTCGAGCTGTTGGCGGTCAACGAGGTGACCTACGCCTCCTCCGAAATGGCGAGCCTTCACATGCTCGGCAAAGACGTCGATCCGGAGATGGCTGTCGTGGGCGCCGTGCTCTTGCAACACGCGGGCGCTCAGACGAGGCTGAGCCGCGTGATTCGCGCGCACTTCGAGGACTTCGAGGGGCTGCTGCCCAAGGGCGAAGGCAAGTTGATCTGGGAGGCCACTTACCCCCAGGCGTTCTCACCGCTCATCGAAGACGTCGCTCGCGAGGAAGGCATCCCGCCCTCGTTCGTCCGCGCGATCGCGCGGGAGGAAAGCTCATTCGACCCTGAGGTCGTATCCTGGGCCAAGGCCTACGGGCTGGTTCAGCTGATCATGCCCACCGCAAAGCGTTTCGCTGGCGAGGTCGGCGAAAAGGCCACTCCGCGCACGCTCAAAAAGCCCTCGGTCAACCTGAAGATCGGCGCGCGCTACATGGCCTGGCTCTGGGATCGCTTGAATGAGAACCCCGCTCTCGTGCCGTCGGCCTACAACGCCGGCGAAGGCGCGGTCCGCCGCTGGCTTCAGGAAGACGCAGCCCGCCCCCTCGATGTGTTCATCGAGGAGATTCCGTACGATGAGACGCGCCGCTACACGCGCCGCGTGCTGCAAACCTACGGCGTCTATCAGTGGCTCGCCGACGAGCAGCTCCCGGAGCTCCCCGCCAAGCTCCCCGCAACCGACGGGCCGCAGCGGTTCAGCGCGCGCTAGCGGAACAACCTACGCGACCACTTTGGGCAGGAGCGCCCCAAACTCGATCGCCTTGTTGATGTCTCCGTCCACACGGAGCTTGCCCTGCACGAACGCGATCTGCGGGTCCAAGTTGCCGCGAAGAATCTCAGCGAGATGCGCCTCGCGGATCGTCAGAGTGGCGTCGACCGGCTGCCCATTGCCCTCGGTGACGCTTCGGTCTTCTAGATCGATCATCCAGCTCTTCTCGTCCGCACCGGTGATCTTCAACTGAAACTTCCCCTCGCCGAGCGAACGATCGGCAGGCACTTGCTCGAGCGTGGACCTCATTTGGCTCACGAAGGCGGCAGTCACCTCGGCCGCGGCCAGCGCAGCCGCGTCGTCGATCTCAGCGTCCGGCGACCGGTTTGCGAGCACCGCCGCTTCCAGCTCATTGGCGGCCTCACGCAAGTGGCGCGTAAACACGTCCAAGTCGGGCATGACCGCGGGCGAGGAGGTCGGGCTGAGCGAAAGCACACCGTTGTAGCTGAGCACCGTGATGAGCAGCCCCATGCCGTCGGCCAATGGAGCCATGCCCATGACGGCCAGCATCTTGTGGCCGGCCATGTACATGTCGACCTGTGGCCCAGGCACGTTGGTGATCACGAGGTTGAACACCGGGTTGTGCATTTCGGAGACGTGAAACCGGGAGTAGAGGCGGAGAAGACGATTGGCCACGCCAAACGGAATGAAGTCCCAGAGATCGACGAGCGCCCGGGTCGCGCCCGCCTTCTCGAACGCTTTGCCGCCCTGCGTATGCTCCTTGATGACGTTCAGCCGTTCGATGGGGTCGGCCACATCGGTCGCGATGTCGAGAACCATCGCAGAAACTTTGTTCCCCATCTTGCCGTGCTCTTCGGCTCCACGCGTCGAAACGGGAATCATGGCGATCAGCGGTTTGTCGGGCAGCTCGCCCTTTTCATCGAGATAACGGCGCAGCGCACCGGCACAGATCGCGACCACGACGTCGTTCAGCGTACAGCCAGCGACCTTCCGAATCCCCTTGACGCGATCGAGCTCGAGCAGCGCCGTATTCCAGATCCGCTGCCCCGTGATCGTGTGGTTGAGCGAGGTTGGCGGTGCGGTCATCGGAGCGGGGGGCGCCTCGACTCCCTTGTCCCGGACCTTGGCTGCAGCGCGAAGCGCCTCGCTGATCTCACCAGCCACCCTCTTGATCTCGCTGGGCTTGCCCATGATCTTACGAGCGGTGTGCGAGAGCACTTGGAGCTCGTTGGGTACCGGCGCAATCGCACGAGGTGGCGGTAGGTGATAGACCTGAGGTTCCTTCGTCAGGTCGAGCAGGACGCTCATCATGTCAGCACCGGAAACACCGTCAATCGCGGCGTGGTGCACCTTGTTGATCACCGCTACCGAGCCTGGCGGCACTTGAGAGATCTGGTTGAGCCCTTCGACCAGGGTCATCTCCCAAAGAGGCCGGCTGCGGTCGAGGGGTACACTGAAGATCCTGGCGGCGAGGCCACGAAGCTCTTTCCAACTTCCGGGGCTCGGGAGAGCCACGTGCTGCAAGTGCATGTCGAGGTTGAAGGCGGGGTCCTCCACCCAGTAAGGCTTGCCGATTCCGAACGGCACCGTGACGAGGCGTTGCCGTAGCCGTGGCACGAGAGGAACACGTGAGGCCATCGTCTCGCGGAAGCTCTCGAAGTTCATCGAGCCCTCAAACACCATCACACTGCCGACGTGCATCGGCTGGTGGGCGTCCTCCAGATAGAGGAAAGAAGAATCGAGTCCGGTTAGAGGCTGCATCAGACGAGTAGCCTACACCCAGAGGCGACCTGATCTCCAGCGCTTCTCACGACTCGTCGAACGTGCGGCCAAAGTCCTTCAAAAGGCGCTTCTGTTCGCGAGACAAACGCTTGGGCACCTGGACCGCGACCACACAAATCAGGTCGCCCCGCCCGCGGCCGTTGAGACGGGGCACGCCGCCGCCGCGAATGCCCAAGGTCTCACCGGGTTGAGTGCCGGAAGGGACTTTGAGCGTCTGCGTTGCATCTTCTTCCTCTTCGAGCGCTGGCACCTCTATCTTGGCGCCAAGAGCCGCCTGCGGAAACGTCACATCGAGGCGGTGGATGAGGTCGAAACCGTCCCGCCGGAAGTCTTCGTCGGGCTCGACGTGCACGGTCACGTAGAGGTCGCCGGCCGGTCCGCCGCGCACGCCCTCTTGACCCCGGCCGCTCAATCGAAGGCTCTGACCGGTGTCGACGCCACCTGGGATCGTGAGCTTCACCACGCGTTCGACGTCGACTTGGCCGTCGCCCTCGCACTCCTCACATGCGTCCTTTGCCTGCGCGCCTCGCCCCTGACAGGTCGGGCATGTGGTGGTCATCACGAACGCACCCTGTGCGCGCGCCACCTGGCCGCGGCCTCCGCAGGTCGCGCACCCTTCGAGCTCGCCGTCCTTTGCCCCGGTCCCGCTGCAAGCTTCGCAGGGGGACGGGTGCGAAAGGTCGATCTCGCGCTCCACACCGAACGCTGCCTCGCGAAGCGACAAGCTCACGTCGGTACGAATGTCAGCGCCCCGCGCCGGCCCGTTCGGATCACGGCGCTGCCGCCCGAACCCACCGAAGCCGAAGCCGCCGCCGCCACCGAAGAGATCTCCAAAGATGTCTTGGAACTGACTGAACACGTCGCCGATGTCGCCGAACCCAGCCCCGCCGGCGCCGCCCAAACCGGCGTGCCCGAACTGGTCGTACATCTGCCGCTTCTGCGGGTCGCTCAGCACCGAGTACGCCTCGGCGCAGGTTTTGAATCTATCCTCAGCCTCCGGGTTGTCGGGGTTGCGATCCGGATGGTGCTCGAGCGCCTTCTTGCGATAGGCCTTCTTGAGCTCGACCACGGTGACTTCGCGGTGGACTTCGAGAACTTCGTAGTAATCAGGCTTGGACATCATGTCTTCGAGTTGGTAGGCGCGTGCAACATAAGTATGTTGGCCTGCCGGTCAAGCTGTGCTCCTGGCGCCGGAAAAACAGGGGATTTCGGCTCAGTCTCGAGAGCCGGCCCTCTGCGCGGCGGGGGCAAGCACGTCGTTGACGAGGGATTCGGGAAGCTCTCCGCTGCGTTGAAATGCGCGCATGTGCAGGATCGGCTCGCCACCTAGGTCGGCCGCCGTGCGTCCTCGGATCTCCTGCGCGTACTTGCGCGGTTCGAAGGGAACCAGGTTGGACAGAGGCTCGACGTCGACGCGCTCGAGCAGCCCCAACAACGCATGAAGCGAGTTCATCTTCATGTAAGGACATGTCGCGCAGCCACCAGCCGTGGAGCAGCCCTCACCACCGGCAACGCCTGGCACCACACCAAGGCCGCTCTCCTCGTCTTGTGCGATCGCCTCGCTTGCAACCGGGAAGATGATCTCGGCCGAGAGCTCCGTGCCGCCCTCGGAGGCGTAGTCTCGAAGCTGCGCCTGCACCTGCCGGACGATCGGCGTGATCATGCCCGCCTCGGTGCCGAGGATGAATCGCAGATTGGCCTGTTCTCCACGCGCGATCGCCTCATCGACCTTGCCTAGAACGAACGCCAGAATGTTCGAGGTCGAGCCGACGACGCCATGGCCCTTGCTCTGCGCCTGCAAACCAAGCTCGAACATTTCGCCGGGCACCTCCAAATGCGCGGTGATGAAGACATCGGGGTAGCTCTCACGAACCAGGTCGACGACCTCGCGGCCGAACATGTGGTGAACGATGCAGGTCCCCTGCTCGAAGTAATGAAACCGGGGCAGCAGCGAGCGCACCGACGCTTGATCGTGCGCCGGATGAAGGTGGTGAATTTGCTCGTCGGGCATCTCCGCGAGGCTTTGGAACATGTGCGCGAGGTTGTCGCCCATGTAGGTGTCCGGGCCAAACCAGATGTGAACGTCGGGGATCTGCGCTGCGGCCTGCAACACCGTCCGCACGACATTCGAAGACGTGCAGGTGATCGTGGGCACGATCGCATGGGCCTTGGCCTTGGTGACCAGGCTGGTGTTGATGTACACGACGTGCAGCGAGCGTGGGGTTTCCGCCGCCTCCATGAGGTACGCGCCATACGCGGGCGCCTCCGCCGACTCGGCCAGCGAGCAGCCGATGGGGTCGGTCGCCACCCGATACACCGGGATGTGCGCATACCCCGAGGCATCGAGCATCGCGCGCACGTTCTCACTCATGAAGTCGACACCAAGCACGGCAATCGTACGAACGCCCTGCTCGGCCATCGCGATCGCGCGGTCGGCCATGGCGAGCGAGTCCGACACGTGAATGTGGGGCCAGTCGCAGGCGGAAAGGACGCCCTGGAGCTCGGGGTCCATGTAGAAGTGAGCGACGACGCCGGCATTCTTTTCGCGGAGCAGCGTGTTCAGCTGCACGACGAGCCCAGGGTTGGGCCTCAAAAAGGCGGCCTGGGCCTCGGCGAACGCGCCCCGGGGGATCAGCGCGTCAGCTGTAATTCGTAGCGATGGAAACACCGGCAAGGTCATCTGCGACCAGCTCCAAAAAGCGGAGTATACCTCCTGCCCGGCGCCCCGCATGTCAAGCGAACCCACACCGACTTCGGTCTACGTCCACTTCCCCTGGTGCGCCCGCAAGTGCCCCTACTGCGACTTCGCAACCGAGCCGATCCGCGCAAAAGCGCTGCCACACGAAGAATACGCAGATGCCGTGCTGCGTGAACTGGAGGCGCGCGCCGCGGATCTGCAGGGGCGGGCGCTGAAGTCGATCTTCTTCGGTGGTGGGACACCATCGCTCTGGGGGCCCAACGCGTTGAAGCGAACGCTCCACGGTATCATCGGCACGTTCGACCGTGTGCACGAGGATCTCGAGGTCACCGTGGAATGCAATCCAAGCTCGCTGACCCGGGAGAACGCGGCCCTCCTTCGCGAAGCCGGCGTAGGCCGGCTGTCGATCGGTGTTCAGTCCCTGCGCGATCCACATTTGCGTTTTCTCGGAAGGCTGCACGACTCGGAGCGGGCGGTGGCCGCACTCGAAGAGGCCGCCGGGGAGATGCCCCGAGTGAGCGCGGACCTGATGTTCGGGATGCCAGGCCAGACGCTCGAGGAGCTGGGCGAGGACGTCGCGCGCATCGCTGAGACGGGTGTTCGGCACGTGTCCGCGTACGCCCTGACGATCGAGGAAAAGACGATGTTCGGCTCGCTGCACCGCGCCGGAAAGCTCCGGGTCGCCCCCGAGGAGCAGTACGCCGACCTGTTCGAGTATGCCGAGCAGCGCTTCACGGACCTCGGCTGGTCGCACTACGAGGTGTCGAACTACGCGGCCGAGGGAGAGGAGTCTCTCCACAATCTTCACTACTGGCGAGGCGGCGCCTATGTGGGGCTCGGCGCCGCAGCGGTCGGCTGTCTCGATCAGGGATCGGGGCGCGCGACACGATGGCGGAATGACCCCAACCCCCAGCGGTACCTCGCACAACGAACCCTCGAAGCGGAGGTCGAGGAGTTGGGCCCTGATGAAATCATTCGTGAGGCCCTGATGCTCGGGCTTCGCACCGTCGACGGGATGAATCTGGTCGCAACGGGAACGAGAGCCGGCCGGGACCCGAGGACGGGCCGCGAGCGGGAGATCGAGCGCGCCGTCGAGACAGGCAACCTAGAGCAAGTCGGAGACTGGCTGCGCGTTCCGCAGGATCGCTGGCTGAAACTTGACGGCATTGTGCGAGACTTGTTCTAGAGTGCGGACCGGTGAAGCTCGATTTTGAAGAAGTGTCGGTCGCTGGCCTGACCAAGTCCTACGGACCGACGCTCGCGCTGGCCGGCGTGGACCTGAGCTTCAACGCCGGGACCGCAACCGTAATCCAGGGCTCCAACGGCTCCGGCAAGTCGACACTCCTCTGGCTTCTCGCGATGCTCGCCTACCCGACACGGGGAGAGATCCGGTACGGGCAATACGGCGTCTCGCGCGCCGATGGCCTTCGGGGTCGCATTGGCTTCGTTGCGCATCAGCTCCAGCTCTACCCCGGCCTCAGTGGTCACGAGAATCTCCTCCTCGCTGCCAAGCTGCAAAACATCCCTTACGCGGAGAAGCGTGCCACCGACCTCTGCGAAGCGCTCGCCCTCGGTGAGTATTGGGACAGGCCCGTGCGTACCTATTCCCGGGGCCAAGCGCAGCGCGTGTCGATCGCCCGCGCCCTGCTTCACGAGCCTCGCCTCCTGTTGATGGACGAGCCCGCAACCGGCCTCGACGTGAAGTCCACCGCGTCGGTCGTCGAGCTGATCGAGCAGGAGAAACAACAAGGCGCGATCGTGATCATCGTGACCCACGAAGCGAAGTTCGCGAGCGTGGTGGCCGACCGCGTGCTGCACATGGACCGCGGTCGAATCGTGGAGCCCGAAGCATGAGCACTCTTCGCGCCGCATTGTTGATCGCGCTCAAGGACCTGCAGCTAGAGCTGCGCACGAAAGAGATCCTGACCTCGACCGGGCTCTTTGCCGTCCTGGTCGTGACCCTAGGCTCACTCGCGTTCTACACCGATCCGGTGAGCTCGCCGAACGTCGCCCCGGGCGTGCTTTGGATCTCGATCCTCTTCTGCGGAATTCTCCTGATCGGCCGAAGCTGGGCCCTGGAGCGCGAGAATGACGCCGTGTTTGGGCTGTTGCTGGCGCCGATTCCGAGGGCCTCCATCTACGTTGGCAAGACGATCAGCGCCCTGGTCCTGCTGTTCGCGATCGAGCTCCTACTCGTCCCCTTGTGTCTGATCTTCTTCCAGATCGAGCCGAGCGGCATCATGCTCCCGCTCCTCGCACTGGTTTTCCTCGGCTCGATTGGTTTCGTTTCGACGGCCTCTCTGTTTTCCGCAGTGGGGATCCGCACCCGGGCCCGCGATCTGATGCTCAGCGTGCTGGTCTTCCCGCTGGTGGCTCCCGCCCTCCTCGCATCCGCGGTCGCGACGCGCGAGCTCTTTGCTGGGGCCACCATGACCGAGATCCTCGGTTGGATGCGCATCCTGACCGCCTTCGACCTCTTATTCGTCGGCTTCGGCGTCTGGGTGTCGCGCCATCTCCTCGCGGAGACCTGAACGCTCAGCGATAGGCGCGAATCAGATCCAGCGCGACGGGGTCCGACCAGTCGAGCGCGCCGTCAAACCGAAACCGCACGACTCCGTCGGCGTCGATGATCCAAGTCTCGGGAAAGAGGTTGGTGCCAAACTGCTGGGTCACGACCTTCCGATCCACATCGAGGAGGCTCGTGATGCGCGAGGTGTGAGGAATGATCGTCTGGGCTTCTTCCCAGCTGCGATCGGTCGAGACCGCAACGACCTCGACGTCGCCCCAGTCCTCGATGATCTCGGCAAGAAGCTCGATGGTCGGCATCTCCTGGATGCAGGGCCGGCAGGTCACCGTCCAGAAGTTCATCACGATGACCTTGCCGCGCTGTTCGGACATTTTCCACTCACCGCCTCCCTGCTCGGGAAGGGTGAAGTCGGGAGCGCGCAGCGACGCGCCTAGGTAGTGCGGAACACCACCTTGGCCGTCCATCAGCTGCTCGAAGCGCGCGTTGCCGAGGAGCGCCCGGAACGGAGCCTCGCGCGCGCGGGCGCGGGCATCCGCCACGGCGCCTGTGAAGATGAAGATCAGGGGAAATGCAATCGCGGCCACGATGATGGTGGCGATGAGCTCACGTCGAGACACGCCGGTGCCTTAGCGCTTTCCGAGGCCGAGTGAAAGCGGATCGACGATCTCGGGCGGGCGCACCTTTTCTCCGCCGATCAGGACGTACACCCCGTCGTCATCCTCGCGGATCCAGTCGCTCATCTTGCCTACGGCGTGGTTGTCGAACCGGGCTGGGCACCGGCCCTCGCGAACCACGCACCAGAGAGCGCCCTCGGGCCCCTGACGGAGAGAGGCCGGATCGAGGCGCTCCCGCAGGTCCCCGGAAAGGAGCAAACCGACCCCCTCGGCGGACGGAACGACGTCCTTCACGAAATACGCGGGCCCCTCGATCTCGACGTACGCCCAGTTGATCGAGTTGCTCAGGCAGAAGCGCCCATCCTCGGCGCGGTCGACCCAGCCATCGAATGAACGCGTCAGGTTTGGATGCTCGATCGGGTCCGGTCCGTGGAACCAGCGGCCGCCCGCGTCGCGGCGAATCTCGGTCTCTCGGGTGCGGCCTTGAAGAAACTGCGCTGGGTCCATGAGGTCTTGCAGACTACAATGAGGCTCGATGGCGAGAAAGAGCCGAAAGCTCGTGGTGGTATCGAACCGCGGCCCGTATCGGCACGAAGCCACCCGGGGACGCGAGCGTTGGGTCCGCGCCGCGGGCGGTTTGGTGACCGCGCTCGACCCGGTGTTGCAGAAGCGCGGGGGCGTCTGGGTGAGCGCGAAGCCCGCCAAAGACTTCGACTCGGTCACGGTTCCTGCCCCCCATCTCACCTATGACCTCGCGCACGTATCGCTCAAACGGACCGAGCAGCGTGGGTTCTATGAGGGCATCTCCAACGCCGTGCTCTGGCCCTTGCTCCACGGCTTCGAGCCGACGATCCAAGTCGGCGAGGCGCCGTGGTCGAGCTACGCGAACGCCAATCAGGAGTTCGCCGACACCACCCTGTCGACGAGCGGGACTAACGACCTGATCTGGGTCCAGGACTACCACCTCATGCTCGTGCCAGGCATGGTGCGCGCGAAGCGTCCCAAGGCTCGAATCGGCTGGTTCTGCCACATCCCCTGGCCACCGCCGGACACGTTCGGCATCCTGCCCTGGCGCGAGGAGATCCTCGAGGGGCTGCTCGGAGCGGACATCCTGGGGTTCCATCTTCCGGAGTACGCCGAGCACTTCCGCCAGTGCGTCGAGCGTTTCACTGCCAACCGGATCTCGCGTGGCGCGATCCAGTGTCGCGGCCGTAAGGTGAAGACGATCGCCGCCCCAATCGGAATCCCGGTCGACGACCTGCAGGCGCTCGCGATCGACCCGGACGTGGGGCGTGAGGTCGAGCGAATCCGTCAAACGATGGCGAACCGCCGGCTGCTCCTCGGGGTCGATCGCCTCGACTACACCAAGGGGATTCCCGAACGGCTCGCCGCCTTCGAGCGCTTGCTCCGCCGCGAGAAGTCCGCCCGCACGCGGTACGCGCTGATCCAAATCATGGTGCCGAGCCGCACCGACGTAAAAGCCTATGCCGACCTCAAGGAAGAGATCGACCGCATGGTAGGTGACATCAACGGGCGCTATGCGGAGACCGGCCGTGTTCCGGTTCACTACCTCTATCGTGACCTGAGCCAACGGGCGCTGTTCGCGCATTACCGCGCGGCCGACGTCGCCTTGGTCACACCGTTGCGCGACGGGATGAACCTCGTGGCACACGAGTACGCCGCGGCTCGCACCGACGAGGACGGGGTGTTGGTCCTGAGCGAGTTCGCCGGAGCAGCGAAGCATCTCAAGGGTGCGTTGCTCGTGAATCCGTATGACGTCGAATCGACCACGAGCGCCATTCACCGCGCGCTCACCATGAAAGCCTCAGAGAAGCGCAAACGAATGCGCTCCATGCGCGCCGAAGTCATGCGGCTCGACGTACACCGCTGGGCCGATGGCTACCTCGCCGCTCTGGAGGGCAAATGAGCCACGTCGAGTCGGTCCTCGAAGCGCTTCTCAGACTCGAACGTCCCCTGCTCGTGGCGCTGGACGTCGATGGTACACTCTCCCCGATCGTGCGCGACCCAGACCTCGCGGAGATCCCGGAGCCGACTCGGTCCGTACTAGCTGAGCTCGCCGATGCGCCGTTGGTAGAGCTTGCGCTGATCACGGGCCGCGACCTGGCCTCGCTGTCGCGGATGGAACAGCTCGACGGCGTGTGGCGAGCGGTCGAACACGGCGGCCTTGTCCTGGCCCCGGGGCAAACCCCATCGCGGCGCGAGCTCACCGCCGAGCAACAGCAGGCACTCGATCGGTTCCGCCAGTGGATCGACGCTCATGCGCGCGACGCCTTCATCGAATACAAACCGCAAGCAGTCGCGGTGCACGTCCGGGGGATCGCCTCGAGCGATCCGGGCCGCGCTGACCAGATCCTTCGAGAAGCTGACGAGTTGGCGCAAAGCCTCGGCCTCCACGTGCGGCGTGGCAAAGCCGTGCGTGAAGCCGAAGCCGTACGTCAAGACAAGGGAAGCGCGCTCCGGGAGATCTTCGAGCGTTCCGGCGTGAGGTCGGTCTTCTTTGCAGGGGACGACCTCACCGACTTCCCCGCGATCGACTTTGCGGCGGAACACGGTATCGGTGCTTTCGTTTGCTCGGAGGAGCAACGAGGCCGGCCATCCACGTCGGCTGTGTTGCTGCAGAGCGTGGATGAGGTTAGCGCGGTCCTTTCACAATTGTTGCAACGCATCACGGAGTGACCGGTGGCGCGGGCATCCTTCCGTGGTAGAGGCCCGACATGTTGGACCGAGAGATCGGGGAGGCCGCCCGGATCGCACGGAAGGCCGGCGAGATCTTGATGGACGTTTACGCCACGGACTTCCGGGTGGCTTACAAAGCCGAAGCCGACCCCGTTACCGAGGCCGACACCAGAGCCAACGCATACATCGTCGATGAGCTCGAGAAGGCCTTTCCTGGCGACGGCATCGTCGCAGAGGAAACCGAAGACCGGAGCGACGCGCTCAAGGGCGGGCGCTGCTGGTACGTCGACCCGCTCGACGGAACCAAGGAGTTCGTCGCAAGAAACGGTGAGTTTTCCGTCATGCTCGGATTGGCGCTCGACGGCGTTGCCACGGCAGGGGTCGTGTACCGACCCGACAACGACCAGCTCTACTGGGGAGTCGTCGGCGACGGAGCCTACCTCGAGCAGCGCGGTGTGCGGAGTTCCCTGGGGGTGAGCACCGTAGCTAACCCCGGCGATCTGAAGCTCGTGGTGTCACGCTCGCACCGCAACCGCGCGGTCGGCAACCTCGTCAGCCAACTTGGCATCAGCCAGGAAACGACCTGCGGCTCGGTCGGGCTCAAGGCCGGTCTCATCGCTGAGCAGAAAGCCGACCTCTACGTGCACATTGCGGACCGCTCGAGCATGTGGGACGCGTGCGGGCCGGAAGCGGTCCTGAAGGCGGCCGGCGGACGCTTTACGGATTTGGCGGGAAACCCGTACCGCTACAGCGGCACGGACATGCGCAACCGCAACGGCATCCTCGCGTGCAACGCGGCCGCATACGATGAGGTGCTTCCGGTCGCACGCGAAGCGGCCAGGGCGGCGGGGCTCATAGACTGAAGGACTGAGATGGCACCGGTGGATTGGCGAAACGCTTGGAAGGCTGGGGTCACACCCTGGGACGCGGGCACCTCTCCACCCGCCCTCCGTGGCTTGCTCGATCGTGGCGCCGTGCCTGGCGGCCGCATTCTCGTTCCGGGCTGCGGCACCGGTTACGACCTAGCCACGCTCGCCAGGCCGGATCGAGAGGTCGTTGGCATCGACCTTTCCGAAGATGCGCGCGCAGCGTTCTTGGCCGCGCATCCGAGTCTCCCGGGCAGCGTCATCTACGAAGTGACGGATTTCTTTTCCTATGCGCCTGCCCGCGGTTTCGATTTCATCTGGGACTACACCTTCTTTTGCGCCCTCGATCCGGACCAACGGAGCTCGTGGAGCCAGACCATGAAGCGCCTAGTAGAGCCGGCCGGCGTGCTCGCCACTCTGCTCTTCCCGTTCGAAGACCCAATCTCCGATAGGGAGGGTCCACCGTGGCCTATCAACACCGAGATGGTGCGCAGCTACGTCGATGATGCATTCGAAGAGCTCGACACGGCCGAGGTGGAGCACACACACCCGGGCCGCGAAGGAAAAGAACGTTTAGCCCTGTGGCGACGTCGCGAGCTCTAATCGATGTCGGGGAGCGGGATCGAGGACGACCTCCACTTCACCTCGGAGAAACCAAGTCGGTAGTCGGCCCTCCCACCTTCCTCTCGAACGCCGACCCATACCTGAGTCGAGCCGATAGGGAACTCGGACCGGATCATCGGATCTTTCGTGCCGTTGCGGTTGTCGTTGCACAGCACCGCACCGTCAGGCGTGCGCACGACGAGCAGCACGTCGGAACGCGAACGCCCCAGCACGTGGAGCTTGAAGAACGCGGTGTCCGCGTCGAGCAGATAGTCCGGAGCCTCGGAGATCCACCCCTTACACTTGCGGTGAACAGACTTGGCGCTGACCTCGCCGATGGCTGTGCCACCCACCACCCTCGGGTCGGGACTGAACCCGGCGTGAAGAGGCACGACTCCGAAACGGGAGGCCGAGTGCTCGTACGGGTCGGGCGCTTCCGCGAGCTCGGGAGCATGGCTGAGGTCGGGCGGCTCGACTGGCGCATCCTTTTCCGTGCACCCGACGAGCGCCACGGTGAGTGCGAGGCCCGTACGTCTTGCCCTGATCCAGGATGTGCCCAAAGCGACTACCTTGTCGCTGGTCCTACCCTGCCCCCAACCGAACCGTCAACAGCCGAGCTCAGTCGGTAACGCTGGCAGGCTCTCCGGGCGGCACCGTGTCGCGGGTCGCGCCTTTGATGACCTTCTGCGCCAGAGTCGCCAGGCTTCGTGCGCCGCTCTTCTTCAGGAGAGACCGAATCTGGGCCTTGACCGTGTTCTCGGCCACACCAAGCGCTTCGGCGAGCTCTTTGCGAGAAAGTCCGTCGACCGACAGCGTCAGAAGCTCGGTCTCCCGGCGGGTGAGCTTCAACTGCCGGGCCAGGTGCTCGATGCGCTGACCGATCGCCGCGTCGTCCACGCGCTCCTGCGCGAGCGCCCGCTGGATGAACGGATTGAGATTGTCCGCAGACGCGGGCTTGCAGACGTACTCGCCTCGCATCGTCTGAACTTTGTTAACTACATCACGATTGAGCTCACCAGTCAGAACCAGCACGGGAAGCTCGCCGTGGATCTGGCGGATTTCCGCAAGCAGATCCAAGCCGTATCCGTCAGGCAGAATCAGATCCAACACGACGCCGGTCCACTCCGGCTGGTTTTCCAGCTGCTCGCGTGCCGCCGCCATGCTGTGCACGACTTCACACGGTCCGTGACGCCCGAATGTACGCGCTAGTGTCCGAGCCAGGGTCGGCTCGTCCTCGACAATCAGAAACCCGCCAGGCATGCAGCGTAAGCTAACCCAGTTGACCCATCCGGTGGTACCGATTCGAGCCGTAGCCGATGGATTTTTAACCCTAATCGGTCTCAGGAGGCCGCATGAAAGCAGAAATCATCAGTAATTTCATTGGTTTCAGTCCGTGGGCCGACTGGGTGAGCCGCCAGAGACCACCTCAGCCGGCGGGGCGAGAATTGGCAATCACTTGACGCGAGGCGGCCTGACCTCTTGAATGAGCTGGCGATATGTACGCGGTTGTGATCACCGATGAGGGGGGCGTACGTCGGACGCTCGATTTTTCGAAGCCCGAGCTGACCGTTGGACGTGTCCAAGGCAACGATATCGTCTTGTCGAAGCGCAATGTTTCCAAGCAGCACGCGCGCTTGAGTCTAAAGGGCGAACAGGCCGTCGTCGTCGACCTAAACAGCACCAACGGAACCTGGGTCAATGGTCGCAAGATCAACTCGCCGCAGTCCCTAAAGCACGGCGACAAGATCTACATCGCCGACTTCATCATCACACTCGAGCCTGCGAACGACGGCTCGGAACGAGCGAGCTCCGCTCCACGCGTGTCCGAGCCGCCACCGCTGCCGGCTAAGCAACGGATGCCAGCCCAGAGCTCAATGCCAGCCCAGAGCTCGATGCCAGCTCAAAGCTCGATGCCGGTCCGGCGTTCGATGGGCGGGCGCCGCTCAATGCCCTTGGACTCTCGAACACCGAGGCCAAACGAGGCCCGAGCCACCAGCATGCCACCCCGGATCGAACGCAGAGAGACAGGCGAGGCGCAGCTTCCCGCCAAGACCGAAACCGGGATTCCAGTAGCCGACCCGCTTAGCTCCCTGCTGAGCCGTCTCGCCCAGCGCATGGATATCGAGAACGTCGACCCAGCCGCAATGAAGAATCAAGAACGCTGGTCGGCCGCGCGCGCCGCGATCGCAGAAACGTTCCTCGCGATGCAGACGGACGGTTCGGTGAACGCTGAGGTCGACATGCGCCAGGTCGCGCACATCGCGCTGCACGAAGCGGTAGGCTTGGGTGCACTCGACGACGTCTTGTCCGACGAGTCGGTGCGTACGATCGTCGTGAACGGCCCCGAGCACGTGTTCGTCGACAGGGGAGAAGGCCTCGAAGCAGCATCGTTGAAGTTCTCATCGGAGGGCGCACTGCGCAGAGTGGCGCGGCGACTCGCTGCGGAGAGTGGCCAGGTGCTCGAAGCGCAAAGCGTGCTTCACGGACGGCTCTCATTCGGTCCTAGGCTGACGATCATGCAGCCGCCCCTCGTGATGAAGGGCCCTGTGATCGAGATCCGCGTTCGCAGCAGCAAGTCGCTGGGGCAACTCGCCGAGACGGGCTGGATGAGCACCGACGCCGCTACGTACTTGGCAAAGGCCGTCGCCGAATGCCGCAACATCGTCGTCGCGGGTCCCCGTGGCTCTGGCGTGACCGAGGTGATGTCGGCGCTGGCCCGCGAGTTGCCGGAGACCGAGAACGCAGTCGCGATCGAGGCAGTCCCCGATCTCGATATCGACCGGAACCGCATGATCTCGTTGACCGCAGCGGATTCAGGCATCTCGCTCGGCGAAGCGATCGAGCACGGGACACGTCTGGAGGCGGAGCACCTCGTGATCAATGACCTCGCTGGCGCGGACACGATGGCCGCACTGGCCGCGGTCCTTGGATGCGAGCCAGGGCACCTGCTCGGGGTGCACTGCTGGAGCGCCAAAGACGCCATCGAAGGACTCATGCTGGCAGCAGGATGCGGCGGAGCGGAACGCGCTTGTGTCGCGCAGCTGGTTGGCAGCGCAGTCGACCTCGTCATCGCCATGCAGCGTGGACCGGAGGGTCAGCGCGTGGTGGGGATCCTGGAAATCCAAGGTCACGAAGCCGGCGACGTGAGCTACCAGTCCGTCCCGTTCTGAGTCGCTCGGCTCAGGCGCCTTTGCGAATCACGGCGCGCGGCGTCGCGCTGACACCGGGTGCGGGATATGCCGGGCGCGCAAAGTAGTAGCCCTGGCCATAGTTGGCGCCGCAGTCGATGACGACCTTCATCTCGGTTTCCTGCTCGATGCCCTCGGCAACCACGCGCGCCCCGAGCTCGTGGCAGAGCCGCACCATGTGGCGAACCAGGATCTGCGCGCGGCGGTCATCGGCAAGGTCGGCAACCAAGGTTCGATCGAGCTTCACGACCTCCGGCTTGAGGTCGACGATGTACTTCAAGTTCGAATAGCCGGCGCCGAGATCATCGACTGCCAGCGACACGCCTTTACCGCGGATCTCGCGAAGGACACTGTGACAGTATGCGAAGTGAGTCAGTGGCACCGATTCGGTCACCTCGAGATAGATCGGCTGGTCGTGTGTGAAGATCGGATCGTCGGGCTGAACGAGCCATGACTCGTCGAACTCGTTCGGGTGCACATTGAGGAACAGTGGCTTCTCGGTGCAGTGGGTCGTGGCAAGCTCACGAATCGATCGGCCAAGCGCGCCGACGTATCCGGACTTGATCGCCTCGTTGAAGAGCTGCGGTGGGTTGGTCCAGTGAGGTGAATCACTTCGAACGAGCGCTTCGTAAGCGAAGGGTTCCATCGTGCTGAGCGAGACGATCGGCTGGTACACGACGCTAAGGTTGCCGCGAGCGAGCACACCCGGCAGTCCCCGCGGGCTACGAACGCGCGGAACTCCCGATCGCCGCCGCTGGATCGCCTCCAGCCAGTGTCCGAAGTTCGTCATGCTCTCCCCACCACGGTAAGTTTACAATATTACAACCCTAGACCGGTACCCCAATTTAGGGACTCCTAGCGCGGCTGGGACCGCTCTGGTATGCCCCGCAACGATGAGCAGCGCACTATCGATAGGCCCGGCACACGAAAGCCCCATCGGAACTACGCTAGAGCGACACCTGCTCGACCGCCAGCGTCGCATGCCAGAAGCGACCGGCGATTTCACCGGGCTTTTCCAGCAGATCAGCCTGGCCGCCAAAATCATAGGCAGCCGCGTCAGCAAAGCCGGGCTCTCGGGCATCCTCGGACGCACGGGAACGACCAATGTCCAGGGCGAGCAGGTCCAGAAGCTCGATGACTTCGCCAACAGCGTGATCGTGAGCACCGTCGAGGCGGGCGGGCACGTGTGCGTGATGGGCAGTGAAGAAGTCGAGAAGCCGATCCAGGTTCCAGCAGAGTACCCGCAGGGGAAGTACGTGCTTCAGTTCGACCCCCTCGACGGCTCGGGCAACATCGACATCAACGCGTCGATCGGAACCATCTTTTCGATTCATCGCCGCCTCACACCGGATGGACAGCCGGGAACCCTGAAGGACTGTCTGCAACCTGGCACCGACATCGTGGCTGCCGGCTACGTGATCTACGGGTCGTCGAACATGTTGGTGTACTCAACCGGCGACCAGGTCGATGGTTTCACGTACGACCCAGGTGTCGGCGAGTTTTTCTTGTCGCACCCGAACATCAAGATCCCTCAGCGGGGCGGCATCTATTCGATCAACGAGGGCAACTATCACAAGTGGCATGAAGGCATTCAGAACTGGGTCGACTGGATCAAGGCGCCGTCCGAGAACAAGAAGGCCTACGGCTTGCGCTACATCGGCGCGATGGTTGCCGACCTGCACAGGACGCTGCTGCGCGGCGGCATCTTCGTCTACCCGGCAGACCTGAAGAACAAGCAGGGCAAGCTCCGACTTCTCTACGAGGCCTCTCCCATGGCATTCCTCGTCGAGGCTGCCGGCGGCACCGCTTCGGACGGCAAGAGCAGGATCCTGACGATCAAGCCCCAAGAGCTCCATCAGCGAACACCGGTGTTCATGGGCAGCCCCGACGACGTCACCGACGCCCTACGATTCGCGAGCTCCTGAGCCGCTCAGAGCTTCGGCATCATCTGGAATGGCGCTTCGGTGCGCACGCAACCGTTTTGCGGCGGCGGGAACTTCCACGTCTTGGCGATGCGCTTCACGCAGTTGTAAACCTGGCGGTCGTTTAGCGTCCCGCCCACGGAAACGGCTTTCACGCTGCCGTCCGACCCGATGGTCAGCAGGACCTTCATGGAGCCTTGGAGCAGGTTATCGTCTTTCAGGCGCCGCTCGTAGCAAGTCTGCACCTGCTTGCTCGGTTGCCCTTGGATGACGCTCTGGATCTCGGCCGCCGGGAGCGTCCCGCGACAGTCCCAATCCTCGGGCCGGGTCTGGGATGGGCGACTGGGCTCGGCGACCGGCTCCTCTACCCCGCTATCCGCGGGGCCGGCATCCTCTTCGGGGATCTCGATCTCGGCGGCAAACTGTTCCCGCGTGGGCGCTTCCGGTGCGGGTTCGACAAGCTCAGGCTCCGGCTGGGGGTCGCCGCTCTTGAGCAGGAACCAAAGCCCGCCGGCGGCAAGCACGAGGAGCAAGGCGATCAGGGCGTACTTGCCATCGTTCTTCTTCAGCGGCGGCAGGCTCGAGAACTTGGTCACATCCCCCTCACTTTCCCCACGTCGCGGCCCGCGGCGCATCGGAGGCCGGAGTGTAGAATCCTTGGCGGAGCACGCCAACTCCTGAGGGGTGCGGTGGCTCGAAAAACCGCAGTTTGCCGCCGGCCGACGTCTCCTCTATGGTTCGGCCTCTTTAACGGCAATTGGCGATGATTGATAAGTTCAAAGGGTTCTTTCTCGTTCTTCTCGTAGTGCTGCTTTCGGCGGTGTTTGCCCTGCAATTCGGGGGTGGCCAGGCCGAGGGATGCGCAGCGGGCGGCAGTACGTATCTCGCGCGCGTCTACGATCAGACGCTCAGCAAAGGTGACTTCGAGGCGGCTTACTCGGTGGCCAACTTCGGGCGGCTCCCCGAGGAGACCCAGCGCTCGATGCGGCTACCGCAGCTCGTGCTCGATGGCCTCATCGACCGCACCTTGTTGGCGCGTGAGGCGCGGAAGGTGGGCTTCGACGTCAGTCAAGACGAAGTCATGTCGCGATTCGTGAACGACGGCATCATTCTTCTTTCGCTCGGAGTCGGAGCGCCGCCGATGCTTCCTCAGGGAGAGATTCCGGTGTCATTCGCCGACAAGGAAGGCGCCTTCAACAAAGACCTTGCCGAGCGTTACATCCAGAACGGGCTTCGCCGAAGCGTCGGCGAGTTCGCCGATGCACAGGTGGACGAATACCTAGCGGCACAGATGCGCGAGCTCATCGCATCCTCGGTGAACGTCAGCGAGGCCGAGGTCTGGGACGACTACGTTCGCGAGAACGACAACGCCACGATCAAGTACGTCCGGTTCACGCCCGCCTACTACACCGCACAGAAGCCGGCGACGTCCGAGGCGGCACTTACCGAGTGGATCACCGGCAACCAGGACCGCCTCACCGCCGAGTACGAAGCGAACAAGCACCGGTACACCAACCTGGAAAAGCAAGTCCGTGCTAGCCATGTCCTCGTCGAGGCCAACAGTCGCGCAACCGCCGAGCAGAAGGCAGAAGCGAAGCAACAGGCCGAGGCCTTGCAGAAGCGCGCCGCCAAGGGCGAGGATTTCGCCGGACTCGCCGTCAAGCACAGCGGCGACCCGATCAGCGCGAAAGGCGGCGGAGATCTCGGGTTTCTCAGAAAGGGCACCATGCCTGAAGCATTCGACGAGGCGCTGTTCTCGTTGGAGGTGGACGGAATCTCCGAGGTCGTCGAGACGCCCTATGGTTTCCACGTGATCAAGGCCGTGGCGATTCGTGAGGGCGACGTGCCGGTCGACGAGGCCAAGCGCGAGCTCGCCGAGGGCCTCTACCGAGACGACTGGCTCGAAGCCCGCGCGCAAAAAGCGGCCGCAAGCACGCTGAGCTCTTGGCAGCAGAGCCAGGACGACGACACGGCGGCACGAGAGCTCGAAGCCGCGGCCCAGAAGCGTGGGGACTCCGCACTGACTCCAACTCTAGAACAGACAGCCGAGTTCGGGCACTCGGACACGCCGGTGCCGGGCCTGTCGACCGCCGCGCTGCTCGAGGCGGTGTTCGCGCTGCCCGAGGGCGAAGCGTTCCCGACCGCCCCCGTGAAGATCGGCCGAGAATGGGTGATCTTCCGCCTCATCGACCGGCAGCGACCGGAGGAGGCGGCCTTCACCGATGCGGTCCGCGAGTCCACACGCGAGGTTCTCCGAACCCTCAAGAAGAAAGAGACGGTTGACCTCTACATTCAGCAACTTCGCGCAAAGGCAACGGCCGACAAGGCCCTGCGCGTCCATGCGCTCCCAACCCCGGATGGCCGCAGTTAACGGAGTGAGTCTTCCCGAGCTGCCTACCGAGTCGTTGACGCTCGGCAACAGTCTCCGGGTGCGACTCATTCCGTTACCCCACCTGCAGTCTGCGACAGTCTCGTTCTTCGTTCGCGTTGGCTCTCGCTACGAGACCGCTCAGACCAACGGTTTGAGCCACTTTCTCGAGCACATGCTGTACCGCGGCACCGAGGCGCACCCCGCTGCGCACGAGCTCAGCCTCGCGATCGAACGGCTTGGCGGCACCCTCGACGCAGCGACGCACGTCGACTTCACGAGCTACGATCTGACACTGCCAAGCGAAACGATCGTGAAGGGAACCGCATTGCTCGCAGAGGTGCTGCGCCAACCGCTATTGACCGAGCTCAGCACCGAGAAGCAGATCATTCGCGAGGAGATCCTCGAAGACCTCAATGAGGAAGGGAGCCAGATCGACATCGACGACGTGTCGCGGCAGCTGCTCTACCCCGACCACCCTCTCGGTTTCTCGATCGCCGGACCCCTCGGGAACCTGGACCGCTTCGAAAGCGCCGACTTGCGGCGACATCACGAGGAGCACTACACGGCCCGAAACTCGGTGATCTGTGTGGCAGGCGCGTTCGATCCGCGCGAGCTCGGCGACGCGATTCGCTCGCACTTCGACGGCATGCCAGCCGGTGGCTCCATCCAGCCCAATGCCGTGCGTCGCGACATCACCCCGAAGCGATTCTCGTACGTACATGAACACGGAAGCCAGACCGATGTGCGGCTCTCGTTTCACACACCCGGCGTCGCGAGCCCCGAGGCGCCGACCCTCCTCTTATTGGCCCGAGTCCTCGACGACGGCTTGAGCACGCGCGTACACCACACCATCTGCGAGGAGCGGGGGTTGGCGTATGAGGCCTTCGCCGGGAACGATACCTTCGAAGACTGCGGCGTCTTCGACTTCGGGGCTTCGGTCGAGCACGGGAAGGCCCCATTGCTCGTCGAAACAGTGTTGGAGCTGATCGACGAGCTACGACGGAACCCGCCCAGCGAGGAGGAAGTCGCCAAAGCGAAGCGCCGTTATTTGTGGGACCTCCGCATGGTTCGAGATGATCCTGAGGATACCGCTCACTTCGTCGGAAGTAGCGCGCTGTTTGGCGTCCCCGAGCGCATCGGGACGATGGCGGAGCAAGTTGCGGGGGTGACGCCTAGCGACATCCAGCGTGCGGTGCGGCGCTACCTCGACCCCAAGGACGCCTACCTGACATGCGTAGGCGTGTTGGACGACGCGCTGCTCTCGGACCTGCGCGGCCTCGCCGGGGCCTAGTCGTCCAGGTTCACCCAGTGGGCGCCGCCATCCGGACCCCACTCCTTCTTCCAGAGCGGCACCGTTTCTTTGATTCGATCGATCGCTTTTCGGCACGCGGTGAAGGCGTCGTCTCGATGTGCTGCGCTCGCCGCAACGCAGACTGCGACGTCACCAACGTCGAGCTTTCCGACCCGGTGGACCGCGGCGATCCGGACGCCCGAGTGCTCGGCGGCGACGCCTTCGAGCACACGCCTCATCTCTTTGTGCGCGAGGCTCTCGTGAGCTTCGTAGTCGAGCCGGGCGACCTGCTTTCCATCGGCGTGATCGCGGACAACCCCATGGAAAATGCAAATGCCGCCCGCTCCGGGATGCTCGACAGCTATTCGAACCTGGTCGAGCGAGATCTCCTGCTCGCTGATCTCGCAAAGGACGATGGGGGAACCACCAGCGACCGGCGGCAACACGTCGATGCGATCACCGTCGTGGATCGGTTGTGATGCATCGACGAAATCACCGTTGACTGCCAGGCGCATGCGCTCGAGGAAGGCGGCCAGCGAAGGAAATCGATCGGTGACGGCGCTGCGCAGCTCGGCCTGCGGGACGACGTCGGGAACGAACTCGAACGTCGAGCTCTCACATCCTGAGAGCTCCCTCGCGGCGGCGTAATAGTGGACACTGACCTTCATGGGGTCGAGGAAGCCTAGCAGGCATCGAAATGAGGGCAGCCGGCCTGCGCGTGTTAGAGTTCCCGACGCGTGACCGAGTCCGGACTCAAGCTGATCGTGTGGTTGTCCACCGCGAGCCTAATCGGCGCAATGCTGGCAATTCCGCAGCCTGTCGACCCGTGGGAGATGCCCAGCCTGGTTCTCGACCGGGCGGCCGTATCGGACGCGATCAAACTTGATGAAACACTCGCCCATGATGCGCTCGACACCGACGAAGCACGTGCTCTGCGGTCGCTCTTCCTCGATCATGGCCGATCCGAGGCGAACCCACCGTACGGGCGAGCCGAGTTCGATGAGCGTCAGGCCGCAATCCACCGCGCCAGCGAGGCGCTCATTCGGGCGCACGGAGCTCCTGCGTTCGAGGCTTTGAGGGCGAGCGCCATTGAGGACTTCGTTCGCGTGTTCGGCAATGGATCCCGCGGGCCGCAGGACGACTACGAGGTCGGTGTGCTCGGAGGCGTTCGCCAGGTTCTCCAACAGTATGGCGCAATGCATCTCGGTGTCCTCGTCGCGCCGCCGCTGACGGCGCGGGTGTTCTACAAAGCGCGCTGGAACTCGATCCACCGGCGGCCGTTCGTCGAAGGCTTCACGCAAGTCGAGCTCCAGGCGTATTGGGGCTGGCTGGCGCTACATGGTTGGGGCAAGGCCCTCGGCGAGCGTGAAGACGCTTTGGTTGCGTTTCGTGACGCGGGCGGCTTTGGTACGCAGGAGGCGGCTGCGCTCTTCGATGTCCTCGCCGATAACCCCGAACGCGCATCGCAGTCATTGGAGAAGCTCTACGGAGTCAGCGGCGAGCTTCGTCTACGCAATCTCGCGCTCGGCGCACGCCACGCCACCCTTTTACCCACGGGCTCCCCATGATACGACGCTCGGAGTGGACACAAATTTCCGCTTCTCGTAGCCTAGGGGCGCGGATTGAGCGGAAAGAGTCGAGCCTGGCGTGAAAGTCGACCTCAAGAAGAGCCTCTTCATACTTCCCAACCTCTTCACGCTGTCGAGTGTGTTGTGTGGCTACTACGCGATCTTGATCCTCTCGGACCAGCCTACGAGCGATGATTTCTATCGCTCCGCCCTCCTCATCGTCTTCGCGCTGTTCTTCGACGGAATCGACGGCAGAGTTGCGCGCCTGACCAAGACACAGACTGCCATCGGGGTGCAGCTCGACTCTCTCGCCGACGTGATCTCCTTTGGCGTTGCGCCGGCGATCCTCGTTTACCACTGGTCGCTCGCCGAGCTCGGCACAGGCGGAATGCTGGTCGGCTTCGTGTTCGTCGCATCAGGCGCGGTTCGGCTCGCGCGCTTCAACGTCAACGCAACCGGGGACGACGGCCGCCCGCATGCGCCGGGCAAGTACACTCAGGGGCTGCCGATCCCAGCCGCGGCCGGCATCTTGATCTCGATCGTGGTTGCAAACACGTTGACCGGAAAGCTCCCGTTTTCGCCCTTTCTGATTTCGGTGCTCGTGGTCACGCTCTCGCTCTTCATGGTGAGCGCAATGCCGTTCCGCTCTTTCAAAGACCTGCAACTGAACTGGCGAACGGTGCTGTTCATCTCGGTGGCGATTGGCGTGACGGTATGGATCGCTCTGACGATACACCCTTCGATGGCACTGGTTTGGTTGCTCGCCGCCTACGTGATCATCGGTATCGTCGAGAGCCTAATCGCGCTGATGAACAAGGCGCGCGCGGGCATCGACAAGGCCGGCGGGCCCTCCACCTAATCGGGGTTCTCGTATACCGAAATGATCGGCACCCCGTCGTAGCGAAGCACGAAGACGGGTTGCACGCTCCCGTAGGCTACCCATGCCTGATAGTCGACTTCGTTGAAGTGCGCTTCGTGGTGCACCAGGACGAGATCCGCATCGCTCATCCACGGGGTCGCGCGTACGTTTGAAGGGATCAAGCCGTCTCTCTGCATCATGGCCCACGCGCCGTTCGTGGTGTCGCAAATCCACACCGACCCACCATCCGGTAGCCTCGAGCTGATCCACTCCGCCAGGCTGCCTGTGGTGAAGCCCCAGAACTGCCGATTCATACCGAGGTCCGCCGCGCCGGGAACCCCGCCGGCAACCGGCGTGTAATGCGACAGGCCGAAAGGATGACTGTGCACGGTTTCTGCCGCGCCCGGCAAGAGGCACAACACTGCGAACGCCCACGACGGCCAGCGAAGCCCAGTCCATACATCGAGCTCGGCTCGCTCGACGGCAGCGACGAGGCCCCAGCCCGCGAAGAGAGCCAAGAACGGATAGGCGGTGATCCAATGCTTGGTGCCTCCGAAGATCGGCGATGTGGGAAGCGCGATCGCAAGCATGGGAGCGAGCATGCAGCCGAGCCACAGCACCTCAGTTCTCAGACCGGTCGCGTCGCCTAGCTTGGTTCGCCAGGGCAGCCGAAGCCCTTCGCGTCGGTGGTACAGGCCGAACAGCACAAGCGCCAGCACCGTGAGCGACACGGTGAACGAGGTCATCACGAAGGGAACCGAGACGGGCAGTGGCGGCTCGAAGTAGCTCACTCCCAGGTACTCATAGGTGTAGTGGACGTGACTGAGGTGGAACCGTCCGTAGGCGAGCAAGCGAGCCCAGGTGTCATGCCACAGCCAAGGCCAAGTTCCGACCAAGATGAGCGGCCCAACCACCAGCATCGAGGGAAGCCACATGACCGAAGAGCGCTCGATGCGACCCGCGCGCGCCTCGTCTCTACGAATCCAAAGGAAGTGGATGAGGAAGATCCCGGGCAAAATCCAGCTGTTGTGCTTTGTCGCTAGCGCAAGACCAAATGCCAGGCCGACGAGCGGCACCCACCGGCGGTCGGCCAACGCGCGCCAGTATGTGTACGCGGTCAGGGTGACGAAGAACGCGATTGGAATATCGAAGCACGCAAGATGACTATGATAGAAAACGCGCGGCATCAGGGCGAAGGCCAGCGCTGCAAAGAGTGCGCCCTGGCGGCGCATGACCGACGCGCCCCAGGCGTAGATCAACCAAAGCAGGAGGCCGGCGGTGAGCATTCCCGGAAAGCGGAATGCAAGTGATTCGTTGGGAAACAGGCCCAAGTGCTTCTGCGCTAGCCAGCTCCACGCAAAGCTGAGCTTCATCCAAGCCGGGTGTTCCCAGTTGTAAGCCCAGGCCCGATCGATGCTCTCGCGCCCGAACGCCAGAGCGGGATCACTGAACAGCTGCGAGACCCAGCCGGCGTAGCTCTTGGCAGCGTGAACGTAGAAGCTCTCGTCGCGGGACATTCCCAAGGCCGTCGCGGTTCCAACGAGGAGCAGCACATACGCGACACAAAGACCCGCTCCGATGAGATGGTCGCGACCCTTCAAGGACCGGGCGTTAGTCACTACGCCCTCCTCGTGTCGATGCAGACCAGCAGAAGAGCCGGGCGGTGGGGTCCCTTGCCGAGGTCTCGAAGCGCACTTCCGCGCGGTCGAAGCCGAGCTCCGAAGTGTCGAGGTCGATGCCCGACCAGCCATCACCGTCATGATGAACGAGCTCGCCCGCCAAGCGGCCGTCGATCCAGACGCGCAGGGTCACCGGGCCATGTACGCGTCGGCGTTCGCTGTTGTAGTCGATGCCCCCGCGGACCACGAGACGCTCTCCGAGAGGCGCGTCGGGGAATGTCACGCGAACTGGATCGGTACCGGCTGGATGCTGCCAGATGCAACGCCTCGGCTGAAGCTCGAGATCCTGCAAGACGGTGGCGCCGACCCAGAGCCAGGGGCGCCGCGGATCGCAAACGAAGCGTTTGCTCGGTGTCATTGGACCGTGACCGAGACCTCCACCCGAGGGGCGGGCGCTCATCCAGGGACAGGCCTTCGAGCCGTCGGTGCCTACGAGCTCGACTTCCGCGTTCTCGATGTTCTCGACGAAGTCGTAGAGCACTTCATCGGTCGACACCGGCCACATGCGAACGCGGACGCCGTCGAAGTGTTCTTCGAGGGCTGCCGGCTCGTCGCGCGTGGTCGCACCGCGAATGCTGATCTCCCACACGCGCTCGATTCCCGCGAGATCACTCGGAGCAGCCGCGCGGAGTGACAGAAGGTCTCCGAGGTGACTGCGAACGATCGGATCTGCCCAGGATGGAGCCGCGACGAGGCGGTCGGTGGGTTCGTGGCGCGCGCGGACGAAGGCCGAAGCCGCCTCCCAGGACTCGTCGCTGGGGATCGCAGCGTGGATCAGCGGGCGCGCCACGAGCTCGAACACCGCCAAGCCGGCGATCAACACCCAAACCCAAGCAGCCAAGCTCAGCTTTCGCCCTGCTTCCGGCACGCCGGTCAGATGCTAGCAGGCGTCAGATCATTCCGCAGCTTCGCAGACGAACTCGAAGGACCAGCCTTCTAGCGTGGGAGACACAGGCGGGCTGTTCGTCGGGTTGAGCACGGCGGTGATCTGGATGTACGGCAGGCCGTACGGCTGGCCCACCGCGATCAGCTCCTCGGTGAGGTTGAGCGTGCGGCTCGTCGTATCGGTCGGGATGACTACCACGGCCGGGACCGCGGTGAGCAGGTCGGCGACGGAATTGG